>Ga0114899_1000650_pt1 | contig 23711 bp, 23 predicted proteins | sample MalvireepMed_215_FD_83497 | JGI IMG/M metagenome (GOLD analysis project Ga0114899, IMG submission 83497) | Marine viral communities from the Global Malaspina Expedition - Malaspina viral metaG DeepMed_215 | ecosystem: Environmental > Aquatic > Marine > Oceanic | place: Mediterranean Sea...
CCTGTATACATGATTCTTTACACCGAACTTATTACTGACGTTCTAAATATAAGAATGAGTTATTGAAATACAATAATAAAGCTAAGATACTAGTAAACTACTAATCAACTCACTAGCAGCTTTACTTCAATTGTCAGGGCGATTTCAATTGGAATTAAGGATGAACTAAAATTTGTTTTTTTGCAGGAACACTATAAATTAATAAAGCCATTTAAGGAAAGTATCGTCACCGTCCGCTTTTAGGTGTGAGTCCTTCAAATAAAAGCTGCGACTGGCAGCTGTGTGATGATTTTTGCCTATCGTAGAATACTACCTACGAGCAATTCTTCGCGACTGTAGTCTCTCTATAATTTTTAATTGAGAGCCTTTAAATTATTAAAACATTTAGTCGTGAATTGTACGATGATATTTTGTCTGATATTCCAGAGTATCAGATCAAGTTTGAGCAATTAAAATTAGTGCGCTAGCTTTGAATTTAAAAAACCTATAAATGCTTCTAACTCTTTAGTTTTTTCATCGTCTATGTTTTCAGCTTGCAATTTTTTAGTAAAGCTTAAAATCAAATCATTAAGGTCCCAACCCGCAATTTTTTCTTCCAGTTGTAACTCAATATAAGAGTCCTGCAGTTTATACTGCCGCTCAATTTCGGCTTGCTTCGACTTTAATTCTGCATCTTTGAATTCTTTTTGTTCTTGAGCCTGTAGTAACTCTATTTCTGCAATTTTTTGTTTTTTCTGTTCAATGATAGCGATCCTTTTTTCTTTAACTTTGACACTATCTATCATCGCTTTTTTAGCTAAAGCTTGCGCTTTAAGCGCTTCCATTTCTGCAACTTTTATCGCGTCTTGATCTTTCTTTATTTGATTCTTTTCTTTTTCGATAACTTTATGTTCTTTGATCGCTTGCTCAAGTGATTGATACACAATAGACGCCTTCTGTTGAATGGGTTGAATAGAATAACGCTGATGAAACTCATCGGCTTGCGAGATAAACTTCAATTCATTTTGGGCTGCTTGAAGTTTCTTAAGATCAAATTGATTATTTTCAACCAGCTCTTTTTCAAACTCGGTTAAATGATTATGCGCCACTTGATACCATTCGGCTTGCCCTTGATCTTCTTCTGGCAGGTTGAAGCAACTAAGCGTAGTAGCAACTTGCAATAAACTAAACTCTTCATCATCGCTCGCTAAAACAAGCTCATGGAGAGCCGTTTCAAGGTCTTCGATCTGATGATGAGATTTTAACCAGTGAGCTGCGCCATCTAAACCAGATCGGGCATAATACTCAGACAAATAGCCGAGTTTTTTTTGCCAAACCTGTGAAAACTCTCGAGTTCGCTGTTTTAGTTCATCAATATTGGTGCTCTTAGTCAATTGGTTATACTTTCCATTTTCGTGTTTATAGGATTTTAGCCGACTGAGTATAACCTCGTTCTAATTGAAGATACAGACAGTCTCCATTGGATTTTGATTGAAAAATCGAATTTGAGTCATTCAACACAGTTAACGTTGAAATAAATTAAGATTCGATAGTCCAATTTTAGGATCCAGCGAACTAAGCAGAAAGAGTATATACTTTATCCATGGAAAAATTATCACAAAATTTTTTAGATACTTGTAAACGGGAAGACGGGTTCATTATTCGTGGTGAAAACATGACCCGAATCGAAACCTTTGTTGACGCTGCATTTGCATTCGCAATTACAATGCTAGTGATTAGTTTAGACGCGATCCCCCGCTCTGTGAGTGAACTATTTACCGCTTCAAAAGATATACCCGCCTTTCTTGTAAGTGGTATCCAAATTGGATTTATATGGTTCCGCCACTCACAATGGTCAAGACGATTTGGATTACAAGATATAACCACTATATTTCTAAGTTTATGTTTAGTTATGCTGGTATTAGTATTTATATACCCACTTAAACTTGTTTATATGGGGATGTTCTCTTGGTTAAGCGATGGTTATTTATCGACGGGGCTAGGCGGAATGAAACTAGGCGAATTGGCAAATCTATTTGTTTATTTTGCTATCGGTTTTATTTGTTTATCCGTCATATTCTATCTTTTTTACCAAAACACATTAAGTAAATCAGAGCAATTGGGCCTAACTCAATATGAACGATATTTTTGTCAAACAGAATCAATCGCATGGATAATATTGGCTTTAGTAGCACTATTGTCAGGCATTCTAGCTAAAACATTACCGGGTAGGAGTATTATTGCCGCAGGATTTACTTACTCTTTATTAGGCATTGCTTATACGGTTTTATACCGTGTTCGTAACAAGAATGAACCTGAAAAAGATTAACTAGCAATCAATGCATAATTTGCTTCACTAGGTCTTTAGTTATTGATTCTTCCGGTGACTCTACCATTTTAGCTATCACTTCACGGTTTTTGAGTACAAAAAATGTCGGTGTATTAGATACTTGATATTTGTGAGAGTATTTTTCTGTAAGCTCTTTGCTTGTGTTGAGCGCAATCAATTTGATAGAACCAACATTTGTTTTAGATAATTCGATCAACTTTAATAACCTCGGCACTTCACGCTGGCTATCATGACACCATAATCCAAAGAACACCACAAAGTCGAGCCCTGCTAGTTTCTTGAAGTTCTCAATATCTTCCGCCTCAGGCTCATACGAGTCATAATTTTTTTTAAATTTTTCATATCGCGAAATTAATTCTAAAGAAGATATTTCACCAGTACGAGTTAATGAATCATTTAAGAATATATCATTACTCTGATTAAGCTCTTTTTCTTGAGCCATAGAGTCATGGCCGAAGGCAACATTACTGCCGCTAAAAAGAATGGTAAAAGCGACCAGAATAAATTGTGATATTTTGCGCATATAGATAGTTAACTTAGATAAAATAAAGGAGCACTATAGCCCCTTAATTAATTTAATAGCGAATAAAGATTATTTACCTTTATTCATATCTCTGTCGTAATTTAAACGTTTTGCTGCGTCTAAAGTTAGCATTTGCATGAATGCCTTCACTTCGCCATCGCTGCCCACTGGTGCCCCTGCACCGCCGCCGCCAAATACAGTGGTTGGTACTTTACGCTGTGCAAAAGCTTCAGCCCATAATTTTTGGATCTTAATTTCAGCGTCTAATTTTTGCGCCAATGCGTTATCCGCTTGCAAAATAACCTTCTTTTTATGTGCTTCTGCTTCGGCCAATGTCCGAACGGTTTGCGCTTCCACTTTGGCTTTCTCAAAGTTTATTTCAGCGGTATCTTTTGAAATTGCCGCTTCAGCTTTGAATTTCTCAGCACGGGTAATCGCTAATTGTTTATCGGTTTCTGCTTCGGTAGTTTTTTGAATTTGCTCTACTTTAGCTTTTGCCTGACGTTCAGCCACTTCACGTTCACCACGAGCAATAGCCAATAAGCGTTGCTCTTCTTCTTGAACTCTTTGCTCTCGTGCAATTGCTCGGTCGGCAGAGGCTTGCTGCTTTAGCTGCATTCGTTGAATGAACTTCTGATTAGGACGCATATCAGTCACTAATGCCGAAACAACGGTAATACCAAACTCAAGGAAACGCTGCTTTTTACGCTTTGGTATTCCATCAGCGTCGAGCACTTTATTCACTTGAAACACAGTCTTAGTACCTTCACCGTACTCTTCTTGATCGGTTCCTAGCGCTGCGTTTGCTGAAGCTTTGGTTTTATTTGATTTAACCTGAACTTCTTCACGCTTAACCAAAAATATCCCGTTATTCATTTGTTTTTCAAATTCTGAATTAAATTCTGTACGTCCACCTGCATAATACTCTTCAGCAGTCATCAAAGAGGCATTTGCCTGCAACGTTTCTTTAAAAGCAGGCATTAATGAGGTACGTAATAAATTTTCTGGTGAACGATATTCATGTGCTAGCTGTAAGAATGACTCTGTGTCCGATGGAATTGAAAAACGCACTGTCGCTTCAGCGTGGGCATCCACCTGGTCAAGAAACATAATACTCATCGGCGGTAAACTGGCAGAGGTATTGTCTGAGTCTTTTTCGGCACGAATGGCATTACCACCTGCACCGCTCAAAGCTTGTACCGTCATCGCTCTTTTCCAAGAATTATAACGACCAAAAGGGTAGAATTTATAACCTACTTCAGTCACCACTTCTTCACTACCTGTCACCGTTCTTACATGGTAGATATAGCCTGGTTCTGCATAAAAGAACGAATTTGATAAGACAAATCCAGCAATAAGGAAACTTACAGCAATCACAGCCACTTTCGTGATAGAACCACTATTAGGTTTAAATTTCGGGGTTAATTCGGACATAACCAGCTCCTTGTTGTTTTATTATTAAGATAAACGATTTGAGTGCAGTTTAAGCTGTTTAGCCTAGTTTCGCTAGGGTCATGATAAAGCTTATGCTTTGTAACCTAAAATGCTCTCAGTGATGGTTAAACGTATCAAATTGAGTTCTATTCCAATTAATTTGGACTATGGTAGGCTATAGCTAAGTTTCAAAAGCAAGATACATAGAGAATTTGGACAATGTTAAACCAAGTGACAGTCAGCGATGAACAACAATTGCTCGACATTGAGTTAATCCATAGCTTTTTAAGCAGACAAAGCAAATGGGCAAAAGGCATCAAACTTGGACTGGTAAAAAAATCAATAAAAAACTCTTTATGTATCGGAGCGTATATAAACGAACAACAAGTAGGATTTTGTCGCGTCATTACCGATTACGCGACCTTTGGAAACCTTGTCGATGTGATTGTATGGCCAGAATACCGAGGTCAAGGCATCTCTAAATTATTAATGGATGCGGTGATTAATCATAATGATTTAGTTGGACTGCGACGCTTTACTTTAGCTACAGCAGATGCGCACGGCTTATACGCAAAGTTTGGTTTTACTGAGTTAAACAAGCCGCAAACATTTATGGAGCGGTATGATCCTAATGTTTATACATAAAAAATAGACAATATAATTATTAATTTAAAGTGAGTAGTCATATGCGTTTTATCTTTGCGTTATCATTATTTGTTATTTCATTAAATAGCTTGGCAGTTGAGTCAAATTATCGAGTTAATATATTACATCCTTTAAAAATTTATGCTGAAGGTTCAATCGAAGAAGCTATTCAATTATCCAATGAATGGCGAAATAAAGTCTTACTCAAGAATCCTAAAATAGTCGATGTAGAATACCTTTTAGAAAAACTCAGCGAACAGCGCTACGATTTGTTGGTTATATACCATTACAAAGATAAAAATGGCGCATCGGAGGCCAATCAATATTTTCCTGATTTAATTGAACAGGCATGGCCTGACAAAAATATCCGTGCACATTTTTTTGAAAAATTACAGTCTTACGTGATTCAAGAAGAAAAAACAACACATCGCTATAAGGTGATCCACAATCGTGGAAAATAACAATATGCAAAATAATAAAAGCTGGTTAATTATTTTCAGTTTGATTTTTGCCGGCGAAATGATCTTTAGTTTGCCGTTTCATATCACTCGCTTTTTTCGACCCACTTTGCTGGAGACATTTTCATTATCCAACGCAGATTTAGGCGATACCTTCGCATTTTATGGGATCACAGCGATGCTCTGCTATTTTCCTGGCGGTATTATTGCTGACTATTTTTCAGCGAGACGGTTATTGACTTTTTCGTTAATAGCGACTGCGATAGGCGGAGTTTTCTTTGCAAAAATACCTCAAGGGTTAAGCCTTACTTTGCTTTATGGCTATTGGGGGATCACAACAATATTTTTATTCTGGGCTGGTATGATTAAAGCGACAAGAGAATGGGGTGGGTTAAATAATCAAGGTCGTGCCTTTGGATTGTTAGATGGTGGTAGAGGTCTGGTTGCGGCATTAATGTCCAGTATCGCTGTAGTATTGTTTTCTAAATTTGTTACCCCATCCGCTTTAACTAGCTCTGAAAATAACTCTGTCGAAGGATTACAGTCTGTAATTTACTTTTACACTCTCATGACTCTTACAGCCGCCATTCTCGTCTGGAAATTTATCCCAGAGCAACAGGTTAAAAATAACTCGACAGTTCGACCATGGGTTGGAGTTCAACAGTCAGCTCTCTCTTCAAAAGCTTGGTTACAAGCTATCATTATTGTATGTGCATACTGCGCATATAAAGGCGCAGACAACTATGGTTTATACGCGGTGCAAGTCTTATCCATGAGCCAACTTGAGTCAGCCGAATTTACCAGCATAGCCGCTTACCTTCGGCCAGTCGGCGCGATTGGTGCAGGTTTAATCGCCGACAGACTTAGCGCAGGAAAAGTCATTCAATGGTGTTTTATCCTACTCGCCACTCTATACACTATATTATCTTTTACTTGGCCGCCTTCGGTTTTATTTAATCTGGCAATGTTTAATTTTATCGTTTCATTTTTGGCTGTGTTCGCTTTGCGCGGCGTTTATTTTGCGTTAGTGGAAGAGAGTAAAATTAATATTAAAATAACAGGCACTGCAGTTGGTTTTATTTCTCTTATCGGTTACACACCAGATATTTTCTTTGCTTCAATTAGCGGCCGGATCTTAGATGCAGACCCGGGCGTTAAAGGATTTGAAAATTACTTTGTGTTGATGATGGGGATTGCAGTAGTTGGCCTGATAGCGACATTACTCCTTAACAAGAAGAATAGAAGTCTTTCAAAATAAGCGGCATGGATATATAAACTATACCCAAAACCTTATTCCAATCACGCCAAAATAAATAAAATATATCGTAACCAATAAGTGAACAACTGATGATATCGATGAATACCAATAATTAACCCGGCTCATCACCGAGCGACGTTCTATAAATACCGTATAAACTGATATTAAAGAAAGACAAGCAAATACAATTGTCATTAATGTCACACCGCCAGACTTCTCGGTAACTCTCTATCATTGTTAATTATTAAAACTTACCATTGTTATTTTTCCACTTATCACGAGTAGGAATTTCCTCGGTAGTATCCCAATGCTCAACTATCTTTCCTGCTGAAATCCGGTAGAGATCATAAAAAGCGGTATTAACGCCGTTAACTGAGCCTTCGTTAGCAGACAGTACAAAATTTCCTTCAGCTAAAATCCGATGATTTTTTTGATACTGTATCTTCTGCTCAGATAAGATCGTAATAATTGAAGATAATTCGTCAATCTTTCTGGGACTATGTTCAGTATAATTTTTTTCATCGATATATTGCCCTAAAGTATCAAACTGATGATTAATAAGAACATCATTAATGAAACAGCTGACGATTTTCCGATTATCTTCTGTCTTGTCTAAATCGGTTACTTGTGTCTCCCCATCAACCATGGTGTAGCCAAAAGCATTTGATTCTTGCCTACGTTGAATATTATCCCAGTGCTCAACTGTCTGGTCGCCTTCAAATCGAAACACTTCGAAACCAATATTTGAATTGGCGAAGTCATACTCTGTGTGGGCAAAAATATAATCGCCATCTTCAAAAACACGAACAATATTAACTCGAGGATTACTTTTAGACAGGCGTTTGAATAATGCCGCCAAGCCTTCGCCTCCTTCATGAGTTTGCGGATTGTGCTGAATATATTTTGTTTGATTAACCACCGCAACTGATGACGCTTCACCAGTTTCAATCCCTTTTAGTAATTCGCATATCAGCTTTTTTCTATTGGCTTTCATAAAACGATTTGGCTCCATCGATATTACACTCTTACTTTATAGCTAACTGTCAAATTTATTGCAAACTAGACTAAATCATCTATTCTTAAGCCATGAAAAAATCTGAAGTTATCGCACTACTCAAAGCGAACCAAAATGAGCGCGGTCTGCCACACTGGGAAAAGCAACCTAACCCTGATGGTCTTAAGAGCTTTGGTATTGGCCTGACACAATTGCGCAAGTTGGCTAAACAAATCGGTAGAGACCATAAGTTGGCGCTTGAGCTCTGGGATTCCGACAATCACGATGTAAAAATCATCGGACTTTTAATTGATGATCCGAAGCAGGTCACTAAACAACAAGCAGAATCACAAGTTGAAGGTTTAGGGGTTGGCATGTTGACTCACGTATTCAGTTCTTGTGATGCAACCTTGGCTAAAACACCCTTCGCTTTTGAATTAACTCAACAATGGTTAGAAAGCGATCATCATTTACGCCGACGTTGTGCTTATGGTTTGCTTTATGAGTTATCCAAAAACAAACGAAACAAAGCTCTCACCGATGAGTTTTTTCTCGATTGCATTAAACGAATTAGCCATGAAATAGAAAAGGAAAAAGACGGCATGATGCGAGCGTCGATGGGCGGCGCCCTGATTGGGATCGGCAAGCGAACAAAAGTGCTGAATAAAGCTACGATTAAAGTTGCCACAGCTGTCGGCCCAATTGATTTTAACGACGACACAGGCACTTGTGAGCCTTTAAACGTGTTAAAGCACCTTACCAGTGACTACATTAAAAAAAAATTGGGCGTATAAAACTCCTGCTTTAAATACGTCGATTGAGAAGTGTAATTGCAAACCCTGAAAAAATGAATACCAACCCCGCACTGATATTTAATCCATTGCTAATTCCTGGTTTACGTTTTAACCAGTGGGTAAGACGCGATGCGAAAATCCCCATCAACGAGAATCCTATCGCTGTTAAAATGGCGAACCAAACTCCATATACAACCATTTGGCTAGTCACCGAGCCAAGCGTTTGATCAACAAATTGCGGGATAAAAGCAAGTACGAATAAGCCCGGTTTGGGATTTAATGCGGCGGAAAAGAAGCCAGTGATAAAAATTTCTTTTAATGGTGTTTTTTCTGCCGCTTTTAAACTAATCAAGTCGCGCGATCTTAAAACTTTAATACCTAGCCAAATAAGATAAGCTGCGCCAATCAATTTAACAATTATAAAAGCAAGTTCCGAAGTTTGTATTAATAGCGTCAAACCAAAAGTCGCGGTGAGTACGTGGAATAAAATACCCGCGCCTGAAGAAGGCCCCGATATACACGCAGCTAGTTTTCCCTGACTGAGCCCACGGCCTATCGCCAAAATATTATCTGGTCCTGGTGATACCACTAGTAAAACACAAGCCAGTGTATAAGTTATCCAAACATCAAACGGAAACATTTTTATTCCTTAATTAACAAGCATAAATTTCAATTGCTGGCTGAGCGCACTCAAAGCCCTAACATCAATTTATCTAAAACATCATTCGAATTTTAAACAAAAGCTGATGATCATCGGGGTCGTCAAACTGCTGATTTAAGATATCACGGTTTCCAAACAAGTCTTCACCTTCTTGATAAAAGCCGCCGTTTCTTACATAGACTAAATAAATATCTGATAGTGGCGCGAACCTGTATCGGTATCTGAGCTGCATTGATAATTGGCTTTGTTTAAAATTCTGGATTAAATTATTTGCCTGAGTTGGTTCCGAATAATAGTTATACGCCTTGCCATTTTCAGCTTCCACAGCATACCACTGACTTTTAATACTCAATTCTTGTCCTTCAGCGAGCAACCAAAGTAAATTAAAACTCAGTTGGTCAAATTTTCTCTGGTAGCTGGTTAGCTGACCTGCGTCATTGCCGATCAACCAATCATCGCTATCTAATTGAAGCAAACTAGTCGAGAGCATAGTGGTATCATTAAAGGAATAATTCATTGAAAACTCTATACTATCGGCCCAGTCTTTTAGTCCTTCTTGCAAATGATGATAATTTATTTGATAGTAAGTTTGACCACTAAATGGGCTACTATAACCCAACAACCAGTCTTGCCTACCGGGTAATTCAACGCTACCAAATCCTCGTGAGATAAGGTCGTCATAGCCACTAGAAATATAATTTAACTGAGCGATATAACTGGCACTTTGTTGTGTCTTGGCAGTTACTCCTAGACTCATCCTGTCAGCAAGATTTTCTCCTTTTTTATTAGTAGAAACTGAGCCATCGACAGACCAGTTAAATTCTCTGAAATAACTATCGTCATTTTCAGGCAAAAACAAATACTCGCTAACAACATTGAGCTGTTTCAAGTCATTACGCGCTAAATAGCCCATATCGTTCAGCTCTAGTTTTTCATCTAACCACAATAATGAAAAGTCTGAACGCCATTCACGGTTAGCTTGATATTTTAATTTAACAAAACTACCAAAGCCTTCGGCTGCTCTTTGCTGCTCTGTTTTCGAATACAAAAGCTTACCGCTAAAATTCAAATTATCTTGCCAGTAGCCAAAATCTATCCCCGAGGTTAATACTTCTCGCTCAATGGTTGGTCTATCGACCCAGTTGATCAACTGCCCTACATAGCCTTTTTCTCCTTTGACTAACCAGCGACTGCTCAAGAAATGTTTACCTGAAGCGTCTTTAGGATCATCTTCTAGAACAGCCATCACGCCAAAATCTAAAGAATTACTGGTATTCAGGTATTTTATCGCCGCAGCAATATCGGTCGGCTGATTATCTTGCGAACTAATTTCGGCGTCAGAACTGCCCCCCATACGGCGGGTATTAAGCAACTCAAATGTGTCACTTTTAATATCAAATAGGCTTTGATTCTCAGTAAAAAACGCACGTTTGTCGCTATATAAAGTTTCTACCGCAGAAAAGTTAGCTACTAACTCGTCACTTTCTGCTTGACCAAAATCAGGGTTAATGGCGACAGTAATTTGTTGGTCGGCAGTGGGCTTCCAAAGAAAATCAGCACCAACTCGATACTCAACCTCTTGATAATTAAAATCTTGTTTCAACGAAGCGTACGGAAAAATTTGAAGCGCCGAGCCAGAAGGCTTATTCACCCATACCTGATGCAAAGATTGCATATAGTTTGCTTTGCTTGGTGATGTATCCGGAAAGGAGTAAGACTCACCTTTTTCGATAAAATATCGTCCAAAATAAATCCCCATTTTACTCAGATCTTTATTTAGCTGATTCTGATTTTGCTGACTATTAGTTTTATCGATAGGAAAAGGTGCGATTGTCCAGGGGATAAAAATTTCTGCAGTCCAGTTTTTATCGTCTTCACTCACTTTAAAATCCCATGCTCCCTCCCAATCACCATCGAACTGACTACCTCTAGAATAAACACCATCCATACTGCCATTACCAAGCGTAACCACAAACTCGTAAAGTGTGTCGCCTTGAGCGGAAAAGTCGATGGTGACTGAAATAAAATCTGCAGAAGTAAACTGGTCTTTAGCGCTATATTTCCTTGAGCGACTCTCGACAGATTGCTGATTAATAAAGGCAAAATAGAGCCCCTCTTTATCACTAGTCATTTTGACCAGTGTACCGACCTCAGGCTTTTCTCCTGTATCAGGTGATGTTTTCACAAAATCAGAAAAAGAGCGTGCATTTTTCCATTCAGATTCATCCAACTTTCCATCTAATGAGATTGAGGCTTGTAGTGTGCTTGCTAATGACAGACAACAAACCATGAGTATTATTTTTAACTGCTGCATCGATAACTCAATATTTCTAGTAATAATTAAGCCGCTTATACTAATTCATACTTTAGCTATTAAAATAATGAAAAAAGACGCATACTTATGAATAATATTCATAGTTGATGCAAGCAAATGTTCCGTAAACTTCCTCCTCTTAAATCGCTACTGGCATTTTCAGCCGCCTCTCGAAATCATAGTTTTAGCCAAGCAGCGGATGATCTATTTATTACTCAAAGTGCTGTTAGCCATCAAATTAAAAACTTGGAACAATTTTTAGGCTGCAAGCTTTTCTATCGTGATGGAAAAACATTAAAGCTCACCGATGAAGGACAGTTGTTGTCGGTAACCGTTAATCAAGGATTTGATCAAGTAATCTCGGTAGTCGAGCAGCTAACGGGACAACTTGACAATGCGCTTCAATTTGGCGTCAGTAGCACCTTTGCAGTTCATCGGGTCACGCCTGAAATGAGTGAACTTATTCGAAAATATCCCAAGCTCGATCTACGCTTAAGGATGCTGAGCTGTAGCGACCCGCTCACCGAATTAGATCTCGATGTGATCCTCTACGATAACCCGATTAAACATATTTCCTATGAATGTGAAAAATTAAAACCTGAAGCCTATTATCCGGTTGCTAGTCCCGCACTTGCCGAGCAACTTAAGCATCAATCTCCACATGAATGGTCTCAGACTACCAAGTTTATCGACTTACAAGACTTAGACTTGTGGGACGATTGGTTTAGATTTATTGAGCAAGCAATCCCTGAAAAACAAACTCAATACTTTAGTCATAATATTTTAGTTATGCAGTCTGCTTTGAACGGTCAAGGTATTGCCTTACTTGGTGAAACCTTGATCAAAAAAGAACTCGCTTCAAGCCAATTGGTCAAGCTTTATGGTAAACCACTGTTTTTTAATCAAGACGGTTTTTATTTTAGTTGGCATAAACGGCGTAAGAACGATCCAAATATCCGCCTGCTCAAGAACTGGTTGAAACGGCTGGTCGAGTAGATTATCTCAACAATCATACAAGCAATAGTTTTAAAGCTATTTCAGTAGGTTGAGCGTCGTCTAAAGCGAGCTATCTGCTTTATATTTTCCTTCGACTAGGCTCAGAATGCCATCGCTAATTCCACGACACTCAGGTAATAGCTTTAATTCGACAACAAACGACATGAATATTATTCACATGGACAAAAAACATTCATTGGTTAGTTTGCGTCTTAATCAATATCCTATTCATCACTTTAATTCTTTTGGCTATCATTTTGAACAACCTATTAATCGTTACCGCCCACCCTTATACCGAATCTTTCAATTTCGCATTACGCAGCCACGCTTTAACCGTTTTTGAAACAGCTAACTGGAAAATAACCACCAGCGATCTCTACCAACAAGCGTTCAATCCGTTATTGGGGAGCGATGATTTTACCCAATTTAGTGACGACGCAGGATTTAGTTTGGCCGGACAACAAAGCGCAGCCTATAAGGCAAACACGTTTCACTCGGCAATTAAGAGAGAGCATACAAAACTGTTAGAATCCGATCTCATTATTTTGCAATTTCCGTTATGGTGGGGAAGTTTTCCAGCGATATTAAAAGGATGGGTGGAGCGAGTACTCAGTTATGATTTTGCCTACGGCGCAGAAAATAAACTCGCCGGTAAGTCGGTTATGTTTTCAGTCACCACTGGTGGCGCAAAAAATATAAGTGAAGAAAAATACTATGCCGATAAAATAGCTGCGATTGAATCGGATGTTTTTAACTATTTAAAAATGAATATCCTACCGACATTTATTTGTCATGGGCCCGCCAAAAAAAATAGTCAACAACGCAAACAGGAAATAGAACGACTAACGTTACATTTGAAAGATATGCAGTACTACTTATTAACTAGTGTAGCTTAAAAAGGCATAGTAAAAGACAAATACCAGCTTCTTCCCGCTCTCGAAGGGTTGGTATTTATTTGACCACCAGCAATTTCTGGCTGATAAATATCTTCATCTAATAAATTGTAAGCATAAAGCTCAAGATAAGCATCACTGTTCATCGATTGACTGAATAAGTTAAGCGGAATTTTAATATTAGCGGTCAACATATTGTGTGCACTTGCTTCAGGATTATAGTCATTTCTATTAGGGTAACGTAGTAGGTTGTCATACGCATCACTAGAATAGGAATTAAAAATAGCTAATCGAGTTTTATTTTCAAAGTTGTGAGTGTAACCCAGTTTAATCAAACGATTAGGCGTTAAAGTAAAGTTTTCGACATCATAACCCGTTTGATTTTTTTGATAACTAAAAGAAGATACTAACTGGCTATTCTGGCTGAATGTATACTTATATTCCAGCTCTACTCCTTCAACGTTTAATTCACCTCGATTTAAAAAATCAATCACATTATCAGCAGCTCGCTCTCTTTCAATTAGATCTTCTTGTTTACTTTTAAACACCGTTAGGTTGAACTGATACTGGTCGTCATAATGATAATATTGCACGTCTAAAGTCGCAATGGTTTCAGGCTTTAGGGTTGGGTTTCCACGCAAACCACCTCGATTGCTGCCGTCTTCTCTGCAACAAATAACTAGATCAAAATGGGTCTCTACCCCATAAGCGGCTCTAAAAGCTTCGCCATAATTTAATTTAAATCCGGAGTGATTAGTAGTTTGATATATAGCACCTAACCGCGGCACCGTGCTTGCTTTGACATCAGGGACTTTGTTGACCTGCGCCCCAAAAATCCACTTTAAACTTTCCGTCTGCTGGAATTCAGCTTGACTATAAACACTCAACCAATTTTGAGAAAACGCAGGAACCGGTGCGACTCTCGCGCCATCATAAGAAGCAACATCTTGATGCCAAACAGAACCGCCCATCAACCAGTTAAGTCTGTCTGAAGTTTTCCAGTGATGGGTTAATTCAATTAAGGTATTTTTTGATTCTGAATCATAATTTATATGAGTAAACTCTTGCGTATTATGACTGATATTAGCCTCTAAAAAGCGATTATCATCGAATACAAATTGATACCCTACATCCAGCATAAGTCGTGTTGACTGTATCTCAAGATTTGAAGACGGTGGTGTTAATTCTGATGACCAAGTCGATGTGGTGCCCCAAAAGTTTTGCTTACTACGAAAATAAGAAGCATCAAAACTAATCGCCTTATAATCGCCAGTTGCGACTAACGAAATATTTTTTTCACCTGCATCAAAACTACCGGCAACACCATTATTGTCAATTGCTGCAAAGTCCCAACCATCCTCTTTAAGCCAATGAAAACCGGCCGACAATTTTAGGTCTTCATGATCGACTGAAAAAGTTGATTCTACTTTTGTGGTATTAAAGCTGCCCTTACTGAGGGTCACCTGAGACTCAGCTTCTCCTGGTTCTTGAGTAATGATATTGATCACACCAGTAAAGGCATTAGACCCGTATAAAACAGAGCCAGGTCCTCTGATAATTTCAATTTGTTTGATTAATTGGATCGGAAAAGCGGTATAAAAAGCGAAATTTTCACCGCCAGTAAAACTGTCTCGCATCGGTCTGCCATTTAATAGCAATAAAACGTGGTGATCTGCGCCGGTTGAACTACCGCCGCGCATTGACGCAGTATTTTGCGGAAAGAAAAATGTACCGCACATGGCAAGACTAGTGGCTCGACCCAAAACTTCATATAAGCTATTAGCGCCGAAACTTTGGATATCTTGCTGGTTAATGACTTGGATAACCGCCGCTGCATCGACAGTTTTTTGTGGAACTTTGCTGGCAGTCTCTATGGTTACTTCCATCAACTGCTCCAAATCCATAGAAAATAACTTGTCAATGTTACTATCTGCCAATACGTCAATAGATAACGAACTGATAAAGATCGTGGATAACAGCGTTGTTTTAACGGCGCTCTCTTTATTCATTATAAAAGAAGACAAGATCCTAAGGCTACAATTAGATTAAATGTAGACCTTAGATAATTTTTTTTCCAGTTAAAAATTAAGTCCCAATACCTGTATATGCTTAGTCATTTTGGATCTCTTTAGCGTGCTCCACTTTTTTAGCTTCTTCCTGCTGTGCTTCTTCTTCGGCTTCTTCATCCACCGCTTCGCAAATATCGTGTAAACACTTTAATTTTTCAGTTATGCTTTGATGTAATTCTTTCAAAGACTCTCCTTTTGGCAAACATAATAGCTCTAATGCTTGCTCGACATTCTCAACCACATAAATTGTAAACAAGCCCTGCTCAACAGCGTTTATCACTTGCTCTTTTAACATTAAATTAGCTTGGTTGGCTTTAGGTATAATCACACCTTGATGACCAGTGAGACCACGAGCCTTGCACACGCCAAAAAAACCTTCAATCTTTTCGTTCACTCCGCCAATGGCTTGTACTTCACCAAATTGATTGATTGAGCCAGTCACCGCTAAAGATTGAGTAATTGGTTTTTCGGTAATAGCTGAGATCAAAGCACATAACTCTGCTAGCGAGGCGCTGTCACCATCGATGAAACCATAAGACTGTTCCATGACTATATTGGCCGAAAGAGTTAAGGAAAACTCTCTGGCATATTTATTGGCCAAATAACCCGATAAAATCAACACCCCTTTTGAGTGGATTGAAAGGCCGAGCTCAGCCTCACGTTCAATATCCACAATTCCTTTGCTACCGGGAAAAACTGTGGCGGTAATTCTGGCTGGTGTGCCAAAGTCAGTAGAGCCAATTTCCCACACAGTTAGACCGTTAATGCAACCCACCACAAAGCCATCGGTATCGATCAGTATATGACCTTCGACCACCTCTCTTTGCATTTCATTACGAATTCTCGAGTGGCGATACTCTCGTTGATCTAATGCTTCGATGATATGTTGACTCTCAATTAGAGCGGTTGCGCTACGCTGACGGATCACTTCGGCCTCACCAAGCAGTTCAAATATTTCTCTAAAACGTGTGGATAATTTTTCCTGATGACCGCACAGCCTGGAACTGTATTTCACCAGCTCGATAAATGCCTCGTTACTGGTATTAGCAAACTCTTCTTTTTCACTATGAGTTTTAACCAAGCGAGCCAAGTGATTAATTGCTTCAGGTGTGCGATCTAGTTGCTCATCGAAGTCGACCAATACTCTAAATAATTCGCTAAATTCCGTATCATGCTCTTGCAACAAATAATAATATTCTCGACTACCGACAAAAATAATTTTTAATTTAAGCGGCACAGCGTGTGGATTCAAACCAATAGATACCACCGATTGCTTCTCCATTTCTGGTGGCTCTAATTTTAATTCTTGAGTTTGCAACGCGCGCTTTAATTGACTCCAAATCGCAGGGCTTTCAAATATTTTTTGTGCCTCTAGTAACAAGTAACCGCCGTTAGCTCGGTGCAACGCGCCATTCTGAATGTGTTGAAAACTAGTAGCAATCGCGCCTCCTTCGTTCCAGTATTCAACCCGGCCAAATAAATTGGCGACCGTAGGATGCGCTTCATAAACCACTGGCACACCTTGCTCAGGTCGATTACTGACTAAAAGATTGGGAATAAAATTTTGCTGTAATAACTCTCGCAAGATTGAATCATTTTTTTGCTCGAGCGATTCGAACAAGTCAAAATTCTCCAATATTATTTTCACCAAGTGAGTGCGAAATTCCTTAAAGTAGATTTGAGTGCCGGTAATGCCGCGATACTTTTCTGAGACCTCGTTAATGATTGGCGCTATTGCAACGTCGACTGTTTTTGAGTTGAGCTCTTGCATTTTCTCATAGGACTCACGCTTCCACTGTGGCATTTCAAGTAACGCCTCAGTCAACTTGGCTTCGAGTTCGTCAATAGTTTGATTCATTTTATCGCGCTCTGCCTGCGGCAAGTTTGCAAAGGCAACATCATCTAAAGCTTTACCGTTGATCAAAGGCGAAAAAGATACCGTTGAGTCATCTTGGTATAGTGCAAAGTTAAGTTGATTCGCATCTTTTTCGACTGAGTCTATCGCCGCTTCTACCAGCTGATTAAAGCGTTTATCGATGGCTGTTTTATGCCTTTGGTAACTGGGATTTTCAAACGCTGCAGGAATAGTGACTAATAAACGCCCCACCATCTGATGACAATCATTCACTAATTTTTTACCCACTCCAGCAGGCAACGGCATCACTCTAGGTTCACGTGGCTCATCAAAATTATTCACATAAACCCAATCCGATTGGGCTGCGCCTAATTTAGATTTCTCCTCCAAGTAGCGCATCACCATCGAAATCCGGCCAGTGCCACTTTCTCCCATCACAAATAAGTTATAACCATTTCGATCAGTTTCCAGGCCAAAAGATAAGGATTTTTTAGCTCGTTGCTGACCGATAAACTCACTGGTGGATTTGAGTTCACTAATTGAATGAAACTGCAGATCTCCGACTACTAACTGCGCCGAGAGCTTTTCGATGGGAAGTGCGTAGGAAGACATAAATACGCCATTTCGAACAAGAGGGTATTTTAAGTGTTGCAGAAGGATGGCTTGATCTCAAGTTTTTTAGATTCAAAAATTGAGATCAATTCATAGAATTCAACATTCCTAATTTGTAGCGTTATTTCGTATCCTCAACTACAACAGCAGTACCATAAACCATTAACTCGGCTGCGCCAGTTGCAATTTGTGAAGTCGAAAAATTTAGGCCAACTATCGCATTAGCGCCAAGCTCTCTAGCATCTTGCATAATACGATCTAGGACTTGTTCGCGGCTTTCTGCCATTAGTTTGGTGTATTCATGAATTTCGCCACCCACAAGTCCGCGTAGTGCAGCCAGAATATCGTGCCCGACGTGACGTGCTCTAATGCTAGTTCCGCGCACCAATCCCAAGTGTTTAATGATACTTTTTCCGTAGACAAATTCGGTGGTGGATAATATTACATGACCCATAATAGTTCCTTATTTATAACTTAACTCGATTATATTTATCTTTTTTCAAGCTGATCATTCTTTGCCTTAATACACTAAAAAGCAATAACAATCCGCCACCGCCCAAGCCGCAGACCAAGGCTTTTTCTAAAGAGCCTATTTCTGGATTAATTAATATCTGAAATAAAGTAAAACCAACAATTATTAACGCACTTAACCCAGTTAATACAAAACCAATAATTCTTGACGTTTTAGCCACGGGCTCTTGAAACAGTTTATCCAGATGCTCTAGTTCCTGCTCTTGTAAACTCAACGACTGTACTTGATGGCGCATCATCATTAACTCATCGTGAAGTTTTTTATATTCAGAGTTTGTCTCTATCATTAATGAAACTTTCTGAGCTTCTTGTTGAGTCAATTCGCCATCGATATAACCTGAAATCAACTCAAATTCTGCATCATTGAGCAGCTCCTTATCTTCTGGAGGAGCAGCAAGGTAATCCTTAGTTTCGACCTTAACAGAGGCTTTTGCCTGAATTGTTGCTTTATGAGGATCATTTTCGTTCATGCTTCACCTCCAAGCGAGAAGCCTTTTTTAACCAGTATTTCTCTTAACGCCATTCGAGCGCGGTGTAAACGTGACATCACTGAACCATTAGCGACGCCGAGTATTTTAGCGATATCGGCATAACTGAAATTGTGATAATCGCGTAATAAAATAATTTCTTTTTGCTGCATATTGAGTTGATTGATTGCTTGCTCTAAGGTTTCTTTTAACTGGATTTGTTGCAGGTTTTTATCGGGCTCGCTACTCATTGGCGCACTGGAGTGATATTCCTCATGTTCGACTTTACGCACTCGCTTTTGATGACGCAGAATATCAATCGACTTATTGCGTACTACGGTAAATAACCAAGGTTTAAATTCAGGGTGATCTAAACGCGGCGCACCGGGGTGATTGATTCCCTTTTCAATCGACGACTGCACTACTTCAAGCGCATCGTCTGGGTTGTTCAATAAACGTAAAGCCAGCGCAAATGCCTGCTTACGATATTGGTCAAATTCTTCTGACACCTGCATGGTGTAATCCTTTATTGTTGTCATCTGTGCTAAAACCATCAAATATTACGCTATCTCATACTAAAGTGATATTGGGAATATGACACTAAAACTCATCAAAATCCCCTGATAAGATGAGTGCGATCTTTGTCACATAGGATAGAAACGGCCTTCCTAGATTAATATTCCAATTAATTAAGAGTAATTTCACGCCTTAATAGTGGTTGTTCCTGAAAGCCTATGCTAACCACATCAATGAATTCCAGCTTTACAAACCTCTCATTAAGCGTTTAAATAGTGCCAACAATCAATATGAGTAAACCTCCTTTCGATTCAAGATGATTTTACAAATAACAAAAAAGACATCACTCAATATTTTTGCTAGCCAGCAAGGCTGCAAATTTATCCTTAACTAGCTCCCTACTTTTCGGGCATACCAGCCCACGACTGCTATTATTAAGAGTTATTTATGCTCTTTATATGGCATTTATTTATGTCGTATACATATAGGCAAGTAGCAGTCAGCACCTACGACTAATTAATATCAGATTCAAGAATGAGCTTTCGCTTATTTTTGTGAAAACAATGAGTAGATAAATATTATGAATAACGATCAATCGAGTTCAAGCCAAAAAATCATCAGCACCGACAAGGCTCCAAAGCCGGTAGGTTTATATCCTCACGCACGCAAGGTTGGTAACTTGCTTTTTCTTTCAGGCGTCGGGCCACGTAAGGCGGGCACTAGCGATATACCTGGAGTCACTTTAAACCAGGATGGTAGCATCAAAGAATACGATATCGAGGCTCAATGCCGCAGCGTATTCGATAATATCCGCTTAATTTTAGAAGAGTCAGGCTCGAGCTGGATGGAATTAGTTGACGTAACTGTATTTCTAACCAATATGAAAGACGATTTCAAAACCTATAACCGAATTTACGCGGAATACTTTGCCGATAATCAGCCTTGTCGCACAACCATTGAAATCAATTGTCTGCCAACACCTATTGCAATTGAACTAAAATGTACTGCGACTATTGCCGAATAATAACTTCATTTAGGAGCGAAAAATCATGAGCGCACCGATGCAAATTATCAATTTCCAGAAATGGATAGACGAAAACCGCGACAAACTTAAACCACCGGTTTGTAATAAAGAAGTTTATCGTGAAGGCGATATGATCATTATGGTTGTTGGTGGCCCTAATGGTCGTAAAGATTTTCATTATAACGAAGGCCCTGAATTTTTCTATCAACTAGAGGGCACTTTATTATTGCGCACTCAACAACAAGACAAAGTCGTTGAATACACTTTGAATGCTGGCGATGTTTTCTTATTACCCCCAAAAGTGCCACACTCTCCAGTGCGTTTTAAAAACTCGATTGGTTTAGTCATCGAGCAAGTTCGCCGCCCAGAGGAAACCGACGCGTTGATGTGGTTCTGCGAGAAATGTAATCACAAACTATACGAGGAATTCTTTCCATTGAAAGATATTGAAAATGATTTTGGCGCCGTTTTTAATCGTTTTTTATCCAGTGAAGAATTAAGAACTTGCGATAAATGCAAACACACAATGCCGCATAACAAATATGAGTTTGAGGAGGCATAACAACATGTTAACCATTGATATTCATACACATATACTGCCAAAGAACTGGCCCGACTTAAAAAAGAAATATGGTTATGGTGGCTGGATTCACCTAGATCATCATAAGTGCGGTTGCGCTCGTATGATGAAAGAAGATCATTTCTTTCGCGAAATAGACTCCAACTGTTGGGATGCTGAAGTCAGAATGACTGAATGTGACCAGCATAAAGTCGACGTTCAAGTTCTATCAACAGTTCCAGTGATGTTTAGCTATTGGGCTAAAGCGCATGATGCGCTAGATATTTCTAAGTTTTTAAATGATCACATCGCGGGTATTTGCCACAAACACCCTACCCGCTTTGCAGGGCTTGGCACCATACCTTTACAAGCGCCAGATTTAGCGATTAAAGAAATGGAGCGTTGCGTCAATGAACTGGGTTTATCGGGGGTTCAAATCGGCTCTCATGTGAATGAGTGGAATTTAAATGCGCCGGAATTATTTGATGTGTTTGAAGCCGCGCAGGATTTAGGCGCATCAGTTTTTGTCCACCCATGGGATATGATGGGGACCGCCAACATGAAAGACTACTGGCTTCCATGGTTAGTCGGTATGCCAGCAGAAACATCACTGGCGATGTGCTCGATGATTTTTGGCGGCGTATTTGAGAAGTTGCCGGATTTAAAAGTAGCCTTTGCTCATGGCGGTGGTTCTTTCCCTTCAACCATAGGTCGGATCGAACACGGGTTTAATTGCCGCCCTGATTTAGTCGCTGTTGATAATAACGTCAACCCTAGAGAATATTTAAATAAAATTTATTTGGATACTCTGGTTCATGATGCTCCGATGCTTAAGTTTTTGATTGAATTAATGGGCGCGGATAGGTTAGCGCTTGGAACAGACTATCCATTCCCATTAGGCGAATTAGAACCAGGTAAATTAATCAGAGAAACAATTACTGATGAAACTACTCGTGCTCGATTATTAAATGGAACCGCACTTGAATGGTTGGGACTTGAAGCGTCGAGGTTTGCAAAATGAAATTAGAAATTAATATTGGTGATGACACATATCAAGCCGACTTAAGCCAACAACAAAGTATCGCCATTACTTTATTGCCTAATGGCGATCAGCCAAGTCATTTTGGTGTCGCGGCTTGTACCAGTGAAACAATTGTTGAAGGTGACTTTATTGGTGATACTAATCGTGGCGGTAGTTGTAATTGTAATTTATTGACTCTCACTCCACACTGTAATGGCACTCATACCGAATCAATTGCGCATGTTGTCAATCAGGATTTCCCAGTTTATAACGCGATTGATGAGTCATTATTTCCAACCGTACTGGTTTCTATTGATGCCAAGATTGCATCTAAAGTCGATGAAAAATATTTTCCTTCGATGGATAGTGATAATAGAGTAGTAACGCGTTCGCAGTTAGAGACGTCTTTAGCAAACTATTCGGACCAGCAATTAGTTGGATTAGCAGTACGCACTTTGCCTAATCCTTCTAGCAAAAAGTCAGCTGTGTATGACACTAATAATTATCCGATTTACTTCACCAATGATGCCATGAATTATATCTATGCTCGTGGTGTTAAACATCTGATGGTCGATTTTCCATCAGTAGATAAAATGTATGACGATGGCGAGTTAAGCAATCATCGAATATTCTGGAATGTTGAATTAGGCAATGTTGAATTAGACTCAAATGCACAAACTAACAAGACTATTTCTGAAATGATCTATGCAGCTCCCTCCATTGAAGATGGCTTTTATATTTGCAACTTACAAATTCCAGAAATAGATACCGATGCAGTGCCATCGCGCCCCGTACTATTCAAATTAAACAAACAAGATTAAGAAAGAGAAAATTATGAACTTCGAAAATAACTTAGAATTCGCAAAAAAGATGGACAATGAAGATCCTATTGCAGCCATCAAGAATGAATTTTCTATACCAAAAATGGCGAATGGCGAAGATGAAATATATCTTTGTGGTAATTCACTAGGCTTAATGCCAAAAAAAGCAGCTGAATATGTTCAACGTGAATTAGTTCAGTGGGGATCTCTTGGAGTTAAGGGACATTTTTCTGGGGACTTTCCATGGATGCCGTACCACGAGTTTTTATCTGAAGGATTTGCCGATATAGTCGGGGCGGAGACAAACGAAGTAGTCTCTATGAATACCCTAACAGCTAACTTACATTTTATGATGGTGAGCTTTTACCGTCCAACTAAGACCCGCTTTAAGATCCTATTAGAAGAACATGCATTCCCTTCTGATCATTATGCTGTTGAATCACAGATTAAATTTCATGGACTTGATCCTGATGAGGCAATGCTTTTAATTAAACCTAGAAAAGGCGAAGAGTTGATCCGCAACGAAGATGTATTGGCCTTAATTGAAGAACAAGGCGACTCCATAGCTCTAGTCATGTTGCCGGGTGTTCAGTATTACACAGGTCAGGTTTTTGACATGAAATCGATTACCGAAGTAGGACACAACAAAGGCTGCATGGTTGGTTTTGACTTGGCTCACGCTGCTGGAAATATTCCAATGCAACTACATGATTGGAATGTCGATTTTGCCTGCTGGTGCACATACAAATATATGAATTCTGGCCCCGGCTCGGTAGCAGGCTGCTTTGTACACCAAAACCATCATCACGATGAAAGTTTGCCACGATTTGCAGGCTGGTGGGGGCACGACAAAATGTCTCGTTTTAAAATGGAAAATAAGTTTAAACCAATGAAGTCTGCAGAAGCATGGCAACTATCTAATCCCCCCGTATTATCA
>Ga0114899_1000655_pt1 | contig 23609 bp, 18 predicted proteins | sample MalvireepMed_215_FD_83497 | JGI IMG/M metagenome (GOLD analysis project Ga0114899, IMG submission 83497) | Marine viral communities from the Global Malaspina Expedition - Malaspina viral metaG DeepMed_215 | ecosystem: Environmental > Aquatic > Marine > Oceanic | place: Mediterranean Sea...
ATATAATCATCTGCACTATAAATGGCTTCAGCAATGGCCACGTTTGAAGTTGAAATCGGTCTTTTGTCGAGATATTGATTGTTCAGACTAACCGTCCAGCTTGGATCAGAAAGTGTGTAACTCAATCCTAGATTCGCGCTAAACTTTGGAAATAATTCACCTTCTGTTCTACTTTCTAGTACAAAAAATCCAGTTGGATCGATTTGAGTTTTTTGCCACGATAAATTGGCATAGACATAGAGTCTATCTGTTTTATAAGAACTGTTAAGTTCAAAACCGATTGTTTTTGATTCGGTGGCATTTTTAGCAGCAAAATTATTTAAGGTGTTTTGGTATTTCACCAAGTCAGAAACCTTAGTCCAATAAAGTGTTGTATCAAAACGGAAGGAGTCATGTAGTGTTCCACCATAAATAAATTCGACAGTTTTTGCTTTTTGAGGTTCTAGTTCATCATTACCTGCAATGTCAAATCTTTGAACCGGCGAGCGGTAAAGTAGTTCAATAGAAGGGGCTTGGAAAGAAGTGCCAAACAAGAATTTCGCATACCTCTCCTTAGGTAAACTCCAAACAATTCCAAAGCGGGTCGAATGTTGCGCATCGTATACGTCATGACGGTCATAACGATAACCGGCAATAGCGTTGGTTGTAGGGTTTAGTTGGTATAACCATTGACTGTAGAGACTCCAGTTTTTTAGTTTCTTTGTGGTTGCTGGGGATATTGGCGAATTTAACAGGGTATCTCTTTCTACTCTAATAAATGACTCGATATCATGATCTTCGATATTATATTCAATGCCAGTCATAATTAGGTTATTAGTATCAAGCTGCCAACTCAGTTCACTACTAAGATCAACTGCTGAATATCCCCACTTTCTTTGGTAGAAAAATTGCTCAGCGCCTAACTCAATTTTGTCACGATTCTTTGGACCACCTTTACTAAAGGCAAAATGAGTATTTAAACTTAAGGTAGAATTGAGTGGTAAATAATAATCAAGATTAATAAAAGAATTATATAATTCAACATGATTAATACCCGTTTCAAAAAGTGGGTTTAAGTCAGAAAAAACGCGATCTTCATTTAGCTCTTGATAATGAACGCCAAACTGCCAAAAGCTATCATCTTCAAATGTTTTTCTGGATTTAAGGTATAAGGTCAGTGGCTTCGAGTCGTCATTCTTAGAAGATAATAAGTGAATATCATCTTGTTCAAACTCTTGATATAAAGGCGAACTGATAGGCAACTCTAATCCTGCTCTATCTAGTTGCCCAATACTTAATCCATAAACACTATTCCAGTCGTCAATCTTTTCTCCTCCTACATATGAGAACTGATACCCTGAACCAGCATGACTGATTGATTTGGCTTCTAAACTGGCGATATGGCCTTTAATTTTTATGTCGTCACCATTTTGAGTGATCACATTAATTACACCAAGAAAAGCATTGGCGCCATATAAGGCAGACACAGGCCCTTTTATTATTTCGATCCTCTCAACTAACTCCATTGGAATAAGGTTGTAGTCAATCCAGTTTTGTTGGTTTGAACGGTAACTGATGGGTTGTCCATCAATCATTACCTTCAGTAATCGACTACCGGCCCTAGTTCCGGAATGAATACCTCTAGCACCAAAATTAGTTAATGTTAGGTCTGAGGTTGATGCAAATCCTGCGGAATGTGCCAAAACATCACTTAGCTGTTTATATCCGAAAGCTCTTATATCATCCTTGCTAATAACTAAAATATTAGCAGGAGAGGTCGAACTTTTTTGTGATAATTTGGTTGCTGATTTAGCTTGCCAATCGGGATTTAATTCTACGTCAAAATCGAGCAATGAAAGTAAAGAAGCATCTTGCAGGCTATTAATTAAGGTGTTCTCTTGAACTGAGTTTTTTTCTTTTGAGCTTTGTTCTCCGTTATTACTTGCATCAACACAAAAGCTACAAAGGCAAAGCAGAAGGAGTGTAAGACTTATTTTATTTAAAGTCATAATTACCCCTTATCCTTAACTATCTTTGCTAGCCTGAGCAGTTGTGAACTCATGTCTAACCCTGCAATTTTAGAGGCTTCAAAGTTAACTTCAAAACGAACTTTATTGTTGTCGACATAGAGATTTACATGGATCCCCTGCTCGGCATATCCGATATTGTCTGAAAATAATAAGATTGGTTTATGTTTTAATCTCGCTACGGTGGTTAGTAGTTCGGAATGAGATAGTTCGGGTATAAATAAAATACTGCAATTATCAACTGTATCAAGTCCAGTTGAAACGATATCAATGTTTTTGTTTTCAAAGAGTGGCGTATGTTGATAAAAAAGTTTTAGCGCTTGTTTAAATTCTGGTTTCTCGCCAAGAATACAAAGGTTAAATTTATTAGTTTTGCTTTTTTGAGGCCAAGTTATAAAGTGGGAAATACTATGGATTACTTTAGCTTTAAGTAGGTACTCTCTTGCCTCCAACTCTTCCTCTGCATTTGCATAAGGTAATATAAAGCCGCTAGTTAATAGCGCTAGAAACACTGCAATATGCGGAAAATATAGCTTTTTAAGCGACATGAAACGACTTGTTATTATTAATGTTTGTTAATTATAGTTGAGAATTGCGATTTTTCAGGGTTTTAACGATTTTTATACAAAGGGGATAAACGAAGAATAATTTCAACATTTATTATTTATCTTATTGATTAATAATAAAAAAACAAATTATTTAGAGAGGAAAAAATACCCTACTAAGTAAACACCTAGCAGGGCATGGTGAAGCCTAAAATGGCTTCTAAAGCTTTTGCAAGTTTATGTTCTGGAATATATTAACCACACTTAGATTCGCCACAACTTAAACAAGTCATGCAACCGTCCATTAATACCGCTGCTTTAGTCATACATTTGTTACACATTTGAGCACCGTCTGGATAGTCTCCCTTGTAATCGGCTTTATGCGCTTCACTTTGTTTTGCTTCAAATTCAGCACGTTTATCATCAACTAATTTTTGCTGGTGCTTATCAAGTCCAGGTTCAACGATTAATCCAATCATTTTTAAATGTGATTCAATCGCATCACCAATTTCAGCTACAAGTGAAGGCATGAACTTTCCGCCGGGCTTAAAATAACCCCCTTTAGGATCAAATACCGCTTTTAGTTCTTCAGCAAGAAAAGTGCAGTCACCACCTTTTCTAAATACCGCTGAAATAACGCGAGTCAAGGCAACGACCCACTGGAAATGATCCATATTTTTTGAGTTAATAAAAATCTCAAAAGGGCGGCGCATTTCGTGCTCTGTACCTGGGTTTAAAATAATGTCGTTAATTGTCATGTACAGCGCGTGTTCAGACAAAGGGGTTTTTACTTTGTAAGTTGAACCCAATAACATTTCAGGACGCGCAAGCGCTTCGTGCATTTGAACAATTTCTGCTGTTTTTTGTTCTTCAACCGTAGGCTGCTCTTCTTCTTTTTTTACTTTGTAACCAACGATTGGCATACTAATTATTTTTGGCATAATTTTTTCCGTTTATTATTCGTCTGTCGACTAGCTTATATTGCGGTTAACTCAAATGGACTTTGGCAAGATTAGAGTTTGCCGTAATACCCTTCTTTGAGCGCGTCGAATAAGTTCGCTGCGGTATGTATTTCACCGTCATACTCAACTTCATCATTTCCTTTTAATTCAACTTGAGAGCCGTCTTCTAAAGTAAACTGATAAGTGGTGTTAGCCAGATCATCTTCTTTGACCAATACGCCTTGGAATACTTCTGGGTTAAAACGGAAAGTGGTACATCCTTTTAAGCCTTCCTTATAAGCATATAAGTAAATATCTTTGAACTCATCATAAGGGAATTCTGTTGGCACATTGGCTGTTTTTGAAATTGAGGAATCAATCCACTTTTGCGCCGCCGCCTGAATATCAACGTGTTGAGTTGGGTTGATACTATCGGAAGTAATAAAGTAATCCGGTAGTTGTTCATCAGCTTTGTCAGAATAAGGCATCGCCTTTGAATTAACTAAAGCCCGGTAAGCGAGTAGCTCGTACGAGAAAACGTCGACTTTTTCCTTAGATTTTTTACCTTGGCGAATAACATTACGTGCATAGTGATGTGCAAAGCTTGGCTCAATACCGTTACTGGCATTGTTGGCAAGCGATAATGAAATAGTGCCTGTTGGCGCGATTGATGAGTGATGGGTAAATCGTGCGCCTACCTCAATTAACTCATCAACAAGCTCTGGTGCCACTTCAGCAATTTTTTGCATGTAACGGCTGTACTTTGCATGTAGTACCTTACCTTTTATTTTTTGACCAACCTTAAATCCATCTTTAATCATCTCAGGGCGTTTATGTAGCATTGCGCCGGTGACTTCAAAATTTTGCTCCATGATTGGTGCAGGTCCTTTTTCTTTAGCGAGGTCTAATCCGGCTTTCCACCCCTCAACAGCGAGTTCACGAGTCACTTGCTCAGTAAAATCAATTGATTCAGCTGAGCCATACTTTTTACATAACATCGTTATCGTTGAGCCTAGGCCTAAGTAGCCCATGCCGTGACGACGTTTAGATAATATAGCGTCTCGCTGGCCAATAAGTGGAAGGCCGTTTATTTCAACGACGTTGTCGAGCATTCGAGTGAAAATTGAAACTACTTTACGGAATTTGTCCCAGTCGAACTTAGCTTCGGATGTAAAAGGGTTGGTGACAAAACGAGTTAAATTTATTGAACCTAACAGGCAAGAACCATAAGCAGGAAGTGGTTGTTCGCCACATGGGTTAGTTGCACGAATATTCTCGCAGAACCAGTTATTATTATTGTTGTTAACCTGATCGATTAAGATAAAACCAGGCTCAGCAAAATCATAGGTGGAAGACATGATTAGGTTCCACAGGTTTTTCGCTTTAATGGTTTTGTGTACTCTACATGCGACTTGGCCGAAGTCGTTTGTGATGTATCCTTCTGTTGTTGGCCACTCACGCCATACGATATTGCTATTGTCAGAAATGTCTAACTCGTCAACTTCAACTTCTTTCACGGTAACAGGGAAAATCAATTTCCAGTCATCGTCTTTGATCACCGCTTGCATAAACTCATCTGTGATAAGCAATGATAAGTTAAATTGACGTAAACGACCGTCTTCGCGTTTGGCTTTGATGAAATCCATAACATCAGGGTGACTCACATCAAAGGTTGCCATTTGCGCGCCACGGCGGCCGCCAGCAGATGAAACCGTGAAACACATCTTGTCGTAGATATCCATGAAGGATAGTGGACCTGAAGTGTATGCACCTGCGCCTGAAACATAAGCGTCCTTTGGACGAAGGGTTGAAAATTCATAACCTATGCCACAACCGGCTTTTAAAGTGAGGCCCGCTTCATGCACTTTACCTAAAATATCGTCCATAGAATCAGTGATTGTGCCAGATACTGTACAGTTAATCGTTGAAGTGGCTGGTTTGTGGGCGAGCGCACCAGCGTTAGACATTATGCGTCCTGCTGGAATTGCGCCGTGTCTTAATGCCCATAAGAAGTCTTTGTGGACTGATTCTTTTTTATCGTCGTTTTCAACATCAGCCAAGGCTTCAGCAACACGATTATAAGTTTCATCAATGGTGTTATCGACAGCTTCACCATCTTTGGTTTTTAATTGGTATTTAGTTTGCCAGATATCAACGGAAGTATGTTGAAATTCAATTTCGAACTGTTCTGGAGTTTGAGTTTTTATCAAAGATGCGGTCATTAACGGAGTCCCTTGGTCCCAAATTTATAAAATAAGCTTTTTCTGCTGTTTTAGTTGTTTCTAGTCGTTTGTATTTTTTATTTAGTACTGCATTTTTGGCTGTTTGTATCAAAAAACTGTGAGTAAGTCTTTGGATAACTTGTGGTTTATCAGCCAATAAGATGTTAACTAAATGTGCAAAAACAAAAAGTGCTTTAAAATCAGATAATTACTATATCTGGTGGTGTTTGCCTTGCTTGGGACACAATATATAGGTGCTGATAAGTTATGTAAAGCACTAAATCATCAAGATTTAGTGCTTTTTCACTGGTCGGTTTAGTGATTTATCTGGCGTAGAGCGGAGGGATCGAGCTAGAGCCTGCATTCTCTGGTTGAGCAGAAATTTGTTCGATAATTTTGTTTAAATCTTCACTACTGAGCAAAAATTGACTGCTCTGTTGCGTCGCAGAAAAACGCTGTTTTTCTAAATCATTGATTTTTTCAGCGAGTTTTAGATCTTGGATTTTGTGAGCGACAACGCCTAAAGAGTGAAGTTGATTCGCAGTATGCGTATTGACCATATTCAATATTGCCTCGGCAATTTCATCTGCTGTGCCATTTTTTAAAGTTCGTTTTGCTCTTTTTAATGCCTGCTGCTGATTATCATTTTTTATTTTGGCTTGATTAACTGGCGTCGTCTTGTTGTTTGCCGATGTTGCTTTTCCTTTCTTTAAAAAATAAGCAATCAGTGTTATTAGCCAGAGCGTTAATAAAGCAATAGAAATATATTGCCATTTTTGCACATCTGCTTGGTCTGTTTGTGAGGGTTGAGTCTGAGCAACAGGCATTGGTGGTAATGTCACGGGCGCTTGTTCTATTATATCAGCCGGTAGTACGTTAAATGTTCGAGAGGGTAGAGTTGCCGTTTTTTCAATATTATTTTTTGTATCCCACCATTTAAGCTCTACCGCTGGAATAGTCAGTGGACCTGGTTTAGATGGTATCACCGCAAATTTTTCGACTCGTTTGCCCAATATACCTTTATCATTCACCTGACGTTCTTTTAATGGTGCATCTGGGTACATTTGCAGCCCGGTTACTTTCGGTAGGCTTAATTCTGGTAACTGGGATTCGCTTAGGCCTTGTACGCTTAAATACAAAGTCCAGGTGACAGGTTCGCCAACTTTGAGTTGAAGCGCTTGGTCAGAAGGTTGAGAGTTTGGTTTATTTGCAGAGTTTTCAGTCCAACTATCGGCTAAAGCAACACTCTCTGCAGGAAGCCAAGGAGTTGCTGCTGTATCCGGTTTCGCTTTTACTTTTAAAGTAACGGATTTTGTCGATACGCTAATAGGGCGAGTAGAGTTTAAAAATAGGCTTCGACTCTGTCTGCCTGAATCATTAACATCGGCGGTAAAGTTAACAGGACCAATAACTATTTCCCCGCTTTTTTGCGGGAAAATAATGTACTTTCGTTGATAAACGCTATATCGCCTGTTGTCGATCATTTTGTCAAAAACAACATCATCACCAAGCTTTTCAATAATGCTGTTTTCAACTTCTGGCGCAGACAGGTTTTCATAATGAGTTGAAATAGCGCGATAGAGTGAAACGGTATAGATAATTTGCTGTTGAACAAAAGGGGTTTCCTGATCAACTTTTGCAGTTAAAAAGATAGCGTCTTTTTGACCATTAACATCGACTTTAAAAGAAGACTCTTTAATATCGAGTCTTATTGGTTTGGTCGATTCATTGCCGATGCTAATAGCAGGTATAACTAAAACACCAGGCTTTAAGGTTTTTAACTTTAATTTCCAGCCTTTAATGCTAGAGCGCTTGCCGTTGATTATTTGAGTTTGTTGATACTGGCTATTTGAAACAATCGTTATATCTGCAGGGATCATCGAAAGGTCAGGACTAACATCACTGGCATTGTCAACTCTTATGTCTAATACAAAAGTTTCACCGGCACTGATTGTTTTGCGATCAATTGATTGGGTTATTTTTGCCATCACTGAGTTGATATTTAAAATTAATATCAGTGTGATTAGTTTAAAAAAATTATTCATAAATGTTTTCTCGATTTTAAATATTTTTTCAGAAATATATTTAATACTTAGGGGAGGCTACCAAAGCTTCTTTTCTTTTTGTTCTCGGCCACGCTTTTGATATTCACGATACATTTTTCGTCGTAATAAACCGCCGGGATCATCTGGGATTTTTTCTAACCAGTGTTCAAGCGCCTGATCTTTTTCGGATTTTTCTCGCTCGTCCTCACTAATTTCCGCTTGCTTTTGTTCGGCTTCTTTTTCTGATTCTGACTGTTCTTTTTGTTCTTGATGTTGTTGCTCTTGGTTTTTTTTCTCGTCAGATTCTTGGTCGGATTCGGAATCTTGTTCTTGTTGATCTTGTGAGTCTGAATCCGAATCTTGTTCTTGTTTGTCTTGATCGGATTCTTGATCTTTATTTTCTTGATCTTGTTGCTCTTGCTGTTTTTTCAATAAATCTTCGACAATATTTTTATTAAATAAGGCATCACTATGTTCAGGTTGCTTTTCTAATAATTGATTATAAGCATCAAGGGAGCCTTGCAAGTCCTGTGATTTAGCCAGGCTTGTCGCGTGGTTATACAAAGATGTAATTGAAGCGTTTGGGTCAAAATTAGTAGCTGCGTCACCAAAGTCGCCATTTTTGAATTGTGATGTGGCCTGCCATTGTTTTTCTTCAAATAAGATAGCGGCTTTATCAAAATCGCCTGCGTTAAAAGCGGTTTGTGCTTGCTGGCTTTTTGTTTGCCAAAGGTCATTCCATTCTAAAGCACTGGCCGGTTGAGTGATTAAACCAGAAAATAAAGTGACCGCAATGCCTGGCAATAATAAGTTCATAATTTGGGTTGATGGCTGTTTAATTAATTTTAAAAGAAATAAAAATACAGCTCCCCATATTATCCAATAGCCATCATCAATCCAACGGCTGATCATTTGTTCGTTAGTATCGTTGTTTTCATTTAGTTCGGCCTGCCATTCTTGATGCTGTTTCAAATACTGAATGTCAGCATCGTCAGCGGTTAATTTAACAAAGCCAGCTTTGGTTTGTTTGGCGATTTCTGTTAAAAGTGAAACTTCTAATTTAGGCACAACAATAGAACCTGAGTTGTCTTTTAAAAAACCATTACCGTCAGGCAGTGGAATTGGCGCGCCTTGTTTTGTACCAACCGCTAAAATTGAAAGTTGGTAAGGCGACTGTCTAATGCTTGAACTGATTTTATTGGTGAATTTAGCATCTACCCCATCGGTCAACCAAACAATTTCGCCTTGAGGTGCTTTGGCATTTTTGAGTAATTCAATTGATTTTTCGATTGCAATGTCAGGCCTGCTTCCAAGTACCGGCATAATGCCTGTGGATAATGTTGGGATCATACTGATGATTGTATTGGCGTCTGATGTCAAAGGGCTAATAATAAAAGCGTCACCGGCATAAACCACTAGAGCAACAGTGCCTTCCTCTGTTTTGTCCAACAAATCCATTAGTTTAAATTTAGCTCTTTCTAAACGCGATGGTTTGATATCGGTGGCGTCCATCGACAAAGACAAATCGAGCAAAATAACCTGTGCCTTTTCCGTTTGAAAAACAGGTACTGATTTTTGTCTAAAACTCGGCCCACTGATTGCCACAATAATTAAAATGGTGATCAAAGAAGTAATTAAAAAAGTCGAACGTGATTTTTGTTTACCCCCTTTTTGAGTGCCTGAGTTAAATAAAAACTCAAGTAAGTGAGGTGAAATAATATTTTGCCACGCCGATTGTTTTTTTGCATTGTGTTTGAGTTGATAGATCAATATCAAAGCTGGAATTAATAACCACAACATTGCGGGACGTATAAAATGGAAGTCAGTTAATTCAATTGGCATTGGACTGCTCTCCATTTAACTTAGATGAAGGTTTATTTGCTTTTAATGACATTGAACCGGCGTTTTTGAAACCTAAACTTAATGTTCCAAGTAAGTTAATTAAAATCGGTAATAATAAAAATAATAAAGCACAAACGGCAGGGTAGAAATACAACTCCTGAATAGGACGATATATTTCAGGTTCATCTTCGACTGGCTCAAGTTTATCCAGTAAGTCATAAATTTGAGCGAGCTCTTCAGTGCTACGCGCTCTAAAATAACGTCCACCAGTAATTTGGGCGACTTGTTGTAGGGTTTTTTCATCCAGTTCGGCTGACGGGTTAAATTTTGTATTACCAAATAAAAGTGAGCGTCTGATCACTTCATCGGCGCCAACTCCAATAGTATAAATTTTAACGCCGGCGTGTTTAGCTAGCTTCGCCGCTTCAATCGGTTCTAGTTCACCTGAGTTATTGCGTCCATCGGTGAGTAAGATCAATACTCGGTTTTGTTCTGGCCTTTCTCGAAGCCTTTTTACTGATAAACCGATACCATCACCAACGGCGGTTCGAGACGCGCCGGCTAAGCCAATTTCAGTTTCATCTAACATATATTTGACAGTTTTTAGGTCGAAGGTTAGCGGTGTTTGCAGGTAAGCATTTTCGCCAAAAAGTACCAAACCTAAACGGTCGCCTTCGCGGTTATCAATAAACTCTGAAATGATTGATTTGACGACTTGTAAGCGATTGGCTGGACGGTTATTTAGTTTAAGATCTTCTTCTTCCATACTGCCAGAGATGTCAATGCTAAGTAATAAATCTCGACCACTTGTCGGCAGCTCAATTGGCTCGCCGACCCATTGCAGTCTTGCTGCTGAAGTGACCAACATGCTCCAAACTAAAAATAAAAATAAACGATTCAGCCAGCCACTTTTTGCATTTGAGTGATCTTGTTGCATCGCTTGCCAAGAAGCAAACATTGGCGTTCTTATAGGGGATAAATTAGGTTGTTTATTCTTATTTAACAACCAAATAAAAATCGGTAATGGTAATAAAGTAAATACCCAAGGAAATGCGACTTGGAGCATAATTAAAGACTCCCTTTATTATTCTTTTGTTTGAGCTGCTTCACTGCTGCTTGGCGAATAATATTATTAATGGCTGTCTGGCTTTTTTCAATAATATCTGACCAAAGTGTCGCTTCAACTTGTTGGTTAGCTTGATAAGTCAGTCGGCTAAATACCGCTTGGTGTTCGCTATTAAATAAAACTTCACCGCTTTGCTGGTTCAAAAAGTCAGTCCATTTATCACCACTTAACGCGGCCACTTGTTGCTTGGGATAATAGAGTAAACAGATACGCTTCAATAACGCCGATAATTCCGCCATGGCAATATTGTCGCCACCGTTACTGCCGCATCTCTGAGCAATAAGGTTTAGTTCGTTATTAGCCGGAATTAGCATACGTAAAGCTTTACGTTTCTTATTCCAACGGTTAAATAAATAGATCATTAAACCGATAGCTAATGCAATTAAAACCCACCAACCGAGTGCCAGCTGAAAATGATCTATTTGTTCAGGTAAATGAATATCTTTTAATTGATCGAGTGGATTAGGTGCTTCGGCTGCTGCTGGTGTCATGTTGTAGCTCCTTTTTTTGCAGAGCTAGATTGATTGACTGATTGAGATTGATGAGCTTGTTGCGCCGTTGAGCTTTGTTTGAAGTCAGTATCAATGTGAGTAAAGACACCGCGATGACTTAAAGCAAAACTTTTTATCTTTTCAACTTTATGCTCAAATGCTTTTTGGTAGTTATCTCGCATTGCGTTTTGACTCGTATTGAGTAAACCGCTATTAAATCCATCAGTGATCCCATAAGTGCCTGCGGGTGGCAAATGTTGCTCAATTGGATCGCTGACTAACAAACAATGAACATCAGTATGTTGGGATAAATTGCTCAGGTGACGATGGCAGTTATCATCAAATTGATTAAAATCGCTGATCACATGTATTAGGCTGCCCGGTTTTGCAATATGCTTTAGTCTTTTTAATGCGGCGCTGAATTGAGTGTTTTTATTCTTAGTTAAAGATCCATCGGACTCATTTTTAGAGGCTTTATTAACTGTTTTTTCAAAAGTATTAAATAAAACTTGCTGGTGACTTTCAACAATTCTATTGAGAAGGCGCATACAATTTCTGCGATTGCTCGAAGGTTTCATTTCAATATGGTTATCTTCAGCAAATAGCATCGCGCCAAACCTGTCGCCATTGCTGAGCGTATTCCACATTAATTGGGCCGCAATTTTACTCGCTAATACTGACTTAAACATTTGTGCCGTACCAAAGAACATCCCCGGCATTTGGTCAAGTAAAACAAAAACGGGACGCTCCCGTTCCTCCTTAAATAATTTAGTGTGTGCTTGACCGGTTCTTGCGGTAACGCGCCAATCGATATTACGGATATCGTCTCCTATCTGATAAATACGAGACTCGTCAAAATCCATTCCACGACCTTTAAAACGAGAGCGAAAACCGCCAATGCGATTGGTTTTTACCTTCGAATCTGGGTCAAGCCACGGGATAATGGCGCTATTCCGCATTTCAATTAGCTGCTGTAGACAGAGCTCAATACCAAACTTAAAATCGTCTGGTATAGCTTGCTGGTTTTTTGCAGCAAATTTATTGGATGGTTTGGACCATACAGTCATCGATTGCTCTCGTATTTAAAAAAGGACAGAAATTAGTTACGAAATTGGTGTGATTTGGATCAATCGTTCAATCACCATATCCGTATTAATGCCTTCCGCTTCTGCTTCATAAGTTAAAATCAAGCGGTGGCGAAGCGTATCGTATGCCATTGCTTGTATATCTTCTGGAGTAACATAATCACGTCCAGCGAGCCATGCATTAGCTCTCGCGCAGCGGTCTAGTCCGATAGTTGCTCGAGGACTGGCGCCATAATCGAGCCAGCGATTAAGGTCCTGGTCAAGAACTGCGGTATCACGAGTATTGATGATTAACTGTATAATATATTCTTGTAACTGCTGCGACATGTGAATATCGAGCACCTGGTCACGCGCTGTAAATAAGTCTTCTTGCATTAAGTCAATTGACTCTGATTCAGCGTAGGCTTTATGCGCTTCAGCGCGGGTTAGTTCGAGTATTTTTGCTTCAGCCACGGCATCAGGGTAATCGACTTTAACGTGCATTAAGAAACGATCAAGTTGCGCTTCTGGCAGAGGGTAAGTTCCTTCCTGCTCAATTGGATTTTGCGTCGCCATTACTAAAAATAAAGGTGGAAGCGGGTAGGTTTTACTGCCAACGGTTACTTGTCTTTCAGCCATGGCTTCTAACAACGCAGACTGGACTTTAGCTGGCGCACGGTTAATTTCATCGGCTAAAACCAAGTTGTGAAATAATGGGCCTTTTTCAAATCGGAAGCTGCTATCTTGCTGGCGGTATATTTCAGTACCGGTTAAATCAGCTGGTAGTAAGTCGGGGGTAAATTGGATCCGGTGAAAATCGCCTTCAATGCTCTTTGATAAAGCATTGATAGCTCTAGTTTTTGCGAGTCCTGGCGCGCCTTCAACAATCAAATGTCCGTCAGCCAATAGTGCAATCATTAAGCGGTCGACTAACGCTTCTTGACCAACGATTTGCTTGCAAAGATTTGCTTTTAATTGGGCAAACTTATTGTTTAATGGTGAACTGGATTCATTCACTGGCACGCTTGCTTCATTTTGTATTGGCATACTAGTTTCACTTTGCGACATACAATTACGACCTTTATAACGAGTAGTTTTAATATTGGGGTGCATTTTTAACTGAAAACCTTCTGTATTTCCAGTGTTTAGGCATTATTTACTTAAAAAGTTTCACGATAAATGCAACAAAATATTATTTGGTCAAAATTCTTCCTTATTTGAGGAATTTAATCACTTAATGGCATTAACAAGTGTCTGTTTACTTCTTTATTAATATTCATTAAGGTGGAGTGAAATATCCCTACATATGTTCTTGGAGCAACTAATGAAAAAGCTGAAAAATGAAACAGGCTTATTAAAAAAAGCGATTGAGATAGGGGAGAAGTATGCAGTGAACAGAGGTTATAAGAACTTTGGCGCAACCAATTCAGCTAAAGATAAAGTTGAAAGTCTTTACAGGCTGCTGGTTAATGACAAGTTAGTCCAGCCATTGGCCAAAGACCAAGAAAACCAGCTGAATATGAAGCACAAGCTCTCATTGTGGATTGCTAAACAATTGCCCGAAGGGCATGAATTGCTAAAATAATTTAAGTTAAAGTCAGCTAGGACGGAATACCTCTTGCTATTCCGTCCTAAAATTTCACTCTTTAAGATAAACTTTTAACACTAATATCCGAATTCATATTTTTATTGATACTAGTTAAACCAAAATCTGGTGTATCAAATAAAGTATCTTCATCAGGTTTTACTTGCATGGTATTGGTTAAATCTTTAAAAGGAAATAACTGTTTGTCTAACAAGTGAGAGGGCGCAATATTACCGATTGCACCAAAAATACTATCTAACCGACCTGGGAATTGTTCACCCCAATTTTTAAGCATCAGTTTAACTTGCTTTCTTTGCAAGTTTTCTTGCGAGCCACAAAGGTTACAAGGAATGATAGGGAATGCTTGTAATTCGGAATATTTTTCAATGTCACTTTCTTTACAATAAGCAAGTGGCCGTATCACGGTATTTTTTCCGTCGTCACTGAGCAATTTGGGCGGCATAGATTTCATTTTTCCGCCAAAGAACATATTCAGAAATAAAGTCTCAATGATGTCGTCGCGATGATGACCTAATGCTATTTTTGTGATGCCATTTTTTTGTGCCCATGAATAAATAATGCCTCGTCTTAACCTGGAACATAACGAGCAAGTGGTTTTACCTTCAGGAATTTTATCGACAACAATGCTATAAGTGTCTTCTTCGATAATGTGGAATGGCATCTCTAAACTGGATAAATAATTAGGCAATACTTCTTCTGGGAACCCTGGTTGTTTTTGATCGAGGTTAACTGCGATTAATTCAAATTTGATAGGCGCTTTTTTTTGTAATTGGCGCAAAATCTCTAACATGGTGTAACTGTCTTTACCGCCGGATAAACACACCATGATCTTGTCGCCATCTTCGATCATATTAAAATCACTGATCGCTTTACCCACGTTACGTCTTAGCGTTTTTCCTAATTTCAGTAATGGGCTCTTGCGGCTGTTTTGTCCAGAATTGCTATCTATCTTCGGGGCGCTATTCATATTATTGGAAATTCTATTCTAAAAGGCTGCTGTTCATTTGGTGAGCGATTATACAGTGAAAAGGATTTAAATCTCAGTTAATTTGAATCTTAAGCATTGAGTGGGTAATATTCTCTTGTGTTATTTATAATTTTCATAATTCAATCAATAACTTACCCTGTGAGATGCTGATAAAATGCTTAATAAAGTCTGGTTGAGTTTTTTCCTTATTTCGTTTGTTGCCGCTATGTACACCTGGTTGATTCAAGGCGACTACAACGTATTTAATGCTCTGGTTGAGAGCATTTTTAAAATGGCCAACCTGAGCGTTGAAATAGCGATTGGTTTAATCGGAGTGCTAGCTTTTTGGTGCGGTATTCTTAAATTAGCCGAGCATTCCGGAATGGCCCATGCTTTAGCTAGAATGTTAGGACCATTATTTAGCCGGTTGATGCCAGGCGTGCCTAAAGGACATCCTGCGCTTGGTTATATCACTATGAACATGGCTTCTAATATGATGGGGTTAGATAATGCTGCAACCCCTATGGGCTTGAAGGCTATGGAGTCATTACAGCAACTCAATAGTGATAAAGAAGTGGCGAGTAATGCTCAGATTTTATTTTTGGTGTTAAACACCTCTTCAGTCACTGTTTTTCCTATTACTATCATTATGTATCGTCTACAACAAGGCGCTTCATCACCCACAGAAGTGTTCTTGCCTATATTGTTAGCAACCATTGCATCTTCAATCGCAGGTGTACTCGCGGTAGCTTTTATTCAAAAGATCAACTTGTTTAATCGAGTGATAATGAGTTATTTGGGCGGTATGTTTGTGTTGGTTGCCAGTTTGATTGTGTGGTTACAACAATATCCTGCCGAGCAAATGGGGGAGTTATCTGCTGCAGTAGGCAACGGTTTATTATTCAGCGTGATCGTTTTAATTTTATTAGTTGCTCACAGTAAAAAGGTCGCTGTTTATGAAGGTTTTATTGAAGGTGCAAAAGAAGGTTTTGAAATTGCGGTCAAGATCATTCCGTATGTGGTGGCGATGCTAGTTGCTATTGGCGTCTTAAGGGCGTCCGGGGTGCTGGATCTGTTAGTTAATCTGATTAGTGGTGCTTTATCTTTTATAGGTATGAGCACGGCTTTTGTTGATGCATTACCTACTGCGATCATGAGACCATTCAGCGCCAGCGGTTCACGTGCAATGATGTTGGAGACAATGTCGACTCATGGGGTTGATTCTTTTGTGGCAAAACTGGCTTCTGTAATGCAGGGGAGCACTGAAACAACATTTTATGTTCTGGCGGTGTATTTCGGCAGCGTCGGTATAAAACGAGTTCGTCATGCAATTGGATGTGGCCTTTTCGCCGATTTTACAGGCATGATCGCCGCAATTATTATCTGTTATTGGTTTTTTTGAAATTAATAAATATTTTGTCAAAAGTATAGCTTTTCTCTGTCAAAAATGGCTGTTTCTTTGCTTGTAAGTGGCTACTTTACCTTCAACAGTGCTTCACTTGGCTTAAATCATTGATTTGTGCATTTTCATGATTTTTTAGCTCTCTCTGCATTACCTATGTCAAGAGAAATCCACAGTTAAAACTAAAAAAGTTTTTTTGTTCTTCACAAAGTAAAAGCAGTGACGGTAACTTGCTGATTTTGTTTAAAATATATCTAACCTATTGATTTGTAAGGGGATTGAAGTTGCTGGTTAAAATCTAGCCAATCTATTGCAGGCTAAGAGAATATGCGGGTTTGAGATACTTGTATGATTCTTTTCCCCAAAGTTATCCACAGTTTTTGTGGAATACTTTTGAAGCCTATTTTATAAACAAAAGTCAGGCCAAAGTGACAATTTTTGGCCTGTTTATCTCAATAAATGAAGTGTTATCTGCTTGCAAGTCATTTGTTGTCATAATTGAACAGGTTTGACCAGTAAGGAGTGCTTTTAAATAATATCTTTCTGGCCAAAAGGCTAGCTTTCAGTTTCTTTGATCGCTGAAGAGATTGTATATGATTTTCCTTGTTTCTCTTTTTTATAATTGCCGAATACTTCGTTAAATGTTCTTTTGCAAAACGTACGTAAGCCATTCACGGTGACCACCACAAACTTGCCACCGGGTTTTAAATGATGAAGTGCGTCATATTGAAATAAATAAAGCATATCATTGCCAACCTTGGCGGGAATATTAGACACGATTAAGTCAAATTTTTGTTCTTTCAAACTGGATAAGCCGTTACTCAATAATGCTTGGGCATTATCAATATTATTAATTTGAATGTTTTGTTTAACATGTTCGATAGCCACAAAGTCTTTATCTAATAATAGAGTTTGACCTTTTGGCGCTTTTCTTGCCATCCAAAGCCCTATTGGCCCGTATCCGCAGCCCAAATCGAGACAGTCAAAGTCTTCTTCAACTGAAAGGTGCTTTAGCAGTAACATGGTGCCTTCATCGATATTTTTGGGTGAAAATACACCAAAGCTAGTTTCAAAGTTTAGCTTTTCACCATAAAGGTCGGCTGAGATTTTAAGTGGTTGACGGATCTTAATAGCTTCAGGGCAAGGAGAAGGGCACATAAAATTGATCTCAGGTTATTTAGTTGGAGCCTCAGTTGGGCGCTAGTATAGGATAAAAATAGTCTAAGTTGAAACTAGTCTATGATAAAATTTGATACTCGAAGAATAAACTTATCTGACCCTGAATAGGGCTGCTAAATGAAGTAAAAGACATGACACAAAATCCCCTTGGAAAATCGACTCAATATATTAGTCAATATGCTCCCGAGTTATTGTTTGCTATCCCTAGAAGTGAAAAGAGGGATGAGCTTGAGTATGAATTTTTAAATTTTAATGGTCAGGATATCTGGAATGCCTATGAAATTAGCTGGATAAATTTAAAGGGTTTACCTCAAATAGCTGTGGGAGTTTTCAGGATTGATGCTGACAGCGAGTTTATAGTCGAGTCTAAGTCGCTGAAGTTATACCTTAATTCATTCAATCAGACTGCTTTTAAAGACGTTCAAGCGGTTGTTGAAACAATAACTCGTGATTTGAGTAGAGCAGTAGCAAAAGACGTTCAGGTGCAACTATATAGTCCACAAGACATTTCATGTATGCCAATTGGTAAACTTAAAGGAGAACTACTGGATAGTTTAGATATTCAAATTGATCAATATAGTTACTCTCCAGAGTTACTTGAAAACTCTGTTGATAGCGAACAATTGGTTGAGGAGTCTTTAGTGAGCCACTTATTAAAGAGTAACTGCTTAATTACCAGTCAACCTGACTGGGCGTCAATTCAGATCACCTATCAAGGCGCCAAAATCGATAGAGAAAAGTTATTAGGTTATTTAATTGCTTTTCGTTCTCATAATGAATTTCATGAGCAGTGTGTAGAAAGGGTATTTTGTGATATTAAAAAGTATTGCTCGCCGCAAAAACTCACGGTTTATGCGCGTTATACCCGCCGAGGTGGGCTAGATATTAATCCCTGGCGAAGTGATTTTGAGACTGCAGTCGATAATATCCGCCTTATAAGGCAGTAGGTTAACTTAATTCTCGAACCGCAAATTTTACAAAGTCATTAGAAGTGACAACTCCAACAAGCTCATTGTCTCTTTCAATGGCAACACAGCCTGTTCTTTGTTCAATCAGGCTGTTAGCAATATCAACCAGTTCCGAATTAATATCAAATACCGCTGGAGACTGCTCCATTATTGAACCGATATCAGCCGATTTCTCAGTATATTCCAGTTGATCCAGCCCCCTTAAATTTATAATTTTAATGGCGTTAGCTAATACCGCTTTTTGACTCACCATACCAATTAACTTTCCAGACTCAGGGTCTTTGACTGGTATATGACGGATCCTTTTATCTGCCATCATCATGCGTGCTTTATTGATATTGGCGTGTTGGGTTAAATATATTGGGTCGCGTGTCATTATTTGTTCAATTTTAGTCATGGTTATTAACTCAAACTGAAAAGGTAAAAATAGTATAGTTCATTCTGACCATTCTTAAAGTTGTATACAAATGCTAATACAACATCAGGTATTCAAAGAAAAAACTATTTCATGAAAGGATTCTTATTACATCATAATCTGATCATGTATGGATAATCCCAGCATTAAGATACATTTTTGAGTCATTTAGAATCAATTACCCACAGCTTGGGTAAGACCAGTGTATTATTTACTAGATAAACTAGAGTGAATCGGTTATCTTATTTCGATCATATCGACTACAAATGGCCTACAAGCAATATGTTTGGCGCTATCACATGATATGTTTTGCGAGTTGTTTAGAAAAATAATAGGTAAATTAAACATATTATTTATCAGTTGTATTATGATATTTTATTTTTAGTTCGGGGCTATCTTAGTTCTTAACCCTAAAAAAATATAAGCTATTTGCTCCCATTTATGATCTTTATAGATGGTTAAAATATAGGGTTTACAGTAACTTAGTCAACATTTTAATAATAAGACATTACAGAGAATTTTAATGAATGAATCAGAATCAAAGGTAGTTAAAAACACCTTTTTTGGACACCCAAGAGGGTTAATCACTCTTTTCTTCACAGAAATGTGGGAACGAATGAGTTACTACGGTATGCGTATGTTACTTGTTTTGTTTATGACGGCTTCACTACAGACTGGCGGTTTAGAGTTTACTGTTGCTACCGCTGCAGCCATATATGGCTTATATACAGCCTCAGTTTATTTTATGGGACTACCGGGTGGTTGGTTGTCTGATCGACTACTGGGTGGGCAGAACGCCGTTTGGTACGGCGGTATCATCATCATGTGCGGCCATATTATATTAGCCATTCCTAGCACGGAAACCTTTTTTATCGGCATGATCTTTGTTGTATTAGGTACTGGTTTATTAAAACCGAATATTGCTGCTTTAGTTGGTCAGCTGTATGAGAAAGGAGATGCAAGAGTAGACGCTGGTTTTGCGCTTTATTACATGGGTATCAATATTGGTTCTATTATTGGTTATACCGTATGTGGCTATCTTCAAGTAAGCATGGGTTATCATTGGGCATTTGGTGCCGCTGCAGTTGGTATGGCCGCAGGTTTAATTCAATTTAGAGTAATGAAAAAAGAATTGGGTGGAATTGGAGAAAAACCTTCACACCCTTTAAGTGAAAGTGGTGCGCGCAAAACTTGGGGTGGAATAGGCATATTTTTGGCGGCATTAGCGACAATAACCATGTTGACGTTAAACGGAACTATCTCTATTAATGCACCTCAAATGGCGCAATATGTAGCGGTTGCGTTTTTAAGCATTTTTCTTGTTGGTTATGCGATTGTTTTTTTAAAAGGCAACTTGACTGAAGACGAAAAACGTAAAATGGGCGCTTTATTTTTGGTGTGTGTCGCTTCAGCTTGTTTTTGGTCTGGTTTCGAACAAGCCGGATCGTCGTTTAATTTATTTGCCCGAGACTATACTGACCGTATGTTAATGACTTTTGAAATTCCAGCGGGTTGGTTTCAATCGGTAAATTCCTTTTTCATCATTCTTTTATCACCATTCTTTGCGGCAATGTGGATTAATTTTGGTAAGCGTTGGGTTAGCCCATCTTACGGAATAAAATGTGCAGCAGGCCTAGTGATTATGGGAACTGGTTTCTTTGTAATGTACTTTGCAGCTTATTATGCAGCAAGTGGATTAAAAGTTGCGCCTTATTGGTTAGTTACAGTTTATTTTATACATACCGTTGGTGAGTTATGTTTAAGTCCAGTTGCCTTAAGTGCGGTAAGTCGTTTATCTCCTACTCGCTTTGCTGGTCAAATGCAGGGTTTATTTGTAATGACTTATTCAATCGGTAATATCATTGCCGGTTTATTAGCCGGTAACTTTGATCCGAGTAATGTAGAGCAAATGCCGTCTTTATATTTACAAATAGGTGTCTTCTCTGTTGGGATCGGTATTGTTATTTTCTTACTGGGTCAAAAGACCAAAATTTGGGAAATACCAGTAGGTGGTAGCGACAAAAGTGCTGCGTCTGCATCAAACGAAGAGTTAGAACTAGCAAAGCAAAAAACATAAGTTCAGATTAGTAAGTTAAAGTTTATAAAAGCTATATCTAGCAAATTTTGATCAATCAAACGGACAAGCTGAGTAATTAGCTTGTCCGTTTTTTTATTCTTCAAGAATATCACCACTTAATTAAACCCAATAAACAATCACAATTTTTGAAAGCAGTATTTTGTTTCGGGTACAATACAAGCAATTTCTATAACAGGACATTAATGTGACTTTTCTAGCTTGCCGCGTTTATAAAAACGGATCAGATGTCGTCCATCGCCTTGAACAAATGTCTGTTGATAATCTTGGTGATGGTGAAGTGGTTATCGATGTACATTATTCAGGGGTTAATTATAAAGACGCCCTGGGCGCAACTGGCCGTGGCGCCATATTAAAACAGTTTCCGCTTAATGCTGGTATTGATTTGGCGGGCATTGTGGAGTCCTCGTCTGATCCACGATTTAAGATTGGCGATGAGGTTTTAGTTAACGGTTGTGGCTTGGGCGAAAATCATGACGGCGGTTTAGCAGAAAAAGCCAGAGTTCCTGCAGATTGGGTGATGCATGTGCCTAATGGCCTGAGCATGATAGATTGCATGACCTTGGGAACCGCAGGTTTCACTGCTGCCTTGGCTATTTACAGAATGCAGCAGAATAACCAAACTCCTGATAAAGGCCCGGTAGTGGTTACTGGAGCCAGCGGCGGAGTCGGAAGTATTGCTGTTGATATGTTGTCTACTTTAGGATTTGAAGTTATCGCTTTAAGTGGCCGTGAGCAGCATTATGGTTATTTATCAAATTTAGGCGCAAAAGAGGTTTGTTCTGTCGACCATTTATCTTTAGGCAACCGTCCACTGGAAAAAGGACGATTTGGTGGAGTCATTGATAATGTTGGCGGCCAATTGTTATCTGAATTAATTGCGCATACTAATTTGTGGGGAAATGTAGCCTGTATTGGACTTGCCGACAATCATAAATTAGATACTACAGTTTTCCCTCTTATATTGCGCGGTGTGAGCTTATTAGGTGTCAGCTCTACTAATTGTCCTATGCTGTTGAGGCAATTGATATGGAAAAAAATGGGGGCAGATCTTAAACCTAAACATTTGGATTTAATTTTAACCGAAGAGGTCGCCCTAAAAGACGTATCAAATGTTTTTAACGACTTGTTAGATAGAAAAAAACACGGTCGTATAGTAATTAATTGCCAAGACTAATAAGTTGTCTCAAGGATCAATGAAATGAAGAATCAACTCGCCAAAATAGTCGAAAAGCTCAATTCAAAACCGAAATGGTTAAGAGGCAGATTATTAGACTTTGCATTGGGATCTACCATTAAATTCATCGGTACCGCTGGACTGCACTGCGAAGAGTTAAGTGAGCAGAGAAGTGTATTTAGTTTAAAAAACCGTAAGAAAGTACGTAATCATATTGGAACTGTTCACGCAGCTGCGACAAGTCTGTTAGCTGAAACTGCTAGCGGTATGGCCTTAGGCATGAATATTCCAGATGATAAAGTACCGTTATTAAAAACGATGCATATTAATTATGTCAAAAGATCGACAGGCAATTTAATTGCAGCAGCAACTATTACTCAACAGCAAATTGAACAGTTACATCGAGAGGAAAAAGGCGATATGGTGATTGCAGTTGTTGTAACCGACGATGCTGATATTGAGCCCGTTGAATGTTTAATGACCTGGGCTTGGATACCTAAGAAAAAATAAGCATCAATTTTAAAATTAGAAAATAAGCGAATAAATAAAGAGTTAAAGTTTTTATGCAAGTTTACCTTACGTCCCTCGGGTGTCGACTCAACGAAGCCGAATTACAAATGTGGGCAGATGAGTTTAGTCAACAAGGTCTATCGGTTACTTCAGTCATTGAAGATGCCAAATTAATGGTGATCAATACCTGTGCTGTGACCAATGAGGCGGCTCGAAAATCACGCCAAACCATTAGAAAACTCCACCGAAAAAACCCTCAAGCGAAACTCGTGGTGACAGGCTGCTATGCATCACTGGAAAAAAAACAAGCAGAAGAATTGCTCGGAGTTGATTTAATAGTCAGTAATGCTGACAAAGAGAAATTACCGCTACTATCAAAAGAGTTAATTGAGTCGAAGTCGATGCCATTTGCTGCAATTGAACCCGATGAGTCGGCACTTTTTGTTCGTAAACGGGAGCGGGCTTTTATCAAAATTCAAGATGGCTGTCGTTATCGTTGTACTTATTGCATTGTGACTGTTGCGCGTGGTGATGAAGTTAGTCGAACAATAGAAAATTTAATTGATGAAATTAATCGTCTTGAAAATGATGGCGTTAAAGAGATTGTATTGACGGGTGTTCACGTCGGCGGTTACGGCAGTGATATTGAAACTTGTCTCTATGATTTAGTTGTAGCTATTTTAGATAAAACCCAAATGCCTAGAATACGCTTTGCATCAGTTGAACCTTGGGACCTGCCGGATAATTTTTTTGAACTATTTAAAAATAAACGACTAATGCCACATATGCATTTACCCATTCAAAGTGGGAGTAATAAAATTTTGCGTAAAATGTCTCGTCGATGTAAGTCAGAATCCTTCTTAGAGTTAATTAAATCCGCTAGAAAAGTCGTGCCTGAGTTTAATATTACGACCGATATCATTGTCGGTTTTCCGAGTGAAACTGATGAAGATTTTAGATTGTCAGAATCAATAGTAGGCCAAGCTGAATTTGGCCACATTCATATAT
>Ga0114899_1000657_pt1 | contig 23598 bp, 14 predicted proteins | sample MalvireepMed_215_FD_83497 | JGI IMG/M metagenome (GOLD analysis project Ga0114899, IMG submission 83497) | Marine viral communities from the Global Malaspina Expedition - Malaspina viral metaG DeepMed_215 | ecosystem: Environmental > Aquatic > Marine > Oceanic | place: Mediterranean Sea...
ATCCATACTCATGGTTATCACTTTTTTGATACTGCTATCTTAGCGGAATAGGTGATAGCAACGTGGCCAATTTACCTACCACAGTTAAATGGCGATACTCGTACCGTTTTCGTTTTTCGGCTTTCAGACTGGCGCTCAGTAAGCAGTATTTCAATATCTGAACCACGATAAGTCATCCGCTTTTACATTAAATTCCTCTGTGTATTACGTAAATACTTTATTCATGATTAACCTTGTTGTACTGACGCCGAATTAAATATAGTGCTTGCAATTAAACATGCTGAACTTATTAATGACACGTTTTTAAATTGCTTTTATCGCTTATTAACGAGTATTTCTTTAATCTCAATACCTTATATTTATCACTTTACTTAGCCCAACAAGTATTACTTATTTAGATAGCGTGCTTTGTATTAAGTACTAAATAAGATTGTTATCGATAGATTACAAAGATTGTAGCCTTGTATTCTTTATTATCAACCGAAGCCTTTTATTTGAAAAAGGCGACGTTTAATCATCTATAGGTTGTTATAAATTAGCTTTTTAAAACCTGTCGAGCAGGACTCATTCTCAAGTATACGGTTATAAATGGTTTGCTAGATTTATTTAAGAAATAAAACGTAACGAACAAAACCTATATTTAAACTCGTGTTTTATAACCAGAACCTTTTAATTCCTAATCAGCGGTAAACCATTCATAACGCTTTAAATATCTACATCTAATAACGCACTAATTAATAGTGCTTTAATTTTCTTTTTATTAGAGTATTTATATATCATATTTAACATAATATACATTATGCGTAATTGTGTATGTGAACGATGAGGGCGATGATGTCGCTCTACTCGGAAGTTTTGTTGGCTGTGATTACTTACAGACTTTTGTGCGCGGCTGTAATGTTTGCCCGGTGTTTGGTTTGGATTCGTGCGTGAAAATCTCACTTGCTTCAGTACTTTTTATTTCAAACTACTGAGGTGTTTTGTTTTAGGAATGATAAATTGAGTCGTGAAATTGAATCGTGCGCTACGTGAAATGTGCAGCATGATTACCCTGATTATTTAATTTTATTCACGTAGCGTTACGGTTTGAAATTCAACTCATTACGGGCACCGATAAGATAATGAGATAGATATTCACTGAGAATGTGACAAGCGCGCTTTATACCGTGCTTTAAATGAAAGGTTTTGAGATTGAATTAAGATACGTTCACGCTTAAAAAGAAAAAGCTGGTAAACTTACAATTAAATAAGTCAGATATTTATTGCGCGTTACTGCTATTTTTAAAAACTTTGTCTAATCGCTTAACGTCTTCCTCGTAGCTTAGCGCTATTTTACTGCGTTCGTAGCTTTGTATTGCTAATTTATTGGCGGCCTCAACAAACGTGTTATCTACGCGATTAAAGCAGGCTTTTATCGTATTAAGTGACTTTTGAATACGTATCGCTACTTCAATGTTGGCCGCGCCATCGCGCGCAATACTGGTGTAAGCATCATCAAACAAGTCATCTACATTTAATGCCGGGACAGATACAGCATCATATTTATAATGTGGTTCGCCGTTATCTTGAGTTTTAGGCTTAATGTTTTTACGCTCGTTTTGACGACTATCTTGTTCGGCATTTTTATACCAAATAAGTAATAGCCGAGTAATACTGCTAATGGCGTTAATAGCCGTACCGTGATCGTTTACTGATGGTGATAAAGCACGAGATGCGATTTCTGCTAAAACAATAAAGCCGAAGCGCGGGTCAGCTTCGAAAGAGCGGGCTTCGCCTATTTTAAAAGCGCTGATAATGTCTTCGAAATCTGCATTATACTTTACGAATGCGATGGGCTTATCGGGTGTAACAAATTCCCCCGGAAGCATGGCCACATTTACAAAGTTACCATTGGTTTTGGCCCACTTGTGCAGTTTTGCGATATCAATTAATTGAATATAGCCAATCTCATTCGTGTAAATAGCATGACTCCCCTGCTCTTTTATCTCATCTTGCGGCACTGCACCTAAACATGGCGCTCCAATTCTATTGCTTATGGCGCGCCCAGTGGCGTGTTCAACTTTTATTAACGTGGAGCCGACACGGCCCAATCGAGCCACACTGTCTACCCAACGTATAAAGGTTAAAATAACAACAGCGAAGACCAAGCACGTTAAACAAAATAAGATAAAGACCCCAGCTTTTTCGAAAAAAGCGTGGTTTATAGCAGTAATGCCAACAGCACTATAAATGAATGCACCAATGAAAACAGACAGTGCATTTTGTGAAACGTCATCGGAAATAATTAGGCTTAACGAGCGCGGCGTTGAAGATTGGCTGGCTGAAGCATAAGCGTTAACCATAGTTCCTGCAGAGAATGTGGCAATTACCATCATGCTAGACGCCATGATTGACAGTAATGTCTCTACAGTTTCAGACTTTATTTCAGGAATATGTTCAGCAACTGACGTGCCATCGGCAACCTTTGCGATAAATACAGCGATAAGTGATAGCACACAAAATACAAGCGGCTTCAACCACAACTTCTCTTTAAAGCTGTAAATGAGAAATCTTAATTTGTCTACGGTAATTGGGGCTTCCATTCTTTTACTCTTATTGTTCGATTCTCTTGATACGTGCGTTACTCTATTTTTGATTCACCTTGGCTTTTTCGCAGAAGCACAACGTTTGGAGCAGTACTTCACATTCTCCCAATCTCTTTCCCACTTCTTGCGCCATGTGAATGGCCTATCACAGACCGGGCAGATTTTGGTAGGTAAGTCAGACTTCTTCATTTTTAGTTAGCTTTGATAGAAATATCGTGGCGTCCTGTTTCATGGTTTCTATATTTTCTTCTTTCATCCGCCCATAGGTCTTATAAATCATTGCCATACGGTGATTGTTACTTAACTTTTCTTTATGCTTATCAATAAAATGCCAATAAAGATAGTTGAAGGGGCAAGCTTTTGGTCCCGTTTTCTTCGAAACCTGATAGCCACAGTTTTTGCAGTAGTTACTCATTTTGTTGATATAGCTCCCGCTTGCGACGTAGGGTTTACTTGCTAAGTTTCCACCGTCGCTGTACAAAATCATTCCCGCGACATTGGGCAGTTCAACCCATTCATAAGCATCGGCATAAACCAGCAAATACCAAGCTTGTACCTCTTCAGGGCTCAGTTCGGTTAACAAGCTGAAATTGCCTATTACCATTAGCCGTTGAATATGATGAGCATAGGCGTTTTGCTGAGTCTCTTTAATGCACTGACGCATACAGTTCATGTTGGTCTGCGCATCCCAGAAAAAAGAAGGTAACGCTCTACTATTATCGAAGTAATTATCGGTCTTCAAGTTAGGCATGAAGTGCCAATAGAAACCGCGAACATACTCGCGCCATCCCAGAATTTGTCGGATAAACCCTTCCGCAGAATTTAGCGGCACTTGCCCTGCGTGGTAGGCTTGTTCGGCGGCTTGAATGGCTTCTTTCGGTGTAAGAAGGCCACAGTTTAAGTAGAACGCGATATGTGAATGATAAAGCCAAGGCTTTCCCTCGACCATAGCGTCTTGATACTGACCGAAATTTGGTAGCCTCTCTTCGATGAAGGTGTTCAAAACGCTGAGTGCATCTTTTCGCGTGACCGCAAAGTGAAAATTATCAATATCGCCAAAATGTTCGCTGAATTCACTTTTTACTAATTCGATAACATCTGAAGTAATATCGTCAATAGCGAATGTGGTGTGTTTTGGCACCTTTTGGGTTTCAGGCATAGACTCGCGATTTTGCGCGTCATAGTTCCATTTCCCCCCAATAGGGTTTTTACCATCCATCAACACATTGTGCTTGCGCCTCATTTCCCGATAAAAGAACTCCATGCGAAGCTGCTTTTTTCCATCGGCCCATTCACTAAATTCATTGGGGGTAGAGAAAAAGCGATTATCTTCGCAAATAGTAACGGGTATACCTAGTTGATTTTGCCACTGCTGCATGCTTTTAAGCAGCCGATATTCCCCAGGCACAGTTACCTTAACTTCATCAAAGTGCTGCCGACTTAACGTATGCTTTACTTGTGCAAGTAAATCACCCTGGTTGCCTTCATCGATATAGTGGACGTAGTTAACCTGATAGTTATTGTCGCGCAAATGTTCAGCAAAATGACGCATGGCACTAAACAGGAAAGCGATCTTCTTTTTATGATGCTTTACATAGGTAGCTTCTTCCCGCACTTCTGCCATAAGAATGGTGTCTTTGCTTTTTACGGCGCCCGCTATTACTGGTAATGAGTCGGTGAGCTGGTCACCTAGGACTAAAATAAGTGCTGCCATACCCTACTCTTTTAATGTTTGAAACGCGTCTAGTGCTCGCTGGCGTGATGCCTTTAAATCAACAATAGGCTTAGGGTAATCCTTACCAAGCTCAACACCCGCCTCTTTCAATATAGCAGATGGTGCTTCCCAGGGCTTGTGGATGTATTTATCAGACAGTCCATTTAGTTCGGGGCAATATTGACGAACATAGCCGCCTTTCTTATCAAACTTTTCACCTTGGAGGATGGGATTAAAAATTCTGAAGTACGGTGCGGCATCTGCCCCTGAGCCTGCTACCCATTGCCAACTAGCGCTATTACTGGCTAAGTCGGCATCAAGTAAGGTATCCCAAAACCAGCGTTCACCTTCATGCCAGCTCAATAACAAATTTTTGACTAAAAATGATCCCACAATCATGCGAACGCGGTTGTGCATGTAGCCTGTTTGCCACAGTTCACGCATACCCGCATCAACAATAGGAATTCCTGTATTACCGGTTTGCCACGCTTTTAGCGCTTTTGCGTCAGTACGCCATGGAAATTTATCAAACTTATCGTTGAAGTTTTTATTCGGTAGCGTAGGAAAGTGAAACAGAAGGTAATAGCTGAATTCTCGCCAACCAAGTTCACTGAGATAAGTCTCGATACTTTTGTCTTCGCTAGTCCCGAACCTATCTTTTATGGCATACCAAACTTGGTTTGGTGACACTTCGCCAAAATGTAAATGCGGTGACAGTCGTGAAGTTCCTTTCGCCGAAGGAATGTCTCTGCCGTCTTTATACCTTCGTGCTGAGTTTTCAATAAAGTCAGACAGATTATCTGCCGCGCCATCTTCGCCAGGCGTCCACTCCTTGGCAATGGTGTCATCCCATTTTATGGTGGGAAGCAACGCTAACGCGGCTAAGCCATCGCTGTTATCGTCAACATCTGCATAGGTAATACGTGCTGGAGGTGCCTTCGGGTAGCGTGGCTCTTCAATCTGTAGACAGCCATTTTTGTAGTAAGGGGTAAAAACTCGATAAGGCGTACCATCTTTTTTGAGTACCTTCATTGGCTCCCACAATAAACTACCGTTAAAGCTATGCGCCTCGTAGTCACTATCTAGAAGTGACTTTTTAATGGCTTTGTCACGGTTAATTTGCCATGGCTCGTAACACCGGTTCCAAAAGATAGACGATGCATTAAAGGACTCCATGAGCTTTGGAATGAGAGTTTGTGGATCGCCTTTAAAAATTTGTAGATGACCGTTCAGCCGTTTGTTTAAAGATTTTAACGAATGGTGAAGCCACCACTTGCTTGCACCGCCAGGCATTCTGCCATCTGGCGCACTTTCGTCAAATATGTAGATGGGAACGATTTTTCCCATGTCACACGCTGCATTCAATGCAGGGTTGTCTTTTACGCGAAGGTCTTGTCTAAACCACATAATGCTTACAGGAACGGTCACTTTTTTTCCTCAGATATTGCACTTATTTCTAATATTTATCGTATTTTAACTATTACGCCTTAAACCGGATTCAGGATCCGGTAAATAAATAAAAAGTACCATTAAAATAGTATGATAAATCAACAGATTGAAGATGCAGGCTTGAGTGATGTTCAAAGAGGTGTTTTTTGGTTTCGACATGATTTAAGACTTCATGACCAGCCCGCTATTGCTGAACTATGCACAGCGGTTTCTCAAGTGACATTCACCTATATCTTAGATGACAAATGCTTTGATGATGCCGCTTTCGGTTTTTCACCAATGGGAAAACACCGGCATACTTTTTTATTACAAACCTTAAGTGATTTAAAACAGCAACTTAATCAACGAGGTCATGAACTCCTTATTCTCAAGGGTAATACTGCTGAATGTATAGTGCAGTTGCTCAATGCCGGCGGGTACACGCATTTAGGAGTAAGTCAGCATTGTGGCTTCGATGAAACTGCCCAACTCACTACAGTAAAGCGCTTTTTCAACACGCTTAGGGTTATTGAAACGCCAACGTTTGGGCTATTTGACGCCGAAGTATTACCTTTTGATATTGAAGACATGCCTGATGTTTTCAGTCCGTTCCGTAGAAAAGTAGAAAAGCACTGTACACCGTTACCTGTTCTAGAGCGCATCGCCCAATTACCAGACGGGTTTATGCCTAATATTGATAAGCAGTATATTTTAGACATCGAGTTGAGTTTACCTAAGCCCTCGCCTTCATCATTTATTGGGGGGGAGTCGGCCGCACTTAACCATTTAGAAACCTACCTATTCGATTGGAAGGCAGCGGCAACGTATAAAGAAACTCGGAACACCTTAGATACGTGGAAAGACAGTACTAAACTTTCAGCGTGGCTAGCGAATGGGTCTCTGTCAGCGCGCGAAGTTATAAGACAAGTTCAGCGCTTTGAACAAACCATAGAGAAAAACGACTCAACATACTGGGTATATTTTGAGTTGTTATGGCGAGAATTTTTCCATTGGTTACAGTGCAAGTATGGTGCAAAGTGGTTTCGTTTTAGTGGCATACAAGGTAGAAAGCCCACCACCTGTCACGACCCGGAAACCTTCTCTCGCTGGTGTAAAGGAGAAACAGGTTATCGCATTGTAGATGCATGCATGCGCCAACTTGCCGAAACCGGTTACATGTCAAATCGAGGCCGCCAGCTAGTAGCAAGTTGTTTTGTTCATGAATTACGCCAAGACTGGCGATATGGTGCAGCGTGGTTTGAACATCAGCTTATTGACTATGACGTGGGAAGTAACTGGGGAAACTGGCTTTACCTTGCTGGCGTTGGAAGCGACCCTCGTGGACACAGGCAATTCAATTTACAAAAACAAACGGAAATATATGACCCCGATGGTCGCTTTCGTAAGGCGTGGTTGTAGTACCTAGCTGTATGTTGAGCGACAACACTAAACCGCCTATTACAATAATATGGTTAAAGCGAGATCTTCGCTTGCGAGACCATGAACCCCTTTTTCGTGCTGTCGCATCTAATGAACGTATTCTCTTACTTTATTGCTGGGAACCGTCATTAATAGAAGAACCGCACATGAGCGTGCGTCACTGGCACTTTATTCAGCAAAGTATCGACGATATAAATGGTCAACTGCGAGAACATGTCAACGTACTAACGCTGCATATGGAGGCCGTTGATGCCCTAGCCTTTATTTCACGGTTTTACACGATTAACGCGGTTAGAAGTTACCAGGAAATAGGTTTAAAGGTTACGTATAACCGCGACTTACGGGTCGCTAACTATCTGAATAATAGGCGCATCCCCTTTTTGGAAGCAAAATGTGGCGCGGTAATAAGAGGATTGCCTCATCGAGCGCACTGGCAAGCTAACTGGGAGGAGTATTTTGCTGAAAGCACCTATGATTACGACCTAAAGCGTGCAAATTGGGTTAAATGGAATGTGCATGTTGATATACAAAAAGCGTCGCTAACACTGAGTGAGGTTTCCGCTTTATATGCGGCAAAAAAATATATAAATAAGGATTACCTGTCAAAATACTGTGGCGTTTTATCCGAAGACGGCCTTATAGATTTTAGCGCAATGCAGCCCGGTGGCGAACGGCGAGCGTGGCAAGTACTTAAGGACTTTTTTAATGATCGCGGTCAGTACTATCACCAACACATTTCTAAGCCCGAGTACGCAAGGCGTGCTTGTTCTCGTTTGAGCCCATACCTTGCTTGGGGCAATATCTCGATTAAGCAAGTGTATCAAAGTGTACAGCGCCAAAAACATAAGAAACGAGCGTTGCCAATACACGAGAAAAAGCGCTGGAGCCGTGCCCTGTCCGCGTTAACATCAAGGTTACACTGGCATTGCCACTTTATTCAAAAATTTGAAAGTGAACATAGTATTGAATGGCGCCCTATGAACAGCGCATATGAAAACTTCCCTTACATAGACGGGCCGGAAGCAGAACGTCGCTTTTACCACTGGAGTATTGGTCAAACGGGCTATCCTTTGGTTGATGCCTGCATGCGTGCACTTAGGCAAACTGGGTATCTCAACTTTCGCATGCGTGCCATGGTAACAAGCTTTTTATGCCATCATTTAAATGTACATTGGATCAAGGCTGCCCACTATCTTGCTACGCAGTTTTTGGACTTTGAACCAGGTATTCACTACCCTCAAATTCAAATGCAAGCAAGCGTGACCGGTATTCACACGGTTCGCCTATACAACCCTGCGTCTCAGTCTAAAAAGCTAGATCCAGAGGGTGAGTTCATCAAAAAGTGGGTACCTGAGCTTGGTTCACTGCCCAGTGACGCGGTACATGCGCCTTATTCGCTGTTACCGCTTGAAGCGCAAATGTTCGACTTTGCCCTCGACCGTGACTATATCGCCCCTATTGTGGACATAGCTCAACACAACCGCGCGACCGCCAAACGCTTGTGGGATTACCGGGAGCGAGATGATGTTATAAAAGAAGCGAAGCGCATCATACATCGTCATACAATGCAAAATAGCCCCAGCCGAGCGTGGTTTAAGTCCAAGACGACTCAAAACCACTAGCGGTTATTTTTTCGAAGCCATTCGGTTAACAGCTTAATTTGCCCACACTTATAAGAGGCATACATTAAGCGCATGGCATTAGACATAGCCTCGCTGTCAGTCCAGCCTGTTTTTTCACGGATTTCATCGTAACACGCTTTCGCTTCTGGGCTAACATAGCCCCTAACTAGCTTTTTACCAGCTTCTTTTTGTCTTTCTCTAAAACGACGCTGTTTATCAGCATTGGCTTTTGCTCTATCTGTCTGACTTTTTTTTTGGGGCTTTTTTGTTGTTTGTTCTGTCATAGTTTTCACACAAAGTTACGTTATGGTAGAGCTTAGGGTAATGACTGTTTAAATATTGCGCTTGTAGAGCGATATTTGTACGGGCTAAAGTCACTAAGCTATATTAGCACGCGCTTTTCTTCAGAAAAATGACTGTTCAGAGTTGTTTAGCGTACAAGTGTTCGCTAAATTAACACCGTCACTTTAAAAACAACAACGAGTTGGGAATGTCAGAGAAGAAAAATAGTTTTAACAGAGAAGATTTACTAGCATGTAGCCGTGGCGAAATGTTTGGTCCGGGTAACAGCCAACTTCCCGCACCGAATATGCTTATGATGGACCGCGTCGTTTCAATTACTGAAGACGGCGGCGAACATGGCAAAGGCGAAATTATCGCTGAATTGGATATCACGCCTGACTTATGGTTTTTTGATTGCCACTTCCCAGGCGATCCGGTCATGCCAGGATGCCTTGGTTTAGATGCAATGTGGCAATTAGTGGGCTTTTTCTTAGGCTGGAGCGGCGGCCCGGGTAAAGGCCGAGCACTAGGTGTGGGTGAAGTAAAATTCACCGGTCAAATACTACCCACAGCTAAGAAGGTAACATACAAAATCACCATGAAACGCGTAATCAAACGCAAGTTATTTATGGGAATGGCCGACGGTACAGTTGAAGTTGATGGTCGCGAGATTTATGTAGCGAAAGATCTTAAAGTTGGTCTTTTCCAAGATACCTCTAACTTCTAGTTAAAACGTTAGTTAGTTCAAAGCGCTATCAAACACGAAAAAGCCCCTTTTCAGGGGCTTTCCTTTTGCATAATCAGTTGATAAAAGAGAAGTGTTATTTAACACTTAATCCTAAGTGCCTATCTTCTACTGCCTCGCGCCATCCACCTAACCACTGTGAACGTGCATCGTTTTGCTGAAATGGACAATTTTCCTTTGCACGACCGCTAATACCAGCTTGATAGCCTTTTGCGTGAGCACGTGTCAGTTTATCTCTTTTTTGTCTTTTCATTGATTAGCCTCTTTCGTTTGTTGGACGTACAACAAATCATTTTCTCGAGCGCTCTACATCATTTCACTTGATAGTGCCGGAAAAGTGATTGCGTACACTACTTTGATAGTGCAATTAACTAAATGGTTCAAGAAAAATAAAAAATTAAAGGCCTTGACAAACTTTAAATAGATGAAGTTTCTATGAAATTTATGTTACATTTTTTATGCATAAAAATGTCGCAATTTGTATTTTTTAGGCATAAAAAAAGCCGCGTAGGTGCGGCTTTTAAAGGTGGATTAAAGTTTAAGCCACTATTCAACTATTTTTTAACACGTCTACGCATAAACGTTGCTGCAAATAGGCCGAAGAAAGCTAACCAGCCCGTTGAAGCACCGCTACGCTCGAACGGTTGCTCATCTTCTGGAATTTCGCACTCATCAATAGAGCCATTAGCGATAGGTGATAATTTTACCGCTACGACAGTATCGACTTCTACGGTTTCACCGTCAGTGTTGATAATGTCAGCACCCGTTACATACTTACTTGTAGCTTTAATACGTGCATTAGCAATAATTTCATTGTCATCGTTAATGTCTACAGCTTCTAACAACTCATAGCTGTTATCACATGACACTAAATCATTTAAGTCGATAAACTCTTCAGTATCGATGTTATACATGAACGCTGCCGTCTCTCGCAGGGTATCGCTTGTCGCATCGACATCGGCTTTACCCACAACAATATTATTGTTGTTTATTGCGTTGGCCGTTACACCAGCGCTTGAGAAAAAGCCTGATGGGTAGTGTTGCTCTTGGGTATCTAAGTTATATACAAATAAGCGCGAACGAGCGATATCACTTTGCGAGCGCAGTACTGCCCCTGTTACCCAGTTCTCATCATTAATGGCAATGGCTTGGCTGAGAAGATTTTCTTCTCTTGGAAGAAGCTCAATGGTTTCGCCATCTCTGAAAACGGTTGCTACACGCTCGCTTTCGCTAAGGCCTGAAGCGTTAGGGCGAGTAATAGTAACTCTGTCACCCGTTAGCCCTTCTCCAACGGCGATACCTTGATTATTAATGTCATAGGCATAGGTGAAATAGTGACGTTCATCGTCTTCATCTGGCTCGAACAGCAGCGGGTAAGTTTCAGTGCTTACCACATCGCCATTTACGTCTATTTGCCAAATAGTTGCGTTTACTTCAGAGAGTAAAACAAAGCCAGGTAAATAGTTTGATGACGTGTTGATGTAGTAGCTAGAAATACGCGGTACCGCAAAATTGCCATTATAAACGGTAAACAAACAACGGCCTTCAGACTGGTCTCCACGCAGTTCGTCATCAGTACAGGTTTCTATAGCGTCATCGACATCATCTCGAAAGCTTACGGTACTAAACCCAGCTACCTGCAAATTAGCGTTTATTGCACGTGCTGAAGAGAAACCGCCTGCTGTTGTGTCAATGGCTGGCAGAACTTTTGTTTCACCTGACGCTTGAACAAAACCTTGCTCTGCCGATTCGCGGTACGTGTAGTTTATCGTATCGCCATCTTCGTTTTCATACGGGTCTAGTACTACTAGCCCCGTCGAATCACCAACAATAAAGTTGCCATTTAAGCTATCTCTGCCTGTGACTTCGACAGACCGAGTATAATCATCGAACTTATCTGTTACTTCATCAAGGCCTGGTACTAGCGAGATATCTTGCGTATCGGTCACATAAGTTCTGAAGGTAGCAAGCTTTTGACCTGTGGTCGCAGTGGTATTTTGCAGCAGGTAATTTACGATAGTCGTGTAATCAATATCTGAAAACACGCCTTGTCGTGCATCTTCTTCATTCTCTAAGCTATCGCCACTGACGTCAAAGAAGGTGGTGTCTTCTTCAAGTTGCTCAACGTCAATCGGCGGATTGTATTCAAGTTGAACCACAGACAGCATTTTGCCTGCGTTATCAATTGAGCGAGCAAAATTGTTTCTAGCGGTATCCTGTAAAGGAAGAGGCGTCACTGAATAGGTCGCGGCGAATGCCGAAACACTTCCTGTTGCCAACAGAACGGCGGCGGCAAGCTGAGTTCGTTTCATTTAAAATCCTATTTACTGCTGATTATCTTCCAGCATACTTTCTAGTTCATCCCAGCGCGCATATTTCTGGGAAAGTAATTCTTCTTTTTCCGCCAGTTCGGCTAATGCCTTGGCAGTGGTATCGCTGTCTTGTTTAAAAAAGTCGGGATCGTTGACTTTTTCTTGCATGACCTCTAGCTCTTCCTCTAGCGCTTCTAACGCTTTAGGTAAAGACTCGAGTTCACGCTGATCTTTGTATGATAGCTTTTTCGTCTTACGTGGAGAAGACTTAGCACTAGGACTATGTGAACCTGAATTAGTTTCATTCTTTACCTTGGCTTTTTCGTCCTTTTCAATTTGCTGACGTTTTTCTTGTTGCTCTTTATACCAGTTTTCTACGTCAGTGAAACCCCCAATGAATTCCCTTAACAAACCGTTGCCTTCAAATACCACGCTACTGTTAGCAACGTTATCAACAAATTCCCTATCGTGGCTCACTAAAAGCACGGTACCGGCATACTCGTTCAGTAAGGTTTCGAGCATTTCCAAGGTTTCAACGTCAAGGTCGTTAGTTGGTTCATCGAGCACCAGTACATTACTGGGCTTCAGCATGAGTTTCGCTAACATTAAGCGGTTCTTCTCTCCGCCTGAAAGTGACTTCACAGGCGCATTTACGCGTTCTGGCGTAAATAGGTAATCTTGCAGGTAGCTAATTACATGACGGGGATGGCCGTTAACCATAAGGTCGCGCTTGCCATCACCCACGGCGTCAATAACTGATTTTTCTAAGTCTAAACCGTGACGATGCTGATCGAAATAAGCAACTTCCAAATTTGTGCCTTGCTTACAATTACCCGAATCCGTTTGTAACTCGCCTAAAAGCAGTTTTATTAGCGTACTCTTACCACTACCGTTAGGGCCAATTAACGCCAACTTGTCGCCACGAAGTACATTTAAATTTAAGCCTTTGACGATAGGTTTACCTTCAATGCTGTAGCTTAAATCTTTAACCTCAAACACCATCTTGCCAGAGCGAGCCCCTTGGTGCTGATTAACCACAGCATTCCCTTGTACCGCACGCCGCGCTCTGCGTTCTTCTCGTAACTTTTTGAGGGCACGTACCCGGCCTTCATTACGTGTTCGGCGCGCTTTGATACCTTGACGGATCCATACCTCTTCTTGTGCTAGCTTTTTATCGAATTCCGCATTTTGAGAGGCTTCAACATCGAGGTCGTGCTGCTTTTTCTCTAAGTAGGTTTCATAGTTGCCGGGGTAGCTGGTTACCGTACCTCTATCGAGGTCCACAATGCGTGTAGCCATTGCACGAATAAATGCACGGTCGTGGCTCACAAATACTATCGCACCTTGATAGTTACTCAGGCTTGTCTCAAGCCAGCGTATCATTTCGATATCAAGATGGTTTGTTGGTTCATCTAACAGCAATAAGTCTGGCTGGCGAACAAGGGCTCTCGCGAGGGCTGCTTTTCTGCGCCATCCCCCAGATAGCGTAGATAACGAAATTTCTGGGTCCAGTTTCAGCATTGTTAGCGTTTGCTCAATTTGCTGCTCGAACTGCCACGCGTCTCTTGCCTCTAATTGTTCCTGCAAACGCTGAAGCTTGTTTAAATTTGCTTCACTTGGGTCCTCACCAACAATTCGGGTTTGGTGAAAGTAGTCTTTTAAGGTTTCACCTACATCGGATAGCCCTTCGGCGACATAGTCAAACAAGGTGACGTCTGTGGTTTGCGGCGGGTCCTGCTCTAAGCGAGCGATGACCGTGTTATTTTCGATGATGCGTTGCCCATCGTCGGCGATAATATCACCGGCAATAACTTTCATCAGGGTAGATTTGCCGCTACCATTTCGGCCAACTAGACAAACCCGCTCTTTTGGCTGCACGACAAGTTCAACGCCGTCTAAAAGCGGCGGATTTCCATAAATGACAGTGATGTTTTTTAACTGCAAAATGCTCACTGAAGAAACTCCTCTAAATCGGCGGCGGAAAATGGCCAGCCAATTTCTTTATTATTATCATCACGCTTCAACACGGGAATACGCGCACCGTACAAATGGTACAGTTCGGTGCTATTTCGAATGTTCACTCTCTCTATGGTAAGCGAAGAAAACCTGGATGTGCGCGCAAGTTCGATATCGGCTAAATCACATAAACTGCACTGCGGACCGGTATAGAAGTATATCTTCATGAACGCAACACCCAGCACTGGTGAATTTTGCCCTTACGAGCAAAGTCTTCGGGTATGGTTTCCTTGGTAATATTTTCTACCTGTAAACCAAGTGCTGTAACCGCAGTTTCATCAAGCTTAAAACCGCGCTTGTTGTTAGAGAAAATGATTGTCCCCTGCTCTTTTAAGCAGGCCTTAGCGTCGGTGAGCATTTTCACATGGTCACGCTGCACATCCCACGTATTTTGCATGCGCTTTGAATTTGAAAACGACGGTGGGTCGATAAAAATCAAATCGTATTTGCCTTTATGCGTACCAAGCCATGTTGTGCAATCAGCCTGGATAAAGGCATGAGGACCGCTCAGTTTATTAAGCGCGACATTCTTTTTCGCCCAATCCAGGTAGGTGTTAGACATATCTACCGTGGTAACTGATTTTGCGCCACCCATAGCCGCAAACACTGATACGCTCCCCGTATAAGAAAACAGGTTCAGCACGTCTTTACCTTGAGATAAAGCTTTTACCTTTTGGCGCGTGTTTCGATGGTCCAGGAAAAGCCCGGTATCTAAGTAGTCGGTTAGGTTTACGAGAAACCGTGCGCCATTTTCGAACACTTCCATCATTTCGCCAGATTGGTTAAATTTCTCGTACTGCTTGGTGCCCTTTTGCTGAGCACGTACTTTTAGCGCAATATTTTTAGGCGAAACGCCGGTTACGGCTGGCAGGTGAAGTAACACTTCCTGAAGGCGTTTACGGGCCTTGTCTTCAGATACTGTTTTCGGCGGAGCGTATTCTTGTACGACCAACCAGTCGCCATACCTATCCACCGCTACATTGTAATCAGGTAAGTCGGCATCGTATATGCGATAGCAGTTAGTATTGGCGCTCTTGACCCAGCCTTTCATGCGTTTCAGGTTTTTCTTTAAACGGTTGGCAAATTCGTGATTGCCCGCATCTTCACTAAATTGAACGGTGTTTTGTTCATCTAACACATAGTTAGCTAAGCGACATTCTAACTTACCGTTATTCATGGCATAGTCTTTGGTTGCGCGAAGCTTCAACACCCGTAGCAAGTCACGGTTGCTGCTAAGCAGCGATACATGCCAGCCTTTCCAGGCTTCTTTAAAGCGCTTACCCCAATCGCTAAAAAGCGGGATGAGCGACGTTAATTCACCTAAACGCTCGCCGTATGGTGGGTTAGACACCACATAGCCTGGTGTAGCCACAGGTGGAGACGATTTCGTAGCGTCTTGCTGAGAAAAAGAAATATCGTTGAATACGCCTGCAAAATCGGCATTTGCTTTGGCAATGGCCACCATTTTGCGGCTAAAATCACCGGCGTATATACCGCCACCACAGCTTGGCTTTTGCACCGAAATTGCATCTTCAAGTAGGCTATCCCACAACGTCGCTTCATGACCAAGCCACTTAGTAAAACCCCAGTACGAGCGCTTGATACCCGGCGCAATATTGCGGGCAATATAGGCGGCTTCTATAGCAATGGTTCCCGACCCGCACATTAAATCGACCAGGGGCGCATCGGTATTTTCAGTCCAGCCACTTCGCATTAACATCGCGCTTGCAATATGCTCTTTGAGCGGTGCATCACCAGTTTCCTGCCTGTAAGCGCGCTGGTGCAAACTTGCTCCAGCTAAATCAATGCCTAAAATCACGTTATCGCGATGTAGCCTTGCGTAAACCGAGATATCTGGCGTTTTTCGCTCTACCGACGGGCGAGGCAGACCTTGCTCAACGAAAGAGTCAACAATGGCGTCTTTTATGCGAACCGCACCAAATTGGGTGTTTTTGATAGCGAAGTTGGTTCCAATAAACTGTACAGATAACGTATGACGTGAATCCATCTGCATTTGCCAGTCGATACCCATTGCTGTGTTATAAAGTGCTTCAGCATCACCCGCTTTGCCCGATGCTAACACCCAGATTACGCGATTTGCTAAACGCGACCACAAACAAAGTTTGTAAGCGTCTTCCTTACTACCTTCAAACTGTATAGTGCCTGCTCCTTGCTTTATCTGAGCGTCTGGACAAAGAGTTAGCACTTCTTGTTTTAATAGTTCGTCAAGACCGCGACTGGTCGTAACCAGAATAGTATTCATTCATGTACCTGTAGTTTATGTACGTGCTTAAATCATATAAACACGTACATGAGAAATTGGTTTCGGGGGTATTATAACGCGTTTACGATGCGTTTAACGAGTGACGGGCCTTGATAAATAAAAGCCGAGTAAACCTGAACAAGCGAAGCCCCCGCATCTAGACGTGCCTGCGCCGCCTTTGGGGAGTCTATACCGCCTACACCAATTATAGGAATAGCGCGATCTAACGCTTTATTTAGCTTACGCGTCACCTCTAGGCTCATATCTGTCATGACCGAGCCGCTTAGGCCACCCATTTCATCGGCGTGTTTCAGGCCTTGTACTGCATCTCGCGATAAAGTGGTGTTCGTTGCAATAACGCCATCCATCTTACTGTTTATAAGTGAAGCAGCAATGCTTTCAATTTCTACGTCACTTAAATCTGGTGCTATTTTAATAAAAAGCGGCACATATTTACTGTGCGTTTGTGTAAGGGTTTCTTGTGCAGCTTTAAGGCCGACAAGTAACTTATCTAGCGCTTCACCGTATTGAAGGTTTCTAAGCCCCGGTGTATTTGGCGAGGAGATATTGATGGTTACATAACTGGCATAGGGATAAACCTTGTTTAAACAAATCAGGTAATCATCGAGGGCATTGGCCTCTTCAGTGTCTTTGTTCTTACCTATGTTAATGCCAATCGGGCCCTTAAACTGCGCTTTTTTAACTTGCTCGATAAGATGATCGACACCTTTATTATTAAACCCCATGCGGTTAATAATGGCGTGTTTTTCAGGAATTCTAAACAAACGAGGCTTCGGATTACCCGGCTGCGGCCGTGGTGTAACCGTGCCAATTTCAACGAAACCAAAACCCATACTTGCAAATGCGTCAATACAGTCCCCGTTTTTATCCAGACCAGCAGCAAGGCCAACCGGGTTATCGAATGTCATGCCAGCCACAGTGACAGGCTTTTTGACTGTGGGTGCGCTGTACATCCATTTCAGCGGTGTATGTTGGGTCTTGTTTAACCAGTTAATGGTGAAATCGTGACTTTTTTCAGGCTCACACTGAAGTAGAAATTTTTGCACTAGGGATTGCATGGTGGTTTCGATCGCTCGCTAAAAAAAAGCCCTGCTAAACAGGGCTTATATCTTTAAGGTGCGCCTATTCTAATGGTTAGACTTCACGCTTAAAAGCATCAATTCACGTAAAGCGACAGAAAATTTCGCAAATTCGTGTGTCGTACTGGTCTTAAACTCTGACATCATTTGATACCAGCGCTTAAGTAGTACCTGATTACTTTCAATCCATTCATCTAAAATTTGATCAGCGTCGCTTATATCCCCACGTGACGCTAATAAGTTAGCGGCGATAGAGCGCTGTTGCCAATCAAGCTCTTCTCGATATGAGGCACGTGCTAACGCTTGCCAATGGTTACTTACAGCCTGATTGTTAATCTGATCTAAGAACCAATGCAGTTCTAAACGAGAGCCCAGTTGATAATAAAGCTTAGCAACAACATCCGTATCGTGCTTGTCTGCTTCCACAATTTGAGCCAGGTCGAAACTAGAGAACATATTCGAGAAGCTCGCCACTTGATAGGCGATATCTTGTGGCACACCCTTATCAATATATTGTTGGGTGGCAGCTTCAAGCTGTTTGTACTCACTTTCCACTAAATAGTGCTGCAAATTCTTAGAAAGAATATCAAAGGTGCCGCGATAGCTTTCAATTGCCTCTTCGATACTTTGAGACTTATTGCCGTGTCGAATGTACCAACGCGACGCGCGACGCATTGTTCTGCGCGCTTCATCTAGCATTTTAAGCTGAAGTTTTGCTGGAATTGCATTGTCTAATTCTTCTATACGCGCCCACAAGGTCTTCATGTTGAAGATACCGTGCACAATAGCGTAGGCATTGGCAATTTCGCTGACGCTGGCACCCGTTTCTTCTTGCATTCTAAATACAAAGTTAAGGCCCATGTCATTAACCATATTGTTGGTTAATTTCGTTGCAATGATTTCGCTTCGAAGCGGGTGTTGCTGCATGTGTGTAGCGAACTTCTCACGCAGTATTTTGGGGAACGCTTCTACTAATAGCTTGCCGTGGTAAGCATTGTCAGTAATTTCAGGAATATTGAGTGCGTCTTTAAGCACCATTTTTCCGTAAGCAATCAAAACGCTCAGCTCGGGACGCGTCAAACCTTGATCGGTCGCCACGCGGTCTGATATCTCATCATCACTTGGAATAAATTCCAGTTCGCGGTTTAACTGGCCTTCGCGCTCTAAGCCATGGATGAAGCGAAGTTGCTCTTTTAGCTGCTTAACGCCAGCTAGCTCGGTAATGGAGATAGACTGGGTTTGGCGATAGCAGTCTTTAAGTACAATTTCGCTAACATCGTCGGTCATATCGTAAAGCAACTTATTGCGCTGCTTAAGGGTTAGCTCACCGTCGTTAACCAAACTATTAAGCAATATTTTAATATTTACTTCGTTATCTGAGCAGTCGACGCCACCTACGTTGTCAATAAAGTCGGTATTAACACGACCGCCGTTTGCGGCATATTCAATTCGACCTAATTGGGTTAGGCCAAGGTTGCCACCCTCGCCTACAATTTTCGCTTGAACATCGCGGCCATTAACGCGTAAGTCGTCGTTGGCGCGATCGCCTACTTCAGAATGCGATTCTTTTTTGCTCTTAATGTAGGTACCAATACCGCCATTCCAAAGAAGATCTACTGGCATCTTTAGAATGTTATGAATAAGTTCATTAGGGGTCATCGTTAACTGACGTGTGCCTAACCACTTTTTCATTTCAGGCGTTAGTTTGATAGATTTTGACGCACGACTAAATACACCGCCCCCTTTCGATATCAGCTTGCTATCGTAGTCTTCCCAGCTAAGGCGTGGGTTTTCGAACAGGCGTTGGCGTTCTTTGTAACTCGCAGCTGCATCCGGGTTGGGATCGAAGAAAATGTGCATGTGGTTAAATGCAGCAATCAAACGGGTGTGCTCTGAAAGCAGCATACCGTTGCCAAACACATCGCCCGCCATATCACCCACACCCGCGCAGGTGAAATCAGTAGTCTGGCAGTCTATGCCAATCTCTCTAAAGTGGCGTTTAACCGATTCCCAGCCGCCACGAGCAGTGATACCCATTTTCTTATGGTCGTACCCAATGCTACCACCAGAGGCAAACGCATCACCTAACCAAAAGCCAAAGTCTTCTGCGATACCGTTAGCAATATCAGAGAACGTAGCAGTTCCTTTGTCGGCCGCAACCACCAAGTAAGGGTCTTCATCGTCAAGGCGAACTACATCTTTAGGTGGAACAATTTCACCGTTAACAATGTTATCGGTAATATCCAGTAAGCTGGTGATAAAGATGCGATAACATGCTTGACCTTCTGCTTGGATAGCCTCGCGCCCTTGGCCTACAGGCAGATTCTTACAGACAAACCCACCTTTTGCGCCAACCGGTACGATAACCGTATTTTTAACTTGCTGTGCTTTTACCAGGCCAAGTACTTCGGTTCTGAAGTCTTCTTGTCGGTCTGACCAGCGTAGGCCACCGCGTGCAACTTTACCGCCTCGAAGGTGCACACCTTCAACCCGCGGGCTGTAAACAAAAATTTCAAATTTTGGTAAAGGCAGCGGCATTTCAGGAATAAGTTCAGGCATCATCTTAAATGAGACATAAGATTTCTCATCGCCTGCTTCATCATTCTGATAGAAGTTCGTGCGCAAAGTGGCAGACATCATATCAAGGTAACGACGAATTATACGGTCGTCATCTAAGTTACTAACGTTGTCTAGTTGTGCCTTGATGGTGTCTAAAAGTGCCTCTTCTTTTTTCTCACTACGCTTTTTCTTCGGATTGAAGCGCTGGTCGAAAAAGTCCACCAGTAAACGGGCAATGTCTGGGTAATTAGCTAACGTATTAGCAATATAGTCACGACTGAAGGAGCTACCGGTTTGACGCATGTACTTAGCATAAGCGCGCAATACGGTTACCTTACGCCCCGTCATGTTCGCGCCTAAAATAAGGCGGTTGAATGCGTCGTCTTCTAACGTTTTGTACCACACCTTTGCAAACGCGTCTTGGAACAGGACTTGCGCCTTTTCCATGTCAAAATGCTGGCCGCTTTTGTGCAGCATGGTGAAGTCCATGACCCAATTACGCTCACCTTCTGAACATGTGATTTTATATGGGCTCTCGTCGATTACGCGTAACCCAAAATTCTCAAGCATAGGCAAAACGTCTGATAAGTGAATAGGCTCTGCGCGATGGAAAAGCTTAAGCTTAACCACCTGACTGTCGGCGCCTTCTTCTTGCGGACGATAGAACAACATATCAAGGGTATGGTTGTCGTCAAGGGTCTCAAGTTTGCCGATATCAACCAGTGCAGCCGATGGAAGGTTGTGTTCCATGTAGCTTCGAGAGAACGCGTTGTTATACTTGCGTTCTAGCGCTTTGCCTGACGCCTCACCGTGGGCGGCTGAAATTGCTGACGCTAGTCTGTCGTTCCACGTTTTGGTCAACTCAATAATGTTTTGCTCTATTTCCTTCACATCGAATTCCGCGTTGTTGTCGTTGACTCTCGCAATATAGTGCGTACGGGCATATACAGACTCTGAGAAGAAAGTAGTAAATTCCACTTCCTCTGCTGCACCTAAGGACGCTTTTAAAAGCGCTTGTGTTTCTTTTCTTAGCTCAGTGTTGTAGCGCTCTCTTGGAACAAAAACCATGCATGAGAAAAAGCGGCCAAATGTATCTTTTCGAATAAACAGACGAGAAATACCGCGCTCTTGCATCTGAAAGATGCCCATTACAATTTGAGCAAGTTCTTCTGCCGGCGTTTGAAGAAGCTCATCACGAGGATACGTCTCAATAATGTTTGCGAAGGCCTTGTAGGCATGGGTACCTGGTTCAAAACCTGAGAGCTCACAGATTCGCTTAATTTTCTCTCGAAGAATAGGTAGTTGGGTAACGCTATTATTGTAAAAAGAAGCCGAATACAAACCTAGGAAACGATGCTCTCCCACAACTTGACCATCTTTATTAAACTCTTTAACACCCACGTAATCCATGTAGGCAGGTCGGTGTACGCGAGCGCGTGAATTGGTTTTAGTTAGAATTAATGGATTCTTGCTAAGAGCTTCGGCTCTTGCTGAAGCAGGCAAGCGAGACAACAAACGTTCTCGGTCATTAATCGAGTTTTTTAGCAACCCAAGGCTAGTATCGTTTTGCGGTATCCATCTATGATCACCTTCAATAGCTTTAACGTCGTAATAACGATAGCCCATCATGGTGAAGTTATGGTCGCCCAGCCACTCTAAATACGCTTTCGTCTGCTTTTTCGCGTCTGCAGAAACAGGCCAATTAAACGTAGCGCTCTTTTTTATCACTTCTTGTAGTGTGTTAGTCATTCCCTGCCAGTCTTTGACGGCTAGAGACACTTCATCAACCACTGAATAAAGCTCTTGCGTTAATGCATCAATGTCTTTTTTCGACGTTTGTGTATCAATTTCAATAAACAGAACGGTTTCTTTTCTCGCGCCATTAATAGTCTTCCCCGGCTCTGCAAACGCTTCGACTTTGTTTGAGTTGTCTCGCTTGATGCCAATGGGGCTATGAAGAAATAAATGAGCGGTAATATTTAGTCGGTTCAGCAACATACGCACAGAATCAACTAAAAATGGCATATCCGAAACGATAATTTCAACAATCGTATGACTAGAGTGCCATCCATGCTTTGCTATTTCTGGATTAAAAACGCGAATATAAGGCGATGTATTATCGAACTTTGCTAGTCCGTTCCATAAACTAAGTGTTGCACCATACAGGTCGCTGTCGTTGCGATTTTCTAAGTCATCGCTTGATATGTTTTTATACAACAGACGTCCGAATTGCTGCACAAGAGACTTCTGCTTGGTATCTACTTTCTTGTCGATAAGTGCAAATACATTGTCTAGCAGTACTGAGTGTCGCTGTGAGGTGACTGTCATTTGTTAACCTTTTTTGAATGTCGTAATACCAATCCGACTTGGTATAAGTGCCGAGTACCAAACTATTTTCTCTAATAAATGGCGCTAATGAAAGCCCATTTTTAACCTTATATTAACAGCATAGATAACTATGCAAAAAAGACCCAAAAAAAAGGGCCTAACGGCCCTTTTTTCTGCTTAGCTATGCAAAAATAATTTATGCACCGGGGTCGTTCTTATTCCACCATAGGAATCTTGCAAGTGCGGGCAGTACAATTATTGCCCCAAGCATGTTTACTACGAACATAAATGTAAGCAGTATACCCATATCCATCTGGAACTTAAGTGATGAGAACACCCATGTGCTCACGCCTATTGCTAGCGTAATACCGGTAAATAAAACAGCGCTTCCACGCTCTTTAAGTGCGGCGAAATAAGCTTCTTGCACCGTCGCACCTTTCTTCAACATTAAGCTCTTCGTAGAGAGTATATAAATACCATAGTCCACTCCGATGCCCACGCCAAGTGCGATAACTGGTAACGTAGAAACGGTGAGGCCAATTTGAAGGTATGTCATCAGTGCTTGGGCCAATACTGACACCACGTAAAGTGGGATAACCACTACTAAGGTCGCTCTGATTGAGCGGAAGCTAATAAGACATAGCGCAATTACCGCACCGAACACGTAAAGCATCATTGGGTCTTGCGCTGCACTCACTGCTTCATTAGTTGCGGCCATTACACCCACTGGGCCAGACGCTAAGCTAAACTTCATATCGTCACTTTGGTATTCAGCGCGATATGACTTAACGGCGTCAACGACGCGAGAAATCGTTTCAGCTTTATGATCTTCCATAAACAGGATTATAGGCATGACCGAGCAGTCGCCGTTTAATAGACCTGATGATGTTGGAACACGAGAAATAGCTTGAACTAAGGTTTGCTGGTTGCGCGGAATGACTTGCCACTTGACGTTACCTTCGTTGTAACCTGCATTTACAATTTTCGCTACCGAGGCCAACGATACTGCCGATTGAACACCTTGTACGTTTTCCATTTTCCACTGGAAGTCATCCATGGCCTTCATCACGCTATGCGATGTACATGCCTCTGGCGTAGTTTCTACCAAAATGGAAATGTAATCGACCGTAACTTCGTACTTGTCGGTAATAAGGAAAGTGTCTTGGTTGTATCGCGACGTCTCATGAAGTGCAGGTGCACCAGC
>Ga0114899_1000660_pt1 | contig 23555 bp, 37 predicted proteins | sample MalvireepMed_215_FD_83497 | JGI IMG/M metagenome (GOLD analysis project Ga0114899, IMG submission 83497) | Marine viral communities from the Global Malaspina Expedition - Malaspina viral metaG DeepMed_215 | ecosystem: Environmental > Aquatic > Marine > Oceanic | place: Mediterranean Sea...
ACTTCTGTAATCACCGCGTACCAGACCTCGCCGCTTCCGGGTGGAAACTCTGTCACCGTTCTGGTGGCTGTGGCGCTGGTGATGTCGCTGTTCGTGTATATGCCGCGATTGCTCACCAGTGTCCCCAGGATGGCGTCGCTGTACCGCTGTTGATCTGGCAGCTCATCCGATAGTCTGGACAAGCCCACATTCTCGATCAGCGCCAGCTCCGTAACCGTGTGGGTGTAGTTCACATTCGTATCTACCGCATCGAACACCATGCTGTCAGTGTTGCCGCCCTCAGTGGTTACACCAGTGAGCCGGATGGGAACATCTGCCGACGGAACCGAAGTAGGAATCTGGTTTATGTCCTTCGCTGTCGGCGTGACGGTTGCCCCGGCCTCATTCGTGTAGCTCACGGAGAGGTTGGTTATGGCGTCGGTGATAGCGCGCAGATTACTGGCCACTTAGAAACTCCTCAGTACATACGGCGACAGCATCCGCTCCACATCTCGCGGCAGCGATGAGGGCAGGATTGTCACGCCCTCCACGATCAGCGGCCTGTCTGCGTCCGCGTTCGTATCTCGCTGTCTATAAAGAAAGGCGCTCAACCTCTTGGCGGCCTGCACTACGTCGTTCGGTGCGCTGGTCGAATAGCCCCACGACCCGGTCACGCTTATGGCGTTCACATGGTCGCCGTTCGACTTGCCTTGCCAGTAACTGCTAGAGCTGGGCAACATCTGCAGACCATACGCAGGGAACCGATTCAGCGGAACCATTACGTAGTCTGTGTCAGCCACCAGCGCCGTACCGTCGCCATTGCTAACAGCGGACGGCTCACCGGCCAACTCGAAGCCACTGGAAAAGTACAGGGTCGCACCTTCCACATCGCCCTCGGCGTCGAACTTCTTCGTGCTGCTACTCGCGTCGAAGGTTCGGTGGGTGAACTCTGCCACGATGCTTTCGGCGCTGGCGATCAAGTCGTCAAGCAGGTCATCGTCGTCGGTTGACGCGATGCCCAGGTACGTCTTTACGTCAGCTCTCGTTACTAGCGCCACCGGATACCGCCTTCGCTTTTTTCTTTGAGTCCGCCGCCTGCGCCTGCCCGGCCCGGATCACCTCTTTGGCGAACTCGTCGCTGACCTCCTGAACAGCGCCCTTCTGCATGGAAACCAGCTTGCCATTTCTGCCTGCATCGTGGCCGCCGAACGTTGTCAGCGCTTTTATTGTTTTCATATTACCTCCGTTAGTGGGTGGGGCTTTTACACCCCACCCACATGCCATCTAATTCGCCTAAAAACAGCCCTCTACGCGTTTTTCAGGGCGATTAGATACTATCAAGCGTTCTGTGCGTATTGAAATGCCTCAGCCTGCAAGACGTCTCCGCCAAAACGTATATTGACGAAGAAGCCTACTTGTCCATTACCCTGATAGAGATAAGGGTTCCGAGAGATTACGATCTCGTTCCGCTCGACAATGCCATAGTAGTTCCAGTTGCCGATAACTATCACGCTGCGCCCGCTAGCCATCGCGAGGATCTGGCTGCTCGTGTACATTGGTGCGCCGTAAAGCGATTGGCCAGCTCCACGCGTTCCCTCACCCATTGGGGTCGGCATAAACATAAAGTTATCACCAGTCAAACCACGGATCACCGCTAGGGTGGACTGGTTCGTTGCCCAGGCAACTGCATCGCCTTCGTTAGCATAAGCCCCTCCGAGCAGGAAAAACAACTCTGGGATTTCCGAGGCGGCGATGGTCGTAGCGCTGTCCAGCGTGAGTGCAGCTGTTCCGCCAACAAGCACACCTTTAGGCTGCGATGAACCCGTTCCCTTAAGGAAGTACTCATTTTCAACGTCCGCAGCTGAGCGCGCCCACATATCACCGAGGAACCCTTCGAGGTTAGTCTTCTCATCAGCGAGTAGTTCGTCAGAAACCTTGGTGAGGTTCGTGAACTTGTACACCTGAATGGCGTTGCTGGTGAAGGTCGGCTCATCCTGATTAGCTGCACCTTCCTCGGCCGTGAGTGCGAAGCCGCCCGTTGCGTTCTCGGATGGTATCTGCACGCTGTCCACGGTGGTCTGCACTACCATTGCTCCAGCTGCGCGGGCTACACTGAGGTCATCGCGCTTGGCTATGATTGTCTCGTGCAATCCCTGAGGGACAAGTACGCCGCCCTCGGTGGCCGTTCCTTCTTGAAGCGCAGCTTTAAGGTTGCTCTTGGTGTAGTAGTTACTGGAACCTGTCTTCACCCAGTGCATGAACGCGTCGCCGCCGTCATGATCTCCGCCCATCTTGGTTTCCTTCTTGGTGGCGGGTGCTTCGGTGAGAATGCCGCCGCGCTCTGCGGCTTCGGCTTCCCACGCATTCTTGACAGCATCCTGCGCCGCCAGGTTCATCTCGGCCTTCAGCGCGTCCATGTCAACGGTTGGCGCTTCCGGCTGTGCTTCTGCGGCCACCTCTTCGGTGACCTTGTTTTCGTCGCTCATTGTCTTGTCTCCTGTATTAGATTTTGTAACCGCATCGGCTTCTGCATCTGCATCCGCTCTGGCTGCGCTCTCTGGCTGTTCGCCCTTTAGCGTCGCGCCCTCTGTCGGTGCGTCTGCGTCTGCCTCCGCAGGAATTACCACTCCCAAGCCCTTCAGATACTCCACGCCCAGCGTGCGGGGCTCTGCGGGTGTGGGTGTTAGCGACAGCTCATATATCGGCCACCGCTTGATATTTCCTTTCAGGCGCTCGACCAGGTGCGCCACCGATCCGGTGCTATAGCCGAGTTTGCCGTTCTTCACCAGCTCAAGCACCTGCTCGGCGTAGTCCTTCGCGCGGCTGATTTGCGCCTCCATCCATAGCCCGGCTTCCTGTTGGCTTATCTTGGTCACGCGCCCCAGCACGCTCTTGATTTCCTGCGCGTGGTCGAATAAAACCACCGGCTCCGGCACCGTGTCCAGCATGTAGTCGGTGTCCACCGCGAAGGTATCGCCCTCCAAGTCTCGGCCCCCGTACACGACCCCATAACCAGCGATGGTGAAGTGATCGTCCGTTATGGCCTTGACTTGCACCGCGTGCTTCGGCCCCTGTTCTGTGTCTGTCGCTGCATACTCTCCTTCGGCCTCATCGCTGCCGGTGTGCTCTTGCCAGGCCGCATGGGATTCACATGGCATGTAGACTGTCTCGCCGCCCTCGGTCAGCGTGTGATAACCAGCGCACCCGATAACCTCCGCACGCGCCACAGCTTCCTCTTCGGTGCTGTACTTATCCACGCCTACGCGCGCCTTCTGCTCGTCCTCTGTGGCCTCGTTGAGTGCCGCCAGGTACGCTCCGGCCTGGTCCGGCTCCGCGTAGCATTTCAGCAGCTCGTCCGGCTCTAGCTTCCAAACGCAGTACTGATCGTCATCGTCCTGGCGTATTTCGTATGGCATTATGTTTTCCTCATCTCGCGTTCGATTGATTGCATGATATGCCGTTCAATAAGGGAGCGCTCCGCTTGTAAAATTTGGGCTTCTGTTTTCCAGCCCGTCTTGCGATGATAGCTGGTCTGGTGTGGCCCCTGTACAAAACTGGCGTAGCTAACGTTCGTTCCAACTACCTGCCGCAGTCCACGCCGCTCGGCTTTCTGCGTCCAGCTGTGGGTTATGTCTTGGCTCCCCGGCGAAATGCGGCGGCGGTACGGAACCTGAATCTGTCCGCTGCGTAGCTTGGCGAAGAACCCGCGCCGTTGCTTGTTCGTCTTGAATGGCTGTGGCCGGTGCGCGCTTGACGCTGGCGGCTTGGTGTTTTTAAGCTCCCCTTGCACATGCAATGCGGCAGCCTTTAATCCCACGCGCGCACCTTTTTCTACGGCAGCCAATTTCCGCTTCAGTCTCTCTGCACCCTCTAGCCGGAGGCTTGTCATTCTGTCTCCATAGGTGGCAGCTTGTATGCGGTGTCACATCTGCACCGAATATGCGCGGGCGGCCCGTCTATCCTCGTCCAGCCATCACCCAGCACTTTCCCGTCACGCGGATAACAGATAGGGCAGACGCGCTCATCACGCTGTGTTACCCAGCTCTCGATCATCGTGACGCCCTCGGCTGCTAACTCGTCGGCCACAATTCTCCCGCCCTCCACCGCAGCGGCGGTCACTTCTGTCACCGCCACCATCTCGCTGTGCATCGGGCCAAACCGCTGTTGTAGTCGGCGGCGCAGGTCGCCCACCGATAATCCCTGCTCGTAAAAGTCCGCCACCATATCGCGGGCGGCTTGGCTGGTGTTGCCATACATCTCGCGCACCACACGGCTGTTATGCGTGCTCGCCCAGCTTGCAGCGCGCTGGTTCACCATGTCCCAGTTTACGCCGATAGGGATACTGTTTACCACGTTCTCGGCGGCCAGCAGCGACGTATTAATAGTGGCGGGTGTAAGCACTCCCAGCATTTCCTTTCCCATTGTTTCCCATAACTCCAGCGTAATGTCATCCAGTTTCGGCGGGTCGCCCAATATCTTGAGCAGCTGGCGGGCCTGCCTGCCTTCCAGCGAGCTGATGGTTTTCGCCAGCTCGCGCTCCAGCTGCGCCCGCTTGCGGTCTGATAACATCAGGGCCAGCCATGCCACGCCCACGCGCCACCGAAGATATCGCGCACCTCGTCCGCGTTCTCCGCGCCCTGCAACGCCCCTTCAATCGCGCCGGCAACCGCGCCGCGAATGTGCTGCACCTGAAATGGGCGGCTCTTGCCGTTCTTGCTCAGGTTGCGCAGCGCGTACCGCTGCCACGTCGCCAGCTCGCTCTCCACCAGTGCATCTTCTGGTTCCTCTTCCACCACCTGCTCGGCCTCTGGCTCTGGCCTGTTCTCGATGGGGTCATATCCCAGCATCAGCATCGCATCATCCAGCGGCACGCCCGCCTGCACCAGTTGGAGCAGCGATGCGGCGCGGATGGTTTCGTCTTCCTGGAATACGTCAAGCTGTTCTGGTGCGAACTGGAGCGTATAGTCTGTTCCAGCCAAGAGCTGTATATTGATGGCGTTCTCGTACATCGGCAGACGCGGGCGTATTGTCATGTGCCAGAACGATTGCATGTCCGTCTGGCTCGTGGCGTAATTGGCGGCGTCCGATTCTAAAACGGATCTCGGAACCCCAAGCGCCGCACCGATGTCCAAGGCGACATGGGCGGCCAGCTCTTTCATGCCCATACTCTTTAGCTCTGGTGTGAGTGTGGTGACCTTCAGATCACCGCGCATCAGGAGGGCGCGCCAGGCATTGCTCACGCCCGACATTCTGCGCCGGAAGAAGTTCTGCGCCCGCTCCATTTCCACTTGGCCAGGATTCGAAGTTGTAGTAATGAGAGTAGCGGGTTGGGCGCCATTAGCGAAGAACTGGCTCGCGAACTCGTCCATATTGAAACGCAGCTTGGAAGCCTGCAGAGCCACCTGCGCCGGAGCAAGCCCCGCGCCTGTATCAGCGGTCATCGATGGTTCGCGGAGTGCCATAACTATGTCAGGCCCCCACGGGCCATACGTCTGACTGCCCACCCGCTGGGTGAAGTGATCCTCGCCGCGCTTGTGCGACCATTTCACTGTCGTCGGGTTCAGCACCTGCACCCCAGTCATCACGCGCCCCACGTACTGCTTCAGGCCATAGGCCGCGCCGGTCAATAACAACCCCAACTCCAGCGCGTAAATGATGGTCTGCAAGTCTGGCTCTAGCGGCCACTCGACTTCCTGCTCGCCCTTGAATACCACGAACGGAACGCTGCTCAAACTGCTGGCCCGCAGGCTCACCGCCCGGTACAGCAACGGCACAGTGGCCCACGCGCTCACGGGGTCGTTGGCGCTGCCTGCGGCCGTCTCGTTGAAGTCCTCGGCCCATCCCGGAATGCCGACGATCGCCTTGAGTGCCCCTTCTTCCAATATTGTTTTAGTGCGTAGTCCCGCCATTAGTCGTTCCTCACACCTGCATCAGAACCAGCGGCCCGGCATCCTCACGCGCACTCCAGGCCAACGCCAGCGCCATCACTGTGTCGTCATGCATGCCCTCCGGCGCACTGTACCGCATCGCGCCGCTCGTTAGTCTCTTGCTCTCATACGCCTGCAGCTCGCCGATCAGCGTGGGGTCGCGTGGGATGTGGATGTCGCCGCGCTCGAACCCCAGCGCCAGCCCGTCAATGATCTGCCCCTTGCTCTGGTTGGTGGTATTGAATGGCGTAACCGGCAGTCCGGCATTCTGCAACGCCTCGACAATGGGGCCACCCATAGCGTTAGTTTCAGCAATGATCTCCGCGCCCGGATAGCGCCCCCAGAGCGCGTGCAGGCGGCTCACCTGCGTCTGGTAATCTGTCTTCACCATGCGGTCTAACTCCACCACGCATCCGCTGTTGATCTCCACCACGCAGAATACGGTCGCATCGGAAACCCTTCCCCAGTCACAGCCGACAACATACTGACCGCTATCCGGCACGCTGTCGCCGTTCACCGCATCTAGAACACGCCGGAACACTCCGCCGCCATCCTCCAAGAACTGCGCCCCGTACTCTTGGGCGAATATGCGCTCCGGCAAATCATGCCGCGCCGCCTCGATCTCGTCTGCTGGGATGTGCGGGTTATCGCTGGTGGGAAAACTGAACGACTTCCAGCTGCCGCCATCCTCCTGCCCGCGCTGGTGCAAGCGCCAGAACCAGTTACGACCTTTCGGCGTACTGATGAACAACGCGGTGCCGCTCCTATCGCTCAGGCTGGGCCGGATGCTCTCTGACCACGCGCGCTCACTCATAAATGCACACTCATCCATTACGCAATAATCTAGTCCTTCTCCGCGTAAGCTGTCGGGCTCATCTGCGGATCGCACCTGCACTGAGCCGCCGTTCGGCACAGTCACCAGTCGCTCCGTGTGTTTCACCTCTGCGCCCGGAATGGATGCGCCGATGCGCGATATAGGGCGCCAGCCCACTGCGCCCATCTTGTAGCTCGGTGCAACCCACCACGCGCGGCCACCATCGAACGCTGTCTCCATCGATTCGTATACACCCAGTCGTGTTTTTCCCCAGCGGCGGCCACCTGCCAGAACGCGAAAGCGGGCCGGATGCCCGTGTACCTTCTGTTGGCCTGCGTGCGGTTTAGCGTCCAGCCTAACTGTCATCGTCGCCGTCCCAGTTCACAACCAGCTCGATTGCCGCCCCATCCCTGCCGCTTATCTCCTGGCGCATGTGGTCGCCGTAAAGCTCGCGACGGTGCGCCTTCAGCAGGAACTTGATCAACCCGTCCGAATACTCCTGCGCCCGTTTCCAGGCGGTCATCTCCAGAACGTCCACCGCGTCGGCCAGCGCGTGATCCCAGGCCTCGCGGAATGTCGGCAACTTGCCCCGCGCATGATACGCCGCCTGCCTGGTTATGCCTGCCGCCTGACATGATGCGCGCACATTTCCACTCTTGCGGAGTGCCTCAATGAACGTCGGTTTCCAGCCATTCAATCGCGCCATTTTATGTCAAATGTGTCAAAGCAGATCAGGCAGGCACAGGCACGCAACACTGAGGGCGCAGCACCTTTGGCACGGCATTCTCCCAAGTTACCCTGTGGTGAAGTCTTCTGTGCTTGTGTCCCATTTCCGCAACCCTCACGCACGAAGGGTTATACATCACAGAAAAAAGCGACTTGACATAGGTTCCGAAGTCTTTATAAACATCAGTCAAGCCTCCCTCCATCTTTTGCGAGCGCTGCTGAATAATGGCCACATTAGGAACAGTCAAGAATAAGCCACCCTTGCCCCCTAAATTCACGTACGTATTAACATCCTCGTTCAGCCTGCCCACAAATTGAAATGGCCGCTCCGTACTACACAAAAACGTATTCATAGCCTTCCGGTGTAACTTAATATCCATCGCCCATTTACTCTTCTTGCCGCCAATATAATCTCCGTTCTGCGCCATTGCCACCGTCAAGGCGTTGGTGCCCTGGTAGAATTTAAGCAGGGCAGTCACCACACCGTCTAGATTCTTAATTGGTCGCTCTTTATATTTCAGCCTTTCATCGAATTTGTATAAAAAGCTGGTGTAGTCATCGCACATGGTCATGTAGTGCTTTATACCATTAGCCCCAGCCAAGTCGTCAATAGTATTCGCCGCAAACAAAGTGCTCCGCAAGTCCCCTGTGTTGTCCCCTGCATCAACACCCAACGCAGCTCTCCTCTTATCAAACACCAACAACTCGTCACCCCACCTGTGTTTATATTCCTCAACAGTTGCATCTAGATCATCTGCCACTAAAAAGATTTTGCCAGTGTATCCATGCCTTCTAAGACTGCGATAAGTCCACATCTTTTTGGGTCGGCCATGCACCATAATGAACACAGCAAAATCACTCTGCATAGTCTTCCCCCATCACATCAATAAGGGCATCAGTCAACTTCATGTACCCCAGCTCTATTGCCCTGTCAACATCAATCAGCACCAGCACTGACTGCTGCATCAGCTCCTGCACAGTTGGGCTGCTGTGTGCATAAAAGTCAGCCACCTTTGCATAATTAAAAACAGTGTGCCTGTGTGCTGCGTGTATCAAAAACCTCTTTTCTTCCTCGTCCAGCTCTTGGCTATTCTCGATATTCTCAATCAGCGCCTCTGTTTTGGAGAGGTCACACAACTCAGACACATCAGGCTTTTCACCATTTGGCTCATAAACTATGGGCGTGACCTTCTTGGTGTAGTAATCTTCCTCATGCCCTAACAATTCCTCCAACTCTCCCGGCTTCCAGAACTCCTCAAGATCGACGATACCGCTGGCCGACAGGTCAAGCAGCGCCTCGGTGTTCCACTCCAGCCCCGTCTCGCCGGTTCGGTTATCTGCTATCGCCAGACCGCGCCCTTCGCTGCTGTCCAGGTCAAGGTCGGTGCGCTGAACCACCACCAGTTCGTTCCCGTCAGTCTGAACCACGCGCACAGGCAGGTCGATCTCAGCCGCCACGTCTACAGTCTTGTTTCCAGCGATTAGGTTGCCCTCACGATCTGCCAACACAGAACGCCCCGCGCCGTATTGCCGCAGGGACTTCTCCAGCAAGCCGCGCCCGCGCTGCGTTCCCATGTTGGCGTTCTTACTGTCCGGCTTCAGGTCAGCAATCTTGCCAATGCGTTTAGCGCCGTTTGTTCCGTTCGTGGATGTCACGAAGTAGCGCATCCACGCGCGCGCCCAGATAGAATGTGTACACGATAACCACACCGCACAACAGTGCCGCCACCGTGTCGATAGTCAGCATTTAAGCTGATTGTTTTCATGCGTCCATTGTCAGTCAGCCAATCTGGTGCAACCCACTCTCTATTCCCGTCGCCACGGAATACGCAGCGCCTGCGCCCACCGCACTCTGAATGGCCTGCCACATATCGATCTGCCCTTGAAAATAGCCAGCGGCCACAGCCACCAGCGATGCCACCAAAACCCAGAACTTCCTGCTTCTAATTATCGTTTTCAGTTTCATAGGATGTGATCTCCTTAAATAAAAAGCGCGACAGCCGCTTATACGGTTGCCGCGCTGGTCAGCCCAGGGGGGCTTTTAGTGTTTATTCTGTGGTGCTCTGCTCCTCAGCCGGGGGGCTTGCCGCTAGAAATGTGTCTATCGCAGACACCGCCAGCAGCAACGCGCGCCGAATGGCTTGCATGAGCACGTTGATATTCTTGTCCGTTGTACCAGATTTCTCTTCTGTTGTCAATTCCTAATCCATTATCGTGACCGTCACCACCAGCGAACCGTGGGGGCTGTGTTGGTCATATATTACCTCAGCCTCGCTCGGTGGGATATAGGGCTGCTCTCGCGTCAACAGATCAAGAAAGAACGTCTGTTCCTCGTCGTTGAGAACGGATATAGCCCCGCCGCGGTCGACGCACGTCCAGATACCAGAGCCGAAGCCGTCGATCTTGAACTTCGTGCCAAGCGCAAACCGCACCGGACAGGCCACGCCGATATTCTCCCAATAGCTCCAATGTTCCCAGATGCGCCCATCGGTCAAGTATGTGGTGCATTCTGTACCAGTCCAATTTTCAGAATGGCAATTCGGCGGCCCATACGGCGGCCAGTAATGGCTGAGGCGAGCGCGCAGCACTGGTTCAGCTGTCGGCGTGGGTGCTGCCGTGGGCACTATCGTCGCCGTGGGCGCGATCACTGTAACCACCTTCGGCGCCGGTAGCGTGTCCGTTGGCGCTGCTGCCGCAATCACCGGCTGCGGCATGAATAGGCCCCCTACGTATATCACGATGCTCGTAACTGCGCCACCCATAAACGCCATTCCCAACACGATCGTCAAGTAGTCTCTTCGCATGGTTGTCTCCCTTTCGTATTTCATCATCGCATCGCCGCCCGGCGTGCGTCTTCACAGTATGAATTGTGCCGCCAGCGCAGCTCGCGCTCGGCGGTGCAGATGCCAGCCTTTAAAATTGCGCGCTCTGCTGGGCGCATCTCGCGCAGGTGATACACCTTTTCCCCGTGCCCATTGCGTCCGCGCGCTATCACTAACCCCTCGCCCGTGCTGTAGTGCAAGAACCCGTCGCCAGGCCGAAAACCGCGCCCCACCGCCTTGCTGCTATAACGCCGTGATGTCACCCCCAGCACGTCCAGCCGATTGAATCCACTGCCGATCCGCGCCCACGAATCGCCGCCCGCGATGTTCCCCACGAATATCAGCGACACCGCGTTAGCGTCGTGCTTGAACGGCTCCGGCGGTGTGGGCTTGGTCGCCTTAATCATCGCTCGGCTCCAGGCCCAGTGCGCGCTCGATCAGCACCAGCGCGTCGCCTCTATGAATATGCTCGGATGTGAAACGCAACACTTTCCAGCCCTGCAATGCCGCCATGTTGTACTTCTCGCAGTCAGCGATGAAACCAGCCCCGCGTGTGTGCCGCCCCCGTGTCCACACCCCGCCCTCGCATTCCACCGCCACCATCTTATCCGGCCACGCCATGTCGAAACGCCACCGGCGCGGCGGCGCGAACCTGTACTCGCGCTCCGGCTGCGGGATCCGCACGGCCTTGATCTGGAACGCCAGCGCCTCTTCTAGGTCTGATTTACTCATGCGAAGAAGGCAGATATTCGCGCAGCGCCTTTATATGGCGCGGGCTTCCTCTAAGTCTACGCAACGCCTGTGTTTCTATTTGGCGCACCCTCTCTCTGGTGACGCCCAACTTCCGGCCTGCCTCTTCTAGGTTGTGGGGTGTGCCACCTAAAAATCCGTAACGCAATTGCATCACGCGCAGCTCACGCGGAGGCAGCCCCTCGACCATACGCTGCAGGTCGCGCGCCAGTTCTTCTTTCTGTATTTTATCCTCTATGGCAAGGATACCGCCGCCCTGGGTGTCGGGCAATAGCGTTGCCAGGTCTATACTTCGCTCAATCAGCCAGCCGCGGGGCCGGTATTTAAGTAACTCACTCTCAAGTGCCGCGATGTAATCGTCTGGAAATAGATCACTAAAAGGCACGCCCAAGTAATCGCTAATGCTGTCCAACAGCGCGGGTATCATCTCCGCGCGCACTGAGGGCTTGTGCAACAACTCCACGCTCCCGATGGTACTGGGGGCTACGTGGCACAGCTCCGCGAGCTGCGCCTGCGTCATTCCCAGCTCCTTTCGGCGCTCGCGCATTGCCACGTTGAATATCGTGGTGCGCGCCCCGATCCTCATGTGAACATCGGCGGCTCGGCCAGCGGTGTTCGGATGCTGTCAGCGTTTGTGATCATGTGCGGCGCGTTACCAGCCCCCTACTATGGCACCGAACCTCTCGGCGGGGGTCATGCCGTCGAGCGTCAACTGCCGATGCGGTTCTTGGTGTCTGGCAACCACGGCCGCGGGCGGTATCTCGTTAAAATAAAGATAGCGAAACGTACTCAGGCGACCATCTTTTCCGTTCTGCCTGTGCTTCCACGGCAGCTCTGTGGTCTTACTTAGTCGCTGCAGTTGTGGAAAGTCAATCAGTATCCAGTCCTGGAACTCGCACACCGGTGGCTCGTTGTCCTTATATTTCCGTGCGTAGCCTACCCAGTAATATTGTGCCGTGCAGGTGTACCACGCGCCCGGCTCGCCAGATGTTTTCTTCTCCTCAAAGGTGGCGGTGGACACCGCAAACGTGAGGTACTTCTCCTGCATTGTGGCCTTCGTGTCGTCTGCGAAATTCAGAATACAATCAACGCCCTCGCGCCAATCGTAACTGCCCATTACGTCCTCTTTCGTGCATTCAATTATCTCCACACCCGGCCTCAATGGCATCCCTATGTCGGCTAAACTCTGAAACAAGAGGGCGTCTGCCGCTGGCCCTAACTCCTCACTCATGCGGGTGCGCCAGTCTTTCCATTCAGACTTAATCCGTATTCGCTCAATCCCCGCCATTGTCGTCCTCCTGTATAACCGGCTCTTCTCCTGTGGCTTCCAGCCAGCGGGCCAATATCACCCCGACGTATTCTGGCTCGATTTCCATTCCGTAGAATCGCCTGCCGGTATGGTTGCAGGCCAACAACACGCTGCCCGAACCGGCGAATGGGTCAAGCACCAGCTCCCCTTTCTGGGTGACGCTGTTTAATAAATCGGCCATCAACTGGATCGGCTTCTGTGTAGGATGCACCCTTTTCTGGTTGTTGCCGAACTCGCTGTCGGCATTGATTACCCCGGCATGTAAGACGCGGATCATTATGGCGCGCCGCTCCGTGTGGCGCGAGCGGAACCACCCCAGCTCAAACGGAGAACCGAACATCCTGTCAGCGTCCTCTCCTAGGCGCTTGTCCCAGCACACCCACCCGCCGGGCGGCAGACGGTTGGAGTAATAGTTAGCCCCCCAAAGGCACACCGTCGGATAATCTAGAAACGCAGTAGGGTCGAATGGTTGGTTGTCGCCCGTGACTAATCGGTGCTCCAGCGGTGATCCTGTCCAATCGTCCCATTTCGGCTGGTAGTCTATGCCGTAGGGCGGGTCAGTTATCAGCGCGTCAACCTCCGCGTGGTCAATCAGTGCAGCCATGTCGTCTGCGTTGTGGGCGTCCCCGCACATGAGGCGGTGCTCGCCCAGTTGCCACACCTGGCCGCGCTTCACGCGAAGAGGGGAATCGCCCGTGGTCGCCCACTCTTCGGCGCTGAAGCTTTCCGCGCGCTGGGCCTCCCAGAACAATAACCGCCATAACCGCAGGGCGCCAGCCGTGCTCAGTTCCCTGTCGTTCAGGCACTCCTGCACCCATGTCTCGAAGTCAGCCTCGTCAATTGCAGCCGTCCGCTGCCACCTATGAGAATCCGACTGGCTGATACCAACGTCAGAAAGCAAGCTTGCATCGTGCAAGCTTGCTTTTTCGCTTTGCCTGTCGCCGCCGTGCCGCACGTTTTCCCGCAGCCACGCCCCCACCTTACGCTCGGCCCGCAGGCGCTCGGCCACCAGAAGGTTGCTCTCGATCAGTGTCGCGCGCTGCTTCTTGAACCAGTGCTCAATCGTGGACAACTTGTCGCGCACGCCCTTGATCTCCTCCGGGTGTGTTGCCTGCGCCAGCGCGTGCCGCGCGGCTCCGGCCAGTGATGTCGCCAGCTCAACGCTGGGTGAATAATCGGTCTGGTGCAGGCGCTCGATTGCGCCGTCAAGAACACGGACGATCTGGCTGTTTTCGCTCATGCCGCCTCCTCCGGTTGCCACCCGAATCTGTCGGGCTTTACGATCCGCTGATGACCGTTGCGCCCGATAATATACGGCGGCTCAGTGGTCAACCCCTCCAGCTCGCGCCATGTCATCCACAGGTGGGCGAGGAACACCTTTATCATGCGGCGCATGGCGGCGTTGTGCCGGTGTCCTTTAGTCCACTCCGGGCGCTTCGTCTCATAGTCCAGCTTGGCGCTGTCGTAAAATTCCCGGTACGGGGAACCGCATTTAAGAAACGATGAGCCGACCAGGTAGCAGTCCTTTTTAAGCCTGCTGTTGTAATGTAGCTTTTCGCCTTTCGTGGGCCGCTCTCGTTCGCCGTTGATAACCGCGTAGCCCGCATAACGCCACAGGGCGCTTATCGTCGGCGCTCGCTCGATGTCGATCATACCCACCAATTTCGCCGCCAACGTAAACGAGACGCCCTTCACACTGCACAAACACTCGACGATTGGGATGCCCTCAGCTTCGGCCTTGATGTCGGCGTCTAGCTCTTTTTCCAATTCCATGAACCGCTCGTGCCACCTGTTATAGCGCAGGTGCGTGCTCACGCTCGCCTCGTCCGTCTCGTTCTCCAGCGCGGCCAGCCGGTTGCCGAATGCGATTCTGTTTTTCTGAATCACCCTGTCTCGCAAATCAAGTAATGGCCTAATCTCTGTTAGTGTCATGTCGTATTCCCCTTTTCGTGTGTGACCTGCCTCTTCGGGCGATGGGCGGTCAGTCCCACCGGACACCCCTTGTGAGGTGTTTCGGCTCGCTTCTCGTTCATGGGTTTCTCCCGCTACATGGCTCGCTCAGGCTTTATGGGTTTCTCATCGGAGATGGCTCGCTCTGAATTCCTGGGTTTCTCGAGAGCGCTGGCTCGCTCCGCGATTCTGGGTTTCTCCTTAGCTATGGCTCGCTCCGGAATTCTGGGTTCCTCGGACGGCCTGGCTCGCTCGTATTGTTTGGGTTTCTCATAACAGATGGCTCGCTCCGCTCTGCTGGGTTTCTCCGCATCAATGGCTCGCTCAATGTCCATGGGTTTCTCTTTTTCCGTGGCTCGCTCTCCGATGGAGGGTTTCTTCACTGTGCTGGCTCGCTCTTATTGTTTGGGTTTCTCATGGAAAATGGCTCGCTCCGGAATAATGGGCGTCTTCTCGTTCTTGGCTCGCTCCGCGATTCTGGGTTTCTCCTTAGCTATGGCTCGCTGCCTGTTTTCACTCATGCCGACACCCGCGCCCTGCACGCGGCTGCCGCGTCCAGTCTGTCGGCGCTCTCGAATTTCCGCGCCAGACCTTCCCACTCATCCGGCCCCACGTCACGCTTGGCGCGCTCCTGCTCCAGCCGGGCGCGGTCTGCGCGCAACTGGTCGTACTTCCCCTTCCATCTGCACGACTTATCTAGGTCGCGCAGCTCGTTCTGTGTTCTCGTCCATCGGCTATGCCAGATAACCGCGTGCTCCCCGAATAGTGCCGGGGTGGGCGGCTCGCCTTTTTGGCCCCGCCAGTCGTTCTTCTTCCAGTCGTCCATCGCCATCTGCAGTCGATCCACCGGAACGCCTGCGCTATTTATCAGCTCGGCGGCGGCGTTCAACTCGTCCACGCGCCGCCCGTTGTTGGTTTTCAGCCAGTGCTCGATGAGCGGGCGCGGCAGTCCTAAAATCCTACATACTTCGTGGAACGCCGCCTTGGTGTCGTTGGTCATAAGTACCTCTCACGCTTGTTGGTGGGGGGCCGTTCGGTCTTCTCTCCTCTTCTCTTCTCTCTTCTCTTCTCTCTTTTCTTCTCTTCTCTTCTCTGTGCAACGGGTCGTTTCACGTTGTTGTTAGTAGATGCAACGGGTCGTTGCAATTGCGTTTCAGTTTCGTTTCGCCGAAAGGAACGCAGTCTGTCCTGCGCTGAAACGGCCCGTTGCCGTTTCGCGAACTTGCTGACGCGCCACCCGCTCTTCAGTCGGCGCACGATTCCCGTACCTGCCAGCCCCTCTAGAACGGGCTCCAATTCGTCAATGTTCCGGCGCAGTCTCCACGCCAGCGCGGGCAAGACTGGCAACTTTCCCTCGTTTCCCTGTTCGCCCGCCACAAGAAAACATTCGACCATCAGCCGCCACTGGTCATCCGGCAACGCTCCGCATTTCGGATCGTCGAGAACTGTCAGCCACAATTTTATCCAGTGGCGGTTTTTTTGAGTCGTCATAACATCTCCATTTGATGGGTGGGTTCGGCGTCCAGCGCGATGCCAGCCGCCGCGCGTTGTTTCCTGCACCGTTGCCACATCTCCCGGCAACGGCTTTCGTCCTGGCGCAAGTATTCGTCCAGCTCGGCGGTACTGCGTGCCATGTAGTAGCCGCCGCCGCCCGTGGTCGTGCTGCAGACTAGCGCCCCCTTCGGCGTTGCGCGCGCCGCCTCAATAGCCGCTCTCATCTCGCGGTCTGAAACGCGCAACCTGTAGCGCCAGCCTAACTCTTCGCGCAGACTGTCGCGCCGGATGCGCCGCTCAATGCCGCGATGCTCTAACAGCACCGAAACAACTGCCATCGTCAAGCGCGGGTCAGGCCGTTGTGTTTTCATAACACCTCCTCTGTGGTTGTACCCCGCAGTGAGCGGTTGGGGAATCGAACCCCGTGGGGGCCTTCAGCACCGCGCAGCAGCCCCACCGATAAAAGAGATAAGGAGGACGAAACGCCCCCCACGCAGTTTCCGTTTACACCAGCATCCGCTCTCAGTGGACGTGGCCGGAGTCGAACCGGCGTACAGGCGGGAGGTTTTACGCCCCCGCCCGTCGATACCCGTCACGCCCATCATCGTTCGTTGTCTTTTGGTGGGTGCGCACCCAGTTCCCCGGTGGGCGGATTCACCAATCCACCATGCACCAACCACTCATACATCGTCACTATTGTGGCCTCTAGTATCTCCATGTATGATGTTTCGCCAACGTTACGGAGCGCGCCCAGAGATCGCCATCGCGAACCTCCACGGCAGTCCTTCACCAGCCCCAACACCCCGCCAAGCGTGGTTATCTTGTTGCGGCACAAACCATTAAATGCCCTCGTGGATAACCTCAGTCGCTTGGTGGACGTGGCTGATATTGCAGCGGAGACAGTTGCCGGAGCAACCCCTGCTTCTTCAGCGGCTCTACGCTGGTTGTTCCCCAACAACAACAGGTTAATAACATTCTGCTCGCTGGTCTTGTCGTTCAACTTCCCGGCTTTTCGCAGGGCAGTACGAATCCAGTGCCGCGCCTGACCCGCGGCGCTGCGCACCTCATCATCGGCGGTTTCCTGCAATGCTTCGAACTCTTTCTGCTCCAGCGCAATCTTAAACTTAGTGATCATGTCAACCTCCGCTCCCTTTGTTTGATCGCACTATCATCCAGAAATGCAAGACGGTCAACCCAATCACCGCCTCAAGAAATAACGCGATCTCCCAGGGTGACAGTTCGGTGATCATATCGTAGCCTCCAATCGTGTCCGCAGCTCCGCATATAACTGCGCGTCTGCGGTTGCGTCTGTTTCTAGCGTGTCTCCGGTGTCGGCATATCCGGGCGCAATTCCGCGCTCCCAGTTGGGGCCAGCCTGCACCAGCAAGTATTGATCCTGTAGCGCGGGGTGGCGGCCATAAGCGCGCCGCGCAATATGGAAGGTGCGCCTATTCTTCATCGCACACCGCCCCGCAGTCATCACACAACCCATCCGTCAGCAGGTGCAGGGCGAAGTGGTGGTCGCAATTTTCGCACCGCGCCGCCTTGCATTCTGCCTCGCCTTCGTGGGTGATGTGGTTCCAGTATTCTCGCATTCCGCGCAACTGAGCCGTATTCATTCCAGCTCCGGCTGCTTGAGCTTCGCATCTAGCAACGCCTTGTTCTTCTTGTACGCGGCCCGGATGTCCTCAACGCTATCATCGTCGTTGAGGGTCGCCAGTTCCCTCACGAGAACGCCCTTCTCCACACACTCGCGGAACAGCTCCCGAAAGTGGTCGCGCGCCTTCTCGTCCGGCTCATGGGCTGGTGGCCGCACTCGTGGTGTTGCCTTCCCCTTCGGCTTCGCTGCGCTTTTCGTGTTGCCGTCAGCGCTGGCGGCTGCGCCATCATCGTCTGCCGGCGCAACGCCCACCACACCCATCAGCGCATAACGTCGCCCGTAGGTTATAGCCGATCCCAATGATTGAGGACCCGCCTTCGCGGGCCGCACTAGTAATTCGCCCCTCATCCATTCGCCACTGGTGTGCAGCAGTGTGGTGACGATCACCGGCTCCCCGCTGGCCGTGTATGTGGTGGTCTGCGCCACCGCCAGGCCGTTCGCGGTCAACGGCTTCCGAATCGCGTCCCATACCGCCGCCAGGTCCACGTACTGATAGTTGTAGCCTTGGCTGCTCTTGGCTACGCCCTGTAACTTTCCCTGCGTCGCCACCAGCGCCTTCGCCAATGCCGCGACACTCTCTGATTGTTGCTGCATGGTATTTCCCCTTTTCGTCTATGCCTCCCCAGGGGGCGCACTCTCTCAAGTGGAGCACGCCCCCACACAAAGGAAGGTGCGGTGGTAGCCCACCGCGCTCTGCACAGAAGCCGCCCCTCGCTTCCATGCAGAACGCGAACGCCTACGACGCAACCTGCCGCCTGTTGCTGAGAAACGTCGTGTCCCCCAGCGCCTCTTCCATCTCTTCGATGGCTGGGCCGCGAATTACCGTGGAAGTGCCACCAACGAACCGCACTTCCATGTAGAGTTTTCCGTGCCGCTCGTGGTAGCTGATGCGCGTGACGTTATCCAGATTTATGAACTCGTCACCTACTTCAATGAACATTTTCTGGCTCCTTTGTGATGTCCCCGCCATTCGCATTCGCGAGTGCGAGGTACTGCTTTAGCGCCCGCCGGAGCAGGGCGGCGGTGCTGCGATCCTCCCGCCGCGCCTGTTCTTGGAGCCGTGCATATAAGTCCGGCTCCACCTGCGCGCCCACCAATCTCAACTTGTCTCGTTTCATTTTCGCCTCCGTTTTAGTGGCCTGCATATGGCCCTGTCTGGTGCTTCGGCTGACCGCTCCACGGGAACGCATACTCGAACGAGCAGATGCGCAGGCATGGCGTGCCTCCCGCGTCTCCGATGCGCTTAGTGAACGGGGCGCTAGTGAACTCGTCTATCAGTGGGGCGACCATTTCCCAGCCGTCGCCCTCTTCAACCACGTCCTGCGCCACCCGGCATACCCGCGCGCTCTTGCCGCTGGGGGTCAGGTCGACCACTTGATAAAAAACCACGTTGGTCTGATCGTATCCCCAACTGCTCGAAAATATGTCGCCCGTCTTTACTGTGGTGGTCATGTCGTCCCCTTTAGTTTTCGCGCCGCTATCCACTCTCGCGCCTCTGCGCGTGTCCAGAAAAAGAGATAGTCGTCATACTCATGGACGGTATTGCTGTCCTTGGGCGTGGTACATACTGCCCACCGCCGCCCTGCGTCCCACTCGTCCCGCTTGATCTCGTAGCTTTTGAACGGTTTCATCGTAATCTCCCTTGTGTGTGTGTTTCCTATATACGAATTATAACACAATATAACAGAATGTGCAAGTGGCATAAAAACAGAGCGCCCAGCTAGAAGCCAGGCGCTCACGAAAAGGGGGTGGCGCAAGGATGCGCCGTGGTCATTTTACCACATCAATCAGTTGCAGTAGCCTGGAACCGGATCGCTTTCTTTGTTCCATCGCAATATAAGCGTAGCCAAAACCCCCCAATGGCGGCTGTTCCCATTCCCCTCCGTTGCGACCAGCTGTTGCCGTCTAAGTTGTCTTGCACATAACAGCCGAGCTGTAAATGTAGCGCGTCGTTGTCGGTCACGATTCTGCCTTGCGTTGTGACAGTCTCCCGTGGTATGAACATTTGAAATCTCTGATTAATATGACCACGCACCTGTATGTCGGCGTTGGGATACATTACGGAAAACCTGTTGGTAGATATTGCCCCCCTTGTAACAGGCGAATTAGAGCCAGTGCCGTGGTGCCATTTCAAATTATGGCCTGAACGATTGCCGCCGTTTGCGTGTTGGTATTTTAATTGCAACCAACCACTATACGGCGCTACGGCAGGCATAAAACCTGTCGCGGCTTTGAGCATCGTTGACACCATAGTCAGGGGGTCGACCTCGTGCCGTCGCCGATATTCGTACTCGTGATTTCCCATAGCCATAAGCAAGATGTGGGACGCGTAAGGCGCTAGAAACGCTGCTGCGTCGGCGCATACGTTGCCTAAATAATCGTCATCGACGGCGTACTTGGGATTAATTTCAGATTTACTGGCGCGTGGGTCTTGTTTCCCCTGCATTAAATCGAGCAAATCCCCGAAGATGAAAATGGGCGCATTGTATTCTAGCGCCTGCTCTAGATGCTTTTTGAGCAACTTGTGGTTCGAATGCAGGGCATCGAAATGAATGTCAGACACCAACAAAAAACGCTGCTCCCAATTGGTGTTGTATTTCATTCGTAATTTATAACAGCCAGGTGAGTACCCGTTCTCCAGTTTCGCCAATTCCTTTTTCATACGTTAGCCCTGCATCATCTTGATAATACTGGCGACACTCGCAAGGGCTATGGGCATCAATAACTTCTTGATCCAACTGATCTCCGTCCGCAATTCCGCCACCGATGTTCGGAGCAGGTGGTATGACCGCGACAGCTCGGTGTAATCATCATTGAGCACTTTAATGGACGCTCGAATTGATGCGAGTGCGCGGTCTGACATTATCCACGCGCCCCCACGATTCGCGCCATGTCCTGCGTCCAGGTTTCGTCATCGAATCCGGAGCTGGCCGTGGCTATAAAACAGAACGCCGCCCTTACGCCGTCCAGCGTATCCCAGTATTTCACATATTGCGCCGCCTTCTCCTCTTTCGGCACGTCTGCGCTGGGGTTGCTGAACTCTGTTATTAATATCTCTTTTCCCTGATGCGGCACTTGCTTATAATATTGGCCGTCCGTCCACATGGCCGCCTCTGTCTGCCAATAGCAATGCACCCCGATCCAATCAGCGGCCTGCATCGCCTCGTGGCTCTCTGACATAAACCGCTGTGCTGGTGCGCGCACGTTGTCGATACCGACACCGGGCGACAAACCGGGATAGCCCCACAGCGCGTCAGGACAGTCGCCCCTCAGCGCATCGCGAACCGACAGCCACCAGCGCGAGAATTGCGCGCCGTCCTGCCACGCCAACCACATCCCCTCGGCTTGCAGGTTCGGCTCATTGTGAATTTCGAAATAACGCACGCCTTCCCGATACCACCGGCGCACGTCCTGGCCACACTGATCTACGAACTCGCTGGGGGTGGGGTGGTCGGTTGTTACTTTGCCCATCATCCGGACGCAGAAAAACATGTCGGGATTGATCTTCCGCAATACGCCGACGGTCTGGGCGCTCTCGTTACTGAGCGCCTTGTATGCCTCAATGCGGGCCGTGGAAACTAACCCCTGCGCTTCGGGCAGGATTGCATTTCCCCATGAGCCATCCGCCGAACCGTGCAGGCCTACGAGTGCCTTTATATCGCTCACAGGCGGCTCTGGTGCAACGGGAGGCGCTGGGGCTATGTCACCCATCACGTCGACGCCTGGATAGTGCTCTGCGAACCATTCTTGCATTCCGGGCGGGTGGTGGCCGTGCAGGATAACGCGGCGATCCGGTAAGTCACCGATGCCAGCATCGTCGGCGCTGAAGCCGCAAGTCTGGCGCAGCGCGAACACGGCCTCAGCCGCATCCAGCCAGGTCTGCATGTTGGCGGCGGCATCCACCAGGCGGTACGTCCTGGCGTATTCCACGCGCGGCGCTCCACGCGTCACCGGATCAGTCTCCAGAAGGGCGGCCTCGGCATTCCTGCGCCGAACCAGCGCATCAAGTTTCTTGCCGCCCGCGTGACAATATTCCCGCAGCGCCGCCGCAGCATCAGCCCAGCGGCGCTCATTGCACAAGTCAAGCACAAGGCCGATACCACCCACGCCCAGGTTGAAGGCCGCCGATAATAACGCCGTGTCTTGTGATGGTGTTGTAGCCACCGTGAGGCGGCTGGCGAGGGCTTCCGCGTAGTGACCCACAGCCAAGCGGAGCCTGTGCTCGGCTTCTGCCTCGGTGATCTGTTCACCTTCTCGGCTCCGCGTTCCATACCCGATGCTCCATTGGTGGTAGTCGTAATATGCCGCCAGGATGGGCGGCCCATTGGTTTCCCATCTCTTGATGAACGCCAGAGTGTCGCCGCTAACATTCACTCGGATTACTGGGTCACTCTAGTCTAGGGTCTTTTGGTACGCATCCCAAGCACTCGTTACCGCTGCAGTCCAGACCACACCGCAGATGTCTTGCACCTCTTGCGGCTCGGCGGATATATCGTCATCAGGGTGGATGACGTGCCGGTGGAAGGTTCGCGTCAATTCTTTACCACCCTCCTTTATAACGGTTGCGCGTCTGAGATGTACTGCCTTGTATTCGCCCACCACTTCGATTTTGTCATAATAGACTTCTTTTTTCAGTGCCATAGTTATCTCCTATGCTGCTATATAACTTCCTGTGAACTGCGCTTGCCCATCGGCTGTCCACTCCGATGCCTGCATATCGGTAGTCCCGCCCGATGCGTCCCAGACCTGCAGCCGCAAATACGACACATTCCCGTTTGTACGGCAATTGATGGCTTCGCCGGCGGTGATAGCCAGGCCGTCTCCATAGTGGCACACGCACCCCCCATAATTGTATGCTGCCGATGCTGCAAACGGCAACGTATACAACCTGATTCCTCCGCTTGCCGACCCAAGCGACGATGTCTGTACGTAGACGTGGATATAAACTTCCCGTCCCACTTTAGTGTAGTGGCCCTCAACAGTGTCGCTGGTCATGGCGTTGCCCGACGTGTCTTTCATAAGAGGCGTCCATGTGCCCTCTTCATAATCGTCCAGCAAATTGGCGGCTGTCGCGGAATTGACGCCGAGATATATGCCCGCGGATGCGCTGTCCGGTAGCAGGTCGTTGTTCGCCCCGTTCGCGGCCCATCCAGAGATACCGCCGCCGCCCGGGGAGGCCGTATACCAATTGGTGGCATCAATGGCAATGTAGCGACGAGAGCTGCCTGCGTCTATCTGGTTGGCGTCCACCGCATTGGCTGAGCCTCCGTCTATGGCGTCGTCGGTGTTGGGCCATACCTTGATGGTTTGCGCACTGTCGTCGTTTATTATCTCAATCTCTAGCCCAGCAATAGCGGTGGGCAGCTTGACTCCATCCCCGTTAGTTCCGACCACCGTGACCCTGTTCATCATCGTGGTCAGCGCAGTCGCGCCTGCTTGCGATTGGGTGCTGCCGGCAGTAATAGAATTGGTCAGCGTTAGGCCCCACTGTGCCGCCGAACCAGTGCTAGACAATACCATACCGCCACTGCCAATAGCCAGTCGCGCCGGCGTGTTCGCGCCGCTTGCTTGCAGTATGTCGCCGCCGCCAGTCATTAGGCTGGCTGGGCTGTTTGTCCACTCTGGTGCTGTTGCCCCGCTGTTCATCGTCAAGTTCTGGCGCGCAGTGCCTTTGGCCAGACGTGCCAACGTATTGTCTCCGGTTGCGTACACCGTATCGCCGCCAGTCGTCACCACCCCCGGCGCTGTCAGGTCGATATTTCCGGCAGCCCCTAAATAATTGTTCCAGATAGTTGCCGAGATAAGCTGGCCCGTACTATAGTCAACTCCGTCTGTCCATGCCATTTCGTCTATTGACCTCCTAGAACATGCGTTCTATTTTATCCACGGTTTATTCACGTTCTCAGCCTTCAGGGTAGTCACCGTGTCGCCATCCTGTGGTCTGTAATTGCGCAGGCCGGGGTGCGGCCTCGCTGTTAGTAGTTCCTCAATGATAAGCCTGTTTTTCTGGCTCGGAAACTTCACCCTGCGGAGCTTATGCCCCGCGCTGAAATTCACGCACTCGTCACACAGAAAGAAGTTGTCCGGCGCTTCGTATGTCACGACCATGCTGCCGCCACACGGC
>Ga0114899_1000662_pt1 | contig 23476 bp, 30 predicted proteins | sample MalvireepMed_215_FD_83497 | JGI IMG/M metagenome (GOLD analysis project Ga0114899, IMG submission 83497) | Marine viral communities from the Global Malaspina Expedition - Malaspina viral metaG DeepMed_215 | ecosystem: Environmental > Aquatic > Marine > Oceanic | place: Mediterranean Sea...
GCTCCGAACTTTTCACCCGCCCCCCACCCTGGGCACATCTTGCATTTCCATCCAATGAACTAAACCGGGGAACATGGGACGGCAGTGCATAAGCCATGCTTTGGCCAAAGAGTAATCAATCCATCCACCCTGGCCTCTTTCGCCGGTTGTGGGGTTAGCCCAAATGATACGAGCCAACGGCTCAATAGCCACTATTCCTGCCGCTCCTAGCCACCGATGGGAGGTTCCCTCGGTGTATGTTCCCGAATGAATCCCGCCGCCCCGGCCTGAAGCATCCGGGCAATGGCGTCTGGGGCCACCTCGTAAACGGCCTCGAACATGGCGACCATGTCATAGGTGGTGTCAATCTTGCGGCCAGTGTTACTTATGAATACGCCTTCAACTCCGCGCCCAGAGCGTTCTTTCAACAGGGCGGTGAGCCACGCTTCGAGTGCATCTGCCACTTCCGGTTCCAGCTGCGCCGGGGCTTGTCCGCCATTCCTCTGGGTCATAGCGCCGCCTGCCCTTGTTGAGTCTCCATTCTCTCCCAGTCAACGACGCCGGTCAGCACGACTCCCATCGCTCCCTCCCCGCATGGACAACGGCAAAGAGCTCCATCTGGGCCCTCCGAATATTGGACGACCATGCCGGGATCGCCTCGCCTGGCTTGAATGGCTCGCTTGCTCACATCCTCGCCATCTAGGAACACCCGGTAATGGATGTCGCCCCAGGCGACGGCTATCTCGTCCAGGTCTGGAATGTTCTTTTGTACTCTGGACGGAAACTCCTCAGGTGCACATTTGTAGCAATGACCTTCTTAGCAAGTATCTGGGTCCATATAGTGTTTAGCCATCTACCTCCCCTCCCTACCGGTCTTCCTTGAGTGACACGGGTGACACAGCGATTGGAGGTTCGAATGGTCATCGCTGCCGCCCCGATCCCGTCGGACGATGTGGTCTACGTCCGTCGCTGGGACGCCGCAGCTCCGGCACCAGGGCTCCATCGCTAGATGTTCTTTTCGTATCTTCTCCCACTTGTAACCGTATCCACGCCGGGTCGGGCTGGGCCTAGCGCCTAGTTGATGATCGAAGCACCGACCGCCTCTGGCGGCCAAGCGTGGGCAACGGGGCTGATTACATGGTGTAGGGGCCTTATACGGCATCGTTACTGGGAGCCCGAGAATTGCTCGCCAATGAATTCCTTAAAATCGTTGATTTGGCTTGGGTCGATGGTGATATCAGGCTGGACGAACACTGCTGTAATTACAGCCGCAGATGTGACAAGAAGGGCCCCTACGGAGATCCAAAAGGCGTTTCTTGCCGAATTCTGTGCCTTTCTTGAAGCCTCCCTGGCCTCCTGAAGTTCCTCGTGTTCCAATAGTTGGAAATAGGATTCCGGCTCCAGCGCCCAGCCTCCCCACTAATGATCGCCGCCTGCCGCACCTTGGCTATATGGCAGTGTCCCACGGCGATGGCGTCGATAATATTCTGATCCAGAGTCCCCAGGTCTCGGCCATACAGCATCTGGACCCCAGCCCGCAAAACGTCTTTTCGAGGCTTGTCCTTCATCCCTCGGGGCCGAACGGAGGCCACTACGGTGCTGGGGTGGTACTCAGTCCAAGGGCTCTTCTCTCCTTTCGTCCTACGTTGATTCGCGGTCAGCCTCATACGCCATCAGGAAGCCTCTGTTGGTTCCTATCGTGGTAGTTCCTGGTCCGGTAGTCCCCAAACATTGTTGCCGAACAAGTGGAATCGCTTGGACCCAACCAGTTTGTCTCTGGCTTGCAGAGAAGCTTTTTTCTTCCCATTAAAAGCCATGCCTCTCGACTGACCTATTGGCACAAGGTCGGTAACGTGCAGTGGTCCGACCTCTCGGAAGATTTCCTCCATAATCTGCACATCGGGCTTCCTCCCCTTGACACGGTGACCAGCAGCAGTCTCAATGGCGTTGGTTGCCTGTTCCAAAGCGACCATCAGCCCATACTCGATATCCTCCGAATGGTAGATGTCTCTAGAAGTTTTTACTCCAAAGAGTACGTCTAGGCCCATCTGAGCACAGTCGTCACCGTGAGAGGTATCTTTGATGCGGGCTTGCAGGTTTTTTAGACTAAAGGTAACTATCGGTTGTTCCATGGTCACACGCTCCTTGGGTTAGCTAGAGTCCGTGGCTGAACGCACAGGTTGGGCAGGGCTGAATCCCGGCTCCGCCGACTTCCCAGGACCGCCAGTCCCCTGATATCCGTTTCCCGCACGGGCTCCACATACCTGATAAGTAGCGGCTGCCAGCGGGATACAAGACAACTAAGTGTGCTATGCGACTATTCCTGGTCCGCCAGCGCCAGATATACCCTTTGGGTGCTTGGACAAGCTGTTGTTCATTCATGGGCGCCAAACTCCTGTTATGTAATCTCAGTGATCAGCTTCCATTCATGCCTCCAGCACCGACTCGGGTAAGCTACGCAAGCCCGAAACCAGCAGCGGTACTCGTTCTGGCAGACATCGCAGGCGTGAAGGTGCCCGGCCTTGTCGGTAAACAGTACCATCATTCCGGCCTCCCGAAGCGGGCCTCGAACACAGCAAGGTCAGTCGCTAACGGCAAACAAAAATTACAAGCTCCACTGCCCCAATGTGTCTCTGCGTGATTATTTAATAGTTGACGATAACCTTTTACGACCGCCTGTACCTCGGGCGAGTTGATGGCGGCGAGAAACCCATCACGTTGGCCGTGTTTCCGAATAGAGCGATAAGCCTCGTTCTTATCCTTGTTGACGATAGTACTAAGTTGAGCAATCGTTTCATCATACGGGGTCCATTGGTGGTCAGGTGCGGTCCGCATCGGGGGCCTCCTTGTATCTATGCCAGGCTTCCCCATTCAGTTCTTAACACCAGTCTCTCCTAGAACCCTATGTATTTCCTCTAGGTCGCTCGGTCGCCACAAGTAGTATTCGACGCCTGGACAATCCGAAAGTGCTTGGCCCCACTCGTCTTGACCGGGAAGCCGCCGGGTTCCGCGTTTGTTCCAACGCCCCTTGGTATACTTACCCTTCATAGTCTTGATCTCGGCAAAGATAACGCGGTGCCAGAGAGGATGAACCATGCGGAGATCCGGTTCGCCCGGCTCTGATTTTCTAGCGTCGTGGGTCCAGCCGACGATCCAGCCGGTTTGGTTGGCGATCTTGAAGATCGTTTCTTGAAGCTCACGCTATTTTACTAAGTCGTCGGCGATCATTGAGAACACCCCGCTGGCGGTATCTGCGGCAGCGTGATTGTTAGCATTGCAACGCCATTTTTTGCTGAGTCTGCTCACGCAAAGCCCTACCCAGATTAGTCAAAGCTGTCTGGTAATATTCGGGCTTCAATTCAATGCCCAGGAATTTCCGACCTTGTTTCAGAGCCACGTATCCCTCAGACCCTATCCCCATAAATGGACTCAAGACCACTTCGGAGGGGTTAGACCACAGCCGGATGCACCGCTCAATCACACTCAATTGCAAGGGCGCAATGTGCTTCTCGTCCTTTTCTGTACGCGCTTCGGCGGCGTTCAATGTATCGGACTCACGTATGTCATACCAGACAGGATGGGCCCATTTAATCCAATCCTCATTGGAAATATCTGGATGGATCGGGATGTCTGGCTCGCCAGGCTTACGGAATACTAGGATATAATCAGCCAACCCAGGGCGCAGCCAAGAGGCATCTTTTTTCAATTGCTTGAATAACAGGGCCTTGCTGTGGGTCCGTACCGCCTGCGCTTGAGGATTTTTGTCCACGGTAACATCCCCATGATAATCAAAACCAGCTTCCACCATGCTCTGTATTACCAGTCCGCGGAAGTCTTTCAACCCAATAAACCCATCGTAAGCCTTCTTCGCCGGTACCTGTGCGACATGCGTAGCAACAAGACGCCCCGGCTTCATCAACCTCAGCAAGTGCCCTGCGAACTCGATATAAGCCTCTTCAAAAGTTGTCGTGTCCCTCTTGTTGCCCAAGTCACGGGAGTCAGCCGTATAGCTAAATAAGTTGAGAAACGGCGGGGAGAACACGCAGAAATCGACGGAGGATTCGGGGAGATCCGACATTTCTTCCAGGCAGTCGCCATGGATAACATTGTAATCCTCTGTTTGTACAGGCGGTTGCTTGATAGCTATGGCTGTTTCGGGTGTGGTTCCTTGTAAGATGCGGCGCCCATGTGCTGCCACTGCTCCAGCGACACGGTCAATAGTATTCTTATGTTCGACTTCTTTTTGTAGCACGTTCTCCAATACCGTCCTTTCAAGTTCCGAGATAAGTATGACTACCCTAACAGGATGCTGTTGACCGAACCGGTAACTACGACGGATAGCCTGATAATATTGCTCGTATGAATCGCTCAGTCCCAAAAACATGATATTGTGACAAGTTTGAAGGTTCAGACCAAACCCGCCTATTTTTACCTTGGTTACTAGGACACGCGCACTCTTGTTGACGAATCGACCGATCTTACAAACCTTCTCCTCTATCGAATCGGCCCCTTCCACATCAACAGCATCAAGTACTTGTTTTTTTAGGAGTCGGCTTTCTTCGTTCAGCCCACACCAAACTACCCATTGTTCATTTGATTCGTTGAGTATCTTAGCGGCTTGATTGATGCGATCGTCCAGACTTAGGCGCCGTGCAGTCAACCGGCCTTCCAGCCCCGATAATCCTGTGACAAAGAGTCGCCCTGTGCGTTGGGCGTAAGCGGCCATATCAACGGGAGTTAAAATAGATTCCACGGTCAACGGCGGCAGGTGATAGCCATCATCAGAGAAGCCCAGTTGTGATGGATGCCCAAACATCATTGACCACGAGGCCAGCCAGGCATAAAACGATTCTTCAGCCCACCCTTTTAGTTTCCAATCAGAGTCGTCATGAGTAAAGAAACTGCCCAACATCTGCCCCCGAGCCATAACGCCTAAGAATTCAGCGTGATTACCGAGTTCTGTCACGTCATTAGGCGCAGGTGTCGCTGTACAGCAGAGCCGATACGGTACGTCTTGGTAACCCTCAATAAGTTTGGTGCGCGTCTTGCCATCCCAACTTTTCAGAATGCTTGACTCGTCCAGGACTAAGGCATCAACGACCTCGGCTGGAAAGTTATCAGCCATTTCATAGTTCGTCACGTAAAGACCTGGCCTACTAAGTTCATCGGCATCCCTCACATATTTACACTCCCAATCAAACTTACGTGCCTCATAACATGTCTGTTGAGCGACTGCCAATGGCGCCATGATTAGTCCGGTACCTCCAATCTTACGAAGCCACGCTAATTGCATCGGAGTCTTACCAAGGCCGCAATCCGCAAAGATCGCAGCCCTTTGACAATCATAGGCCCAATCCACAATGGCTTTTTGGAATGGAAATAACGTAGGTGTCATTTTAGAAACTTTGCAACTACTGCTGGTAACCTCGCAGCCCAAATCCGGGTGGGCCTTCTTGTAATATTCCAGGGCCCGGCTATCATTGGCGGGCGACGTCCTTTCCTCAGTGATTACGTGTAGCGTCTTCATCTCCCCACTCCCTTGCGGTCCGGTAGCTGATGGCTGAGTTGTGCTCCGGCTGGACTATCCCCGACCCAAAATCGAATAAGCGGTCCGCAATGGCAGGTCCCTGCTTCTCCGCCGTCCTGAGCTCATCATCATTCGTCGTGATGACCATCAATCGATTGTCGGCATACCGGGGAGCTAAGAGTTTGGTCACTTGCTCTCGGGTCCACTCGCTTGGCTTCTCCCGTCCTAGATCATCAAGCAGCACCACATCGGCGGATTCGTAGCTGCTGAAAAGGCGTTCCAGGCTTTCCTCTGCTCCTGTGTCGAACGTCGCCCTGAGCTCGGCCAGCCACCTCGGGGCGAACAAGTACTTGACGATGTAATCCTGGTCCAGCATGTCCCGCCCAATGGCTTCTACCAGGTGGGATTTCCCATTGCCGTTCTGACCCCAAATGACTAGGAAGGCATTACCCCCCTCCCCCGCGGCGAAGTTCTTGGCCGCCTCGTAAGCAGCTTCAGCGCCCAGGACCGGAGTGAAGTTGGCGAAGGTCCGGGGTTCGCCAGCGTTCGGTAGGTTGGCGTACCGCCGGCGCCGTTCATCCGCACCTGAGCTCTCCGACCGGCACACGCATGAAACCGCCTGCCCAAAGTCGCTATGACCAACAGGCACATTCCTGGATACCCACCCGAAGTCTTTACACATGGGGCACTTCGGGCTGGACTCCTCCAACGGCAACTCCTCGTTCGTTGGCCATTTGTTGCTGCCGTCGGCGCATGTCTTCGGCTGCGTCACTATCCGATGCAGGATGTCCCCCAGGCTTTCCATTGGCCGCTCGATTGCCATTGACCCGTCTCCGGTTCTCCATAGCGATTTTTAAAGCCTTATCCAGCCAGTTCCGCCAGGACGTTACCGGCCCTAGCGGTCCATCATGGTGTTTGGCAACATGCCAGTCGTAAAACTTATCCGCCTCAACCTGGAGGTCCAGCCTGTCAGACATGGCGCTGGCATAAGCGACCATCCTGGCCTTGCCCTCCCGTTTGAGCCGCCGGATCGTCCCGAACTTTTCCAGGGTCGAGAAATACTCTGGTTTTTGGAGCTGATGGCCCTTCTCTGTTGTACTCTCTGTAGTAATCTCTGCTGTATTCTCTGTTTCCTTTAATAGTTCGCTCGGTTCCGCCGAACTAGTCTGCTCGGTTCCGACAGACAAGTCCGCTCGGTTCGTACAATCTAGTTCGCTCGGTTCCGCCGAACTAGTTGTGCCTTTTGCACATTGGTCTATGAGTTCAGCTAAGCGGTCAAGGTCCAGTTTGTAGTAAAGCGTCGCAGGCACGCCCCGGCGTCTAACCTGGAGGACTCCAAGTTCCCCCAGAGTGCGTCGGCCGGTTTCTTGATTACGTCGGGTAAGTCCCGTTTCATCACTGAGTGCTTGCTCCGTCTTGTAGAACCAACCGTCTGGGTCCCGGGCCCGCGGAGCCCAGTAGAGAAGCTGGGACAGGTACACGGCAGTCGTGACTGATTCGCACACCCGGGCTAGTAGCGGGTGGTAAGCAATCGGCTGGTCTGTGAGAACTCCTTCAAGGGCTTTCAGTGCCTCTACCCGAGTAGTCATCCCTGCCGGACTCCAATAAGCACCATTTGACCGTTCAGCGGCGCCACTATCTCGTCAGGGTTCAGCACTCTCCTGGTCCTTGGGTAAGCTAAGAAATACTCCCCGCCGTCGGTGGCACCCCGTTCCTCCATGCGCCGGTAGACCTCTTGCTCAAAACGCCCAGCACGCTCCCGATAGTCATCGGCCATCTTCCGGGTGTTCTCCAGCTGAAGCAGCAGGACCTCATCGGTCAGACTCTCCAATACGCTAGCGATGTCACTTGCTGTTGCCATTAGCCGCTCCTCTGCACCAATCGATCAGGTTTCCGTCTTCATCGTGAATGGGGTGCTTGCCTTGTTTGTCGAACTGGGTGCCATGCTCAGAACAGACGCCCGTAGCCACAGCGGTTGCCTCAGGATTAGATGTGGGCTGGTGGCCGTTCCCGGATCGGCTAGCTGGCGCCTCACTAACCACGTCGGTGAACACTTCACCCGTCAGCTCTTCCAGATCTTGTGTAAAGAACCGGGCGACTCCCGGGAGCTTTAGGGCGGCGTCAACGACGGCCCGTTTTTCGGCCATCTTCATGATTGTGTTGGTCTGGTCGAGAGGGTCCGGATTATCCACACGCCCCACCTTTTGGCTTTCTATGGCCTCGTCTCCATCGGAGTATTTAGCCCCGCAACCACCCTGCTTCCTCCAACATAGCCAACCGCCGCCGAAGTCCTCTTTGCCCTTGATAATGGCGGTGGATTTACAGCTGGGGCAGGAGCGCTTCTCGTCCCGGTATCGGTACTTGACTTCCTGGTTGGTGCAGGCGCCTACCCCATGAGCAACCACTACTCCCGTCCCGTTTACTTTGATCAGCGCCTCGTATTCGTAGAGGACAAAGCCGGTTTCTGGATCCACTACTGCCCTAGTCTGGTGTGGTTCCGAGTGGCAGCGCAGAGCTCCGATAATATTGTCGGCGCCGGCCTTCCAAAGGCTGTTGCGGTCCGTGCCGGGGATTACGCCATAGTCCTGGCCCTCACGCAGAGCCTCTTTAACTAGACGTTCCAACAGCTCCAGCTGGCGTAATATCGTCTGGATTCCCGTTTCCGTGATCCCGAAGTCCACTGGGATCGCTGGCTGGTCCGTCGTAGGCGCCGGGGCTATTGTCATAATTCCACCTCTTTGCAATTGCCGCTCGATGCGCCTCTACACAATCGAACAACATCAACATGTTCGGGTAACGACTCCCGCACCTAAAGCAGATGAAGGTCATCAGAACCCTGCTACCACACTGGTTATCTGGTTGTAGGAGAGACGTTCCACGATCAGGCCGGTGTCCACGTAGAAGTAGACATCGCCACCTTCAAGGACCTTGATAGAAGAAAGAGTCCCAGGTTCACCTGTTCCCTTAACAACCACCTGGTCCCCAATCTCGAAGCCGGCATGGGAATCCAGTGTCTCCTCCACGCCGGTGCCGTTCTGCACCTCAACACAACACTCGAAGTCAGGTTCAGGATCCGCAGGAGGCCATTCATCGCTGGCGGCATCATCGGAGGTATCGTCCTCAGATGACGCCAGGCTTTCCTGGTTTGCCTCTGGTTCCTGATCTATCGGAGCATTGACGATGCCCTCTGGTCTCCTCTCCGTCTTCCGAGACATCCAATGCTTGAATAACAGGGCCTCCAATTCGTTGGCAGAATATTCTTTCGACGGTTCTCCGTCGGTCGGCACCCAGAACTCCGGCCCGCTTCCACCAACGAGGATCCGTTTGACCTCGCCAGTTTCACCCGTCGCTATAATCCGGACAGTGTCCCCCACATTGAACCCACTCGCTGTAGTCAAACTTTGAGGCTCCATTGCTTGGGAAACCTGGCGGTCAATTGGATCCATCTGCATCTCAGCTTGAGTAAAGGCAGCCGTGACGGCTACGTGCTGCTCCAGCTTGAGAGCCCGGACAAACCGTAAATACTCCGCCCGGCTAAGGTCCTTGAACACCAGCGTCAAAACGTGTTCGGTGGTCTCCTCTCCGTCTTCCGAGACATCCAAGATGTTCTCCTGAACCTTTTTCACGGTCCCCAATCCTTCAATCCAGTCCATCAGACCCCTTCCTTCGGCAATCTACTTTTCCACCACTTGAGCTTCTTTAACCGCGACTCACGCATGAGGTCGTCACAAGGCTCGGCCAACCGCGCCTGCCAATATGCCACTTCCGCTGGTGCCCTCTCCCTAATCCGGTCTGCATTGCCTCTCTTGATATTCGCTAAGACCCGCCGGTCTGTGCCTACCCAGCCTGGCATTAGAACAACTCCCCCTGTTGCTGGATCGGCCACCAGGTGACCAGGAGCCGGCCGCCATAATACTGGGGGGTTACCTTTCGATATCTGGCCCAACCGGCTGAGGTCTGAGAGCCGCCGCTGAGTCTCGACATGACCCAGCCCGGTCAGCACCCCGTAGTGTTTAGCGGTCAATCCCGGCGAGTGTTGCACCACGGCCAAGCACCTATCCATCTGCGTCTGACGCTTACCGCTGGCGGTGAGCTCGGCGGCGGCCAGGTGGCTCGTCACGTGATATGGCTGGGAGCTGGGTCATCAAGCTTTCGTGCCAGACCGGGGAGGCTGGGTGGCCTGGTTGCGAGTGCCCGCCGGTGCTGCATACTCCTTACGTCTTCCCGCTTCCAAATCCGCCACGGTCAGGAGCCTTGGCGCACCACCCAGTTTTCCCCGATCTGACATGCTCAGTTGCCCCGAATCAAGACTTTTTCTGTAGCTCGCGTTGCCACCTTTTTTTGCAATGGCCCTGGCTGAGAGAGTCAATACACGACCCGAGCCATCACAGGTGGGGCAGATGGCACCAGAATCCCGTTGATGCCTGCGTTTGGCGGCGCGGCTCTGGGCCTCACTCATGGTTCCGATCCGCCTCTAGCACCGCAACCTTGAGATCCACGTCCCCGATGCCCAGACGCAGCCGCCAATTCCAAAGGGAGTGGCGGGAGCAACCTAGCTTCTCAGCAACGACACCCAGATCCCGATGCTCCAGGTAAAGGTCGATGATGGCCTGTTTTAGCGGCTTTCCGGCCATCCGCTCCACCGCTTCCATTGCCGGTGTGTTTGTCATGGTCTACTCCATTTGTCTGTATAGATAATAATATAACCCCGTTTCTGTTACTTTGTCAACCTATTTTGGATATATGAGGCCGGTTTCTGGTACTGGGAAAGGGTGGCCGGGAGCGATGGATGCACCTAGGACACGTCGCAACAGAGGTGTTGTGGGACTACCTCCAGGCCCGGGCCCAACGAGCCGCCAGGACCAACGCTCTGTGGGTAGACGTAAAGGGAAAGGCAATGCACACTGACTGGCTCTACAGAATGTTGAAGCGACTGGGTAAGCGGGCTGGCGTACCCAATCTACACCCACACAGGTTCCGGCATACCTTCGCGATTAAGTGGCTGGAAGCTGATCAACCGGAGCGTGTCTTAGAAATCGAAGGTGGATGGAAACGGATCCCTGACACTTACTTCGCGACACTCGGCGAGAAACACGCCGCTGCCGCCCATCAGCGCATGAGCCCGGCGGACCGGCTAGGTCAGGGGGACAGTGGCAAACCAGGGCTTAGGCAGAGACAGGGTAAGTCTAGAGGTAGGTTGTGGTGATGGCCAAGCGAGATACTAGGAAAGAAGAAGGGCCAATCTCGTTAGCCCACTGACGAAGCAAAGCTCCGAGCCATCATAGATTCTGGAGCAGAGCCCAGATCCCTCCTCCGCCCCCCAATATGGCCATCACCAAAGCCGTGAGCGTCTTACGACCTAAGACAACGGTGATGCTACCACCATTCCCATTACCGTTGGGGTGATTGCGCAAGTGACGCTCAAGGGCCTTCGAGCGTTCCTTGTCCCCCAACTCGATCCGCCCCAACGACCCCCTTATCCAAGGGATGTGCGCTTCAAGGGTTGCGAGCCGTTCTTTATCACTTCGTTGCAACATCTATGCCACTATCCTTCGCGGGTGTCGAAGGTCGTGACGACGCAGATGTTCGGCACACAATAGGGCGACCAACTCCTTCATCTGCTCTATCGACAATGTATCATTCCGGGAGTCCATCAACTCGCGGATCTTGGCGAGACCAGCCGTCTCCGAGGCTTCCTTATCTTCCAAGTATGCGGCGTATTCCTGAATAATAGCCCGTTGCTGTTGGAGCGTCGGACGCTTCCCAAGTGTCGCAGGCCAGCCGGTAAGGCGGCCTGCGTCTGTTCGGATTCCGGGTTCGTCGTTGTACTTCCAACCAAGCGCGATGCCCAGGAGCTCCATTAGGGTTCAACCTCCCAAATGACGATGCTTGAAGGAGCTACTCCACCGAACTTCCTCGCACCTGCATCGCCGTTAAATGTCGTGGTGTTGGCTGCTGGAGCACCAGCGCGGACCTTAAACGTCGTGGCTGACACAGTACCAGCATCCATAGGATGAGTGAAACTAACACAATGCCGTGAACCCGTTTCCTGGTCACGGCCTGAAGCAGCACGAAGGGCACCTGCTACGGAGTCTTGGAATAGAGCCACAACTAAGTCATTGGCAATACTGGTACTGCCCCAGAGGACTACTTGGATTAGGAGTTTGTTTGTCGTCTTGCTCGGGGTAATGGCGAGGGTCATGTATTCGTCGCCCTCAGTGTTCTGAGGGATCGTGTCGTCGTAGGGCATGACGGTAGTGCCCGTCGCGACTGCGCCGGTCACGGTAGAAACCATTTGTTTCAGTTTCCCGACTGTCTGAAGCCACACGGCAGCGCTAGCAGTAGCGTCTACGCAGTGGTAGACCTGGTCGTTGGTAGTGTCGATCCAGATGGACCCAACCGCGTAGCCTGCGGCGCTGTCGTCGGTCGCTCCTGGGGCGGCAGAAGCAGCCAGATTGGACTTCTTAGCTGATCCTGTACCCCCCTTGATTTCCAGGAATCCGTCGAACGCAGAAGCGTCAACTTCCAGACCTCCGACCTCGTGCCGGAGCAGCAAGCTCGCGGCGGAAACAAACGCATGGGCATGAGTCTTGAAGTCCGTCGCATCCCCGACCGGCACCCGCCCGGTCGCTGGGGCTGTGTTGATATCGAATATGTCATCGAAGGCTGTGAAGTTGTCTTTGATATGGGTGTTACCCCACGCGGCGGTCGCTACATCTCCGGTTGTAATTGTTGGAACAGTGGTAAAAGTAACCATTACTTGCCCGCCAACTTCTTGGTCTGACGCCGGAGAACGGCGACAGACTCGTCAGGATTCCACGACCAACTGCGAACGTCCCGGCGTTTCAATAGTTCCTTTTCTATCGCTTCCCGATTAGACGGGAAGACAACAGGCCACCATAATCCACCCGAACCGCAGGAGAGGCAGGTGAAGAACGGAGCGTGTACGCTAACCATTTCGGCCCCGCCGCACCCAAGGGGACAGTCCGCTACCCAGCGGCCGGTGTCTATCCGAGCAATTACTTCGCCCTCTGCCTTCTCGTTAGGGACATCCCAGCCACGATTCTGACAAATATTGGCTGCAAACCGCTGTACGGAGACTGGCTGCGTATCCTCGTGCTGGACGACCCGGCCTAAGCTGATAGCCGTCTGGACGCTGGGCACGGAGTGTCGCTGCCTTGTTACCATCAGTACGCCCACCTTGTAGTGGTCCCCCATTTGGATGTGCCCCAGACAAACCAATCGCTGAATTCTTCGGCACCCGAGAGGCCCCAAGTTACCCAGTGGAAGTGCTTTCGGTCGATTTGGTGCCGCTCCCACTCAATGAAGAAGTCCTTGTTAATCCCAAAGTTAGCGTCGTTCTGGGCGACGATTGTCATTCGATCCCCGATGTCCCGCGTTAGAACCTCTGCCCGGTGGCTGCCGTCCCGGTTACCCATCACGGTCACCGCCAATTTAGGGATCGGTTCCTTGTAGATCGCCAGATTGAAGTTACACCAGTCTTGTGCCTCGGCGGTGTCTGGAATGTACTCTGGCGACATATTCAACGGCCAAGTCCGCTCACCATATTTGAGCTTCTGGGCATCGGTGTCCTCAGCTTGGACATAAACAGGATTGTCAGCCGTGACAGGGGTCCCACGAGCTTGGAGCAACGTTAGGTAGACTAAGTCTGAGGCATGGTTGTTTTTCACCGCGATCTTCATGCGCGTGTCGAACTTCGTCAAGGTGATTATCAGGTCGGCACTGCGGTCAGTCCCACCACCGCCCGACTGAGTGTTCGCTTCGTAATCGGTGTTCTCGACGAGTGTGGTCCAGGCATCAACTGCGACGGCGTCGGTCGCGCTATCAGGATTCGGGAAGGACGCCCAAAAGGTCTTGGTCGCACCCGCAGCTATGCTGGGCGAGTCGGAACCCGACTCGGATAGGGTCCACAGCGTAGCCAGTGCCCCTACTGTGTACCGTTGGACCTTGGCTGGGAAGATGTTGAAGAGCCCCGCCAGCGGGTCCTGTTCTTCGATCTTCGTGTACGAAAGCGCCGCGCCACCGGCATCGGAGAATGTAACCTGGCTTGTCAGGGCGTCCCCTGCTAACCGGGCATGACGATCATCAAAGGCGATGTTGCCGTTCTTGGCCTCCCAGAGAAAGCCGCCTTCCGACAACTCAACGCGCTGGATGGCTGTTAGTCCCCTGATGCCTCCGGTCCAATAGCGCTTGATGGTAGTCTTGCCGGTGTCGATGTCCCTGTCTGCGGAAGGCCAACCGATTTCGTCCAGGATCAAGCCAATTAGGGTGCCGGCCGCGATATTCGTCTGCATGGCAAGGTGCATGGTTCGTTCAGTGATAGTCCCCAAGGCTCCTATCCCGATTATTCGGGCGTACTGCCCAGGGCGTTGATCAACGTAGGGCTCTATACGTAGAAGCTTTCCAGTCCAGACAATGTTGTCATTGAACACGATGGGAAAGTTGTAAGGGAAACTGCCACTCCCCGCCTGTATCTGGATATCGCGTCCAGGTAGTAGATTCCCCGTGAGTGGGCCGCTCGAATTGTGGCGGCTATAGTCACCGCTGGCGTTATTCAAGAGGATCGTACATCCACCGGCTATCGAGCGACCGGTAAGTTGACTGGCATCATCACGGCCCCGGAACCAACTGGCAGAAAGAACCCGAGCGGTGATGTCTTCCCCGGTATCTCCATAGTCACCGTCGTCATCCCAATCGACGGAGACAGTGTAGGTAATGTCAGCCATCAGTCTCCATTCCGTTTAGATCATAATGGTGCGAGGCACAAAACTAGGCGAGTCCACAGTGTAATTGAGGTCCAGATGAGGTTCACTCCCCGTAGGGGTATAGTCTACGAACCTAATTTGTATTAAGTCCCACGTAGCACTGCTCCAAGGAGTCGAGCCTGGGTTTGCGATGTAATTGATATCATCAACTATCCGGCAGCCATGCTTGGTAACCCCATTTGCACCTTTGGTAATATTACTTAACCCGGTTGAATTTAATGTCCAGTCGGTAAACTGCCCTGTTGTGATGGCAGAAATATTGATTGCGGTTGCATAAGTTGTGGTATCAAACTGTCCATAGTCGGTATTGACAAGGTCTGTATCGGAAGCGGGAGTGACTCCGACGAAATTAACGGCGCCACCAAAAGCGTTCACCACCCCCGTAATGTATAAAGAGGCTTCGCCGTCATCAACAGTGTCGCTGGCACCAATATCGTTACCAGTCAGGTAAAGGAAAATGCCTCGGCTGCAAATTCTCCATTGGTCGGTGGTGCCTGACGTTCGTACTCCGGCACAATCAAGACCATCACCAGAAGCAGAGTCCTGATGCCCATCACCTGCCGCATCTAGGACTGTTCGCCATGCGGCATCGCCCTCATCTGTGGATACCGCACCGTCAACTGTTTTACTCTCAACGTGGGCATCAGGACTAACAACCAAGTGAGCAAACCTTGTGGCATGGAAGCGGGCTCGGGTATTAAGGCTTGGCCAACGCTGTATCTGATCGAAAGCCATGCGCGTAAGAGCAGGCTCAATATCTTTCCACCGATCCCGCATGATATCCCCATAGACAGCCCCAGGAGAGAAGTGACCCCCACGATGTTCTCCTCGTGCTGACCAACCTTTGTGAGTAGCATAGGAGCTTCTCGCAAGGCTGATAATTGGCCAGGGTTCGTTGGTCCATGAAGGAAGACCAAGTAAATCTCGGCCTTCATTAGTTTGTATGAGCGGGACAACAATATCAGCGTACCGAGGAAACCATAGCCTCTCGTCGAGCCCAAGAGGTCCCTGTATCGCGGCGGCTTTAGGCATCTCGTTGCTCTGGAATCAATTCATGTCCACTCCCAATCCGAAGACGCTTGATTTCTGCCTTGGCGTTGGCGACGATCTCTTCCGCCGTCTTATCACCAGGGAAATTGAAGAATAACTCCCGCAACAATCGACTACGGTGGTATCCAGTTACAGGGACCAATTCTCCCAGCACCGGCTCCATTTGAGTGGTAACACTACCCGAAGAAATCCTTACGGTGGCATGGGTCGAGGAGCCCCATTGAATGACCCTCGCTATTGCAATGTCGATCATTACGGCAACCTAAATATGAGGGTCAGGATCAAGCCCTTAGGGGCCGTTGTCGAATGGGCATCCACGTCTACTCGGAGCATATCGTTGGTGGCCACATCGTCATTGGCACCATCGATTACTGCTGGAGTCGCGGCAGTATCTGACCCTGTCTCTCCAGAATCGATGGTCAACTTTGTGGAAAGCATGTCGGCGGCTTGGGTAGCGTTGGCTATCTGAATGTCCGTCGTCCCAGTCGTTCCGGCGGTGATGACTTCTGCGTGTACCTCGACCAGGTTCATGCCGTTGTATGGACTGGGAATGTGTATATCGGCTTTACCATCGCCAGTTGCGACATCCGTGCCGCGCTCAAACACCACAACTTGAAAGCCTTTTTCGCCATGGACCGATCCAGCTAGACCGTCTGGTGTGATAGTCCTTGCGGCGTCGGTCCCAGTGTCTATCTCTGCGACCGTCGCTAATTCGGACTTGCCAGGCTGGGTCGCACTAGCATCCGGCACAAGGTTGGACCAGGCTATTTTTTTCCCCACTCCCCCGTCGTTGATAAACACTTCATCGGTATCTGCTGGAACTGCAGATAGTGCAGTGAAGTTTTCGGGGTTCAGTAAGTTGGCTGCGGTGATTTTCTTGACCGTGCCACCGTCGTTGATGGTTACTTCGTCCGAGTCCGCGGGACCAGCGGCCAATTCAGCGAAATTCTCGGGGTTCAATAATTCACCGACGTCGACTCGTTTGGAAGTTCCCCCATCGCTGATATAAACCTCGTCGGTCTCGACGGGGCCTACAGCCAAGGCGGTCAAAGCCGTGAGCTTGCTCTCTGACCCGCTTTCAACTAACAGGGCGGCGCTGCCTACCACCTGTGTAATCCCGGTCCAGACTGCCGCGCCCGCTGACACGTCCAGGCAGATGTAGGCTTTGTCGGCAGTGGTGTCTATCCATATTGAGCCGACAGAGTAGCCAGAGGCGGAGTCGTCAGAAGCTCCTGGGGCCACAGTGGCAGCTAGGTTGGATTTGCGGACGGTAGTAGCGCCGCCTTTGACTTCGACGTAGCCATCTCCAGCACTTACGTCGGCCTCAAGACCGCCCATTTCGTGCTTGACTTTGTCACCAGCGGTTAAGAAGGCGGCGAGTATTCCCACGGCACCGGCACCAGAACCCCGTAATATGCCGCCGGTAGTGATGGCGGAGACGTCGGCTTCCAGGCCGCCTCTTTCATGGGCTAACGTACCGGCACTCACTCCTGATGCGTTAATACCGGAGTCCTTAACCAGCAGACCATCAATCGTGACGCCAGCACCAGCATCCTTTTCATCGATGACATCGACCTTGAGGCTTTTGGTTCCAGCTATCGTTACGTCGCCAGTGAGATCAACGGTCGCCTCTCCCTCGATGGCGGAGATCGCTTCAGCATCCGTGTATGCGGCTTGAGTGATCTCCATCCAGACCGCCGCCCCAGCCGACACGTCAAGGCAGATGTAGGCCTTGTCGGCTGTCAGGTCTAGCCACATGGACCCGACCTTGTATCCGGCGCTCGTGTCGTCGGTGACCCCTGGAGCAGTCGACGCTGAGATATTGTTCTTGCGCCGACTCAGTTGGGTGACGCTGGAGGCTTCGACCGAATCGCCCGTAGCCTGGCCATCAAACACATGGGCGTCAATGTTCTCGTACTCTGCCTGTGTGAGCGAGGTTCCCTGGGATTTATGCTTGAGCTCGTCTGCCATTTACCCCACCAATGGTGTCCCGACGAACCCACCCCTCAGGGCTGCATCCCGCACGGTGCGCGTGATATGCGTATCTAAGTCGTCGATGCCAATTACGTCGCCTGAGACGTACACGTTGACATTCAGGCCCCCTGAGCGTCCGCCTGGCCCCAAGGGAGCCACGGTTGCCCCGGTGGGTAGCGTGAGCATCTCTGGGCCCCTTTCGCCTACTAGCACGGCCCCAGGACTTGTGAGCCTGCCGCCTTGGGCCAGGCCCTCCAAGCCTTTACCGACGTGGAATTGAAAGCCGTCTATGACCCGTAACTGACTTTCCTGTTGCACCAGACCGGCGACGTCGGACAGCTTCTCATTGATATTGGCTAAGCTCGCGTCTATCTCCGAGGTACTCACCCCTGCATCTATGTTGCGGACCTTTTGCAACAAGAGTGCTTCGCGACCACCGATTAGCCCCGCTGAACGCTGCGATATTTGGTCGGTGAGGGGTATCGCAGCAGTTGCTTGGGCGGCCTCATTGGCTACCTTGGTCAGTTCCCGCATTCTGGCGGCAAGGTTTTCGAGGTTGATCGTTCCTTCTGTGTCTAGCCTCAGAAGTAGATCCCGCCAGCTTTCACCCTCCAACCTCATGGAGGCAAGATTTGCGATTATGCTTGAGGCTGCCTTCCCCGTTGTTTCTGCGATGGCGTCCAGCACACTCTGAGCGCTACCGCCCAAATCCTTCCAGGCCTGACCCTGTTCGGAAAAGTTAAATAGCAGGCTCCCCGTCATGTCGTCAAAGCTCTGCTTAGCCCTGGCCAACGTGCGTTCACGATTCTGTTGATCTAACTCTCTAGCAGCGTTAGACTCGGCAATGAACTGGAGTTGGTCGCGAGTCAGCTTACTGAACGTTTCTTTACCAAGCTGAACAAGGACATTGCCAAATTCCTCCTCAAGCTTCTCTCTGGCCTCGAGGTTTCGAGCCCTCTCGGCAACGCTTTCCTCATCGATACTGGCAAGTGCCACCGCATTCGCTTGATAGAGGTCGAAGCTCCTGGACAATGCGGTTTCCAGTATTAGCTGCCGCCGGATTGCGGCTCCCTGCGCCTGCCGCTCACTTTTCTCATCAGCCTCGTCGCTTATCTCCTGCATCTCAACCCTAGCGTTCGCAAGTAGAGCCGGAAGTTGATCAGTAAACGACTTAACCTCCAATGGCATACTAGCTAAAGCAGACTCTATCTCATTAGCCATGAGAGCGACGGCACTGCCAACCTGGCCCGCTATGGGTGGAATACCGCCTAGACCCTCCTTAAACAGATGGGCCTTATTTCCTGCTTCACCAAGTTTAGGAGTAATATCTTCGAGTTCGCGGCGCGCTCTGATAAGGTGGTCATGCACCTCCCGTTCGGAGTCCCTCAGCTCATTGAGTTCCTTTTTTAGTTTCCCGCTGGCACTACCGAAGGGTGAGATCATCCCGATAAAGGAATTTAAGACGGAGTTTTGCTCTTCGAGTTCCAGCCGGAGTTCCTGCCATCTAGCCCGGAGGCTCATAAGTTCCTGCTCCAGTTGGGCGACGCTCATTTCTCTAAGCTGCGCCGTTGTTAAGAAGGCAGCCTCTCCTATTTCCTTGATACGTTCCGTAGTGTCGCCGAATAGCTTGCCCAGGCCAGGCAAGAACGCAAAGGCGTCCCCTAAAGTGCTAGCAATATCAAGGATGCCTTGGATGCCGTTCTTAATCACAAAAACCGCTTCCTCTACGACGGCCTTAACCCCATCCCAAACAGCGCCCCAGTCAGCCCCCATCTTTTTCGCCACCAAAACGAGACCAGCAACAGCAGCGGCGATCAGCCCAACCGGCCCCAGGGCGACGGTGAAAGCCCCACCAAAGGCAGCAACTCCAGCGATAAGGCTGGGCAGGATGATGAGCAACGGCCCCAGCACCAACATCAGACCCCCCACGGCGGCTGCGGCTATAGCTATGAACTTGGTTAACTGAGGGTGTTCCTTCGCCCAGTCTTGGACCCTCTTGATAACTGCTGTTATCCGCTTTATCGCTTCCTCAAGGACAGGTGCGAGTGCGCTCCCAATGGTTATCGAGACTCCCGTAATAGAACTCTTCAGTCGGGTCATAGTGTCTGAGAGCTGCGCCGCTTTGTTCGCCGCTTCCTGGTCGAATACGATACCGAGATCGTGCGCTTCCTTCCTGAGCGCCGCGATGCCCTCTTGGCCTTCATTCAACAGAGGCAGTAGACGAGTCCCCGCCCGCCCAAAGACATCCTGGGCTAACGCGGCCCTCTCCAAATCCCCAGGGACCGCCGCAAGGGCACCTGATAGAAGCTCAAACGTTTTTTCCGGTGACAGCCCTTCCAATTGCTTAACACTGACGCCTAGCCTATCCAGCGCATCAGTCGAAGTGGATAAACCGTCTCTGGCGTCCAGTACGAAGCTCGCCATCCGTTTTATGCCGTTTTCAAAAGCCTTAATATCAGATCCGGAAATTTTCACGGCGTGAGCCCATTCGGACAGAGCCTCGGTGCCAAACCCCGTCCTTAGCGCCATCTTCTGAATCTCGTCGCCCATGCTGACAAAATTCTTAATACTGAGTGCGGCCGCTCCGGTGATGATGCCACCCATGGCCGTCATCGCCATGCCCATCTTTTTGGCCTTGGCAGCCACTTGGTCGAGCTGACCCTGCATCTTCCCCAAAGGGCCTGAAAGCTTGTCGCGGGCTTGTAAGAGTACTGAGAGGGTTGCTACATCAGCCATTTACTGCCTCCATCGATTCCATCCAAAGTGCAGTTTGGGGTTCGGTCATTTTGCTTGCGTCTTGGTTGTGCTGAGCCTTGGCGCTTTCCATCATCCGAGCGTCCAGAATCCTGCGTACCACGGCCATATCCTGAACCATCGCTACGTCGGGTGTGCAATTAAACGCCTCGCACACCACACCGATGATGACTTCAGGCGGCTGCGGGCCCTCGCCGAGGATGTACTCAGCAAGGGCCTTTAAGCGTTTTTTCGAGCCGCTTCAGTTTCCTTGCCCTGGGCCGCTGCAATCAGCCACATGAGCTCGTCGTCGGTAAGTCGTTCCAGAACGCCGGGGTCATTATGCGGTTGCGGTAAAACTGCCCCTTTTTCCATCCCGGTCCAGTTCCACGAGATGATCCGTTGGGATAGTTCCTGGCAAAGAGTCCGGATAGATTCGGCACCATTTAGGGCTGCCGTAGCCACGTCAGCCAGCGCCATTATCTCCGCAAGGGACCTGCACGGGAGCAGGTCCACCCATTCGCCTTCGTGGACGTGATAGGCGGTACCTGCACTCTTGATCTCCCCGCCCTCGATCACGCGGCCCACATAAACAACGCAATCGTCAGACTCAACCCGGGTCGGGGGTATCTTCCATTTCGAGTCAGTTTCAACCTCAGTTTCACCTTTCGGTTTAGTCATGGTCCTCCTGTACTGGTTTAGTTGGGGAGGGCACCAGTACGAGCCCTCCCCGCGGCCGCCCATCGGCGTTACCGCCAATGGCTGGTTTAAGCCCTGGTGGGAGCTGCGCCGTCCGCAGCCGCCGAGCCGCCGTTGTGCAGGATGCTGGCGGCGTAGGTGACCGGACCATTGACCCCTGCTGTGATGGTGTACGAAGTCACGATGCCGAAGCCGTTGTAGCCCGTGGCCCCATCCGGCTCGACGTCGTACTCCTCACCCTCCAATCCCAATTCCCCGAATATCGTCGCGTCACCTTGCGACGCCGCCGGGTCCCAGAACCCCGCCACGTCAATGCTCAGCGTGGGCTTGCCAGCCAGGAAGTTTTGCCAGGCATCGGCGAAGGCGGTTATCTCTGCTGGGGGCACCGAGAAATTAAGGGTGACGGAATTCAGTTCATCCTCGATAGCGACGCTGTCGAAGCTGACATCTGCATCCTTGCCGTGTACACGCGCCATTTAGTTACCTCCTGTCTCTACGATGTTGCTCTAGTAGTGTTGCCGGAATGTTGCAGGGTCGCCGTATAGGTGGCAGGTCCGCCCACTGGTAGGGATACGCTGTAATTCGCCACCAACACCCCCGTCAGCCCCGACGCTGTGCATTGGTACTCCGGGTCACTGGCGCCGGGCCCACTACCGGTTGGGTCAAACACCGTTGATTTGACGCCTGCCCCGAAGCCTTCGAAGAGGGTCACATCCCCACCGCCCGCGGCCATGTTCAACGTTCCCGCGATCTCCGTCGATACCGACGGCTTGCCAGCAACGAAGTTTTGCCAGGCGTCGGCGAACGAGGTTATGTCCGCCGGAGGCACTTCAAAGTTCATTACAACGTTGTTTAGCTCCCCCTCAAGGCTGACGGCGTTATAGCTTAAATTGACATCTTTACCATGGACGCGCGCCAAATTACTTCACCTCCCAGTCCCATTCATCCCGCCAAAGTTGGCCCAACGGGGAATCTGGATGAACGACCAAAGTATTCGCGGGATATGCGGCCGCAGGGATGGACGAGAATGGACAGTCCGTCTCGTGCATACCACCAGTGGTCAAGCTACAGCAAGCACACTGATCGGGGACATTCCAGCGAAGGCCGCCAGTAGTTGAGAATTGCATCGTCTTCTTACGTCTCCCTCTCTCCCAGGGTGATAACCAAGTCAAAAGTCCGGCTGCCCGCCCCGGAGATCGTCACCACCACCCTCCACCAGGTATCTGTAAATGCCCCAGCGGCCTCCTGGACCTCATGGAGGGCCACGCTGGCCTGGTTCAGCGTCGTGAAGGTCAATCGGGTCGTCTCACCGCCGGCCGAGCTGTCAGCGTCGCTCTCGATGGTTACGTCGCAATCGTTGTTTCCCGACCCGCCTGGTGCCGATAAAAGCCGAAGAATCCCAACCAAGGTCTGGGTGGCGCCAACCGACCCGACTTGAAACTTGGTCCCGTTCTCAGTGGCCGCCACTGCCGTGTCCTTGTATATCAGCGCAGCCCGGACCACGGCCTGGTCACCCAACCAGGTCACATTCAGCCCGATCGCTGCGGCAGTCTCCGATACAATTGGACGTTCTGTGATGTTCGTACGGCCCTCGTAGCCGAAGTTGCCTTCGGTATCACCACCCGGATAAACCCCCACCCGCCGCTGGCTAGACGTCAGATCAATGAACGTCTCCCCGTCATAGTTGGGGGAGCTGGTGGAGAATAGGCCCTGGATGTTGAATTGGAAGGTAGCCTTGCCCTCAACGAAAGTCGCGTGGGTGTCCGCGAACGCAGTTACCTCTCCCGGTGTCTCCGAGAAATCCAGTTGGGCGTTGTTCGAGACGCCGCTGAGATCGAACTCGTCAACGAAATGGGCGACGGACTTCGCCGTTATTCGTACCATTTACCCTTCTGCCTCCAGAGATTCCAGCGGCTTTGTATAGGGCTGGATCGCTTGCGCCCGTAATAGGCCCCGGATGTCTATCGGCTCGTCTCCGTCAAACGAGAACACGTCGGACTTAAATATCCGCATACTGCTAGGCGTCTTCCCCGGTCCCTGGGGAATCAGCAGTTTCTTCCGGGCTATGTACGGTCCCAGATATACTTCCTCGTTCACGTTCAATCTCCAACAGAGTCCACCGTTTGGCTCCCTTGTCCAGCCCCGGACACTCCCGGTTAACCCGGACCCGAACTTCCGCCATGCCGGCACCGCTCTCCAACATCTCCTTGGCGATGGTGGCGGCTCTTTCCCGCTCTGGGTCCATCTTGATTAGCTGTGTCACCTCTTCCCCTTGGCGATAGCCTTATTGATCTCCTCGACGATGAACGTCCCAAACTTGGCTACTGCCGGCCGCTTCATCAATGCCCACGCCGGAACCATCCACGGCCTAGCCCTCATTCCTGGGTGTAGGGCTTTAGTGCCGTAAACGATGCCGTCTTTTCTCCCGACCATGACCCTTTTGCCGCTCTTAGGACGTGTTCGCGTGGCTGAGCCGGTTCTCCCGGCCTGCATCAGGTGGGACTTGGTCCCAAATTCAAACAGGTGCCCAATCTTGGACCAGTCGGTTTCTCGTTTCGCCCCAATCTTGGCGAATGCCACCTTATTGGTTGCCGTAGATTTGGCCACCACCGACTTGGCGTGTTTGCCCCCTGCAACTTTCCTCACATTTGCCCTGGCTGCCTTTAGCACCGTTTGTTGAGCAGCCCTCCGTAGGGACGCTCGAAGGATTCCCCTCTGAGTCTTGTCA
>Ga0114899_1000665_pt1 | contig 23403 bp, 10 predicted proteins | sample MalvireepMed_215_FD_83497 | JGI IMG/M metagenome (GOLD analysis project Ga0114899, IMG submission 83497) | Marine viral communities from the Global Malaspina Expedition - Malaspina viral metaG DeepMed_215 | ecosystem: Environmental > Aquatic > Marine > Oceanic | place: Mediterranean Sea...
AATTGTAGGTATTGTGGGTGTAGTTGGAGTCGTAGCAGTTGTAGCGGTCGTAGCAGTTGTTGCAGTCGTAGCAGTCGTAGCAGTCGTAGCAGTTGTTGCAGTTGTTGCAGTTGTAGCGGTCGTAGCAGTTGTTGCAGTCGTAGCAGTTGTTGCAGTCGTAGCAGTAGTTTCAGTAGTAGCAGTAGTAGTGGTTGGGGTAGTAGGAGTAGTAGCAGTAGTAGTGGTTGGGGTAGTAGGAGTAGTAGGAGTAGTACTAGTGGTTTCACTACTTTCACTAGTGGAAATGCTCCAAGTAGTCTCCCAATCAGGCTTCCCAGGACCACCATTTCCAGGACTACCTGTATCACCCCCATCGGGAGGATCTACAGGAGGAGGAGGAGGGGGAAAGACAAAGCAGAGCTTATCGTCATACGCAGGATTTGCCATTTGAGTTTACTTTAGTACCAGAGTAGTCGTTCCATCATGGGGCATATTTGAATTGTATAGTAAGAACCCATCGTTTTCCCAACCAGAAGGGAATGCTGTAACTTCAAAAACGACAGTAGGATAGGTACACACACCTACTTGATCACACTTAGTTGTTGTGGCACTATCAAGAGCGGGAACAAATCCTGTAGCAGCAGTTCCATCAGAGTCATTAGTATTATTACCAGCAGCAACAGTTGTAGCAGGAAGCCCCGTATGTAAAGCTGCCCAAGATCTGAACTTACTAGAATCTCTATTAGAGGAGGGGAAAGAGCAAGCTTTAACTGAATCTGAATTCCAACCAGCCCATTGTTCACCTTGCTCTTGGTAGGGGTCTGGGCCAACCCAACCCACATTAATTTCAAACCATCCTGCCCCTTTTGTTATCCAAATCCCGTCCGTACCACCTGATTCAAAGTCCCTGGTTGAGTTTCTACCAAAGCCTCCTTGTGACAACGCAACGCAATTAGATAAAGCAGCTTTCACACAATAGTTAGAATATCCAGTAGGAAGGGAGAAACTAAATCTCTTCTTCACCCAGTACATCATTAGAGGAGATGGATCACCATCAGCACCTCCAGTAGAGCCTTTTCCAATACCAGTTCCAAAGGAATTAGTAAAGATAGCTTCATCTAAAGAAGCCCCAGCCTCTTGAAAGTCTAGTGTACTATCCGTAGACATATTTCGGTTAATAGTATACTTAAAGTTCATCCAATCATTTTTATGCAGACCAGCCACGTCTTCGGTGCCGTCTAAATACTGTGACCATGTAGACCAATCCCACTCCGGATTCGCTGGTACATTGGCGTATGACATCCCAACGATACCATTTCCTAACCAATCACTATCACCTGAATAGGCTGCGGTAATAGCTCCTTCTGGTCCCCACTTTGTTCCACCCCAGATGTAACCACCCCCTACAGGTCTGGGCACTAAGGGAGGTGCAGGAGGATCTCCTGTGCCCCCTCCTGTCCCCAGAGCAGCGGTGATGGCACCGTGGATGTGATCGTCCAACTCTCTCTTGCCCACCGCAGGGTTAGCGAGAGACAGCCCAGGGAGAGCAGCAGCAATCCCCGCTCTCTCATCATAGGTTAGCTCAGTAGTTCTAAAGAAAGGTCTAATATCCACTAAATGAGATGAGGGAATAGTTCCTGCTTGAGCAGCAGTAACGACCACATAAGCTAACGGGAGAACGGTCTGCCCCACTAACCTAAAATCATTCGTCGCCAGATCATTAGCAAGAAGAGGAGCTAAGTTAAGAATATCATCTGGGGCAGGGAAAGAACCTGTTATTGTAGTACCATCTTTCAGTAATACCCCACCCTCATTACTAGCAATATCAGCTTTGGATGGAAGCATATAAGCGTCCGCAGTTGTGGGAGAGACATTATTCTTAACTATCGTAGCATACTCTCCCGTAGTGTTTGTATTAAAGTTTAATCCCAGCCCCGCTCCTACGAGGATTCCAAGTTTAGCAGTAGTAGTGGTAGCCACCCCACCATTACTAATAATTTTAGAACTTCCTTGGTCTATAGGTTTTGTATACAAGAAAATGAGGTCAATTCTCTGGGAAGTACCTCCGATTAATTGTGTAGCACCATTTCCATCAACATAGAAAAAGTCCTCGTCGCTGAAGTCTGGAACCGTTAGCTCCAAAGCTTCTGGAACATCCACTACAGCAGTCCTAGCTACACCCCTCCACCTCTTCGTAAATTCGGTAGCCAAAGGTTGATCATATGCAGTATTATTTAATGTAAAAGTAAATATATTATTAAGAGCATCGTATACCTTCTCATGATCTACTAAAGGAAATCCAGTATAACTTAAATTATCATTAAGGTTTGTTGAGGTAACAGTAGAACCAGTATTGACATACTGCCCTAAGCCCACCTTATACACAGCATAATCAGAGAATTGTTCAAACAAACCATTAAGGTGTAATGCGTTTGCACCCGCTGTAGAAAATATTTTATCTACCGCACTCCGTACCGCAGCAGGATTCCGCATAATCCAAGTAGTCCCCTCACCTTGGTAGTTGACACCAGCATTCAAAGCGGGTTGGCTAAGTGGTTCTGTTAGTGTAGCAGCATCGTTAATCCTTGCTGTAAACCTACCTGGGTTGACCGTTATTTTAGACCCCGCAACACTAGGTTTTAAATCACTAAAGTTGGCTCTAGTAACATTAGCAAAGCTAGTGCCTTCCGAACCAGCACCTTGTCCACCACCACCACCCATCATACTCTCTGATCCACCACCTGTAGCTAGATTTTCTACCTGATCTTTTAACCATAGGCAGTTCTCCTCCAGTTGTTGTACAGGAATATTATCAACTTCCCAGTAGTAAGGGTCATTAGCCTTATACTTCCTAACGGGAGCCGTAAAAATAAAGTTGCTATCGAAGAATGTCATTAGTCTAGTTTATTCAAATCAAATTCGCTTGCTGACAGGAATCCTTTTCCTGCTAAATCAGTCTCCGACTGTGCCCCTTCTCCAGCGAAAGAGGTAGTTGAAGTTTTCATGGTAACTAATTTGGGCCTACCAGCAGTACCTAGTGTAGCATTTTTAGCGTTAGCAAAAACAGCTATAGCGGACTCATCTAGTATAACCCTACTGTCGTAATCTTGAGGAAGGAGATCCTTGGCATAGAAGAAGTTAGACTCTTTCCAATGTTTAAAGTACGGTTTGAAATATCCAATGTCATCACATCCGTCTCTTTCTGGGATATCATCATCAGTAGCCTTTCCTAGTGCCGCACCTCTACCACAATCTTTATCACCTAAAGGTATTGCTGTAAATGCCACAGCCGCAGTATAATTTCGCCAATCCTTAGCTTCACCATATGCAGAATCACCGAAGTAAGCTGATGCCGTCAGAGAAGAAAGACTAATAGCACCCTGAATACCGCTCGGAGAAGTAGGTCCTGCCCCATAAACACTATAAATATCTGGACCACTTGAGGTAGTTAGGAAGATGGAAGAACACGAACCCGACATATTATACCCTTGAGCTATAGTTTGGTAGATAATCCCCGTTTCTCCACTTGGCTGATTATTATAAACCAAATACTTAGCGAATTGTTTAGGAGCGAAGTAGAGCCTAAAGGCTCCAAAGTTCTGTCCATCTGAGTGAGTATTTCCTGGCGTACCAGAAGAACCAAAGGAGTCCAGAACACTCAGAGTACTTGTAAAGAGAGTGCTATCAGGAACACCAGCCGAAGTACATCCTTTTCCATCGTTGGGACCCCCATCTACCACATACACAGCCGAGGGACCATTATATCCCACCAACGGAGGGAAGTAACCACTCACAGAACCATAACTCATGTCAAGCTTAGAAGTAGAATCAATATTCCAAATTCTTAACTGTTCACATCCTTGGGGGTCCCCCGTGGAATCCTGATAATTGTAATACAAGGCAGAAGTATTATTCCAACCAGCGGGGAAGTTAACATTCCTAACATTAACCCTACTTCCTTTCATAGAGCGCACACACATACCCCCCTTAGAGAGAGTTGCTATATCAGTAGCCTCGACTGCTAAGGGAAAAGTTTGATCGTCTGTCGCTTTTCTTGCCGCTACAACGGAGCCAACCATATCATAGGGAACCTCTCCAGGACCCCCTGCTGCCGCAGTTTGTAGTTGGGGGTTGGGGTAGAACTGAATGGATCCATATGTATGCCATGCAGAGGTTTCATAGGTGGAGTAGTTTGCACTTAAAACTAAACCAGAGGCAACCCAAGCGTCCGCATCTCCAGTCACAACTTCATCGGCAGCGGACTTGGCCCATTGTCCATTAAAATCTCCACAGTCCTCCATGTTGATAACAGAGTTATTGTTAGCGACCAAGCAAGCCCTACTTGATTGTAAGTCTACCTTAGTTTGGTTCTGCTGAACCGTAAGATCCCATTGTTCATTATCAATAAATCCATATTCGTCTTTAGGAGGACAAATATCCAAAACTGAATCATTATCAACTAAGACATTCACACCAGCCCTACTAATCAGAGTAGGTCCGTGTACTTTTAAATTGGACCCATTATTAACATAGGCATTAGCAGTATAGATTTGGTCTGGGTAATCATCAGGACCATCTAACCAAGTGAACTTTTCATCTCCACCTACGAGCCTACAGGTAGAATTATCCTTAACAAGAAGACTAGCTCCATAGTTAGCATTAGAGGTTCCTCCTCTCCCCTTGGTTCCATCAGTAGGTATCGCTCCATTATTTCCACCAGCACCAAAACTAGTACCAGTTTGGGCCTGAATTCTAGCATAGGTTAAATGCGCCAAAGAATTATTCTCTAAAATAATGGCAGGAATAGATAAGAGAGTATCAGTTTGTGCTGGAGAAGCTCCACGGTTTCTCTTATACTTACATCGAGATAGTCCCGCAGCATCAACAAGTCTAGGGTGCGTGTACTTAGAGTTATTTAATGCAAGGTGCTGTCCATTAGTATCCATCATCACCATTCCTGGAGCATCCTCCCACTCGTAGTACTCCCCTGTATTATTCTGGGGGCTGTTGGCGTTTCCTCTTTGCTCCGCAGGTACTAAAGTTTTCTCTACAATATTAGGAGAGTTTTTTGCATAAACTAGGTGGGAGTTTTTTAGATCAACCCCTAATGTTTGAGTGTGGTCTACATATAACTCATCTATTAAAATATCAGAGTTAGTAGCCTCTAACCCGACAGGATGTAACCAAATATCCATAGCTCCATCTAAATCCAATTTAGAGCTATTCATTAACAAGCCTCTATTTGAATTTTCAAATAGCTGTAGAGAGGTCATTGATTGTGAGTCCGTCCCTGTAAGCCGCTTGTCTCCTCCTGTAAGGATGGAGTTATACATCACCATTCCTCTGTCGTTTCTAGTGGATGCGAAGGCTGCATTAGCACCACTAGCTGCGTACTCTCCAACAGAACTCAGGACTACATTGGAATTGAATAAGTTGAATCCGACTCCCTTAATAGTAGTATCCCTATCATATCCATACCCTAAATTAGAGCTTAGTGCATAATTTCTGTATGCCCAAGCACCTCTACTTAAGATGACATTACTATTTACTAGATTAAATCCTGTTTCATAACACCGCATCGCAGCACAATGCTCTAAGACTACCTCAGAGTTATTAATATTAATACCGTGTCTAGTGGTGTACTTAGTTGGAACAGAAACACCCAAAGCACCATCTACAGCAAAGTTTCTGATATAGATTGGACCCCCACAGTTATTAACCTCAATTTTACTTAACCTATTACCATAAAACTCTCCAACTAAACCTACTCCTTCATCAGTACCATACGAACCTACTTTATCTCCGTCATAATCACGCCTCTTCGTAGGGTTATCCTCAGTTATTTCATTTGTAACAGATGAGATATCAAAAGCACTAATACTTAAATCATTATCGGCCCCATAATTAAGTAGTGGGAAAACCTCCCCGACTCCTGTTACCGCATCTGAGTGATATAAACTTGCGGTCATTTTAGCTGTTTTAATCCACTCATCGAAGGCTCTAACCTCATGGACCATCTGCCCTAAGATGATAGTATTATCCTCCCATCGTGGATCGTCAGGGGTTGCTGCGATAGCAGTACTGATGCCTAAGCAGGAGGTATCAGTAAGAGTATTCCTTAAATCGGCAGAAGATACTTCAGTTATATATACATCGGTGTTAGTTCCCGCTGTATATCCAGCAGCAGCCCCCTCACCAACGGTACGAGCCATCGAGGATAGAGCCATATCCTCACTCTCCAATCCTTGACCTGAATTAATGTGAGCATAGTTCCTATTCACAATCTCTAATGCACCACTCCCCGTAAAGTGAACATTATTTAGAACTAATTCTCCCAAATCTCCATAGCTTCCTACCTCAATTCTAACAGGATACCTAATGATATCAGGAAGAGCGTCTAACGCCCCACTTAAATTAAGGAAAATGTTGGGATTATCAACATAAGCTTGGGTTCCTAGAGCATCAGCCGAGACAGAGAAGACTACACCACTTACTTGAGGACTTCCTGAAGTAGGCCAGCCAGCCTTCTCCCATAAGTAATAGGTTCTTTCCTCTAAATCGTAGAGGGGAATATTATCTTGCTCCCAGTTATAGAAGGAACTAGTGTCAAACTTTTCTACCCCTGGAGTCCAACTATGAAGAATCTTATTATCTCCACCCTCTACATAAATATCATTTTTATTGAATCCCATATTAAAAACTTAGCGTCCACTTAAATATTAGAGAAAATTCCTCTTTTTTAGTTATTTCATTAAATACCCTGTATGCAACTAACATTGGCCTAGGATCTCCATCATACCCTGTTGGATTTTTCATCAAGAGCCCAATTTCATTTAGAGTCATTTCATTGGTACTATTAGTATCTAGGGTTATAATATATTGAACCGAATTTGGCGCAGTCCTTCGAATCATCTCTTGAGGCATCACTATCATATCTTCTGGGACTAAGACTCCGTTCTTTATTTGATCGTGCGACTCTATCCTCATAGAAGAAGTTCCATATTGCAGTTCAGTTAATTCAGTTACAAGAGTATAGGAAGAGACATTCACAGCCTCAGCTAACCCATCCATTCCTAATTGGGCATATTTTATCTGATAATCTAAGATAGAGTTAGAACCAATACCTCCAAAGAGCAACGCTAAACCTACACCCATTCCAGAGACAATCATATTGTTGTCTGCGAAATGGAGTTCTTCCGTTCCATCTGCGTATTTTTTCCAAACCTCTAGGTATCCTACGGGGCTCAGTTCTCCTAGTACATTACTCATATTAGTATATATCCTTTATACCTGTCCATTAGTTATAGTTGTTGGTGGATCTGTTCTATAAGTTAGGTATTGCTGCAAACTAGCGTTTACTGCGCTCCATATCCTACATAGTCTCCACCAATGATTATCGTTATCTATGTGAACCCCTACTCCCTGCTCCGCTATGGCTAAGGCAATCATTTGCTCAAGCAAATCATCTCCTCCCCCACCAGCAGTATCTTGCATAGAACCTAGGAAGATGCTACTCAATTCATAAGGGTCTACTGGAGTATTATCATACTCTTTCAGATGGTACAACTCTGAATAGTCCGATCCACTTGTAGAACGGAGAACTTTCCAGGTCCCCGCACTAGCGTCTGGGATAGTACCGTAGGATACACCCCCAACTATCTCACTAGCCCCTGGAACCACATAGTTTCCAAATAATTCTCCTGTAGATCGGACTACCATACCTCTTCTTCTTACAGTAGGAAAGTGGGCAACCCCACTTATAGAATTTGTTGGAGATGCGGGGCTATAATCAGACCACGGTTGGCTATCTGGTTCATCTGTATCATAAACAAGTCCGCTTCCACTATGGGATCCCCTGTAGGTCCAACTAATATTCCCCTGACTTCCACCCAAAGGAGTGTAATACTCAAAGAAAGAATACTCTTTAGAGTGTGAAAGAGAGCCACTCAGAACAGGAAGAAAGGAGCTTCCCTCGTATTTTGTGTAGTCTCCTGGGCGTATCTCTAAAGCATCTTTGTTTACACGGGCAATATCGGCTATAGTAGCATAGATATCTATAGCATCTACCATAGCACTAGTCGCATTACCAACCCCCTTGGCAGACTCTGGGATAAAGGAAGCACTTGCAAACATAGGAACTCTAACCCCTCTTTCGTAGGTTGTTCCCTTCATGCCCCCTCCTGGTCTGTCATTATACTCATTTCCTCCACCCCGTCTATACTGTAGTTGTCCGTAGGCAGGGTCAGTAGCCTTCCTCCATCTTGAATAAATCTCTCCAATCCCACTAACTGCACCCAGTCCTCCATAGGTGCCAGCAGGGGAGACTGCTGCCTGTGCATAGTCCATATAATCGTTCCAAACACCATTATCAGTTCCGTTATCACCCATCCATATAAACAGGGTTCTATTTTTTCTAGTTGCATCTAGGCTGCTTAGGAAGCCACTCATGCAATAATCCATGCTCTCTATCATCGCATTTTGGTTAACCCATACTGCGCTTGCTGCATCAGTATAAGACATATCCACACCTCCGTCTGCTGGGAGGTTCATCAACATTTGGATATGATTCTCATTATACTTATCAGTATAAACTGTACTACTTGGGGGGTAGGTGTAGGGAGTATGAGCGGTATTTAAGGGAAGATACATAAAGAAAGGTTGGGGAGCAGAGTTGAACACCGCACTAGCTTCCGCAAAAGTTTTAACTGTAGCATACGAAGACACATCTCCCTGAACATAGGGTATAGCGTTGCCGTGGCCTCCGATACCATTTGATTCAGGAAATGTGGTATACCCTGAGTCAGAAACCGTTACAATATCCCCATTGATATTCATAAAGTAATTGATATATCCCATATTAGAATCATTAATAGGGAAATCATCATCCCAGTTATCTACACTAGAGGCTACACTAGGTCTTTCATTTTTGTGTCCTGGAATTGGAGGATTGTTTAGATTCTGGAACATAGCTCGGTAATCATCCCACTTCCCTACAGCAGAAACATGTGCCCAACCAGTACCAGAGAAAGAAGTAAACTCACCCTCAGCCTCTGCTGATTCTTTTTCATAATAAGTAGAGAATTGGTTCCACTCACACAGATGCCACTTACCTATCATCGAACTGTAGTAACCATGCTCTCTCAGTAGTTGAGGAAGAATCTTGAAGTTATTAACTCCCCAAGTTGAGATTCCTCCAGTCTGAGACAGAATGATATTAGAGAGGTTTTTAAGAACACCAGGACCTGCGGGATTATCTGGATCAGTAGTCCATATATCATGCTCGACTCCTAATGCTTCTAAACCTCCCCTCAACCTTAGTGCTTTATTTGTAGCTACGGTGGCAACTCCATGACCCCAATATCCTGTACTTCCTGCTTTCCCTCCATCAAAGTTATCAAACTTTTTACTAGAGAAGGCATTCTTTCCTGTTAGGATATTAGCTCTTGTAGGGCTGCACATAGTATTAACCCTAGCATCGGTAAACATAATTCCCCCCTCCATCATCGCACTCAATTGAGGGGTATTGGGATACAGCGGACCATGCTGATTCGGAGCCCACATATCTATCTCAGTAGGGTTCCCAGAGGTAATATTATCTTTATCATACATTCCTAGCTGATCAATGCCTATATCATCAGCCATGATAAATACCACATTAAAACCCTGACCTGTAGCGTAGTCTACAATATGCGTCTCTGAGTTCTGTGGTCCTAAGAATTGCTGATACCAACTATCCTTCTCAATTATCACCTGTAGTGCCCAATTTACTCTGTCTCTATCGCAACGAGCTACATCTTGGAGATCCCAATCAAGGTAGTGGCTTACCGCTCCTGATACAAATTCACTAGCAACTGTTTTATTTTTACTAGGAGAGTAGTTATTAACAAAGGATGATGTAGTAGCGCACACAGCTAGAACATTCTTTAGAGTATGTCCTTGCATTATATCAAACATATCATTTGATAGTTGAGATGGTGTTCTATATTCGGCCCCGTTTCCTGCTGATACAGATGAGATATCATAACCTGATAGGTCTAGGTTTACTGCTGGCTCTTCAATATTAGGTATCTCTGTATAGGTATTATCCCCTACATTATATAATTTAAAGAAGGGGACATAATCTGTACTAGTAGAAGAGGTGGAAGATCCAACATAACTCATGTGAGAGAACACAGAGGAGTTATCGAGATGCCCCCAATATACTCCAGGCATATTTGTAGCATCACCTATAGAACTTGTAGAGGACGCTTGGAATGTGGGGGACCACCACCGTTTTGCATACAAAGGAACCTCTCTCCATTGGTATAGCTCCTTTAGAGAAGGTATCCCTGACCAGTAAATTCCTCCAGTCCCCGTAACTACATCGGCTTTAACTAACAATAGCGAACTTAAAGCTCCCATCCCACTAAGACTACTACTGATAAAAGCGGAAGTATCGTAGTAGTCTGTACTGGAGGACATTAGAGGTGCGCCATCATCCACAGAAGAGAGAACACTTCCAAACATACCCACCTGTTTAGGAATTCCAGCAAGTTTAAAATCGAAAGTACTTAGAGTATATGGATACCAACTTTCCCAATCCATAATCCCTTCTCGATTAGCTACAGCGATAGCTCTAGTGGAGCAAGCCTCATAGGAAGCAGAAGCCATAGCCACTCCTCCAACCGCAGACCCCTCTGGTCCATAAGCTAAATAGCCAGCTAGTGTACTCCCAAACCCATTCCCCGCTACAATAACATTACTGGCATTAAGGTTCCAATTTGCTGTTACTAACTCCCCTCTCTCCTTTGCGAATTGAATAGAACTCACAGCGTCTGTAAAGCTATTTGTTAATCCATTAGGAAGTCTTAAGGGACCAGTAGAGGAAGGAACTAGCCCTGCACTACTATCAAAAGAAGAAGTGAATAGAGGGGTAGACGAGGTAGCTGTAGGATAATCATAATCAAACGCTACGACTGAAAAGCCGTTCTGTAGGAGGCGTATAAGATAGGAATTTTCAACATTTTGTCTAAGGTTGTCAGGGATGGTGCTTGTTTTGGTGATTGGCTTATTACTACTTGTTACATTAGGGAAATAGCACACCCAAGCATTCCCGTTAGGATTTTCAAAGGGACTTTTATAGAAGTTATAGGTATCTCCTATCTCGGTAGGAGTAAGGTTAACTTGATTTGCAATATTGATCGCTAATACCCACTCAATTTGAAGTAGGAAATCACTATTCTTTGCAAGAGGAGTAGAAATACCCATACCATCTTCAAACCCAAACGACTTATAGGCACCTAACTGTAACTTTCGTGGTGTTAGGGGGTCTTTACTTAGGTTGTAAAATAATCCAGCCTCACTTATATTGTGACCATTAAGTGTATTTTCATCAATAATCACAGTAAAGCAAACCGTGCTATCACTCATTTTGGTAACATGAGCATTATCGGGTTTCCTTAAATCAATGAAAGCGTTCTCTTTACTACTCACACCTATTTGATTAATAGGATCCTTGTAAATAAGCTGATCAAATTCTTCTAAGTGTAAGTTTGTGTGGTCCCCATAGTCTGGGATAGTGGCAGGAGAAGACAACTCGTACAAGTACTTTGTTGCCCAATTATCTTGGGCACTAGTTCCTAGCTGGAGCCACCCTAGGGTTATATCCTCTGGGGTGTAGGAGGGATCATACACTCCCTCCATTATATCAGCAAGAAGAGTTGCAAACCCTATGGTAATGATATTATCGTCATCTACTACCACCTCATCAGGTCTGTTATCAACAAACTTCTTGGTAATAGTTACATGCCCACTAATTTTAGGCTTGATATTCATACGAAATATAATCTCCAAATTAGAGTAAGATCCCCAGGACGGTTACACCCTGGTCCCCCCACAGGAGGATCTCCTGGCCTATCGCCAGTAGTACAAATATTATCTAGTAAACTCTTTTTAGAAAACAACTTATACCTTTTCTCATTTGTTATAGGCTCAAATTCGAAGGGTGGATTATTATATTTCTGAGCTTTACATAGGTCCATAGCCCACAATCCTATATTGTAAATTCCTCCATATAGATTACAAGCACCTACATCCCCACTCCCAATTATAACCTTGTATGCTATTTCTCCTGTATTAGAAGCATGGAGAGCATGATTTATAGCTGTATTTGCAGATACGGTTAACCCAGACCACCCTGCGGCAAGGGCTGTGTCAGTTGTAGACGATCCTACAAAGTTTACAAATCCACTAGTATCCATAGAGCTTACTTGATTAAATAAACTATTGTAACTTGAAGCATAGATTACATCTGAAAATCCTGCTGCTCCAATCTGAACACCAGCATCACTACTAACGGCCCAAAAAGGTGTGCCTCCCGTCCCACTCCCTGCGGGATAACATCCTAGAAGTTGAGACATTCCAGGAACTAATATAGCAGAAGTAGAGGATAGATCAGACGCATAGGCTAGGGTATTCAAATTATGCCCTATATCTGAAATACCTGAACAAAGACCACTTATAGAGGAAGGGGGGTCAAACGAAGCCTCATTTGGATGTGTAACTTCCCCAGACACAAGAGCGTTCAACTCTAGTTGCGTCTGCCTGGGAGTAACAAAGGAGGGAAGAAGATTTCCCGCATCTGTGGGCATATAAGAAGACACCTCGGGGTCCCCTGGCGCAGGTGGACCCCCACTCTGAATGACAACAACTCTTACTAAAGGATCATTATTGTCAACACTATTAAAAGCTCCATACCCTTTTCTGGCTGTAAGCTCATGAGCATGACGCTGATATCCTTTACTATCCTTCCCAAAAGAAATAGCTTGGATAGTATAATTAGAAGTATCTAAAATGGAGGACAGGTCAGGAATACCAGAAAGACTAGAGTGTGCAGTCATGATGTCTACTAACACCTCTCCCGCACCATCTACAACCGTATTCTGGCCTTCTATTAAAAGCTCCTCGTCCGAAGTTCCATAGCACTTATATACTTCTAGCTTACCTCTCATGGTGATCCCTCTTTAAAATCTACTAGGTTATAAATCCCTACTGGGCTACCGTCATTTCCTAGGTAACTAGCTCTGGTATCAGGATCCCATCTTGGGTGATAACGATAGTTCAATCTACTTCCTCCACTTGCTTCAAATATTCCTGAACTATCAGCGGCTATTCGCGTAGCAAAGCCTCGACCTAAACTACTTGCTGCTAATGAATTCATATATTTGAAGATCCCCCTGTAGTCATCTAACCCAGTTCTAGTTATATCCTTAGAGTGGAGATTTCCTACATCATCCGTGTAGGATATCGTAAACTCATCTAAAGCAGTTTGGGCTAGAGTTTGATCTATTATAGTAACCTCTGGAATAATATACTTACTATCTCCTGCATAAGGTGCTTCAAACAAAACCTCTACCACATAATGCTGATTAGTCCTATGGAGAAATGCTGGCGTATATTCTTTAGGGTAAGATTTAAAATTGCTAGATAACCTAGTCTGTTTATTATGAGTATTAAACTTAAGGGCAATAGTTTGAAAGTCTGTCTCGGCTAAGTTGGCTATTAATGTAGGAGAAGCTTTGGGTACTTCAAATACAGTAGACATGGCTTCTACATTATCATAAGCCTCCGCTATAGGGGAGAGTAATACTGAACTTACAGGATAAGCTACCCACTCCCCATTATGATACTTGTTATCATAATTCCAGGTATTCTTAAGCTCCCAGGACCAGAAGTACCCGTCTTCTGGAATCGTATGTATCCATACCCACACTTTATTTTGATAGGTGGTTTGCCCATTCATTCTAGCTATCTTCATTTTAAAATCGAAGTCGTGATCAGGAAGGAGCAAGTTAGCTGACACAGAACTGTTTCCATATCCCGATAAATCGAACCTAATCCTGGGGACTATATCAGGTTCATAGTTGGTGGCATCCACCTCTAGAGTTGCTTCTTTGGCTAGGGTTGAAATTAGCCCTGGAGTCTCGTCCAAATATTTTACTGATGGTCTATAAACTTTAAAGGAAGGTCTTGGGCTAGGAAGATCCTGTGGTACTTCCGTTCTATAACAAAACTCTACACCACTCAAAGCAAAGGGATATCTGTATTCTCCTCCATCCGTTGCTCGGACTCCAATGACCAAACTACTAGCCTCATCTTGAACTGAACTAGCACCCGAATCATACAGAACGGATGATGTTACCCCTCCGAACGAGGGCTGAACAAAGGAGGAAGCAACCATTGTACTAGAAACACCGTTCTTCGTGAAATTACCATTGTACAATAATGGTCCGTAAATATGGGAGAAGACTGTCCTGCCCCCGTGATCATAGCCTCCGCTTACTAAGTGAGGGGCTGTACCATGTCTTCCAAATTCTCTAGCGTACCGATTATATACCTCCTGTACCCCAGAGCCAAACGAATAGTCAGAATATGTATCCCAACTACTTACTCCATTGAATGCACTATTCGCTAGAGATTGGATGGGGTCTAACCAAGTAGTTGAAGCTTGCCAGTCTCCAGAGACATCTTTATAATGATTATACGCATCTCGCAACGCATCCTTTTCCTTGGTTTGGTGCATAATCCTTATTATTTCAGGACATTCTTCTCTTCTGATATATAAAAGACACTTACCATCTTGTAATTGATCGTTAACATTTTTTAGACCTCTCCAATGAAAAGTATTAGAAGTATCTACTCCAAAAAACTGTCTCTCAGAGGCACTAGTTTCACAATAGGACCAGACAGGATGTAAGGCACTTACCCCTGACGGAAATGGAGTTTGAAACTCACACCCAGAATAGTTATAACCCAGAAGTAAGGCTCCTGCACTAACAGCAGGATTTAAATCAGGGGTGGAAGGTTCATAGCTATTAGGCATATCAAATCCAGTTCTAGAATAATACCCGTTTCTAGGAAGAGACATGTGAAATGTTCTTCTTCGGAGATTATTTCTAGGAGCAGAGTTCACTTTAGGAATACCTCCTGCCCATGCTGGGGCACCATTTCCATCCATTATCTCGTCTGCAACCGTGTCCACATACTGACGAGAAATATTAGTAGAAGATAATCCATGACCCAACCCTACCTGCTCTCCCCAGTAGGTCATGTTTACTCCTGAAAGATCCCAAGCATTTACCACAGTACTTGATGTGAATACATCAAGGGGAGTATACATAGGAATGGGGCATGCAAATAAGGTAGCCTGAAGGTACTCAAAAGCCTCTAAAAACATCTTAACCCTGGGGATGGCGTGGGCTGGGATAGTTTTATTTAATGCCTTAAGGGCTAGTACAATCCCTAAAGCAGTATCGGGGTTTGCGGATTTCGTGGTCTGAGTGTAGCTGTTAGAGCTTAAATGAAGATCAAAATGGGAAGATTTTGCATTCCACAAAGGCAGAACACTAGTTCTTTTATTTGATATATCATCTAATATTTCTGTAAAGTTAACGGGAAGTTCAAAACCAGAAGTGAAAAGGACAAATCGGTTTCCTAGGCTAATGTCATCTGTGCTAGAAACGGAGATAGACTTAATATAATTTAGTGTAGAGGTTGTTAAATCACTATCTACACTAAAAAGCTGTAGTTGTTCTTCAAGCGTCCTTAATAGTGGCTGACTTACTTGTACTTTCTCATAATACCTAATCTCCTCATAAGGAGGAATGGGGTAAGCTCTTCCTCTATAATTAAAAGTAAACTCTGGGTCTGACCCTGGAGTAGGAAATAGTTTGTCACCTAAGAGGAAGTCGGTGGGGTGTTCCTGCCATAAGACTTTTAGTATTTTATCCACACACCGTCTTATATTAGAATCAGCATCAGTCGTAGATCGGTCTGCAAGAGTAGTCCCAGGAAGCGTAACTCCATACTCTAAAGCAAGCTCTTCTGTCCAAAGGTCAAAGGGGTTGTCCTTATACCCCACTTGATTAAAGTAAGAAGTTCCAGTACTGAGTAAGTAGTAAATTAAATTAGGAAGATACGATTCATATAACTCATACATTACTCCTGATAAATTGAAGTCGTTACTCTCTCCAAATAATGAATTTAAAAGAAGTTGGGTAGCCCACTTTGTCCCCTTAGATTTATAAATTCTAACTGCGTTTCTTATTTGGGATCGCCACCTTGCGGGGTCTGCCCCAAGTAATTCCCATCCAATCAAATCAGCTAAGTGGGGGAGATACTCTTGAGGGCAGTTATCTATGTCGTATAAAGACTCCAGCTTATCAATAGGAGAGTTTACATCTTGGTATGCATACCCAAGAACTCGTAATAATTTACTAAATGGACCCGCAGCAACCTCTTGAGGAGTAAAGGTATCATATACTACATAATCTTCAAATGCATCCTTTACCTTAAAGTCTGTAGCGTCTGCATATAGAGGAGAATATAGAACTTCTACAAGTGTCTTGAGTCTGTCTAGATTCTGTGTACCACTCGTATAGGTGCTAGAGGATACTCCTGATACAAAATCAGTAGGAACTACTTCTGCTCTCTGAAAAGCAGGTAGGTCTAAATAGTTTTTCCATAGGTACTCTTCAAAACCTTTGATTCCTTCGGTTATATACAGACTACTGCCTATAAATAAGTCCGTTAAGCTATCTGAAACAAACGAAGAAGGGTCATAAGTGCCTCCTGTGGGGGCACTAGTATTTAAGAAATAGAACCACCCCAGAGAGTTGATTAAATACTCATGGAGTCCCGAAGCTCCTACCACCCCATAAGCAGTATACAAATTAGAACTAGCCCCCGCTGGAGTTGTGACACTTGACACTTCCCCATTAAGAGTTAGAGCAGGAAGTAAGTGAGTGTCTAAATATGTTTTCCACTCTGCACTTGTATTAAATGCTTCAAGTTGAAATTCTAAAGGATCTAGAATATCTCTTTCAAAATAGAATGGTGTAATCCTGGTGTTTTCGTTCTGTTTTATAAAGAATGGTGCGATCCCAGAAAGGGTATTTATGGCAGAGAAGTTAGGGGTGGCTGAGATGGGGAGAATTGTGGAGAGGTTATTAGCCGCTTGAAGGTGCGTCTTCAACAGAAGATCCAACGGATCTAACTCCATTCCACTAAGATCAAAATCTTTAATGGAATAGACAGTAGGTACTATTTTTTCTAGGGCATCTCCATAATTTCTTTTGAAGTATGTCTTAGTAGTTGGATCAAAAGCTTTGAAGTTAACTCCCATTAGACTCCTTTAATATTTATAATAACATTGTTCAACTGAATAACTTCATTAAATTCTACATGAACATCCGAAGATAGGTTGTCTACTTCCGCAAATCTTACACTTGGCACATCTTCAAATACTGACCTTGTAAAATCTGTTAAAATAAATGGATCTCCAAAATCAATATTATCATTATTGAAATATTTTAGGATTGATCCTCTAGTAGAAGCTTTAATCTCTTCCTCTCTGGGAAGTAAGTTTCTGTCTACTGAAATAGTCGTAACTAGATCCAAAGTTCTTACAATACCATCTACAATTATAATTTCATCAGTAAGCATCTTCTTCTCATTCAAGAACTCTAGCATCTCCATCTTAAACGAGGTGCTGGCTTGCTGTAGTTGAACATTACTTGCTTTTTCCAAAACATAAACATCAATAATATTTGCCGAACTATAAGCTTTTCTAACGACAGCAGTAACCTTCCCTACAGTACCGTAGCTAGAAATAAATTTAGCGGCTCTTGCCACATAATCTTCTAGGGTTACAAGCCTGTCCTGGGACTTGAACCAAAGAGGTGCATATTTCTTAGCGTGTGCTACACTCTCTGCGTCCGCTCCTCCTGTAGCTAAAGAAGTATTCTCTACTGTAGCTTCCATTGTATTCGCTGGATCTCCTTGAATCTCGACGGTGGTTACAGCATTAATATAACTCTTTTGAATATTACCTCTAGTCCCTCCTCCGATTCTATAAGTAACTTCATAACCAGCACCGATGGGAGGGGAAATTCCAGCAACATTATCGCCAAATACGATAGTTCCTCCAAATGCGTCATTCAGATTAACCTGAAAAATCTTGTCAGTAGCTCCCGAAGCAAAATAAATACTCTCAACCTGGGTGAAAGCACCCGAAGCATTAGGAACACCAGGAGCGTCTACATACACAGAGACGCTGCCCTCAATGATAGGACTCTGAGTTAAGCTGATAGTCTTAATGCTGTCATATGTATTAAAAGTTCCTCTATCCACCACTAAAGATCCCTCTAATAAAGCTACATTAGTCCAAACCTTTCCAGCCGCTAAGTTAGACTCTTCAATATTTAAGTAAAAGGAGGAATCAGCAGTCGCGTCTGCTATCCGTCCCGCAACCACCTTATACATTGTGTATGTAACTAAGCCCCCATCTTCAGGAGAAGTTACTGTAACCACCCTCTTCTGAGGAGATAAGGCTACCGTAGTCTCTGAAGGGGCTCCTGCGAGAGCGTTTGCTGTTTCTATTGTACAATTTGCAGCAGCAGCCAAAGGACCTCTCATTCTTACTCCCACTAACTCAAGCAGCTTCTTTACATTTGTTCTATTTCGTGCTGTAGATATAAAACTTTCGTTAGCCAACATGTCAGCCTTCAATGATAAAACTGATCCCATATAAGCTATCACTTCAACAAGCATGATACCTAAGTCCGACTCCGAGAAGTTTTGATAATCTAGTGGATAAACAGCTTTTACATACTCAATTATTGTACCTCTTAATGTTAGAAATTCCGTTGCTGAATAATCAATAAGGTTGCCTTTCCTAGCATCAGGAACAATGACATCCTTCATAAAATCTGTTTTTACTTCTCCCGTGAAATTTGATAAACTCATGATATTCTTACTCCTACTTCAAAAATAGTATTATTTAACTCTGTAGCGACTACGGATAGATTTATTACTAAACCCATCCCACCCTCTACATTAATCGTGTCTGACTCTACGATCCGTAATTTTTTTACTGCCACATCGGGCATAAATCTTGACAAAGAAGTTAGGATCTCATGTCTAATATTTATAAATAACTCTTCTGTTAACGGCTGAAATAAGAATCTCTTAAGGCTCATTCCATACTGAGGCATCATTACCCTCTCCCCTTTTTCTGTTTGGATTAGCTGCTCCAAATTATTTCTTAATAATGTTACACCACTTTCTCGGTTATAATCCCCAGCCCCCTTAGATTTGCCTAGAGGAAAGGCGAAGCCATATGTTTTCTTACTCCTAGCCGTTACCTCCAGCTTACGCTGACGATTAGGCGCAGTACCATGAATATTAACAGTATTACTTAGTGACATTATAAATCAATATTTTTAAAGTATGGTTCTTGAGCATTATAATTTTTTTGAATCTCTTTTAGACTCAATGCCTTAGAGTAGAATTTGGTACTCCCCAAATATCCATATAGTCCACTTACCTTACCGTGATATTTACTCATGAACCCGTCCATGTCTGGAAGTTCGGTAGGATGTCCCGTCCATTTCAAGAACCCGTCCGTATAACCTCCACCTAACACCCAAGGGGTTGTATTAGTATTTAGCTTTGGACCATAATTAAAGTCTGTAGTTTGGTTTGTAGAAGTAAGATTATACTCAAAGGACTTCTTCTCTATAGAACCGTCCAAATCTTCTCCATAGTACCAAGTAGGCAACGCTAAGAAGCTGTGACTGGTTGGAAGCCCAAAAGCGGCACCAATTCCAGAGGAAGCCATCTCAACTCCATCCAGATAGAAGGACATTTTATTAGCAGAGGGATCTACTGTATAAACTACATGCATGAACTGTCCTGAAACATCCCCAAAATTTCTACCATGTGATCCACTAACATCTAAATCCACCTTGAACTTGTACATATTATTTTGATCAGTACAAAGAGCTTCGTCAGTAGCAATAAATCCAATTCCTGAAGTGTTGTATGAAATTGTAGGCGCAGCAAAGAAGCACATCCTTTCTGTGGGGTTATCGTCTGGTGTGTTATTAGGGGCGAGGTCCGAAGTTACCTGCCTATCTCTACTAAATCCCATAACAAACCCTTTAACATGCTCACTACCGAAAGTGTTAGGAGGTTCATCCGTAGTTAATTTTTCATCAACTCCTCCATTATTTTCACACCCAATAATCTACCGATTATAATTATAAGGTCCCCATTGTCCCGCAGGGGAGTTATACCGACTAGACGAAGAGGTTTCAATCCCTGGAACATACACCCAAGTCTCTATTGTTGCTCCACTTGAATTATAGAAGAAGTTGTTGAACTCGTAGGACTCTGGAAGTCTTACCGCATTACCTAGTTCGGGAGTATTCCCTAATGAATCATACTGCACTAACCCCGTTAACCTTGGTATAGATAAGCCATTAGTAAAAATAGTATCAACATCTTTCGATAAGAGCTTTGCATTGTTATAGATAATAGGGTTTAGAGGGTCTACAGTTTGCTGAACACCAGAGGCTGCACAATTAAGTACTCCCCACTTAGATAGAGAATCATAAGGGCTTTCCGTAGGAGTTTCTGTAGTAGCTTCTAAAAAGTTATATACTGCGAACAGCTTATCAACTGTGATTTCATCAGTAAGATTTAGTAGGGATACTTCCCTAGCTCCAGTAGTACTAGAATCATAAATGATTCCAGCCTTCCCTATTGCAGGAAGCATTAAGTGATCCGAACCGAAACCCGCCTCAGTCCCAGAAGCAGCGACAAATAACGGGTGAAGGGGAAGAACTACCCCAGACACCTCAGCCTGGGAGAAGGTTAAACCTTTTTGTAACTCTAAAGATACTCTAACATTGTAGTCCTTTAAGTAAGTAAAATCATTAATAGGAATATGTCCAACTTGTGGAACAGTAGCTTCCGATCCAAAAGTGCCAGGGGTAACGACTGCTAGTTCTATTTGTTTCTTTCGTTTATCTATACGAGAATCATGTTTAGCAGTATTAGACATTAGTGCTTGGCGCATATTGTACACTACGGAAGTTCCTGACCCAGCAGCGGTGGCATTGTTTATCTGAGTTGTAAGGTCATTAAGATGCTTACTCTTTTCAGATATCAACTGTTGAAGTAAATGATCTCCATCATAATACTTATGCAGTAATGGATCATCGGATATTAAATTAGGATCAAACAAAGTATCTATAAAGATATCAAGTTGATCAAGCCCAATGGGAGTACCCTTACCTCCTAAGTTGGGAGAATACTTATTAAGATACCTCTCACCAGCAGGGGGTAAGGAAACTGTCGGTACATCTGGGACTCCTCCTGATTGAGAATCATAGTAGAGTCCATCAATAGTTAATATGAACTGTCCCTGTTTCGCTTTAGGAGGACCGTACTCTAGTCTGAAAATTTTCACAGCTTGATCTACGAGTTCCCCGTCTAAACCTACCTCGACATCTCCAGCCAGTAGTCTAGTCCAATCCTCTGCTGTAGTTCTTCTTATATTAGTCCCTGCTAAAATAGCTTCAGGTATCCCATCTCCCCCCACTCTTAGTACAGGTTCTGCTGTTGGATCGTTAACTCTCTTATCGAAAATGCCACCAATAACTTTTAATTGAGCGTTACATTTATCAGAAAAATCTATAGCTTCCTGCATTTCGCCCCTAGCAATCGCAAACTGCGTCTCTGGATCGGGTCCCTGTGGACCGAACGCTCCAATGCCCCCAGGAGGCTCCACAATGCCCCCAGGAAGCCAAGTGCCTCCATTGTCCAGACAGGTCTGTTCATCATCCCCCTCGGCTCCGTGGCAAGTCCCAGGAGGCGCATCGGGGATCCAGGTTCCTCCGTTCGCTTGACACTCCAAGGCAGTCGATCCTGTCCCTCCATCGCAGACCCCTGGAAGGCCCAACCCAAAACTAGAGGCTAAAGCCCCGCCTCCCTTGTTGGCTGCTAAAATCTTCCCAAACTTATCTAAACATGCCTGAACATCTGCAATTTGGTCTAATCCCGTCTGTATGTTATTATACAAAGTAGCTCCATAAGTAGCTGCATAGCCCAAGGCTCCTAAAAACCCTCCCAAGCCAGCTAAAGCATCTCCTTGATCTCCATCTGATCCATATTTAGAAGAGTCTCCTACAAACTTCCACTTGCCTGTATCTGTATCAAATTCAATAATCCCACTATCTAAAAATAGTTTTTTAGTAATTAGTGCCGTAGCATTATTCGCAGAATCTCTAGCGTCTTTTAAGGTGTCACCCATCCCCCCCAACATCTCAGAGGGAAGTAAACTCAAAAGATCTTCGGTCATATTCAAAATACATTGAGGAGCCCCATACCCCATACCTATTGCGTCTAATAGGCTAGGGTCTGAGCTACTGCCCAGGACCTTTGCTGCTTTTTCTAGATCAAAAACTCCCATGTTAATTTAAGTTGATTACTCCGTTAGGTGTAGAAATGTTGATGTTTCCATTATTAGAGGTCATATTGATATCTGCCTCTGCCTCTATATCTATCCCCTGAGTCTCAGATGTTATCTTTATCTGTTTATTAATCTGAACTACATGTGTTCCCCTAGAATCAATACGGATTACAGAGTCTTTTCCGTTAGTAGTAATGAACATAGATGGTACATCTTTCATAGGTGTACCCTTCCCCTCATTACAAGTTAAGGTCATATCATTATTTTGTGCTAAGAGGTTTACCGTTCCCCAACTCTTCACCTTATCTGGATTAGGGGCATTTTTTCCCGTAGAGGTGTTTACTATATTTAAATTCCAACCATCCACCACCCTAACATCAAACTCACTCTGATGAGTGGTATAAGATTGTGGACCCATACTCCAGCACTCCACCTCCCTCGCTGCTTGATGAGGAGAAACTCCGTCTGTAGAGATCTTAAAGTGATCTCCATGCTCATTTTGAATCAAGATACAAGACTTATCAGGGGAATCGTCACAAACTATTTTCTTATCTAAATGGCTCTTCATCTCAATTCTAGTATTAAAGAAACTAGGATCATAACAATCAGACATTGTGAAAGAGTGCCCCTTTGGTGATTTCCACACATACTTCATTGGTCTTGCTCTGGCTTTATAGATGTCTTTGTCTGGTAAAATACCTCCTGTTTGATAAGGACCTGTCATATTACTGCCTGGAACTTGATAAGGAACATCGGGATTCGGAATAGACCCTAAGTAAACATATTTCTTTTTAGTTGTGGTAGACGGGTTTCCGTCAGGAATATGTGCTACCATAACAATAGTATCCTTCTCGGGGACTGCCCAGAAGCCTCCTCCTCCTTTTCCATGATAGGGGGTACTATAGGTGACAGCGACAGGGGTTCCTAAATGAGGGAGCGTTACCTCAATACCTCCTGCTTGGAAGGGGTCAACCTCACTTTTTACCTTTCCTATATAGATCATTGGAAATTTACTGAAATGAGAAGGAGTCTCTGGACTGCCTATGAGTCCATACTTCTGTAAAACAGCTACTATAGTCTTTCGTATTATGTTTAAACCTATCATATTTAATTTCCGTTAATCATGGATC
>Ga0114899_1000666_pt1 | contig 23378 bp, 37 predicted proteins | sample MalvireepMed_215_FD_83497 | JGI IMG/M metagenome (GOLD analysis project Ga0114899, IMG submission 83497) | Marine viral communities from the Global Malaspina Expedition - Malaspina viral metaG DeepMed_215 | ecosystem: Environmental > Aquatic > Marine > Oceanic | place: Mediterranean Sea...
AAATTGCTTTGTTAGCAGCACAACAAGAACGACTATCCGAGCTAACTGATGTAGTTGCTAAGTTGGAGGAGAGCATTCAAAATGACGAAGACGATGATTAGCACAACGATTGACACTGTAGAGAATATAATGCCGGCTGGTGCCACTCTTAACGAATGGCGCGACCACGTCTACGAGTGGGCACGAGGCAAAGGCTGGTATGACGTGGAGCGCGACAAAGACGACCTATTCGCACTTCTTCACACCGAGGTTAGTGAAGCCTTTGAAGAATACAGAAATGATCACGAGCCATCGAAGATCTATTATAACGACGGCAACGACAAACCCGAAGGCGTACCTATCGAAATTGCCGACTTGTTTATCCGGATTATGGACAATGCCGGCTATTTAGCTATTGATTTGGATGAAACGCTGGCGAGTGCATTAGACAAAGCACACCTTGCTCTATATGGATTGAGCATAGGCGACTGGTGCAAGCTGGTTGAAGACTGCATGCACATAACCACCTCCATACCTATCGCCGACTGGTCTGTGTCATACTGGATATGTTTGCTTAATCAGTTCATAACAAGAGCCTGGGAAGGTTCTGATAAATATATGGCTATCGGGCTAGTTCGCATTATCGCTGTGATCCTTGTCGGCTGTCGTAAATTCGACATCGTCCTGGTGTCCGCTTTGCAAGTTAAGATGGCTTACAATCACACTCGAGAATACAGGCACGGAGGCAAGCGAATATAGCTGTGCCAGATAGGAATCCAGAATGAAATCACAATTGAAGGAGAGAGTATGTCACGCACTTGGCGAATTTGCATTATTGGGTTTCTGACAGGATTCATTGCATTCCAGGTATTTTGGCATTGTTGGTTATCATGAGGAGAAGCAAGAGTGAATAGGGATGAGTTTGAGAAACTATACGCGGAACATAGCGGAGTTACAGTCGAGTATTTGCGCCAGAATCGTCAATATGTGATACATTGCGATTGCGGAGGACCTTTATGCCAAGGTTGGCAAATGGTGTTTTTGCAATCCGACATTGAGGTTGATGAACTAGAAAAGTAGAGCCGGTGACTTAATCTTTCCAGGACATGATATGGGTCGCGCCACATTTTGTGTGTCGTCAGTTCTACTCCGCGCACACGGTTTAGCGGTGATTTCTGGCCTTGTGCGCGGGCGCTAACGTGTGTTAGCTTGGACGCTAACCTCTTGGCGATTATTTGGCTTGATCAGGTAGTGGCCAAGGGGCTGGCGTTCTGCGGTGATCTATCTCATAGGGAGACACAGCGCAGGTCGCCGGTATAGAGAAAGGAGGAGCTATAGAAGAGATAGAAGTGTTGCCGAGGAACCGGGAGGGACTCGGTTTCTAGCTTTTAGCGCGACGCGAGAGGGTGAGGGGTACCAGGCTCGTAGCTCTCTCGCGCCGACTCAAGAGATCAGTAGCCGGCAGCCACCTTCGGGGCGTAGGTGGTCCTGCCTGCCGGTCCAGCGAAGGGGAAATTGTACATGGACATAGAGATAGACATAGAAACGAGAAGGATAAATAAGTTATTGGAAATGATGGACGGCAAAACTCAGGGAAACGGGGGTTTTGAACGTGGGTTGTTTTTCTTGCTAAAGAGATATAAATCGTCTTTGCCACTACTTAATGATTATTTCCATAAAGCATTTCGTCAAATAGATATAACTGATTCCAGTCTTGTGGATATGGCTATATGGAACGCGTTACAAGACAGCGAAATTTTCTGGCATTGTTTTGAATGCGTTCAGGACGAAAAAGACACTGATGACAAACCAAATTAAAACAAGCCGGCAAATTTAGTGTTTGCCAGAACAACAGAGGGGGCGAATTATGACACAATGGGAACTAATTACATTTGATTTGGTGTCTCAGAAGTTTGAAGAAATGTACGGAGAGGCACCTGATTATTTAGATGATGCGATGTTCGTCTACAAGGCCGGCGAGCGATTTTCCTGGTATTCCGGCGAGTGGGAATTTTTTGTCCAGCGAAGATGTTCGAAATGTGAGCAATTTCAATGGTCCAAAACATTCACAGATCGCACTGGCTGCGATTATCAGATTGAGCACTTTGAGATAGCCGATCCTTGTAATTGCGATAACATACAGTGGTCACTTTAATGGCTGAGCCATTAAAGTGAAACAAGCCGGCGACTCACACGTGTGAATCACCGGCTCAATACGCAGCGGAAGCGGCCCGCGGCGCAAAAGAAGTATACGAGGAAGTGGGCCAATTCCAAAGGGAGTTGGCTTTTTTATTCGACTTACTTGTATATGAAAAAACAATTTAACGTAACCAGCCTAGATTGGCCGGCTGAAAAGCTAGCCGAGATTCAGGCGCAAGACACGCGCAATCCACGATTAGCCATCGGCCTGGTATTTGTGGCCGGCTTCTGTTTCTATGTTCTGTTTATTGTTCTTTTCTCTATTGCTCTTGGCCTGCGCAGCCAGTTGCACTTGCTGCCTGACATCGCGATCACTGGCGCTGTGCTGGATCTTCTCGCTTGTGGTGCCGTGTTACTTCGATTGACCGTGTCTGGTTTTCATACACAAGTTTATGTGCTGGAGACAGAGCGGATTGAGCACCACTTTGTTCAGACTCGAAACAAGTCGGTGCCGACCGAAGACTTGTTGTATTTCTTGCAGCGTGTCAACGTGACCGGCAGATCGGGAATTAACAGCATGCGCCAGGCCGAGTTTCCTTCTGGTCGCAAGTGCAACGATAATTACTATGCGGAAATGGTTGAAGCGTTGGAAGAGGCCGGCATATGGAGAAAAAGCAAGGGCAAACGGAAAGCTGGCGGATTACGCGTGGATTATAAGGAGGCATTGCAGATATTAAATGTGGAATAACACTTGTAAATATGGTCATATTTGGATATGGCCAGGCAGCAAGTCGGAGTCACCTGAACCTTTGGCACAGCAAAGATGTTTGTGCGGGCAACTCGAATGGCAGAGCCGGTTTCTCATTGTATATCATAAACTACCAAAGCACCACGTCCCGCCCCTACTCGAGTAGGTCAAATGCCCCAAAACGCTATCAGGGCGATAGATAGATAGAGATAGGGCGCATATTATGTCACGGGCGTAAGATTATGGTCAACACTGTTTGATTGTTGTGAGGCCCAGAGAGGTGCGTCGGTTATTCGATAACGCAAGGAAATTCACGTATAAACCCCCACTTTTCTCCTTATGTATATTGACATTGATTGCCGATTGTGTTATAATATAGTCACGGAACCAACAACACACACAAGAAAGGATGTCAAGGAAATGGGTTGGAAAGCAATACTGACAAATAATACAGACTTCCGCCATGGTGCAGAATTTGCAACAATAAAAGAACTTCGCGGATTTGTAGGAAAATATTATGTCGGGGAAGAAGGAAACGCGTACTGGGAAGTATGGAAAGTCAGCTACGAGACTCTCGATGACTTGCCTGACGGATTATGGGATCTATTGATCCCGAATGAACAGAACGACTCATGGCGCTTAGCAAAAACATCATGGGGAGATTGAATAGTCATGCGGATCTTGATTTCTCCGCAATCATGCAATGGGTGGAGGATAACTAATGACACTCTCGAATGGTCAAATGCTGGCTGCTGTTTTCGCCAACGCTTGTGATAAAGATCCCGACTTCCCGAATGGCTTGCAAGCCATTCGGGGTAGGGCAGACATTCATTATGTTGATGACAACGAAATAGACTTTGAAGCCACAAATGACGGCATCAAAAAAGATGTTGAGATGTACGAACTTGGAAAAGAGACACTTGGAACGCATATGCTGACATACTCGAAGCGAACGACTGTTCCGTATTCGGTTGATTCCAAGCCGATGGTAGAAATACCTGATGGCGCGAGCTTTATTGTGGTAAATTCAGGTCACATTGCGACATCGCCGGCCTATCGATTTGCGATCTTCAAGGAGTGTAGCTAATGGAGTTTTCAATCCATCGCATTGATGAGCCCCACGAAGCGTCTATGTACGCACTTGTAACCGAGGACGAGCACGGTTTCGTCCTCGGGGAATTGAGCGAAGTGCATGAGGCGGCCAAGGCGATTAATGAATTCCTGGCTACCGGGAAAGACGCCGGCGTCATCGACAACCTAGATGAGCGTTTTGGCTTCAAGTGGCTCACGGTTGAAGAGGCTATTGATATGGCGTACAAAGAATCGCGTATCGATGTGCCGGCTACGTCGATACGTTGGTCCTGTCGGCAAGGTCATATTCAAGGCGCAATCAACAGTGGCCGCCAATGGCGTTTCCCGGCTATGCGTTTTCGGGGATGGTTGACGCGCAAGTATCAACCACGTAAAACTAACAACAAGCCGGCCACGTAATAGCCGGCGGAGGAGATTGAAATGTCATATAAAATAATTGTTGACGGAGATACACTAGAAATACGACCCTTGTGCCCAAAGTGCAAAGAAGGCTTCGGTAAAAGCCAAAACAGTTATCAAAATGGGCCTTCGATAAAGAGCTATGAGAGTTGCGCAAAGCAAGAGTGCGACGGGTCATGGGTGGATCGGAGTGAAAACGGCCGGTTAGTTTCTACAACCGGTGATATTCCGTATTCAACGGATGGGTATGGAAATTATTCGACAAATGACGGACCGTCATTTGTCGATCCTTTAGGCGAGACAATAAATAAACATCTCGCACAAATGGGGATCAAGTAGCGATCCCCACACTAATGGTTATGTCGAGAAAAGAAGCAAAAAAGAATGAGGCCAGATAAGTTTACAGTGTTCGATTCTGTTGATAGATACAACGAACTAAATTAAGGGAGGTTTAGTATCATGACTGCCCGTGACATCGAGACGAGGCTAGACGGAATGACTGAACAGGAGATAAGAGATTTGAAAGCTTCGGTCAAGGCGCCGAACAAGTGCAAATCGGGTGATCCCGATTTGAAAGTCTGGTGGGCGTGCCAAGACCGTTTGAGTAACCTGAGAGAAAAACGACAAGGAGAACAATTTCTCTCGGGCGTCGCCGATCATTATAGTTTCGGAGGACAAGTAGCGGCGAATAGTGGCAACTCATTTGAACTGTGGATCGCCGATCATCCATACCACATAATTAGCCAAGATTTTGAACGAGGCTACCGACAAACCTCTAATGAACTTGCGGTAATTTAGTTTTTGGAGGATAGATAATAGATAATGCTTATAATGAATTCCTGGCTGCCGGGCAAGACGCCGGCAGTATCGATAACTTTGGTAAGCGACTTGAAACTAAGTCGCTTACTATTGATATATAACGAATTACTAAATCAACGAAATTTAGTATGTTGCGCTTGCTGACGCGCAAGTATCAACCATGTATAACCAACAATAACAAGCCATGGAGGACACTGAAATGCCAACGTCAAGCGACAAAGACAGATGGTCGAGAGACCACGATAAATGCGTAAGCTGTGAAACAAACAAAATTCCGCACCAAGCACGAGGGCTTTGCACGAAGTGCTACAACAAAGCCCTATACGAGGAAACACGCAGCGATCCCGAAAAATTGGCTGCACTGCAAGCCAGATGGCGCGAGCAGCAAAAAGCGAATCCAGTGCCGACAGATCGCAAGAGTGAGCAGAATCGCCGGCACTATCACAAGAAAGGCAAGAAATAATGCATTATCTAGATTTTATGAGTCTATATCAACGAAACATGCGCAGAATGGAGGAAATTGGAGGCAAACAGTTCCTTTCTACTATGTGTAAAGCATATCGGACTTGGTGTGGCCTGTTCCAAGTAAATGCAATAAGCTCTGCAGCAAACACAGCCAGATCAGCGGCATCACCAGCAGCTTACAATTCAGCTATTTCGCGACTGGAAGAAGCTAAAAGCGATGCCGCCAACACTCTCGCCAATATAGACGAAATGTGGCTTGGATCACCAGATAAGCAATATAGATTCAGTAATCACCATATTTCTGATAAGGAAAGAGATTTGCCATTAGCACCCAAAGACAGCTCTGGAATAAGCAGATTGCTGGTGCAACACGCCACTGAATTCGAGCAGTGGCTTCATTACGGTAATGTCAATCGTCCGCACGATATGATAGATGCTGTTGCGCGCTTCAACCAACGCAACAATCCATGAAACTCAAGATCAATGCGCCGGCCGTCCACCGTTTCATTCTTCTCAACAAATCGACTTCCACGACCGAACGCAAAGAACCATGTTAGAACTTGTTTGTATATGTCGCAATGAATCTGACCAAACGTCTGTGGATGAGCAGTAACCCCCTCTACCCTGCCGGCCTTCGTCACCGCCAAAAACGCTGCCTATCGGCAGGCAACGCCGTTATGTCACGAGATCGGGCGAATAATTAGAACATCCTTGCTAGATTCGTCCCGAAAATGTGGGCCGGTTCCCCACCAATAATCGATGGTCAAGTCACGGGTGTTTTTTGTGGTGGTCAGTCGAGTATCGGGAACCAAGAGCAGGTCGATTTTCTACGAATCACCAAAAATCGTGGGGAAAACGGCGGGTTTTGTGGGGAAAACGGCGGGTTTTGTGGGGCGTAGCCGGGACTGGTGCCCAGCTACATAATGGTTTATAGTGCGAAGTTGAAACAAGGATGAAATGGATAAATATAATAGCTTGGCACGTTAAGTCGCTGTTTTACGTGGCTTTGACATTGCATGCCAAGAATTGCCGGCGTCATGCGGATGAAGCCTTCGAATATCCCGAAGGTTGCATGGTCTATCAAATTGGTTTCATTTGGCTGGCTTTCGCCGAGATTCTTGAAGACCTGGCAGCGGCTGTGATGGGGATAACATGAAGAACAATTATGAATTAGACTTGTGTATTAACTTGCTGGTCTATGCCGGCTTGTCATCTAAACATACGGAGGACATGACGGTTCGCGAGGTTTTAGAGGCAGCCGCATTGTTCTTTGGAGAGAGGATGGTTGAAAAAGCTATCACCTCGATGGGCAATAGTCAAGAAACGTTAGACGATATAAGGTATGAACAGCCTGATTTTTCCCATATACGTGCAATGGTTGATCAGATGGAAATTATGGAGCCCGATATTCAGCGCATAGGCCACCTGGTTTCTAATAACCCTGAGATATTTGGTGACAAGCCAGCCGGCGAATTGGCGTTAAAGATAGCGGCCGAGTTCTTGGAAGCAGTATGCAGAGGTGATAAATGAAAGAGCAAGAATTAAGAGAGACCCCGGAAGTTGATCACTGCTCCTCTGAAGCCATAGAATTGGATTTATGTAACGTTGCGAGTGCCGGTAGCACGACCAGTAGTTACTACGTCTAATTTAGATTATGCGAAGTAAACTGACGTTGTAGAGCAGGGAGGTGTTGAGCCTCCCTTCCCAATAGATCCATTAATGTAAGGAGAGAATGATGACGGAAGCTATTCGAACAGTAACGTTAAGCCAAGTTGAGATTCAGGAAAATGGAATCATTAGAAACGAGGCCGGATACCTAATAGGTCGTTTAGTAGATCGTGTGGAATTTGATAGTAAGCATATACAGAAGCCAGAAAAAATATTGGAAGAAGCTGTTGTACTGCAAACAGCGGAACCAGCACCAGAAGACAATCCGACAGAGCATCGGCGGAGATTCGCGGAAGAGTTGAGAAACATTATTAATAGATATGGTATTGAAAATGGCTCCGATACACCGGACCTTATTTTGGCTGAATACTTGGCAGGCTGTTTAGATGTTTTTGATGCTGCGGTTAATACTCGTGAGAAGTGGTATGGACGAAACAAAGAAAACGAGGCTTGGACAACATCTTAGTTCGCCATTCCATTAAGCAAATCTGTCATGCCCGAATGCTCGTGGCTGAGATAATGGACAACGCCTGCTGTGCTCGAGGGCATGATTTTCTGTTGGCGTTGTTAAATGGATCAACATCCATGTACGCCAATGGTATGTACACAATGTCTATGATTGAGTTAATTGAGGAAGACCTAAACGTAACAATCAAGCTAGAAGATTCTGGACTATTTATCTATGAGCACTGGCCTACCTAAAAAGTGATTAATTGACACATTAGTTCGGATATGATACAATCTTTGTAAGCCTGCCCACACTTACGATACAAATGCCAGGGGGGCAGGTGGATCAAGCCAGGAAGCGCAAAATCATTACGGCGTTGAAGAATTTTGGCAATAGCTTGATTGCCTCTGTGGATTGGATGCAAGTCAGACGGTCATTAATCCGACTTGCAAGCGAACTCAAACAAATAGAAACTGAAAGCTAGCTAGTCCCGCACTGCACATATCGATGTGGGGTGGAGCAGTGGTAGCTCGCCAGGCTCATTACCTGGAAGTCGCGGGTTCGAATCCCGCCCCCACCACTAACCGCGCCGCTAGCTAGAACACAGCCCGCTAATTTGGCCCGCTGTACTCGCGATTTGTTTGCGAGGCAGCGGGCTTTTTTGTTGTTTGCAACCGGTTACTTGTATTGGAACTTGAGAGAGAGATTAAGCGATTGTTTCCTCCTGTCCAACTATCGCCAGAAGCCAGTCATAGAATATTTGAGGCCACTTATCGCAAGTGCGTTAGGAAAGGCTTGCTTCGCGCTGGTCCTGTTCCCTGTTTTGCTGGTCGGCTGCGGTTTTACCGGTGTTCAAGACGGTATGCCTCTGATACGCAATATGCAAGTGAGCGCGATTGCGACGCCCTGGGGCGTCCTTTATTTCGGCGGTTCGGAAACGAACGCCAGGATAGTTGCGCATGAGGCGTGCCACATTGAACGCATGCGCAAACTTGGCGCGATTCGCTACTACTGGGATTATGTCACGTCGACTGAATGGGCTTGTCAAGAAGAGCGTCGCTGTGGTTGGCGCGGCCCTCATCCGGCTTGCTGGCGATAATGTGGAAAGGTTGATAAATGAATAGAAGGAAGTTTGTCAAAAATCTGTTTTGCTCTGGTTTGATAGGTGGATTGGTAGCGGGATTGCATAATCCTGAATATACCGCAGCTTCTGAGGATGAGCATAAGCTCCCTGGTATTTCTCTGTCCAATGAACAAGGTGACAAATGGACCATATATGTCGACCCGAGTGGAGAATTAGCATTTGCAGCGAACGATGACCCGGAAATCGTCGTCTCGTTTCTTCCGCCTGAACCAACTCGGTAATCCAAGATAATGGCAATATTGGTGGCAAGGTTTGCTGACATACAAATTGACAGATTTCTCCCTTCTCCTCCTCATGGATTGGCCGGCGTCAAGGGACGGGCGCCGGCCTGTTCTTGTGGGCGATTTGAGGTGTAGCCAATGATCCTGCCAGACCACGATGATGAATTCAAGGATTATGGAAGAAAAAAACATTGGCGAAGTTCTTCGTCGAATAGATCGACTGGAAGCAGTACTAGAAGAACGCCATAAGCAGAACAAAGAAGAAATGACCGCTATTCATAAAGATCTAGACCGCTTTGAAATACGGCTACGTGACGTGGAGCTTACGCAAGCTAAGCTTTTGGCGGTGGTCACAGGTGGTGGCGGGATTGGCGGTGTTATTGCCGGCGGTATCTTGCTGGCCGGCAAAACACTTGGTTGGTTTTGAAGCGGTGAGTGCGGATTAGGGGATTGGCGAGATGAATATCGAAGAGTTGGTGCGGTCCAAGAAGTTCAAGGTGTTTCTTGGCGCTGTCTTGACCTGGGCCGGTGTTGCGTTAACGGATGGCGTTATCAGTATCGAGGAGCTTCAAGAGTTTGTTAAAATCGTTACCGTTTATCTCGGGAGTCAAGGCGTCGCCGATTTTGGAAAAGGTGTGTCGCCGGCGGTGTTGGCTTTGATGGAATCGTTTACTAACGCGGCGCGCCAGACGCAGGAGGTGAAGAGTGAGTAGCGCTGAGAGCGCATTGATGGCTTTCCTTGACGGTGCCGGCATTGAAGGCAACGCACGAAATGCGTTGCTGGACCTGCTGAGCGCGGCGGAGCAGGGTGCGGCAGAGGTCGTTAGTCCGCGCGGTATTGTGACCAGCAATGAGCAGATTTGGCGGTTTGATCTTGCCGACCGGCTGGAAGATATTCGATCCGGCAAGGAAGGTGCGGTTAACGAGAACACACAGATCGGTGTTGGCGTGGCGCGCCAGGTTGTTCAGGATGTAATGTCGGGCCGTGGCCAACAGGCTGTCAGGGAGATTACGGCGGCGATTGCAGCGGTTGAGAAAATCAATGACTGAGAAGCACCTGGTCATCTTTTCGATTGATCTTGGCGGCGTCATGGAGCACAACCAGCGCAAGCCGTGGATTGGTTCGCTGGCGTTGATTGATGCGCTGGCGGAGGCTATGCCGGCTGATACTGGGTATGGTTTTTTTGGTATCGCAGATGAATGGTGTCATAAGCCGTTGTTCGTACTGCCAGGTGAAATGACGCCTGGCCAAGTAACGGATTTTCTGCGTGATGAAGTTAAAAGCCGTTATCCTGGCGGGACAAGCCGGTTTGTTCAGCAGATTCATGGTGGTGCGAATGTGTTTAATCTGTGCAAGGCAGGTTTTGACAAGGCCGACGTTATTCATTTGACAGATTGGCCGGAGCCTGTGCGAGATGATGCGCTGCGGTATATTCGGCCGGACGGCTCGGTTAGAGACAATATTTCTGGCTATAACTTGACCGGTTTCGAGCACATGACCAAGCCGAAAAGGTTGTTTGAGGATTATGGCGTGCGCTGGCACGTGGTGCCAATTGTCCAGTATAACCGGCGGTGGCGATTTGATCGCACGGTCTGGAAGGCGCTGGAACATATGGCTACCATAACTGGTGGTTTGTTTGCGTTTGATGCTGAGCGTGATGACGATTGGTCGCATTTCCCAGGCTTGGGCCGGCGACTGGCTGAGAATATCCAGAAGAGCAAGGCGCGGCTGTTCAATCATCGGTGATGCGATTTACTAATTTGGTACTGAAAACTATGAAATTAGTAGTTAGGTGATTACAGGGCCTACTATGGAATACGTAATGCGAGTCAAGAAGATTGTACCGGAAGACCACAAGGTCTTTCGTGGTTCGAGCAGTTTGATGGTGGCTATGCAGGCTACGGCTTACGTCAATGAAATCTATGGCGAGATGATCGACAAAGAGATTGACAAGCATTTGCAGCCTGCGAGCGGGCATTTCGCGGACTTGATAGACAAGATTCGTGAAACCATAAAGGAATTCAGGCCAATGTATGTGGCTGCGGCGTGTAAGTTGTTTACAGAGCCGGCAAAACAATGAAGAATATCGGCGTTCAATCTTTGCTATTTGACGAGCGTGTGTTGACTGCGTTGCAGCGTGGCCAGCCGGCGGTGTTTAAGCTCATTGACCCGGACGCCGGCTGGGTGAACCGAGTGCAAGAAGCCGTTACAGACGCAACGTTAGTTGGTCGTCTGCATGATTTGTCTCACCCGGCCAAGTTGGATGCTGAGAATGGTATCCGGCTGGCTAAGGCTTGTGCTGCCAAAGCGCAAGAAACGTACATTGAAATTTGGGAAGGCAGCAATGAGGTTGTGCCGGCGTCGTTGGATGAGTTCAAACGCTACGTTGAATTTGAGCATGCGTTTGCATTGGAGTTGGCCCGCCAGGGATTGAAGCCGCTGATCGGCGGGTTTGCGACGGGTACAACGCCGGTTGATGGTGATCCGGACTGTCAAACAAAGTGGCGTATTTTTTGCGATGCACTGGCCGATGCCTGGGGGATGCATTGGCATGAATACTGGTATGCGCCGCAGAATGGCATTATTGATGATCGCTGGAATGCTTATCGGTATGAGAAGTGGTGGCATTTCTTGCCGGAGAAGCTGCGGCGCGAGAAGTGGTTTCTTGTCAGCGAGTTAGGCGTTGAGGGGCACGATCCGGCGGTGGGCGCGCGTGCCGGCTGGGTTGGCAAGGCTACGGTGAATGACTACTGGTCGCACTTGCAGCGGTACGCTGATGCGTTGACCAACTTTAGTCCAAGGCTGGCGGCCACGCTATTTTACGCCGGCGACATTGTGGATAAATCATGGCAGTCCTACGACGTAATGCCATTGATTGGCAACCTTGAACAGGCCTGGAAAGGCGACAAAAAGCGCGTTTGGGGAGTAGGCGAGGCGAAGTTTGACGAGGAGCCGAATACGAACATGGATGTTGACAAGCTTAACAAAACGTTGTCTGTGCGTCTCGGAGAGGCAGGCATTGAGTACGATAACTTGATCGGCCATTTTCATGACAAACCTGGCTCAACTTGGTTGACGAAGAAACGAGACATGGCCGATCTACACGGTGTGGCGTTGCATCATTCTGTCGGTCCGCACAATGGTTCGACAAAATCTATTTATGACGCCAATGTAAGCCGCGATCTTGGCGGGTTTGCATATCACTTTGTCGGATACTGCTATAGGAAGCGTGATGGCAGCGTATGGCGTAAGGTTCGGTTGATGCGCAATCCGCGTGATTATGGCGCGCATGTTAAAGGCAAGAATCATGAGTGGCTGGGGTTTGTATGGCCAGGCGCGTATCATGAGGATGCGCCTGATTCTGGTGTGCTGACTGCGCAAGCGGAAGCTTTGGCCATTGTTGTCAAGGTTTTGCGCGAATGGACCGGCAACCAGGATCTTGTGTTGGATGCGCATGGCCAGATATTGCCTGGCTATACGGCGTGCCCTGACGGCGGCAAGTGGTTTAGTGACAAGTTGTTGCCGGCATTCGATAGGGCGATGGCCGGCACAACCAAGCCGCCAGAGGCAGACGATTATGCACGCGGCTGGAATGACGCTCTGCAGACGGCGAATCAGGCGTTTAGTCAAGTAGTGGATGATTTGCGAAAATGAGATACTTTCTAATCACGCTGCTCTGTTTTGGCGTAGCATTTCTGGTTTTGTGGCTAGCCATTGATACGGCTCATGTGGCCGGCGCAGCGTTGCCAGAGAGCAACAGCATTTCGTTGCGGCCATTGCAGCCGGCGACAACCACGGCGACGGTTGTCTTGCCAACTATGACACCATTGCCAACTTACACGCCGTTTCCTACCTGGTCTCCGGCACCGACGCAAACGCCGTGGATTCTTGTTGTGACTCGGATTGTGACGACTACGCCGGCGCCGAGTGTGGATCGCCGGCAGATCCATTACTTGCCGTTGGTTGGCAGAGCATGTAAGACTGAATGGCCGGCTGGGTGTTGACTGGGCAACCCTTTGTAAGGTGAAGAACTCTATGCAATGCGGCGCTAAAACTAGATCAGGCGCAAAATGCAAAAATAGATCAATGATAAATGGCCGTTGTAGAATGCATGGCGGAAAGACACCACGAGGTATTGCTTCTGCAAACTTCAAGACTGGTCGATATAGTAAGGACTTGCCGACCAGAATGGCTTCACGATATCGTGAAGCACAAGAAGACTCGGACCTGTTAGTATTACGCGATGACATCGCATTAGTTGACACACGTATTACAGATTTGCTGTCAAGGGTTGATACCGGTGAGGCCGGCGTTTTGTGGAAGACGTTGAAGAAAGCGTATGACGATTATCGCGCTGCAACGATAAAGAAAGATGCGCTGGCGATGGCGGATGCTTTGCAGACAATTGAGGCATCGATTAAGCAGGGTAACGCCGATTATGTTACGTGGTCCGAAGTGATTGATCTGGTGGATCGCCGTCGGCGATTAGTTGAAAGCGAGCGCAAACGGTTGGTCGAGATGCAACAAACGATTACGACCGAACGCGCTATGGCTTTGCTTGGAGCAGTGGTTGACACAATCCGCAAACACGTTGCCGACAGAGATACTCTCGTCGCCATCAGTAATGACATTGGAAAACTCGTGGTTATTGAAGGCGTCGAGGCAACTACATCCTGATTATGGTACCGCAGCAGAATTTGATATTCAAACCGATGACCAGCTTTGGCGATTTTGCCACGACGTTCTTGGGGTTGCTATCCCGCGTATGTCGTGTTGTGCCGGCCATGTTGCGCCCTTCCAGGCGTTTGCCGATGCTTACTTTGCGCGTTCCAGAATCAGCATTTGGAAAGCATCACGTGGCTTTGGGGGCAAGTCGTTTTTGCTTGCGCTGCTTGCCGTAACGGAGCAAATCGCTTTGGGCGCATCAGTGAATTTGTTGGGCGGTAGCGGGGAACAGTCTCTCCGTGTTCATGGCTATTTGGCCGGCACTGATCCTAATTCTGGAGGCATGTTTTGGGACGCACCAAATGCGCCACGCGCATTGCTTGCTTCGGATATCAAAAAGGAATCACGAACGACAAATGGTGGTATGATTCGCGCATTAATGGCTAGTCAAACATCAGTTCGCGGGCCTCACCCACAACGGTTGAGGCTAGACGAAATAGACGAAATGAGCCAGCCCATCTTTGACGCGGCCATGGGTCAAACAATGGCCGCGCGCGGGATTAAGGCTCAAACGGTGTGTAGCAGCACGCATCAGAATCCTGATGGGACTATGACGGAGGCGCTCAAGCGTGCCTCCGAAGGGGCATGGCCGGTGTATGAGTGGTGCTATCGTGAGTCTTTAGAGCCGCATGGTTGGTTGCCGGCAAGCGAGGTGGAGGAGAAGCGCACAGAGATCCCCAAGGCGATGTGGGATTCAGAGTACGATCTTCAAGAACCCAACCCGGAGGGCCGTGCGATCGATGGTGATGCGGTTGAGGCGTTGTTTGATCGGTCGCTTGGCGAGTATGAAGGTGATGTTGGCGAGCATATCATTGTGGTTGAGCCAGACGAAGAGTTGGAGTTTGTGACCGGTACAGATTGGGCGAAGTCTCGGGATTGGACAATTATTCATACGAACCAACGGACGGATGAGGGCCCTGATTTGTTGGCGGCTTGGTTGCGCGTTGGGCGTAAACCGTGGCCGGCCATGATCGCTGACCATGATAGGCGTTTAGACACGTACGACGGGACCGCGGTGCACGATGCAACGGGTGTGGGTTCGGTTATTGACGACTATCTTGAGAGCGGCTCTGAAGGTTTTGACTTCACCGGGCGCAAGGCGCGAGATGCGATGTTGACGGCTTATATTGCGGCGATTGAAAATGGCGAGCTTGTGTATCCGTGGATTCGCTATGCTTATAACGAACACAAATATGCGACGAATGACGATATTTATAGTGGCCGGCCAGGGCATTTGCCGGATTCTATTTCGGCTGGCGCGCTGGCTAAGTATGCGTTAGGAACAGGTTCTATTTTTTGGTAGTAATCATATGGCTGTGAATTCTACTTATATTGATGGCACGAAGAATATTCCGATCGAGGCATTGGATACGATGCTCTTTCCGGAGTTCTTTGATAGCGCGGATGCCGGCATCTCTGAGCGCGAGGCTTACAATTTTGTTGCGTGGGTTTATCGGGCGGTGCAGCTTCGGGCTAATGCGTTGAGCAGCATTCCGTTCACGGTGCAAACGAGTGCCGGCCAGGCTCAAGACCGAATAGATTTTCAAAGCATTTTGCCTCGATTGTTGCAGCTTACTGAGGCTAGTTTGTCTTTGCATGGTGAAGCGTATTGGCTCAAAGAAATCAATTTGCTCAACAATTTGCTTGCTATCAGGTGGGCGGTGGCGTCTACTATCAAGCTGAAGACTGATCCTATTGATGGTTTAGTGGGATTCACGCGGACGATACAGGGCGTGCCGAAACCATTAACCAAGGATGATGTATGCTGGTTTTGGCTGCCTGATCCAGAGGTGGAGCTTGGGCATGGCCAGGCGCCGGCGCAGGTAGCGCTTGAGGCGGCCGGAATCAATCGAAATATCAATCGGTATTCGTCGGCATTTTTCAAATCTGGCGCGATAAACCCGACCATTTTGAGCGTGACGGGGAATCCGGGCAAACAGGCGATGCGCGAGCTTGAAAGTTGGTGGAATCGGCTGGCGACGGGCATTAAGAATGCCTGGACATCGCGGGTGTTGAGATCGGAAGTGACGGTTACGCGCTTGACATCTGATTTGAAAGACATGGCGATGCCGGATTTGACTAAAAATAGTAAGGAGCAAATTGCGGCAGCGTTCGGTGTTCCGATTACGATGCTAGAGGATGCGGCGAATTTTGCTACGGCTAAGGAACATCGTGTTAGCTTTTGGCGTGACTCGGTTGTTCCTGACGCGAAGTTCATTGCCGGCAGCCTCAATGAACAGCTTTTTGAGCCGATGGGGCTTAGGTTTGCTTTTGTGTTCGAGGATATTGAGGTTTTGCAGCAAGATGAGGCAACAAAGACAGATTCAGTTATTAGTCTGGTTGATGCCGGCCTGATCAGCCCGATGGAAGGTCGTGAGATGTTGAATCTTGCGGAGCGGACGGAGGTTGATGAGGCGGATATTATTGATAGCGCTGAAGTACGGGCGCTTGATTTGAAGCGTTGGCAAAAGGTGGCTTTGAAGGAGTTGGTGGCCGGCAATAATCCGGCGCATCGGTATTTTCGGAGTGAGCATATTGGCGCGGGGTTGTATGAGACGATTCATGGCCGGCTGGCTGGTGCGGAGACGAAAGACGAGGTGAGGGCTGCATTTGCAGCCAGCTTTCCCGTCGCAGATTATGGCCATAGCTGGGCCGGCTATCCTTAAGTCGAGTGATCCACCTGATGCTGATGAACGCAGAAAACTTGAACGCAAGATGCAACGGTTAATGCTAACTTACTGGAATGACGAAGTGTTGCCGGCAGTTTTGAGAGAAGCGCAGATACAGACGGCAACGCGAACAGTCGGGGCCGTGTTCCGTGACTTTGGAAGAAAAATGAATCAGATAGTTTTGCCTGTCTTGGAGCGTGGCGTACAAAATGGCGTCGAGAATGCCGCAGCAGAATTGGAGGAGTTGGGAATTGGGATTGATTTTAGCTTGGTGAATGAAGGCGTGCTCAAATGGGCACGCAGTCATGGTAGTGAATTGGTGAAAGGAATCACCAAAACTTCCCGGAACCAGACACGGCAGGCTATCTCTAACTGGATAGCTAGCGGCGATCCATTGCCCGTCTTGGAAGATAAGTTGGCGGTTACATTTGGGAAGAAGCGTGCTGAATTGATAGCCAGCACAGAAGTCACGCGGGTGTACGCTGAGGGGAACATGCGGGCGTGGCAGGAGAGCGGTGTTGTTGAGGCGAAGGTCTGGCGCACGGTTCGGGACGAGCGGGTATGTCCGATCTGCGAGCCGTTTGATAACATGGTTGTGGGATTCAAGAGAAAGTTTACGCATCCGGATGATAAGATTGCGAAGCAGATTGGGAAGGTGATGGCTCCGCCGGCGCATCCACGTTGCAGGTGCTGGATTAGTCCGAGGGTGGTAGGCAGTGCGTAATTTTGTTGTCGGTCCATTTGGGGGGGATTGCAGGCCCGAACTTTGTATGGATTCGGTGTAGCTCAATTCGTCTAGGCGTTTGCTTTAATCGCCGGCCAAATATCTCCAGTAATCGATATTTGCCTTTGTGGAACGGCTGGCGATTTCAGGTGTTACGGGCAACGAAATAAGTGGCTGAAAACATGATGACGATCAATTGAAACAGCTCTTGGATGAAGGTTCCGTAGAACACAAAGTCGTGAAGGACTATGGGTTAGATATTGACATGTATAGATGGATTAAGACGGAAGAGAAATGAAACGTTGCATAGTTAAGGTGTCTACGCACTTGATTCTTGATGCGCTGGCATTTCCTGAAGGCTCTGAGATTGAGGCTTGTTTGGGGGAGAGAGCGCCTTTAGGGGAAATTGAGTTGATCATCAGCCATGATGATTTGCCAGATGTGCCCGAAGGCAACCCGTTGCCTTCACTTCTACCAACATTTACACTAGTTGGGGATCTGCCGGCTAAGTTCATTGAATTTGACTGGAATTTAGAAAACAAAGGGTATGGCTGATAACGCGATTACGATCAATGATCATGGCTTAGGAGATCGGCTGGCCAATGTGGACGCGCGTAAGTTTGCGGAGAAGGCCATGCATAAGGCTGTATTGCTGGTGTCGGAAAAAGGCAGCGAGTATCCACCTCCACCGTCTAACAGCACGTATCGCAGGACAGGCACGTTGGGCCGGAGTATAACGGGTAAGGTTGAATCGATCACGAAAGAAGTTCGCGGTCTTGTTGGTTCACGGGTTGTATATGCGCCGAACGTAATAGGCGACAAGCAGGCGCCTATTCACGCCGGCCGATGGGTTAAACTGGTTGATGTGGCTGTGTCTCAGATTCCACAAATTGAATCATTTTTTGAGGATGCTACGAAGGAAATAGCGGAGTTCTTGAAGAATGGGTAACAACGGAATTGAATCTAATCTTGTGAGCCGCCAAATTCCCGAGTCTAGTGGCAACATATCGATTAACATGTCAGGACAAATCTATCAAACGGTGATGGCATTGCGAAAGGCCAGGCTTGACGAAGTTGATGCGCTTGAACGGGTCTTGGAGATTTCGCCGAGGACGGCGGAGCTGCGGAAGTGGTATCGGGAAGGCCGGCTTGATAATGGTCCGGTGGGTGAGTAAAATTAGTTCAAGCGTGACCAAATAATCTGCAAAAACAACACGATTATTTGATTTGAAGATAGTGTAACAATTATATAACTGGCGGACCAATTGGAGCGCCGATTTTGACGACAGCCCGAGGGCAGGGGAGTCGTTGAGATCGGCGCTTTTTTGTTTGGGGTGATTTATGGCTGAGGCACGCGAGAAAAACAGTATCAAGCAGGACAGTTTGACGGATCGGTTGCGAGAGGTTGAAGGGGCTGTTTGGGATCAGTTGGGGCAGCAACAACAGGCTGAGCCCGTTGTTAGCAATGATGTTTGGCCTATTGAGGTATTCGATGATTTCGTGATTGTCGAGAGCGGCCGGCAACGCTTTTTCCGTGTGCCTTATGAGATGCAAGACGATGTTGTTGTGTTTGCTGCGCGGGATGAATGGGAAGAGGTTGAAAAGGTTGAGGAGTGGATTGCTAAGTCTTTGCAGATAAGGGCTCGTTTGGCGGCAAGGAATGCAGCCGGCAAGTTGGCGGGTTCTCGTGTTAAGTTGCTCGGGCAAACTAAGGATGTATATCGCGTCGGTGGCTACGGGGTTGTGTTCGGTGGCCGCGACTTGGTTGGCGACTACTTTACAAAAGACACTGACTTTTGGTTTGATCGGGTTACTGAGACGCCGATGGTGCTCTATGACCACGGGCAGGATGGGATGATCAAGAAGGTTGCGATTGGCCGTGTGAATGCCAAGCAAGTTGATGATATAGGTCTGTGGATTGAGGCGCAAATCGATCGATACAATGTTTATGCCGGCGCGATAAATGAACTGATTGATCAGGAAAAACTTGGTTGGTCGAGTGGCGCGGTGGCGCATTTGGTTGAGATTAAGAGCGATGGCTGCATTAAATCGTGGCCTGTTGCTGAATTTTCGTTAACACCAACGCCGGCGGAGCCGAGAACACTCGGCGTGTCGGAGTTGCGTTCGTTGTCTGAGGTGGACGGAAGCCTAAAGGCGGTTATGCCAGAGGGGTCGCTAGTTGAGAGCGGTCCGGGCGCTGCGACGGTGACTGTTCCGGAGGGCAGCACAATAACTATTGAGACAAGATATGAAAATGGAGATATTACGATGGGCAATGAAGTAGAACAAGCTCAAGGGGATGTTTCTGCTGAAGCTGGGGTGGTTGCTGGCAATGAGGTGAAACCTGTTATTGCCGCGCCGGCGGTTCCTGTCGCACCGGATAGCAGTGCGGAACTTGACGGGCTAAAGAATCAAGTAGCGGACATCGCTGCGACGGTGTCTGGATTTGATGCGCTGAAAACGACGATGGATGAGCTGTCGACTGGGTTTAACTCGGTTTTGGAGTATATGCAGAACACACCAAAGCTGGAGGGTGGTTACTACACCAATACGGGTGGGGCGACTGACCCAGAGGTAAAGAGTTTTGGCGATTGGCTGTTGGCTGTGCGGCGCAACGATGTTAAGCGGCTGACGAAGGTCTACAAGTCGACGAAGGATATGACGGAAGGTACGGGTACGCAGGGCGGGTACCTGGTGCCGCGTGAGTTTTCCGATGAGTTGCTCCAGATCACGCAGGCTAACAGTCCGATTGCGCAGCGTGTGCGGCGCATTCCGGTGAACAGTGACGCCGGCGATTTTCCGGCATTGGATCATTTTGCGGCACCGACGGCTGGGTCTGGCAATACGGCTATGGCGGCCGGCGTTACGGCGGCTAGTGTAGCCGAAGGTGGTTCGATTACCGAGACGCAGGCAACGCTTGAGTCGATCTCGTGGAAGGTCAACAAAGTTGGCGGCTTCACAGAGGTTTCTAACGAGTTGATTGCGGATAGCCCACAGGCGATTGAGGCATTGCTGACCGGTCTGTTTAGTGTGGCAATTGGCGCGAAGATCGAGCATTACATTGTGCGGGGCACTGGCGCCGGAGAGCCGCTGGGTATTTTGAATGCGGCATGTGCCATTGGGATTACGCCGGCGTCGAACAACGCTTTTGGTGAGGCTGACGCGCTGTCGATGATGAGCCGATTTAAGCCGTTGGGGGGTGCGCCGGCCTGGCTGATGCATCCAGGGATTATTCCAGATTTCAACAACTTTACGGCTTCTAACGTGGATATGGTCGATTGGACGGCGGCACTGCGCGGCGCGCTTTTGGGATATCCGATCATTTATTCTGAGCATTTGCCGCAAGATGACAACGCCGGCGGTGTGATCCTGGCGGATTTGAGTGCTTATCTGTTGTTCGAGCGGATGGGGCTTGCGATTGCGTTTAGCGAGCACGCGGCCTTTACAACTGACAAGGGTACATGGCGATTTTTGATGCGGCTTGATGGACAACCCTGGTTGAGCGCAGCGATTACGCTCGCTGATCCGCAGGGTAGCTATACCGTCAGCCCGTTTGTTTATCATAACGATTAGTGGCTAGGAGGTAATGAATTATGGCTACTCTACCTAGTGAACGTGTGGCGGTGGTTGCCACGATTGATCCGGATGCGAACGCTGCCGGCGCGCTCACGAGTGACTGGGCGTCGATGGAAGATTTTAGCGAGATGATGGCTGTCGCGATGGTTGGCGCGCTTGGTACTTCGGCTACTGTTGATTTTAAGTTGCAGCAGGCAACTGACAGCAGCGGAACGGGCGCGAAGGACATCAGCGGCAAGGCTATTACGCAGTTAACGCAGGCTGGTACGGACGACGACAAGCAGGCGGTTATCAATGTTAATGGCGCTGACCTTGATGTTGCTAATGATTTTGATCATGTGGCGATGGTTTTGACTACGGCCACGGCTACTAGCGATAGTGGTGCGGTGCTGCTTGGCATGCGGCCGCGATATGGGCCGGCTAGTGACTATGATCTGGCTTCGGTCGACGAGATAGTCTAGGGGATTGTTGAGGGTGTTCGGGTAGGGGTTGGCTCAACCAACCCCTGCCGATCTTATGCACGACACATCAATGGACATGATGGGCCGGCACTTGAACCGGGTTGATTTAACTGGTAAGCGTGTGTTGGACATCGGCAGTCTCGATCTTAATGGCAATTATCGGGGGTTGATTGAGGGACGTGGCGGGGACTATGCCGGCCTGGATCTTGTTGGGGGCCAGAATGTGGATGTGATAGCTCGCGGTTCTTATGACTATCCGATTGATTCTGGTAGTTTGGATGTGGCCATTAGTGGCTCAGTTATGGAGCATGTGGAGGCCCCGTGGTTGTGGGTGCCTGAGTTGGCCCGGATGTTGAGACCGGCTGGGTTTTTGGCGATCGTTACGCATTGGCAATGGGAAATTCACCGGTTTCCGGTGGATTGTTGGCGGTTTTTGCCGGATGGTATGAATTATTTGCTTGAGCCTGATTTTGATCGGATTGAGATCACGTTGGATGATGATGGCACTATCGCGGCTTCGGCATTTAGGAGATAGGTTATGAAAGTGACGGCACGAAGATATTTTGTTCACGAAAGTGTAAGTTATGCGCCAGGCGATGAGGTGCACAATATGAGTGATGCCGATGTACTGTATTATGCCGGCCTGGGGCGTATGGCGACGGTGCGAATTGAGGAAGAGGAAGAAAAGAAAACGGCCGGCGAGAAGACCGCACGGAGCACTAAGAAGGCGAAGTAAGCATGGCTTACACGACTACTGTGGCTGTAAAAACTTATTTGGGCATTACGGGAAGCGGTGACGACACGCTTATTGATGGCCTGGTTACGTATGCTCAGCAGATTATCGATAGCTATACGCACCGAATGTTTGAGGCCGGCAGTGATTCGACGCGCAACTTTGATGCGGTGAGGGATGTAGAAGGGCGCTGGTTGCACCTTGATGAAGACTTGGCTGCGATCACGACCGTGACAAATGGTGACAGTACGGTGGTTGCCAGCACGAAGTATGTGACGGAACCGAGAAATGAGACGCCGTACTATGCGCTTAAGTTGAAGTTGGATAGTGACTTGGTGTGGACGTATAGCGATGCGAATGAAGATGCGATTTCGATTGTCGGGAAGTGGGCGTATAGCGAGGCCGCGCCAGATGATATTGTGCATGTGGCGATTCGTTTGACAGCGTGGTTGTATCAACAGAAGGATGCACCGTTTGAACGCACGGCAACGCCGAGTTTGGGGATTGTGACAGTGCCGGCTGATTTGCCGCGAGACATCAAGATGCTACTTGAGCCATATCGAAAGTTGGCTAGCTATTAATGCCGCTTGAAGACATTCTGCCTCGGCTCAAAACGATCAACAGCGGTGTGTCTGGCATATCCACGGCCTTTGATCATGACGACATACCGCAGTCGATTCAGACTGCCGACTTGCCAGCGGTCATGGTGTATCCAACGCCAAGCCAGATCAATTATTCGGCCGCGCAACAGGCTCATATCGAGCATATTGTTTTGATGGATGTCTATGTTGCGCCGCGCAGTCGCCGGCCATTACGCGAGCAGTTGAGTGACGCTGTGCCATACGTCGACTTGTTTGTCACAGAATACGCGGATGCTATGCGGTTGAATGATCTGGATTCTTCGACGCCTGAAACAGACGAATATATAGCGCAGTTGCAACAATACGAAATTGGTGAATTGGAATTCGAGGGCGACAAATTCTATATTGGCGTACGCTTTACACTCCAGGTGCATGAGCATACGCACAAGACAACCGGTACATGATCGACTTCGTGATCGTCAGCTACAACTCGCTTGAATATCTACCAAACGTATACCGGCAGATTCAGAAGAAGTTCGACGATCCGGATGTCACGATTCTGGATAATGCGAGCACGGATGGATCACAGAAGTGGCTTAACAAGCTGAAGAGGGCACGGGTATTGTATCGGCTAGACAATATAGGTTATGCGCCGGCAGCCAATAAGGCTTCTGAGTACGGGATTAATGAATACATATGTTTCATGAATCCCGACATTGATTTCACGTGGTTTGCCATTCAGGGCGCCTTGATTGAGCTTGATGACCCAGACGTGGTCATTGCAAG
>Ga0114899_1000672_pt1 | contig 23175 bp, 7 predicted proteins | sample MalvireepMed_215_FD_83497 | JGI IMG/M metagenome (GOLD analysis project Ga0114899, IMG submission 83497) | Marine viral communities from the Global Malaspina Expedition - Malaspina viral metaG DeepMed_215 | ecosystem: Environmental > Aquatic > Marine > Oceanic | place: Mediterranean Sea...
ATATCGATTCGTTGCGTGAGGAATGTAAGATATGGTTGATGACCATATTGGACAAGTATGATCCCAATAAAGGCTCCGCGGCCTTTTCTTACTTTTCGGTCATAACAAAGAACTGGTTTATTCACAAAGTAAAGCGACAGCAAAAGAGAAACAAGCGCGAGATTGACTTAGGAAATATCTCCAAGCGCTACGAGGAAGAATACCTTTCGACTAATGAATCTTATGTGTCTCAAAGAGTAGAAGAGGAATTTTGGAAATCGTTTTATACAGAGTTAAAATCGTGGGACGTATCCCAGATGAAGGAAAACGATACAAAAGTTTATAAAGCCATCATCATTTTATTTGAGTCTAAAGAAGAGATCGATATTTTTAATAAAAAGGCTATTTATTTATATCTGCGGGAGATCACTGGTTTGAATACAAAGCAGATTGTTAATTCTCTTAAAAAATTCAGGAAGAGATATTCTTCGTTTAGACAAAATTGGGAAGGTGGAATGTTGTGAGCAAGAAGGACCTACAAGGCTTAATCGATGAAGCGCTTGGTAATATTCGCAATGATCGAAAGATTGCACGAGAATTTTTAAATGAAATTGCCAATCAAATAGCAAATGATCCGGACCAAAATAAACATTTAAGTCCCGTCGCGGCAAAGCATGTAGAGTCCCTGCAGCGCTCTAATGAGCAGCTAGTTAAAATAATTGGCCTGAGTCAGAAAAGACAAACACAAGGTTTTGGACTTTCAGAAGAAGACAAGAGCAGCCTGTTTGATATAATACAGGAGGAATCTAAAAGTGGCTAAAAAGCTTTTTCTTGATCCGTATGCCTTCTCTGATCCCGAGTCCGCACGAGATTTATATTCAAATGCTATTCGTAAGTCGTTAGGATATGGCGTTCCTTTTCTTGAAGATAATAATTATGTTGCAAAAGTCATATCTCCGCCGCTCCCTTTAAAGCCGGGCGATGCTGCTATTTTTAATAATCCTGAAACTCTACTTCGCGGCGGCAACGTTGGAGAGGAAACTGCCGAGTTTGTTGGCGGAATGCGTCCACAACCAGGCGTCCTGTCTAAGTTTGTTTTTTATGGAAGAATAGAAAAAATTCATGCGCCTTTTTTAGAGGAGCCGTGTCCTATAGCTTATGCAGTCGACGCTGCTCAATCTTATAACTTGATTATGCAGCACACACAATTTCACTCATTGGCAACCACCACGGAACTTCCTGCAGTGGGAGATCTTGTAAATGTAAGATTGAATAAAGGAGATCATGGCTGGGATTTGCAATATGGGCATTATGTTGGAATTTACGAGCGCAGCACAGATACGATTGTGCCTTCTCATCTTCCTGTTACAGCAAAAGCAGCCGCGGCCGCCGCAGCCGGCGGAGCTAGCTCCCTGGGCAATGCCGATGCAGCGCCGGGATTTTCGGGAGATTATACTCCACCTGAAAACGCAGCGCCGGTGTCGAATGGCGCGATCTTGGCCGGCGCCGGTCCAGCAGCTAATCCAGATTTGCTTACTACATATTGGGATTGGATTAGTCGCCTTCTGCCAGAGGGTTCAATCTGTACGTCTGGATTAAGAAACCAAGCTAGACAGAATAGGATTATTAGAAATTTCTATAAAGGCGCATGGGCGACTGGCCAGCCTGGTGATTCTTTTACGACGCCCCCGGGACCCGAGACAGATGAGGAAATTACATATGCGCACGGTCAGGTGCGCAAGAAGCCATGGCCCGGGAAGATCGTGGGTCGTAGGGTTTCCGCAGACCCTCATGGTCACGGTGGCGGTGGTGCTTTAGATATTTCATTTCCTCGGCTGCAGCCCGATCCACTTCCGAATGGGAAACGAGGAACACCAAATTTGGGAAAATTAATGGAAATAAGGGCCGTGGTTGAGGCTGCGAGTGAAGATCCTAATATAAAGGTATCGACGCGGCCATTTCACAAGGGGAATTACCCGAGCCTATATGAAAAGGCTAATAACTGCATACATGTTGAAATAAATATTGATGGTACGGAGTCCTTTGATGAGGTTTCCTTTGAAAGAGGGAGAGTGGCTATTGTAGCCAAGCTGGGAGGTTCTTCAGCCACCGCCGAGTTTGTCGGCGGTCATGTTAATGGAATCATGTACACTGACCGCGACGAGCACGCAGCTGCGCAAGCCGCGGCCCGCGATGCATTTGACGAGGCCCGAGCTGCCAGGCTGGCCGCGCTGCTATGAAAACATAAATGCCAAAAGAAACTAAAATATATGATCCGGAATGTAGCGAATGGGCTAAGAAAACGGGCCATTGCAAAACAATTGATGAATTGATTAAAGAAGGCAACGCACCAAACATGGTGCCTTCGCCCAGCGGCCTATATCATACAATAGGCCCCCCGCAGACGATTCATTTTAAAGCAGCCAGAAATGGTCTTCATATGCAACAAGGCGGCAGCTATATTGTATTAGGGTCCGACAGGCCCACTTCTGTTAGATCTGGATACGGCGCCAAAGGTGCGCAAAATGCAGCAACTATTGATTTAGTTGTTGGAAGGATGTCTAGCGCACACCCCAAACCAGGGACTTTTGTTGATAATAGTTTTTTTGCAGATGCTGCTAGAATTTATATTAGTCAATTAACCAACGTTGATACAAATTTTGGTTTGGCTTCGGGGGGAAAATCCTTAAGTCAACGAGCATCCTCAGCAGTGGTTTTAAAAGCAGATGCCATCAGAATTATTGGAAGAGAGGGAATCAAAATTGTTACTGGACAAGGCGAAGGCGTTAAAGGTTTTGGGGGTGGCGAACCGAATTCTCGCGGCGGCAAAATAAAGCGCCCGGCGCCTCCAATTGAGTTAATTGCTGGTAATAATATTGGGCAAAGAACCATTCCGGGGACTCCTTATAAGACCGGCGGAACGGTGGATCTGCTGCAACCGATTCCACTAGGGAAAAATGTAAGAGACGGATTAGAAGAATTGAGTGACATTGTTGGTGAATTATGGAGTGCGGTGTTTAATTTTGCGTTGCTTCAATCAGGTATGAACGTGGCTTTTGGAGTAAGTCCCTTTCCTTGGCAGCCAGCTGCCATGGCCGCCATGCAACCATCGATCTTTACGGGTGTTCTCAATTCATTATGGCATACTCGCGCTAATGTTACTATGTGGAAATTAAATTATCTCAATCCTGCTGGTTATAAATATATTTGCAGCAGAAGTGTTAGAACAACTTAAATATAACGGATTATTAAGATGGCTGAATCAAAATTTTTAAGACACCAAGATCCATCTGGAGACGGTCTTCCCGATGTATGTGATGAATTTGTTGCAGTAGAAGAACCGTTATGTGAAGATTGCAAATGTATTAAAAATGGCGCTGCAATTACTCCTAATTGGCGCAGTCTTGATAGTGAAGAGTCTTTCCTAAATTATAAAAATTGTTTATATCAAGTTGCTATCGAGACGAAATATACCACCACAATTGATGAGTCACTTTTAGAAAAAGAAGATTTAACTGATACTGAAGAGGCCGAAGGAATGGCCGCGCGGTATGAAGAATATGCAGAACAAGCAATAACGGCTCTTCTAGAAGAGAATAATAAAGATACTGGCGCCGCAGCACTAAGGTCTATGTCAGTAGCTCTTCAAAATACGGATTACGATTTAGCTGCTAGACCAAAATCAAGATTGAGATTACTTTACTCTATTCCATATCATGACTTATGTTCTCTTGATGATGCTGCTGATGAAGAAGACACCGATGATGCGGAAGAAGAAGGAGCAGAAGTTGAAGTAACTTATGAGATTCAGGATCTTAAAGCGAAACTTATTGTTGTTAGAAAGGGCCTCTTTCTGTACGGAAGGTATTTAAGAGTTTATCGTTCTATTGATAAAGGGAATTTATTTTTCCAAGATGGAGATGCTGCCGGGAAGGTATTTCCCTTGTTCGATTATGGGGACCGAGGAATTTTAGGTGGCTCAACGATGGCAAAAATTTTGCCGCAATTAGACAATTTTTTAAATACAAAGGGATATAATATTCGTGGTGTTGATGTGCACGGCAGCTGCCGTGCTGGTTTTATAAATCTCTATAGAGATAAAGTTGAGACAGTTACATTCACGTTCACTAAAGAATATGAGTTAAAAAAGCTAACGTTATATACACAGGGATGTGGAGAAGAAAACCCAATTATATTTATTGATAAGTTAAAACGCCTAAAAAAGAAGTCGGCTTGGAAAGATCCTACCGCCATGGCGTATTTAGTGCAATTAAATGAGATGACGGTTCAACTGCAAGCCCGCGAGCCAGTTCCATGGTTGGAATTTGTTAAAAAATATACATATCCTACAATTTATTCTTCTGTAAACCAAGGATATGCGAATACCGATCCGGATAATACAGGCGCCAGCTGTATTGCAGACGCGCTTCAAAACGAAGCAAAACAGTTTGGCGAAGATATTTTAGATCCAATTTTCAGTATTGGGGACGCAATTGCTTATCGATTTCATGAGAATATATGTCGAGAGAAATCTGAAGAAGTTATTCAAGACGAAGTAGATGTTGGTCTGTTTTGGTCGCCTAAAAAGAAATCATCTCCCGAAGGCGCCTCTCAAGGGTCCCAAGAGGGCCCTACTACTACTTCGATAATATACACGGACGTGGAGGGTGTGGAGGTCCCAGCAGCTAAAAATAAAGATGGTTCTAGAAAACAAGTTCTTAAAACACTTTCTGATATGGCCGCTGAACAAGCTGGTCAAACCATAGGAATGGATGACGCGACTTTTGATGAATTTTGCGAAAAAGTCATTAATGATAGTGTTGGGTTTGATTTGGAGGAGCTTTGGGAAGAGGGTTTCAATAAGATTAAACTTTGCGGCCTTTATAGCTTGATGATTGATTCTGTTAAATGTTTGTTTGCTGGCCTTACTCTTGAAGAAATGTTAAGCACCGTCACAGAAAGCGCACTCCGCACCATGAGTCTTGAAAACTTTGGAAATTTGTTTATTGGGTTACCTCCTGATAAACAAGCAGAATTGGACGCGTTGGTTAAAAAGAAGTTTGAGAATGGTGAATTTTTTGCTGGAGGAACCTCTGCTGGTCAACAGGAAATTGCTGATGCCCCTCCTTTTTCATTAGAGGGAAAACTAGATTTTACCAAACCTTGCAAAGACAAAAAATTAGTAAAATATCAAGAAGAGGAGCAAATGCAGCCGGGCCCAACGGGAGAAACGTCAGTTCCAGCTTCCCCGATTAAAGAAGCGTCTGACGACACCAGAAGAACACTCGCCAAACAACTTGATCCCAGCTCCGCCGCCAAGAAACAACTAAACCCCAACAATGTTTTTGAAGCGTATATCTTGGCGTTATTAGAAGTATATTCCGAAAATTATTTTGAGCTTTTAGCAGAATTAAACAAATTTCCTGGCGCCCAACTGATTGCAACACTTATCGCAATTTTTGATTGCCCAAAGTCCCCCATCTTAGATCCTAGCGCTTTTGACTTTATCAAAGATATACAATTGCCGTTTTGTCGGAATAGTAATGACATTACGTGGCCAGCGCTTGCAAATGAATCCGGATGGTTTCCGGGTACAAAAGATATTAGTGGTGCGCTGTTTGTTGCCATCCAATTTGCGATTCAAAAACTTGTTGTAACTTTATTGATGAAGTTGATGATTAAAATTTGTGGGACTTTGGGAAGTGCAGCATGCGCAGCGCCGAGTATTATAGGAGCTGCTATGTCCGGAAACAATATGGCAGATTTGATTAAAGATTCTCTTTGTCCTGACGCTGATGCAGAACAAATCGATAATACAATTGTGGACATGTTTGCCAATTTGGGCCTTGGTGCTACAGCGTTTGCGAACACAGAACAAGTAATTGATTTTGCAGGTGATATATCTTCTGCGGTGACAAGAGCGGAATTAGCCCGCGCGTTTTTAGGGGAATGTTCGAGCGAATTTTTAACAGTTGTGGATTCGTTAATAGTATACGAATATCCTGATTTTAGAGCAGGCCTGAGCAACAAAAAGAATATTTGCAGTTTTTTTGGAGACATGGGCAATTTAATGCCATCAGACTTTAGAGAGCAATTAAGGAATTTTGCCGAGGGCTTACCAGAGAATGATGGCCTACCAGCTAATCCTTCTTTATGCGCAACTCCACAGCAGATAGAAACTTTTAATCAGTTGAGATCTGATATCTTAGATGGCCGAGCGACCCCCCAACAGATTGAAAAACTAGGAGATCGTTCTGGGCCCTTGGAAGATTTAAAAGATTTGGCTGGTGTGCTGCAGGGTGGCCCTACTCGATATCTTGCTGATAATTTACCTCCTTTGATTTCTGATCCCGGGTGCGATAATGGTCTTTTGCCGTATGAAAGCGAGGAGGCGAAAGCCACTACTGTGTCTGCTTTGGGCGGCTCGTTGGAGCAGTTGAAAATTGATTTTGCATATGATATGCTTGGCAACGGCCCGAGTAGTGGTAGATGGGGACTTATTAATATGATTCTTTCAGACACAATGGGGAACCCTCTCACGGCGCATATGAGAAAGGCCTATAATCAAAATGATTATGTTGATTATTATACTGATACTAGCGTCGATGCAGATGTTACCCTGGACGACGATTCCACGGTGGGCACCGCCGGTGGCTGGTTTGATATTAGTGCCGCCGGCCTCGTCGCTGATATAATTACACCCCGCGTGTCACGAACCTCCCAACAAAGGGGGGCATTTCCATACAAAGTGGCTGATTGGCTGGAAGAATATATGCAGACGAACCTGACTGCTAGTTTTGCTTCTAACAATGAAATTCAAAAAGATATTAAATCAGATCCAATATCTTTTGCTTCTGCCTCCATTAAGACTTTTGGTAGTGGAATTAATTTACTAAAGTTGCCAGATTTAGGGTATAATGTTGATACGCGCATAAAGTTTGAGGATAAGGAGATATATTTCTTAGAGAAAGCTCGAAAGAAAGATCCAGATTTAACTTTGAGCTTTCAAGATAATTGCAAGGGATTGTGGGATGACGATGAAATCGATTCTATGTTTTCATATGGGTTCGACTTAGAATTTTATTTATCGGATTTGGTATCTGGTTCGACCGAGGGTATTCATAATCGTGTCGGAGATAATGCAAGAATTAAAATTTGGGACCGTTATAATACTGCCGCCCGAACAGATACGACATTGGCAGCGTCTATACCAGATTTGTTAAAATATTATAAACCGTTGCAATATAAAATATCAAAAATGATTCTTAAGCCTGACAATAAAAAAATAACCGATTCTTATGAGAGAAAGTTTGAATTTTTAGCCACTGATAATATTTTAGACGAAATAGATTTGGCGCCATATCCCAAATTTGTTTCTACTTTTAGTCGTCAGCAATCTTACCTTCCACAAATTGTTCTTTTAGACGAGTTAATCGGCGCCGGCACCATAGAAAAAAGGGATATCAAAAGTGGTTATGACTCAATAATGTCTGACGTGACAGAACAACTTATTTCTGTAATTGCTAATAATGAAGATGCTTTTCTGTATGGCGCTGTTTATGATGATTTGTCTTTTGACGATGTTCAATATGTAGTAGACGAAGGCCAAACAGAATCAGATGGCGGAACAAATTATTATGAGGCGTTAGTAGATGATGGAGAAGGAGGCACCCGAACCATTAAAAATGATGATCAAATTATGGGCATAAGCTTGATGCAATACATGTCTGGATCTGACGAAAATAGAGTAATGTATCTTGATCCTAACACTTTTGGGGGATCATATATGAATCCTCCACTTTATGTCAAGCCGCTTGAAAACAAAGGCTGGATGGGCTTCGTTGAGGCGATGTTTCCAGAAATAAGTCCGTGCAAGCCATATAGAACAGATATAATTGATTTTGAGGATATCCAACAAAAAATAGAAAATTCATATCCGACTATTCCAGAAGATCAGCGTTTGAAATCGGATCCAAATTGTATAATTGAAGTTCCCTATGGGAGAATTTTGGAAAGACCATCTGTTGCTGGTTTAGAAAGTGTCATTACAGCGACTCTTAGAATTTATGCAAGTACTTTTTTCATTAAATCGTTGGCCACATTCACCAAAATATATCCTAAGTTTCCAGATACTTTCAGTAGTCTTTACGCGGCTTATATCGTTGAGGAAATGGAAGCTTCTCTTAAGGATGCTCAAAAGGCATTTTGGGAAGCGTTTAATCCTTTTAAAGATACCAAATTTTGGTATGCATTTTTAGAACAGTCGGTTCAGCTTTATTCTCGTCGCGTGGATAATGGAGAGATTAGTGATCCACCTACAGCAGCTGTAGAGGCTTTATCTCACCTTAATGATGTGCAAGAAAATTATCCATATCCAAATAAGAATACTTTAAAAAAAGCTCGTGGTACCGGTGAAGCCGGCGCGTTTGAATCATTGAAACACTTTAGACAAGACAAGAATCTTGAAGCCATTCAGGCCTCGGAAGAATATGCGAAAGTAATCCTTAAAGAAATGGTGGTTGAGCAGTTAAATTATATGGGAGAGAAATTTATAGAAAATTTCAAAAATGTAGGAATGTCTCCGGATATATTTGATTTGAACTATTTTATTTTTCAGAGTTTATCACAAGGTGGCGAGAGCTTGACATTGGATCAGGAGATCAAAGAAGAATATGCGGACTTACCAACAGAAGGCGACGAACATTATACAAGCGGAGGTTCGTTTGCTTTGCCAGATGGCACAGAATATGTTGGATATTATTTTGTTAAGACGGACGAGGAGGGAAATCCGACTTACGCAGTGGGAGAATTTGAAGTTGAGGGAGTAGAAGATGAAATATTGACTCCTTTCGCGAATCAAATTATAGTTCCGATAGGGGACATAGATGAATTAGGAGTCAGTACGGAGTCGTCTACTAGCAAACCATTTGTTATTGAAAAATATATTAGTATTAATGGCACCGCGTACGCGCCAAGTACGGCAGTGAGTATGATTCAGGATAATGATGATCTTGCTAAAAATATTTCTGATGTTTACCCCGGAACCCTAGAGACGGTAACCGCTCCGAGCGGCAGAATTGTTGGCCTTGAAGGAGAATTGGGCGTTAGGCATGGCTTAAGATTTTCCGCCATAATTAGTGGCACTACAGCTACACTTGTTGAGGTGGAAATAGATGCTTTAGATGTTCAGCTCTCAAAAGTAGATCCGCTAGCGGGCGACAGTAAATTACTATTGTGTTTGATTAATATGCTTAAAGCAGATGATAAATTTAGATTAGTTGCAGAATATATTTTCCCATTGAGGAAAATTACAGCCACGCTTGCCATATATAATGGTTTAGCGTTTCTGCCATCAATTGGCGAGAAGGTGGTTAAAGATAATCAAACTATTGGGAAGTATTATTGGGGAGAGGCAGATGAATTGCCTTCGATTGCCGACCGTAGCAAAAATACTATTTATACCAAGCCAGGAGTTGCCTTGACTTTTGATTCAGGCGGAAATATAGCTATTTATCCGCCTGATTATGCCGGCCCGAATACTCCAACCGATGAAGAATCCGTGACAGTCACCGATGCTGATGGAAACGCGACTGACTATGATCTTTCTCGTCCCAATGGAGGTGGATGGTCAAGCAAGCTTGATAGAGATCCGGGCGTTGGAGGGGGTCTTTTTGTTAAGGAATGGGACAACTGGGATCAAACCTTATTGAGAAACTCCAAGAGTAGGATTAAAAAGATGTTCAAGGGTTATTATAATTCTAGAGAATTTGATGCAGCCCAAACAGACGATTCAGCTGATAGTCCAGGCACTGTAGTAACTAATGAATTTAAAGAAAGATTTAAGAAACCAACTGGTCAAAACCTTCTTCCATTCTGGAAAAGGAGAATGCTTCGAACAAATCCCTTTAATGCAAGCGGAGAATTGTGCGAAGAAAAAGATTAGATGATATTTATAATGAGGTAAAAAATTATGGCTTCTTTTGGTGTTGCTCTTCCATTATCATTAGATACAGCAGATGGCTTTGTAATGCTTAAGGATATTAGGAACCTTGCTAAGCAAAATTTGAAAATGCTTATATTAACACTTCCGGGCGAGCGAGTGATGAAGCCAAAGTTTGGAGTTGGACTTTCTCGATATCTTTTTGAAAATTTTGGACACGATACCATGGCCCAAATAGAATCTAAGATTAGAGAACAAGTAAGCATTTATATGCCGGCAATTCAGATTCGTAGTATTACATTTGGCAATACAGATCCAGATAATAATTATTTGGGTATTGCGATAGAATACTCTATTGACAGCATAGGAATAGCAGATTTGTTGGAAATAACTACTTAAAAACGAGGGAATTCAATGGCAGATGAACAAACAAAAATAGTACCAATCGATTATACTCACCGTGAATATAGCAGTATTCGTCAAGATTTAATGGAGATAGCGGAAAGACTGTATCCCGATACATTTAAAGACTGGAGCGAGGCATCTTTCGGCGCACTGATGATAGACGCGGTAGCATATGTGGGCGATCAGCTTTCGTTTTATTTGGATTATAATGTTAATGAGACGTTTTTGGATACAGCATATCAGTATAACAATATTGTGCGCCATGGTCGGATCCTTGGATATAAATATCGCGGCCCGGCCTCAACATATGGCACTGTAAGTATGTTTGTATTAGTGCCAGCCTCTACTACTGGCCTGGGTCCCGATACAGAATATATTCCAGTTGTCAAAGCAGGGACGCAATTTACATCTCAAACTGGATTAAATTTTGTTTTGACAGAGAATGTTGAATTTTCAGATGTTGAGAATGTTGTGGTTGTAGCCACCGTTGATACAGATACTGGCGCACCTACGTATTATGCGATTAAAGCAACGGGAACTGTGGTGTCAGGCTATCTTTCTGAGGAACAAATAAGAATTAATGCTTATGAGCGATTTTTAAAGGTAAGATTGGACTCAAATAATATAGCAGAAATAATTTCGGTTACTGATACTGAAGGAAATGAGTATTTTGAAGTAGACTTTCTTGCGCAAGACATGGTATTTAAAGAGATTGCCAATACCAATTATAAAAGCGATAATGTCCCCTCTATCTTAAAACCCTATTTGATATCTAGAAAATTTGTTGTTGAGAGGGATGTAATAAATACTTATTTACAATTTGGCAGCGGAAAGGAAAATGAATCAGATGTAGTAGCAGATCCTCAAACAGTGGCAATAGATACTTTTGCGAAAAATTACGTAACAGATACAACGTTTGACCCCACAAGATTATCAAAAAATGAAAGTTTTGGTACTGTGCCGTCAAACACGACTTTAACAGTTACATATAGAATTACAAACGCAGCGAATTCAAATGTAGGAGCAGGGGGTGTGAATGCCGTTGGAATTGCAGAGATGAATTTTACTAATGCGGCGAGTTTGGTTTCTTCAAAAATGCAAGACGTTACCAATTCTTTAGAGGTGTCCAATGAAGAACAAATTATAGGAGATGTTTCTTCGCCAACTTCAGACGAAGTTAAAAGAAGAATATTTGATACATTCCCCACACAAAACAGGGCTGTGACACAATCTGATTACGAAAATATTGTATATAGAATGCCTGAAAAATACGGGTCGGTAAAAAGATGTTCTGTGCAGAAAGATCCAAAGGCGCAAAAAAGAAATTTAAATTTATATGTTGTTTCTGAAGACTCAGTAGGAAAACTAACAACAACAAACAGCACTATTAAAAACAATATAAAAACATGGCTAAATCACTATAGGATGATGAATGATACTGTCGATATTCTTGACCCTTACATTCTTAATATAGGCGTAGAATTTACCATGAAAGCAGCAACAGGCACGGATAAGTTTACCCTTATTGAAAGTGCTGTCGACGCCTTAATAACAAAATATAGCACTCCTCTTTTTATAGGAGAGCCGCTTTATGTGAGTGATATTTATGCTGAATTAAAAAATGTCACTGGTATTTTAGACGTTTTAACTGTAACTTTGAGGGCGAAGACCGGAGGAAATTATTCAAATGCGAATATAGATATCGATGCAAATATGTCTCCGGATGGGACTTATTTAATAGTACCAGCAAACGCTATTGTAGAAATCAAATATCCAGTCACCGATATTATAGGAAAAGTTGTATAATGGCCATTAAAAGATATACGGCTTCAGCTGATAATACTGTTGTCAATGCTTATGAGCCCAATTTGAGAACGCGCGGAACAGGCGCGAACATGGGCGAAGCAGATATATTGGAAACGTTTTCAATCTACGGCCGTGTAACAACAAGTTCACAGGAGCTTTCCAGAATTCTTATTAAGTTTCCTGTCACAGATATTTCTACCGATAGGACGAATGGCGATATTCCTGCTAGTGGAAATGTTAGTTTTTATTTACGAATGCACAATGCTGAACACTCCAAAACGGTACCAAGGGATTACACCTTGTCAGTTTTTACGGTTTCGCAGTCGTGGCAAGAGGGAGTCGGTTTAGATCTAGAGGGATATAAAGATTTAACTGTTGGGAATGAAGGGTCTAACTGGATGAGCGCTTCGAACACGACTTATTGGACAGATGCCAACGATACTTTGTTGGCGGGAGGTTCTTATATTACAGGCGCCGAGCCCAATGGCGTGGGACCCAATGCAGATGTTGATACCGAAATATATATTTTTAAACAGACACTAACGACAGGCTTGGAAGATATCGAACTTGATGTAACTCCTGTTATAGAACAGTGGATAGCGAGCACTTATTCAAATTATGGGTTCGGAGTCCATTTATCAGCCAGTTATGAGGCATATATATCTGGAACAGCAGACGATACGGTCAGTCGAAAGCCCGGTCAGCTAGCATTAGATAACGATGATGATACACAAAGTGTTATTTATAACCCTAGTGGTTCAACTACATCATATTTCACAAAGAGATTTTTTGCCAGAGGAACAGAATATTTCTTCAAGCGCCCAGTGATTGAGGCGCGATGGGACTCTGCAACAAAAGATGATCGCGGGAACTTTTACTACAGTAGTTCGCTAGCCACCGCTGCAAATAATTTAAATACCATTTACTTCTATAATTATGTCCGCGGCCAACTGGCTGATATACCCAACTTGGGCACGGACAAACGTGTATATGTAAGTATTTATTCCGGCTCTACTGGAGGTTTTTATAGCGATCAAGGTGGAGGCGATGGAGACGATCTGGCGCCATCGGATTGTGCTGCGTCTGGAACAACGTCGGAAGATACCGGCAGTGTGCAAATATTATCTGCTGATGATCCAGGCCATGTTCGTAGTGCTTATTTAACAGTCGCGACAGGCGGAATTGTATCAACAGGAATTTATAGCGCCTCCTTTACATATACTGGTTCAAAATGTGGATTAGATACGATATACGATGTGTGGTTTACTGGCAGCGATACGATTACAAACGCCAACGATGCTGCTATACAATTTTTTACTGGAGCCATCAAGCCTATAATACTCAGAGCAGAAGGAAGAGCTTCGCGCCCCACTCATTATATGAATATTACAAATCTTCGGGATAAGTATCGCGCCGATGAAGTTGCTCGCCTTAATCTATATGTTAGGAATAAATATTGGGATCCAACAATTTACACTGTAGCTGTTTCTTCTCCGCCCACAACTACCATTGTTAGTGCATCCTATAGTGTTTATAGAGTGATAGACGCCTATACTGCTATTCCTTATGGAACTGGCAGTGATAAACATACTGTGCTTTCTTATGATGTTTCTGGAAATTATTTTGACTTTGATATGAACTTATTAGAGCCTGGGTATGCTTATGCATTCAAATTCTCTTTTTACGATAACGGACTTAGTTCTTGGGTAGAACAGTCCGATACGTTTAAGTTCAGAGTAGAAGACTATGAGTATTAAAAAGCTTTTTGAATCTACTGAAATAGCTCGCAATTATCTTTCTGACACAAACGAAAGAGACCTGTATAAAAATGTTGAATCGGCACAAAATGTTGGTGCGATATCTACAAAACAGCAAAGATTTGTTCCGCAGATAGATTACACAGAGCCTACAAACTTTGCCAAATATGGCTCAGCTAGGTTATATTACCAATCTGCGATAAATAGAATTCTTGATTATTATCCGTATGATGGTTCAGAGTATGAAATTACAGAGTTTCATAACAAATCATTGGACATTGAGGAATTTGTATTTGACAATCTTTATCCTCGCACAACTGGATATGTGCTTTTAAGCGCTAATGGTTGGGGGACATTGCTTGGTAGCTTGTCGGGAGGATATGGAACACCCAGCGTCGATGGCGCATATGACTACGAATACATTGAATTTACCGGCGGCCCGCATACCATAGGTATTGTCGGTGAGTCCTCTTCTTCCGCGGGAGTTGCTGTTTCGGGTAGCACAACCGCAGCCATATTTCCAGATGACAGCACTTCAAAAAGAATATATTCCAATGTGTATGATACAAATATTTACACAACTGCGGGCTTAGAATCAAGTTATGGAACTGGTTCCAGGGCTTCTAACTTGGAATGCAATTTTGATAAAGGAGTTACAATTGAGTTTTGGCTCAAAAAAGATGCCTTCGACACAGCCAAAACAACTAAAGAAGTTATTTGTGACATTTGGAATGGTGAAGATATAAACGTTCATAATTATGGACGCATTTTACTTAGTATCCGAGGAGATACTGATCCTCCGTTCTTGTTGACAGTTAAGAGCGGCTCGACTGGGCCCATTGAAAAGGCGCTAGGAAGCGGCCAGGTTACAGAAGGCACGTTGACAAATAGCGCTTGGAAACATTATGCCATTACTATGCAGAATTCTGGTAGTGGATTTATTACGAAATTATATGTAACGGGCGCCCTTGATGATACAGACACCAGCACTACGACGAATATAGGTACATTACCATCGAAAACCAGCACTTCAGGCGCCATGGGCGCCCGCATTGGGGCACTTATTGCGCCAGCTCCAGGCGCCACCACTACCCGCGCCGGCCAAGGTAAACTAAGCGCTTCTTTGGATGAATTCCGTTTTTGGAAAGCGTCACGCAATTCTGATGAGATTGGAAGGAGTTGGTTTACACAAGTAAGAGGCGGAACAAACACAGATATTTATAACACGACCCTAGGAGTATATTACAAATTTAACGAAGGCATAACAGGCACCGCGAGCTTGGATAACAATGTTTTAGACTATAGTGGTAGAATTTCCAACGGTAATTGGATTGGTTATGATTCAACGATTCACGATCAGGCAGTTCGTGGAACCTATGGAAGAGCGACCGGCTCTGCGATTGTGGAATCAACAGCATCTGCTACAGAGTTTAAAGATCCGATTATAAGAAGTGGTCATACTGATGTTACAAGTCTTAAAAAGGATTTGGAATCGAAGGGTGCAGAACACGATCATAATAATAATTCTGCGTTTAAGAGTTTAATTCCAAGTTGGGTTGTGGATGCCCAAGAGGCTTCCGATGGCAAAGATTTCGTGCCGGTTTATGATAATAATATTGAAATGGTTTCTCACGTTGTGGGTTCTTATTTTGATAAGCTGAGATTACAAATAAAGGCGCTCCCGACGTTTAAACAATTGAATTATACTAGTGCGTCCCAGACCCCGTTGCCATTTGCACAGCATTTGCCTCAATCACTTGGTCTGTATATGCCAGAGTTATTTATTGACTCAACTGTTTTAGAAAGATTTATGAATCGCACTCCTTCAATGAAATTTGAAGGGGATCTTACTGAAACAAAGAATTTGATTTATCTAAATATTTACAACAACTTAGCTAATATTTATAAGAGCAAAGGAACAGAAAAATCAATTAGAAATATATTTCGGTGCTTTTATCTTGATGATAGATTGCTTCGACTAAACGTTTATGCCAGCAACGAGACCTTTGAACTCAAGGATAATCTTAAACAAACGCTGATTAACAAAAGAGTACTTAACTTTAATACTGCCAGTAATACCACTGCTGTTGTTTATCAAGCGCGCCAATCTGTTGATTATCTTTTAACTAACGGTTGGTGGTCGACATATGAATATACTGCGAAATCGAATTTGGTGGGTTGGTGGCGTCTGGATGCTGATGTATCATCTGGCGGCACCGGCTTCCCCAAAGTTACCGACGACAGCACTAATAGCAACGATGGCACGTTTGACGCCGCCGGCGACAGGCCAGCATTTTCGGAAGCATTGTATCCCGCTACCTACATTCAAACCGCGAGTTGCACTTTTAATGGCGCCGCAACCGCCGTAAATATCGGGACTGCCGCAACCTGGGATGACATTATTGGCCCAGATGGTACTTCTAAAATGTCAATTTCCACTTGGGTTTATAAAACTGGCGATGGTGGTAATAACCTCGGCCGTATAATTGACTTTAGTACGTCAGACGTCTATCTTTATACGAATTCAGCTGACACACTTATATTCTCCGTGGGTGCTTGGGATACTACTAGTGGAGTTTGGTATGCCCCGGTCGGCGGCATTACTCAAAACACTTGGCATCATATCGTTGTCACATATGATGCAGGCGCCGAAGCAAATGATCCTATTTTTTATCTGGATGGAGCGCGTGTTGCAACTAGCGTAACTACACAGCCCGAGGGCACTTATGCCAATTTCACCGGCCATGCTTGCTATATAGGAAACAATGGCAATGAAAATAGAAGCTGGAAAGGAAACCTCGCAGATATAGCCGTTTGGGATTCAATTTTAACTGAACAGGATGCCATCGCGCTTTACAATGCAAAAAGGGGTGTTGGACCTGATAGCAATGCGGCTAACACTCGCGGCTATATTTCCGGAAGTCAAGGCGCCGGATTGTTGACTGACGCCGGCGAAACGGGGGGCGACATTGTTCGTGGTTATGAGTTCCCTTATGGGTTTACAGCCGAAGCAGATGTTATGTTCCCAACTAGTCCGGCCGACGTTACTTTTAATAAACAATACACAGAAGTTTCGTTGTTTGGGATGCATTCTGCCTCAATAGATGATGGGGGCACCCGGCCGCTTAATGATACAACATGGTTCCCAAATGATGCTGTTAGTTTCCAAGTGTATGCTGTAAAGGAATCTATAGATTCAAAAAATGTATTTTTTAAACTAACTTCCTCCTTGGCGTCGGACGGTACCGCGACCGATTCAACGGCTTATGCTTTATCTCCGGCCGAAGATTTATCCGATCCCTTTGCGGGATTAACCAGTAGCTACTTCTACGATGTATATGACAATACTCGTTGGAATATTTCAGTAAGATTAAAGCCAAGCAGTTTTGGTGTTACTGATATGGTTACTGGCTCCGTCAATAGCGGATATAGATATGATTTAGTGTTTAAAGGGTTAAACTCTGATTTTGGCACTATTCAAAATAGTTTTACTTTAACTGCTTCTGTTTCAAAAGCCGCCGGTCACAATCTATTAAAGTCTGCAAAAAGATTATATGTGGGCGCCAGACGAGAGAATATTACTGGTTCTGTTTCTAGTTCGTGTGACACATTGTTTGTTGGTGCCAAATATTGGGCAAAATATGCAGATGACTTGACTTTAACGCAGCATGCTTATGATTTAGATAACGCTGGAATTTCTGGATCTTGGCGTAATGTTTCTCCTCTTGATATGAATCTTAGCGGAAGCGGTAGTGTTCTCAATTCAAACATGCTGGCGTTGGATTGGAGATTTAGCGATGTTACTAGTTCGGATGCAAACGGTTGCTTTTATGTAACTGATTTTAGTTCAGGCTCCGCGCTTCTCACACAAAGTTACGGCTGGGTTGGCGGTGTTGCTGGATATCAACATGTTGGTTCTGGATCATTTTTCTCGGCATCGGCACAAAATGCTATAGTAAGCCAATCGATTAATGCGTTTCAGTTTATTAACCCCGAGTATGCAGTTTCATCTGACATGATTAAAATTATGTCAGATGATGACAAATATTTTGGTATTTATGAAACACCGCCAGATTATCGTTATGTTTTAGAAAAGAGCATGTATAACGCCATTTCAGAAGAAATGCTAGATTTCTTCGCCGGCGCCATTGATTTTCATAATTTAATCGGAGAGCCAATTAATAGATATCGCGGGAAATATAAGAGACTTGAAAAGTTAAGGGAAATCTTTTTTAGAAGAGTAACCGCAGGCTCTGGGAGCAATAGCGACGGCGTTACAGACGTAGAAAAGTTTATCGAATATTATAAGTGGTTTGATGACGCGATTGCAGCCGTGGTAGGGCAGCTGCTACCGGCCTCGGTCGATTTTAACGCAGATGTTTATAATACAATTGAGAGCCATGTTTTAGAGCGCAATAAATATCGAACTAAATTTCCCACCATAAAGGATAGAAATATAGATCCGGAAGCGTCCACGGCATCGGACTTTGGCGCTTGGGAATCTACAGACCCATCATCCCCGCGCAAAACAAATATGGCTGCATATTTCTGGAAATGTGAAGCAGATAGAGCTTCCCCGGAAATTACTTCTAATGATTCAACAATTGACAGTCAGAGAAACAACATTCGAACTATCGTTTGTTCAGAGCCGACTTATCCCGGGACTTTACCGACCCTTAGTGATGCATCGGGAAGCGAATATAAGGCACGATCAGCCACAAGAAGAAGTAGTTTTGTAAAAATCTCGGGTAAAATTGGTAGACAGCGCGCTAGTAGTCCTAGCACGGTCCATGGCGGCGTAAATTTTGGAGGAAACAAAAATATACATTTCACTTATAACGCGTTATATCCTGCAGGACCGGTTAATCGAGATGGCTCTGTTTTTGTTCCTTTGAATGTTTTGTATGCAGAGACAGACGACTTGGTGCCATTGGACGAGATTGTAGCCAATGTTTCCAAGGCAATCCCAAATAGAAAGCTCAAGAGAATATTTTCCACTGTGCAACATGGTCGCGATTGGGAAGAGGGTTACGGCTATGCAAACACCAAGTCGACTTTTTCATTTCCGTTTAATATTATGAGTTCTTCGGTGGTTAGTGGATATAACAAAGCAGTATCAGATAAGGTATTGGCTAATTTAGAAGTTGTTAACTTGCACAACGATGCGTATGGTGATGATATGGAAATTCCCATGCAGGGGACATTTACATCGTATCACGTCGGTGGTCATCAATCGCGACATGTTCCATTAAATACGGGGTCATCATTAGATACATATCTGACACGGGCGGAAGCTTGGAAACTTTTGCTTGGTAAATGTGTTGGTACATCCGGCGCTATCGGCATGGTCGGCGCCGATTATCCATGGCCCGAGGCCAATAACATAGGTGAAAGGCCATATCCAATGACTGCTTCTCATAAAGCAGTTTATTATCGTGATTACATTGCTAAAAGACCGGTTAATATCAGAAACATTTCACAATCATATAATGCGCCCCTGGGGAATTTTGGTCACAATTACGAAATTGTGAGTTCTGTAGGATCATTTTCCAATCCTAGAAGATTTGTTGAACAGCAACCAACATTACCGACAGTGGCTCTAAACATAACCAACGGAACAGTTTCCGGTTCTTCAAATATCATGAGCTTTTTTCCGACTATATACCGGGATGATGATTCACACTTTGATTTTGGGCTTACATATGCTCCGGTACAGTTTACCGGATCTGGTAACAAATCTGTAATCGTGGGACGCTTCGGTGCCCCTGGTGGCCCTGATACAATGGCTCGCGGGTTCCTAGATATTCGCGGCGCAGAATATTCACCATATAACGTGCATACATATAGGAATCTTAGCGTTCTCAAGCCATTCCAGGCTTCTAGTTCGATTTCTCAAGCCACAGGTTCCGGCGTTCCCGGCATTCGTGCTTACGATCAACTTGGAAAAGATTATGGATTACGTATTCTCTTGGCGCGCCACAGCGCAAGATTTGGTCGCGATTCCCGTTTCGAAACCGCTGTCCCTGGCGCAACTTACGCCCAACTGCCTAGCTTCCAAAAAGTCAATCGCAACAACATTACACTTATTGATTCATCTTCGGCTGGTTATGCTAGTGCTTCACAATATGATAATGCCTTTGTAACTCATGCCATTCCGAGATCAGTTAGACAATATTCTTGGATAAGTGCCTCTTTGATCGCCGCCAATGCAATGAAATACAATCGGTATCAGCCCACCGCAGTGGGAACGCCGAAATGGCTATTAGGCTATCATTCAACATCTGCTGGGTATGTTTCATATTTTAATAATGATTTTGTGAGCGGCACCAATATAGAAACAGCTACCGGGATTTACCAACCTACCACTCGGTTAAATATATTTACATTGGACGCAGTTACAGCATCGGCTAACAATATTGTAGGATTTCCTTCGGAATCTAACAATACAAGTTATTTTAACGCTAGATTTCTTGATGCACTGCCGGCATCTGATTCTGATTTGATTACAGGCTCTGCTGCAAACTATTTCAATCTTCTGATGACTAGAAGAGGAAACACCTTTGGTTGGAATTGGAGGAAAGTACGTCAGGGCAATAATCCAGTTAATATTAAAGAATTATCTGGCGCTATCATTTCACTAACAAAAGTGCCGGCAAAGCCCGATCTCACATCATATAGGTTAACCCCGGTAAGTACAAAGGGGCGCCCGAAGTTGTTGAACATAACTGCACCAACTTCATCGGAAGAGCCGCGTTCTAATATAACTAATAATGCATTTACTCTCAAGGTAACAGATAATAACAAAAAGATTGGAACAGGCGACACTAATCTTGATAATGTCCTTCAGATGCCGTTTAATAGTATTACAACTCCTTATGATAAAGTATTGCATGTCGCGAAAGAATCTGAATACATGATAAACTGGATTGTTAACACTGAGTGTGTTTATCCTTCTGATTATAATGAGTTTTATGAGACTACCATCAATAAGACTGGCTATGACAATAAGTTTTGGAGAGACTCTCGTGGAACCACCGTGACTGCTTCAGAGGCCGGCACCACCAAGAACCGGAACACGTTGGGAGCAACCTTTAATAATTCGTTTGATGTGCCTGTGTCACAAAGCTCTTGGCATCTGGATCCCCAAGAGAACTTTTTAACTAGAACGCGTGCTACTTTACCGAGCCCCAGCTTCAATGATGGCGTTGCAAAAGATGTTGGCCTTATAACATCGGGTGCAGCAGGCGAGCTTCAAAACAACTATTTCTTTTATACCGACACGCTATATTCTGTGGCATACAATACGAATGCGTCCGAGGCATTGAAGCCCGGAGCTTTGTATGCACGTAAACACATGCTTACAACACCCAAGTCATTTAGCCCGTGGAAAAATGCCTTTAGAAAGGGCGCCCCCGACAAGGAACAATGGCGAAAGGGAGATTTCAATTCAGCGTCTATGACGCTTGTCCCCGAACCTTATGCCGGCGAGGCCTTGTGGCAAGCGGATACGCAAGCCGGAAGGGTTGTTAATATTGAGGGCACCGCTTCTTTTGTGTCCGAAGCATCTCAGCCATGGTGGAATGATTACGATGACTTTAAATATGAACTCAAGTTGGTAGCGAAAGATTATTCGATTGTGCCAGAATTTAGAATAAGCGAACACATCGAAGACTATATCAATTACGGGATTATAAATAGTAATTTGTCAGGCACATTTGAAATACCAGGCACCAAACTTAGTAGCTCCGAAAGCACTTTTTATAAAGATTATTCTAATTCGGAATTTATGAAAGATTTCAGATACATTCCGGAAGAAACCGGCCTACCACCAAAGGAAATAAGACTGGTGATGAGCGCGGCTATTAGGTTTAATCCTTATAAGGGATTTTACCCGGCACAACGAACTGTTGATATGGCTAGTCAGTTTTCTAGATCATTTGGGAGTGGCCTCCGCGGCGATGCCGGCACCGGCGTGCGTATAGGAGAAGAACTTTTTCAAACATCTGGTTCGTTATTAAGGCCGTTAATGCAACCGTTATTTTCACCGGGAATATTACACAATTCTATTAAAGGATGCGTGGGGGTTGAATATCCAGTTTTGTTGGATTGGAGCAAGTTTAATCGGTTAGCGTGGACTGGCTCTGGACAAACTACGGACAATTGGGCATTAACTTTTAGAAATGGAAACACAGCAGTGCCAGACGTAGAAGGATATAGTGGCGGACGTTGGTTTGATAAAACACTGCCTTTTGAAGCAATAATCGAACCAGATAAATACATTAAGGGAGTTCAATTTGTTGACAATGAGCCGCATCCATCTTGCAGTATTGTCGCTACCGCTTCTTGGGATGGCGAAGCAGATTCAATTTACACGCTCATGGCGTCAAACTTCCTTGGAGAAGTGCCTAATTTCTTTTTGGCCAATCAAGAGTTCACGACACTTAAATCTGGCCCGATTACTGATGATTTAAAATTTGAAGAAGGCGATATATTTGGAGCAAGAGTGATCATGCAGCGCTCCACAACCGGCCCTAGAACTTATTTTTCCCAACCCAAGCCTGCAAGTCAAACATTTGCGAACACCATGTTTGGAGCCTGGGGATTTAATGCATGGAGTGGCTCGGCTACTACATCTTTTTCTGGCCGTCAGATACCATTTGTAGAGGTGCCGGTCCCGCAAGACCCACTAGGCAATCAAGATTTCAAACCACTATTCATGCCCTATAGTCGGCCTACTGCGTTCGGGCCTCCCGTTGCAGGACGCCCAGGCCCTGCGTATTGGACCGGCGCCCCGACTGCATCATACGTGACTGGAGGAAGTGACCAGGGCATCTTCGATTCATTTACGGGCTTCAATGGAGCATACACGCCGCCATATACGAATGGTCAAGCATGGCTAGATCTTGTTTTTGCCCCAATTCCCGGCGAGTCTTATAGCCTGGAGCGCATAATGACGGAGACAAGCGGAGTATATTGGAGAGTAGACCCCGGCCCCGAAAGAGACCCCAGCACTCTTATAAAATATGCATGTGTCCCTGCGTGCGCCACGGGTAGCGATGACCCGGGCCCACCATACGGCGGCAGCAATATTAATCACAATTCAATGCAGTTAAGCGCGAGCGTTAATCCTTTTGGCATTGAGAGAATAACGAAGCAAACAACTGATAAATTCGGAAATTTGATCGAAGACAAAAACGAAACAGCAGCTAAAAAATGGGTCATTCAATCAAAGTTTGAAACACCAATGATGAATTTTACAGATGAAGATCCCGTCCATCCAATTAAGCC
>Ga0114899_1000680_pt1 | contig 23097 bp, 18 predicted proteins | sample MalvireepMed_215_FD_83497 | JGI IMG/M metagenome (GOLD analysis project Ga0114899, IMG submission 83497) | Marine viral communities from the Global Malaspina Expedition - Malaspina viral metaG DeepMed_215 | ecosystem: Environmental > Aquatic > Marine > Oceanic | place: Mediterranean Sea...
AAAAAATGATTGGAAAAAAGCAAAATATACTTTTTGAAGGTGGAGCCACCAAAAATGAAGATGGTTCCTACCGATTTTACGGTTTTACCGAAAACTACCATAAAGTCTATTTGAACATTTTTGAACAATCTGATCTTGCCAATCAAATATTGTTCTGCGAAATAAAAAATTACGATGAAAAACTAAATGTTTTACAGGTGAAACTTAATCAACAAATAGAAGTTTCAAGACAGAAAATTTTAATAAACCAAATCTAACTAAAAGCGCTTTCTATTATTGAATTTAAGAAAGCGCATTGTTTAAATGAAGTGAGCCGATTCTTTTTTTACTTTGTCGATTGCCGAGATAAAGGCTTGATGCATCTCATTGCTATCGTCGCTTAGTCCATTATTCTTCAAGTGAGATTCATAGTTATTAGCAAGCTGCTTTAGTTGCGGAACGCCACAGTAAGCTGTAGCGCCGTGTAATTTATGAACTTGCTGCAGAAGTTCATCTTGCTTCTTGTCAGCAAAAGCAGTCTCTATCTTTAATTTTGCATCGTCAAAACTAGCGACTAGCATGGTTAACATATCCTTTGCTAAGTCGACTTTATTATTAGCGGCTTTTAAACTCTGCTGCCAACTTATGATGGAGTCATCATTGTATTTGTTATTATTATTTTCAACTTGAGTTGATTCTTTAGTTATTGGCTTGGCTAAAATCAGTTGCTTTCGCGTCCATTTTTTTATGGTTGTTTCAAGTTGCTCCTGACTGATAGGCTTGGTTAAATAGTCATCCATTCCGCTATTAAGCAGTTTTTCTTTTTCGCCTTTCATCGCATGAGCCGTTAACGCAACAATAGGTGTTCTATTCTTTTTGCTTTTTATTTTACGAATGTGACGAGTGGCCTCAACCCCATCCATTTCTGGCATTTGAACATCCATAAATATCAAATCAAAATTATCTTTTTCAAATGCCTCAACGGCTTTTTTTCCGTTGACTGCAAGCACTCTATCAACATTGTATTCAGATAATAGCTCGTCGATCAATTTTAAATTTGCTTCATTATCATCGACGCAAAGAATTTTGCTTTTCCCCGTTTCATAAATAGCACCGGTATCAATATTTTCTGTTTTATTGTCGAGTTGTTTACCTATTTCAAACCAGTCATAAAGTGATTGATATAAATTTTTTCTAATAATTGGTTTGCTTAAGTGGCGGTTGATCCCAATATCAGAAAACTGTTTTATTACCGCTTCTTCAGTTGAATTGATTAAAATAGAGAAAGGACAACCTAACGATTTTGATAATTCGCTTAGCTGCAAAAACTCGGTCTTATATTCATAACTCTGATAGCCGCCGACCATAATCAAATGCACATCTTTATTTTGATGTTTGTCTAAGCGAGCAAGCTCTATCAAGGTGGGTAAGTCATCGCATGTTTCAACAATGGTATCCCAGCGGGATAATGAATTTTTGATGGCTTGTTGTGATACTTTATTATAATCATGCAGTAATATTCTGCGTCCAGGAAATCCAAAGTCGGTGGCTTTATTTTCATCGGGATCTTTATCTAGCTCCAAAGTAAACCAAAATGTTGAACCCACATTTTCCTGACTCTCAAGACCGATGCGACCGTTCATAGATTCGACTAATTTTTTTGAAATAACCAGTCCAAGTCCTGTTCCGCCAAACCGACGGGTGGTGGTTGTATCTGCCTGTGTGAAGGCTTGAAAAAGAATTTTCTGTTTTTCCTTTGAAAGCCCAATGCCTGTATCAGTGACATTTATCTTAAGGCGAACCGATTGAGGTGACTCGTCTTCTAACATTACTCTGATCTGAACATTACCCTGTTGGGTAAATTTAATTGCATTGTTGGTTAAATTAGTCAGTATTTGAGAAATTCGAACCGTGTCACCTAATAGATATTCTGGTACATCTTGATAGACGATGGCGATTAGCTCGACATTCTTCTTTTGTGCTGCTGGACCAAGTAAGTTTAAGACTTCATCAACACTGTCACTCAGGTTAAATGATCGTTTTTCTAACTCCATTTTGCCTGCTTCAATTTTAGAAAAATCTAAAATGTCATCGATGATCGAGAGTAGGTTGTTGGCTGATTTTTTTATCGTGTTGAGATGATCGGTTTGTTTTGAGTTGAGATCTGTGCGGAGCAATAAATTGGTAAAACCAATCACACCATTCATCGGGGTTCTAATTTCGTGACTCATATTGGCTAAAAATTCAGACTTTACTCGATTGGCTTCTATCGCTTGTTTACGCGCCATATCGAGTTCAACGTTTTGTAATTCAAGTGCTTCATTGGTTTCGTGCAAGTCTGCTGTTGCCTGTTCTACCGCTGACTGCATCTCCTCCTGACTTTCATAAATTGAATGGCTCATATCATTAAATCCATCAACCAAAGTTTTTAACTCGCCTGAGGCTTGAGATTTGATGGTGACTTTGAGCTGGCCTTCTTTTATGCGCTTTACCGCTGTTGCTAGTTGAATGATAGGAATGGTGATTGCGCGAGCCATGCCTTGAGCTAATGCACCGCCTAATGCGAGCCCGACGATCAAGATTACTAAGGCAGTTGAAATCGTTTGATATTGTCTAAGTTGGGAGTTTTTAGTGTTTAAATAAACTGATACATACCCCAGTAAAGGGGATTGTGCGCCACCAGGATTATATTGTTGATTATCAAGACTGGGATGGGCAAAAATGGGAGCTCTCGATATAATGCCATCTTCAACAACTTCGGTGTAAACTTGTTGTGGTAAAGATTGGCGATCCACTGCTAATTGTTGAACTAAAGTTGCGGTGCCAGACTTTGAATATAGTAAGTTATTTTTGTCATAAATCGCGATAGCTAAGATATCGTCATCGCCGTCTCTTGCCGATGAAACTAATCTTAAAAGCGCATTGGTATTAGCCGAAATTACCGAGTATTCAGAGGTTTGTGCTAGATAGCTAGCGATAGTTTGACTTCTTTCTTTGAGCGCGATATCCAGATCGTGCATTCGAGTCGCGATGAAGTAGGCTCCCATGACGACAGCAATTAGTCCGGTCGGAATCAGCGCCAACATAATTACTCGCGCTCTTACTCCCCATTCATTCATGTTGATTCCTTTTGTCTTTTTCCATGGTCGCTATTTTATTGGTTAAATCATAGATATTAAGCTCGCTAATCCCAAAATTTTCAGCCATTGGGTGATTAACCATGACACTAAACCCTTTGGCATAATGGGGTGATATCTTAGCTGATTGAGCGGTAGGATTATTTTGGCAGTAGGCTGAAATATCTTTGCTCGCTTCTTTCAACAATTCATTGGTAGGCGTATAAACACTGGCAATAGCGCCCAATTGACTGCTTTCGAATAAATTACCGATCAACTTAATTTGATGATGCGAAGCTGCCAAGACGAGATTGGCTAATTTTGATTTTTGATAAATTTGGCTGTTATTTAACAGTACAAAATAACCATTGTTATCGACCACCCGAGTCAGATAACTCTCGCCACTATTGGCCATTTGTAGTATTTGAAAATTGAGCTGGAAACCTTTTTCGTTCGCTGTCTGTTGAAATTCGGGCAAGTAATATTTATCTGCTTGGCCAAACAAAGAACCAACTTGCTTCAATTCAGGTTCAAGCGCTTGTGCCAGTGCAATTTGTCTTGCAAAAGATTGCTCCTTATAAATACCAGATACTTCAATATTGAGCCTTTGATAAGTCTGATTGAGTTTATCTAGTTGGAGGCGAGAAAGGCTGAGGGCGAATGTTTTGACTGGATTTCTTAAAGATAGAATTTTTTGAGTGGTTTCAAGCCCTATTGTAACTGCACAATGAGTGGCTTGATTATAATAAGCATTGATTGCATTTTTACTCAGCTGAGCAATATTGACTAATTGATAGTGGTATTGAGGACGTTCACTTTTTAGCTGAAACAGAAGTGATTCTAAAAATTCGTTTTGATCAAGGTTAATTCCTTGATAAAAAATTACTAAGTTTTCCGGATCTTGAGTCTTTATTGGCTGTGTATCTACAGGCTGAGACAGGTTTGTCTCTGACTTATAACTGTTAGTCTGCTGAGCATGAACTAGCCCAACAATAGAAAAAGCAAACACCAACGAAAAAACTGCTTTTGTTATTAAGCCAATACTATCGCTGGTTAATTTATTGTAGTGATGGATCAAATTTTTCCAAATTGCACAGGGCAAATTTCAGTAAGTGACTGAATATTAACTTATCTTATTCTTGTAGTAAAAACATAGCAGACAATAATGATTATCTTTATTCGAATTTGGCTCGTTTTATCTCGCTTGTCCTTAATAAAAATAAATTATGCTTTAAATAAGCAAATCTTCACTATAATTAGCCAATTCTCAGTATAATGCCTCGATTCAAAAAATGATCCACGAAGTTGCTTTAAATCATACTGATTGACAGGAAAAAAGATGTCACGCTCAAATAGAAAGTTCAGAAAAAGAAAAGCCGTTCCGACTGAACCCGTTCGTATTAATATTGATAGTTTGTCCCATGAAGGCCGGGGAGTCGGTCGAATTGACGGAAAAACTGTATTTGTCGATGGAGCACTGCCGGGTGAAGAAGTCGAAATGCTATATACCTATCAACGGGGAAAATTTGATGAAGGGCGGGTAAATCAAGTGATTAGTGCCAGTCCAGATCGAGTAGAAGCGCCTTGTCAGCATTATTCTGTTTGTGGCGGCTGTAGTATGCAGCACTTATCTAACGATGCTCAAATCAGCCATAAAGGCGACATTTTAAAAGAACAGTTGGCACATTTTGCCGAAACTCAGCCAGAAGAATGGCTAGCGCCTTTGCAAGCCGATTTATTAGGTTACCGTCGTAAAGCTCGCTTAGGGGTACGTTGGGTATTTAAAAAAGAGAAAACCTTGGTTGGTTTTAGGGAAAAGTATTCTAATTTCTTGGCTGATATTGACTCTTGTCCAGTATTAATCAATAAGGTATCTGATTTATTGTTGCCTATGGGCGAGTTGATCAGCCAAATGGATAGTCGACAACACATCCCACAAATTGAAGTGGCGAGTGGCGATGAACAGATCGCATTTATAGTTCGTCATTTAAAACCGCTGAGCGAAAAAGACAGAGTATTATGGATTGAATTTGCTCAAAAACAGCAAGTGGCAATTTACCTACAACCCAAAGGACCTACTACCGTTCATCGCATTTGGCCGGTGGAAGAACAAGCTGCGCAATTGAGTTATCGTTTAGCTGATTTTGATGTCGAGCTGTTACAACAACCTCTCGATTTTTCACAAGTGAACGCCAGCATTAATCAAAAAATGGTACCTTTAGCGATTGATTTATTAGACGTTCAGCCTGAAGATAATGTACTCGACCTTTTTTGTGGCTTAGGTAATTTCACCATTCCATTGGCAACAAAAGCTAAAACAGTAGTTGGGGTTGAGGGCGTGCAAGAAATGGTCGAGCGTGGTGCCGAAAATGCCAAACACAACAATTTAGACAATGTTGAATTTCATCAAGCAGACCTTACCACCGATTTAACCAATAAAGTTTGGAATCAGCGCAAGTACAACAAAATATTAATTGATCCTGCACGCAGCGGTGCTTTGGAAGTGATTGAAAATATCGTTAAATTTGGCGCTGATAAAATTGTCTACGTGTCTTGTAACGTCGCTACATTGGCTAGAGATACTGGGGAATTAGTTAAGTCGGGTTATAAACTGAAAAAAGCTGGGGTGATGGATATGTTTCCTCACACAACTCATGTTGAATCGATAGCTTTATTTGAAAAATTATAACCAATTTTATATTGAGGTGAAGGGAAAACAATGGTTCAGGTTTACAATATAAAAACGCCTGTCGATATTAATGATGAGAATTTTTTGTCATGGTCTGAGTCATTATTACCAGAAAATGCGACTTATAGGGAAGATCTTTGGACAAAAGCCACCAAATTACTGCAATCAATTAAACCAACCGAAAAGCAGGATCTGAAAGCGATATTTCTACAGAGTTTTGAGATGGCTAATACACTCTCTCAATTAAAGGTTAATAACAGTACGCTCATCGCTGCGCTACTTTATCCATTTCTGGAGCATGAACTTCTTAAAGTCGCACAGGTGAATGAAACTTGTTCTGCTCGTGTTGCTACTCAGTTGAAAGGCGTAATTGCAATGGATGCTATCCGAAGCCTGCAGTCAGATCAGAGTAACAATAATGATGTAGGACATATTGATAACTTACGCAAAATGCTGCTTGTGATGGTAGATGATGTACGTGTTGTTTTAATCAAACTCGCTGAGCGTTTGTATTTACTACGAGCGGCAGTTAAGTCTTCAAGTGATGAGCGGTTTGAAATCGCTAAAGAAGTCAGTGATGTTTATGCTCCTTTAGCGAATAGGTTGGGAGTTGGTCAATTAAAATGGGAGATGGAAGATCTTGCGTTTAGAATTTTAAACAAAAGTGATTACATCAAAATTGCAAAAAGCTTGGATGAAAAGCGTGTTGCTCGCGAAGATTATGTGGCTCAAGTTTTGGCAGCGATCCAGTCTTCTTTAGACTCGCTCAATATTGAAGCTGATTTGGAAGGTCGAGCTAAACATATCTTCAGTATTTGGAAAAAAATGCAGCGTAAGCAAGTAGGCTTTGAAGAAATTTATGACGTGCGTGCTGTTCGAGTGCTAGTTCCTCAAATCCAAGATTGTTATACCGTGTTAGGCATAGTACATGGCTTATGGAAACATATCCCTAAAGAATTTGATGATTATGTGGCAACCCCTAAAGAAAATGGTTATCGATCTTTGCATACTGCAGTTATTGGCCCTGACGGTAAAACATTAGAAATCCAGATCCGAACATTTGACATGCATCAGGAGTCAGAGCTCGGTGTAGCTGCCCACTGGAAGTACAAAGAAGGCAAAAGTGCACCAACTGATGGTTATGAAGCCAAAATTGCCTGGTTACGCCAATTGTTAGAATGGCAAGATGAAGTGACCGAGTCAGCAGATATTGTAGATGAGTTTCGAAATCAAGTACGTGAAGAGCGGATTTATGTGTTTACCCCACTTGGAAAGTTAATTGATTTACCCCAAGGTTCAACTGCACTGGATTTTGCCTATCGAGTACATACAGAGGTCGGTCATAGGTGTCGGGGAGCAAAGGTAAATGGGCGTATTATTACTTTGACTCAGCCGCTTGAAACCGGTCAAAAAGTAGAAATATTGACTAATAAAGTTGCATCACCCAGCCGAGATTGGTTAAGTGAGCATCATGGTTATATTAAGTCCTCACGAGCGCGACATAAAGTACAACAGTGGTTTAGACACCAAGACAAGGATAAAAATGCAGCGGCAGGTAAATTGTTGCTCGAAAAAGAGCTGCAAAAAGAAAACCTACAAATTAGCGATTATTTAAAACTGGCCAAGCATTTCAATTATAACAAAGAAGAAGAGTTATTCGCGGGGATCGGTATTGGTGATAAAGGACCTCATCAAGTCATTAACGCTGTTCGATTGATACAAAATGCTAAATCACCGATGAATCGCGATTCGGTGATTAAGAAGAAACCCAAGTTAACCAAGCGAACGGCTTCTAGCGATATTTTGGTTGAAGGTGTGGGCAATTTACTAACTAGAATGGCCGGCTGTTGTAAACCTGTTCCTGGAGATGATATTGCCGGCTATGTAACTCAAAGTCGTGGAATAATGATCCATAGGGGAGATTGCCGATATTTGATTGCATCTAAAGCTAGCTCGCCTGAGAAAGTATTAGGGGTAGAGTGGAGCGGCGCAGTTAATGACAGGTATCTAATTGATCTGTTGATCAAAGCTTATGACCGCAAGGGTTTATTAGGAGATGTGACTACTTTAATGGCAGATGAAAAAGTTAGCGTAACTTCACTAAATACTCACATTAATAAAAGCCGCCTGATGGTCAACATCAAAATGCAAATTGAAGTACAGAGCAACGATGTGGCAGCTAGGGTAATGTCGCGAATTGAACAACTACAAACCATTGTTAGCGTACAGCGGAAATAGCGTATATAAACATGTCATCTTCAAAAGACTTATCATCGAAGTTACTAGCATCAATAGAGTCGAGCCAAGGTATCGATAAATTGATAAGAATTATGCAAGCACTGCGTGATCCTAATGGTGGTTGTCCTTGGGACCTAAAACAGGACTTTCAAAGTATATTACCTTTTACAATTGAAGAGGTTTATGAGGTGGCGGAAGCGATTGAGTCATTGGACTTCGATAGTTTAAAAGACGAGTTAGGAGACCTGCTATTTCAAATCATATTTTATGCCCAGATCGCAAAAGAAGAACATCGTTTCGATTTTACTGGGATTGTTGAGAATATTTGCGATAAATTGATACGCCGACATCCTCATGTTTTCAGTGACGAGACTTATCTAGATGACAAGCAACTTCATCAGGCTTGGGAAAGCCAAAAACATAAAGAACGTGAACAAAAACAGCATAGCCAAAAGGCACCAGGTTCAGAGAATAAAATACAGAGTGTGCTTGATGATATTCCCAAAGCTTTACCAGAGCTAAAGCGCGCCGATAAAATTCAAAAAAGAGCGGCAAAAATAGGCTTTGACTGGGAAAAAGTTGAGCAAGTATGGGAAAAAGTCGAAGAAGAGTCGCTTGAAGTTAAAGAAGCAGCAGAAAGCGGGGATAAGAAACACCTTGAAGAAGAGTTAGGCGACATGATGTTCGCGATGGTTAATTTAACTCGCCATTATGGCGTTGATGCCGATATGGCATTAAGAAAAGCTAATCAGAAATTTGAACAAAGGTTTAGAGTGGTAGAATCGAGCACTGAAAAGCCTTTGCAAGAGAGCACGCTAGATGAGATGGAAGCTCTATGGAAGCGAGCTAAATTAAGCTTAAAATAATCTCTTATAAACCTGACTAATTTATCCTTTATTTATCTATTATCTGGTGATCCAAAGGATTTTTTTTGCTAGAATGTCTTCCCGTCCTGATGACCACCTGTTGATACCGTTTTAGCCAAGAATAAGTTACTTATTTCTTGATTTTGACTGGTTTTCTACCAGACTATCTATTTGATATTGAATGCTAATGTTATTCAAAATAGTGCAAACTGGCAAAGGTCACATTTCAAACAAATTTTATTGACTATTTTTCTGCTACTTTATTGGCTAGTCGCCAACAAAGCTTGCTGTTATAAAAATGGTCTTTTGGCGATAGATCTTTAATTTGGCGATTAATTTATGACTAAGTTTATTTTTGTTACCGGCGGTGTTGTGTCATCTCTAGGTAAGGGCATTGCAGCAGCTTCTTTGGCAGCACTATTAGAATCTCGTGGATTGAAAGTCACTCTATTAAAGCTAGACCCATACATTAATGTCGATCCAGGTACCATGAGTCCTTTTCAACACGGCGAAGTCTATGTTACCGATGACGGTGCAGAAACTGACCTAGATTTAGGACATTACGAACGCTTTGTTAGAACCCGCATGAAGCAATCTAACAATTTTACCGCCGGCAGAGTTTACGCCGATGTATTGAGGAAAGAGCGTAAAGGTGAGTATTTGGGCGGCACGGTTCAAGTCATCCCACATATTACTGATAATATCAAAAGCAAAGTCATTGAAGGCGCAGGCGATGCAGATATTGCTATGGTTGAAGTCGGCGGAACCGTGGGTGATATCGAATCACTGCCATTTATGGAAGCTATTCGCCAATTAGCATTTGAGCTTGGCCGTGAAAGAGCCTTGTTTATGCACCTTACTTTATTACCCTATATCGCCGTTGCTGGTGAATTAAAGACAAAGCCGACTCAGCATTCAGTTAAAGAGCTTCGTTCTATAGGTATTCAACCAGATATTCTTATTTGCCGATCTGATAGAATTCTACCGCCATCAGAGAAAGCTAAAATTGCTTTATTTACCAATGTAGATGAAAAGGCTGTTATTTCTTTAAGAGACGTTGACAGTATTTATAAAATCCCCGCAATTTTAAATGCTCAAGGTTTAGAGCGACTGATTAGTGATCGTTTTAAATTACCTGAGTCTGAAGTTGACCTGTCAGAATGGGAGCAAGTGTTATTTGCTGAGGCCAATCCAAATGGCGAAGTGAATATCGCGATGGTCGGTAAATATATGGATCTAACCGAGGCTTATAAATCATTAATAGAGTCTTTAAAACACGCCGGACTGCAAAATCGTTTGACCGTTAATATTGATTTTGTGGACGCTGAAGATATTGAGCAAAAAGGTATTGGCCTTCTTGATAATGCTGATGGGATCTTAGTTCCTGGTGGTTTTGGTGAGCGTGGTGTAGAGGGAAAAATCCAAACGGTACAGTACGCCCGTGAGAATAAAATACCTTACCTTGGCATTTGTTTAGGCATGCAGGTGGCGGTGATTGAATACGCGAGAAATTGTGCCAATTTACCTGAAGCGCATAGCACAGAGTTTTTAAAAGATACTTCAACCCCTGTAATTGGATTGATTACGGAGTGGGTAGATAAAGACGGAAAGGTGGAAGCGCGAACTGAAAAGTCGGATATGGGCGGTACAATGCGCTTAGGGGCACAACCTGCTTCATTACTCAAAGGCTCTAAACTAGCTGGGATTTATGGTTCTGAAACAGTTAATGAGCGTCATCGTCATAGGTACGAAGTGAACGAAAATTATGTGGCTCAACTCGAAGAGTCTGGATTAATTATTTCTGGACGTTCAAGCCAAAATAATTTAGTTGAAACGGTAGAAATTGCCGATCATCCATGGTTTAACGCTGTTCAATTCCATCCAGAGTTTACTTCGACTCCGCGTGATGGACACCCATTATTTACTTCTTTTGTGAATGCTGCGCGTGAATTTAAAATTAATGAGGAAAGCTAATATTATGAATATTTGTGGCTTCGAGGTCGGCTTGGACCAACCTTTTTTCTTGATCGCTGGACCTTGTGTGATCGAAAGTGAACAACTTGCTCTTGATACTGCCGGTTATATGAAAGAAGTGACCGATAGGTTAGGTATTCCCTATATTTACAAATCATCATTTGATAAAGCTAACCGCTCATCGCATACCAGCTTCCGTGGTCCTGGTATGGAACGGGGCTTACAAATACTAGAAAAAGTTAAAACTCAGCTCGGTGTGCCTGTTTTAACTGACGTGCACGAAGATACGCCAATGAACGAAGTCGCTGCGGTGGTTGATGTGATTCAAACGCCAGCATTTTTATGCCGCCAAACCAACTTTATCCAGCGAGTGTGTGAGGCTGGAATTCCAGTTAACATTAAGAAAGGTCAGTTTTTGGCGCCTTGGGATATGGCTCATGTAGTCAATAAGGCGCGAGCTACCGGAAATGAAAGTATAATGGTGTGCGATAGGGGGACTTCTTTTGGTTATAACAACTTAGTCTCTGATATGCGCGGACTAGCAGTCATGCGAGAAACCGGTGCACCAGTTGTATATGACGGCACTCACTCGGTCCAATTGCCAGGCGGTCAGGGCAGTTCCTCAGGTGGCCAAAGAGAGCATATTCCAGTATTAGCGAGAGCAGCTATTGCAGCAGGCATTTCAGGGTTATTTATGGAAACTCATCCTGAGCCAGCAAAAGCAAAAAGTGACGGACCAAATTCTTGGCCAATGTATGAGATTGAAACATTATTAACTACTCTGAAAGAGCTCGATTCGGTGGTGAAAAAGTCTGGTTTTGTTGAAACAAATCTTTAATTTTTGAATTTAGCATTGTATTTAAATTTAACGTTGTATTAATTAGCATTGAGGTTGTACCGAATGAGTAACATAGTCGATATTATTGGCAGAGAAATTCTTGATTCCAGAGGAAATCCGACAGTTGAAGCTGAGGTAGTTTTGCAAAGTGGCGTTGTTGGGATCGCTTGTTCTCCGTCGGGTGCCTCTACCGGAATTCGCGAAGCATTAGAATTAAGAGATGGCGATCAATCTCGCTACGGTGGTAAAGGGGTGTTAAAGTCGGTTGCTTACATTAATGAGACAATCAAACCACAGCTAGTGGGGAAAGATAGCAACGCCCAAGCAGAAATTGATCAAATTATGATTGAATTAGACGCAACCGAAAATAAAGAGAAACTCGGTGCGAATACAATTCTTGCGGTTTCTTTAGCAGTGGCTAAAGCTGCAGCAGCTGAGAACAAACAACCTTTGTTCAAACAAATGGGTGAAGGCAAAACTTTACCAGTGCCTATGATGAATATTATCAATGGTGGTGCACACGCTGATAACAATGTAGACATTCAAGAGTTTATGATTTTACCGGTTGGAGCGCCAAGCTTCTCAGAAGCGCTACGTTACGGCACTGAGATATTTCATTCCTTAAAAGCGGTATTAAAAGCTAAAGGGTTAAGCACTTCGGTTGGTGATGAAGGTGGATTTGCACCTAATTTAAGTTCAAATGAGGAAGCGGTTCAGGCAATTGCAGAAGCTGTTGAAAATGCCGGTTATAAGTTAGGTGAAGACATCTACCTTGGCCTTGATGTCGCTAGTTCTGAATTTTATAAAAATGGTAAATATGAGCTTGAAGGTGAAGGTAAGTCACTTACATCTGAAGAGTTTGCCTGTTATTTAGAGGACTGGGTTAATCGATATCCTATTATTTCGATTGAAGACGGAATGGATGAAGGTGACTGGGATGGATGGAAGACATTAACTGAGAAACTAGGTCACAGAATTCAACTGGTTGGCGATGATTTGTTTGTAACCAACACAAAAATATTAGCTGAAGGCATAGAGAAAAAAATTGCTAATTCAATTTTAATCAAAGTTAATCAAATTGGTACTTTGACTGAAACCTTAGCGGCTATCGAAATGGCGCACGAAGCAGGTTACACTACGGTTGTTTCTCACCGCAGTGGTGAGACTGAAGATACTACTATATCTGATTTGGCTGTAGCTGTTAGCGCAGGTCAGATCAAAACTGGTTCTTTATGTCGAAGTGACCGTGTCGCTAAGTACAATCAATTGTTACGTATTGAACAAGCACTTGGAGATAAGGCTATTTACCCTGGTAAAGACGCATTTAACTGTTTCTAAAAACTAATTATTTTGCTCAACTAAAGATGAAAATACTCGCAATCATATTTGTTATATTAATTTGCCTTCTCCAATACCGAATTTGGTGGGGAGAAGGAAGTTACCAACAAATAGAGCAGTTAAAGGTGAAAATTGCTGAGCAGGTTGAGCAAAATAAATTATTAAAGAAACGTAACCACATACTCAAACAAGAAATCCAAGCATTAAGAAAAAACCCTGCCATACTAGAAGAAAAAGCACGGGAGCAACTGGGCTTAATCAAGCCGAATGAGACGTTTTATCGGATAATTCCGAAAGAGAAATAATTTTATTACTCAAATAGTTGCTCTTTAGCCATAACATTTGAGTAGCGTAAAAGGATATTTAAGTTAGGTTTACAATAGGAGAGTTGTTTTGAAATCACCAGACTTATCTCAGTTTAAAGGTATTGTAGCTGTTGTTGCAGCTGCAGGTTGTGGCTCTCGCATGTCAGGCGATACGCCAAAACAATATTTAAAAATTAATCGTCAAACTATACTCGACATTACTTTATCTAGATTAGTTTCATTTGCCCCAATCGAGCTCGTAGTGCTCGTTATTTCACCTCAAGACAACTATTTCAAACACTTAGAGTACGGTGAAAATGAAAAAGTTATTATTATTGAAGGCGGCGCAGAAAGGGCCAACTCTGTGCATAACGCGCTAAGGTTTTTATACGATAGTGGATTACCAGATGAAGCCCCAGTAATGGTGCACGATGCCGCTAGGCCTTGTATTACTCATCAGGATCTCAAACAATTGTCCGACACTTATCAAAACACCAATCAAGCCTGTATTTTGACCTCTGAGGTGAATGATACCTTACAAAAAGTTGGTGATAGCAACTTGATCGAACAAACTCTTGATCGCAGCTCTCTAGTTCGAGCTTACACACCGCAAATGGCTTCATTTAATCAGCTAAAAACATCACTTAAACACGCCATTGATAATAAACTAAACGTTACCGATGAAGCTTCGGCGCTTCTCGCATCGAATTATGCCGTCGCCTCGGTAAATGGACGTGCAGATAATATCAAGATAACGCGCAACGATGATCTTGCACTTGCAGAGTTTTACCTATCGAAACAAGAGTCAGAAAAATAGATTGAATTTATCTTAGTTTCGTTTGTCTTGATGGTATAGTTTTCAATTTTTGCTTAGATGTTTTTTTTGCAAAAATCGTGTTTCAACATTCTGATTTAAATATTCCAAATTAAATATTGGTTTTAATTTACTGCATCACAAAAAGGTTATTCTATGTTTAATCCAAAAATGCGTTTTATTTCTGTGGCTTTGGCTTCAAGCCTAATATTTGTTTCTGGCTGTAAAACGCTTGATCCATACACTGGTGAAGAGCAAACCAGCAACGCTGTTAAATTTGGCGCTATCAGCGCAGCAATTTGCGGAATTTTAGGTTCAAGAGACTCATCTAAACACGCTCGTAACGCTGCGGTTGGTTGTGGTGTTATTGGCGCATCAGTCGGTGCATATATGGATTCTCAAGAAGAAAAATTACGTCACTCTCTCGAAAATACCGGTGTTAGCGTTGAACGAGAAGGGGATCAAATTCGTCTAATTATGCCCGGTAATATTACTTTTGCTACCAATCAAGCACAGGTTCAAACTGATTTTAAACCAGTTCTAAATTCAGTTGTAACAGTATTGAGGGAATTTGAAAAAACAATCGTCGAAGTACAAGGATATACCGATTCAACAGGCACTTGGCAGTTTAATATGACACTTTCTGAAAACAGAGCGCAGCAAGTAGCCAACTACCTTGAGACAGGAGGCATTATCCAGCAGCGATTAGTGGTAACGGGCAAAGGTCCTTCTAACCCCGTTGCAAGTAATAGTAACGCTCAAGGCAGAGCGCAAAACCGCCGAGTTGAAATAACACTTCGAGCGATAAAGTCTTAACTTTACTAGATTTTAATTACGACGAATTAAGCCACTAACAAGTGGCTTTTTGGTTTTCATAGGTTACATTTTCCAATCCAGCTGTTATTTAACAAGCGATCAAGTAAAATCGCTTGCAGCCAAATATTGATATATAAGATTTAAAATGAAAAAAACAATTAAAAAATACAGCCAGGGTGAACCGCTTTCTGATTGGCGGGAAAAAATCCACGAAGTCATTTTTGAGGCCGATACTCCCGCGGGAAAGCTCTTCGATACAGCGCTCATCGCAGCCATCACATTGAGTGTAATAGCGGTGATGTTTGATAGCGTGAAACCTTTCCAAGTTAAATACGGCGTTTGGTTAGATATGATTGAGTGGGGTTTTACCATTTTATTTTTGGTGGAATATGTCCTACGGCTTATTTCCGTGCGCAAACCTTGGTTATACGCCACTAGCTTTCTTGGCGTGGTGGACTTGATGTCAATTTTGCCGAGCTTCATTGGTCTATATTATGCTGGCGCTGAAACTTTATTGGTTATACGTGTTTTGCGGGTTTTACGTGTTTTTAGAGTATTTAAATTAGCAGAATATCTCGGTGAAGCAGAAGCTCTAATGACTGCACTACGCTCTAGTCGCCGGAAAATAACGGTGTTCTTATATACCGTTTTTATTTTTGTAGTGGTATTCGGTTCGACCATGTATTTAATAGAAGGCGAAGAAAACGGGTTTACCAGTATTCCTAAAGCAGTTTATTGGGCTATCGTGACTTTAACCACGGTTGGTTATGGTGATATTATTCCACAAACAGATTTAGGCCAGATGATAGCGTCTGCTGTGATGATTATGGGTTATGCAATAATAGCGGTGCCCACAGGTATTTATAGCACTGAATTAGCAAGAGTCTACAGTCGAAGTGTGACTAACCATGCTTGTCCTAGTTGTGGTGAAGATGGCCATGATAGTGACGCCGTATATTGTAAATACTGTAGTGAACCGCTTTAATTTAGGCTCTCTAGAATGATTATTAAAACAAATTGGAAAGATTAATCAACTTAATTTTATGAACCAAACCATCAACTCATTTAGCCCTTTAACAGAAGCCGAGCGTCTAGCCTATTTAGACGCTATGGATATCACGGTGTGGGTTCCTCGAGACCAGCCTGAACCTTTGAATGAAGAGGCGCCGGTAGCTGAATTTGTGGAATCGCAAGTAGTTACAGAGTCAAATGAAGAGCCAGTAACAACGACTTCAGTTTATCCTAATTCTAACTTTGAACCTGCGCCTGAACTCAAGCCAAAAGGAGAGGCTGCGTCGGTAGAACAATTGGCGGAAGAATTAGCGATTGAAAAACAAGTAAATGAGAATCAGCTTGAACAAGCTCAATCGGTCGAAAACAAAACTGTTGAGTCGAAACATACAGAAAGAAGTAAGCGCTTTTTAAAAATGATTAACTGGCGTTCAGCCCCTCAATCTAAGGCCAATAAAAAGTTGTTGGTGATTTGTCGTCACCACAAAGACCAGCCTGCACACAGCTTCGCAAGACCACATTCACCCAGTCAATTTATGCTAGATTATATCAATACTATCAATGGCTTATTGGAATCTGTTAATTCTAATTCTAGCAGTAATTCAAGCAAGAATTTTAATCATTCTGATGTTGATAAGTCTGAGCTTCAGATCCAAATGGCTCACTTAACCGAGGCTGGATTAGGTAATGACGATTTGCCAATGTCGCAAGTTGTTGATGAGATTAAACCCGACTTAATTTTACTGTTAGGCGATGAAAGCATTTCTCATTTATTTAATACTAACTCGCAGGTTGCTGAGTTTAGAGGAAAGTTGCACGATTTATCCGACAATTTAACGACCGCACAATGTAAAGCTGTTATCAGTTATCATCCTTATAGCTTGATTATGAATCCTGCGCTGAAGAAACTCGCCCTTGAAGACTTAAGTTTACTGGTTAACATTCTCAATAAGTTAGAGTCTGAAGATTGAACCTTACTACTTCTGAATGGTTAATCGAACCCGCTAGTACTGACGATTTGACCGATTTTATTAAAATTGAAATTGACGCACATATTTTGCCATGGAGTGAGAAAATGCTGCAGCAAAGTCTTGAAGGTGAGCATTTGTGTTGGAAACTGACGCTGAACAACGACTTGATGGGCTATATGTTTGTTATGCGGGTGATAGATCAAATGGAACTACTGAATATAGTGATTGCCAAAAACCGTCAAGGCAAAGGATACGGAGGTGCTTTGTTGCAGCATTTGGACTTTTTTGCTAAACAACATCAACTTAAATCTACTTTCTTAGAAGTGCGAGAGTCGAATAGTAACGCAATTCATCTATACCAAAAGTACGGCTTTGAGCAAGTTGGATTACGCAAGAATTACTACGCTAGCCCAAACGGCCGAGAAGACGCTATTTTGATGCAGTTAACACACTAATTATTGTTGATAAGACAAGGCTTTTCTAGCCAAAAGAGCCCTAATCAAGCATAATCCCGTCATTATTTTATTTCATTTTTCTAGGATGTAAGTGTGAGCGCTGAATCTGATCTACGACGCACCTTTGCGATCATTTCTCACCCCGATGCGGGTAAAACCACAATCACTGAAAAATTGCTGCTTTTGGGCCAAAAAATTCAGGAAGCGGGGACAGTTAAAGGTAAAAAATCTGGTAAACACGCTACTTCAGACTGGATGGAAATGGAAAAAGAGCGTGGTATTTCTGTGACCACCTCGGTTATGCAGTTCCCTTATAATGAACGTGTAGTCAACTTACTCGATACTCCCGGACACGAAGATTTCTCAGAAGATACTTATCGTACTTTAACCGCGGTTGATTCAGCATTAATGGTAATCGACAGTGTAAAGGGGGTAGAAGACCGTACCATTAAGTTGATGCAAGTCTGTCGTATGCGAGATACCCCAATCACCACTTTTATGAATAAGTTAGACCGTGATATTAAAGATCCGATTGAGCTAATGGATGAAGTGGAAGAGGTACTTAATATCAAATGCTCGCCGGTAACCTGGCCTATTGGTATGGGAAAAGAATTTAAAGGCGTTTATCACATACTTGAGGACAAAATCTATTTTTACCAAACAGGTCAGGGCCACATTATTCAAGATGAAGATGTACTCGAAGGACTGAATAACCCTGAGCTAGACGAACGGATTGGTAGCTTGGCTGAAGATTTACGTGATGAGTTAGAGTTGGTGCTAGGCGCTAGTCACGAGTTTGAACTAGATGCATTCCTTAAAGGTGAGTTAACGCCAGTATTTTTTGGTACGGCATTAGGCAACTTTGGTATCACTCAAATGTTGAACTCATTTGTCGAGTGGGCACCGGCGCCTATGCCGAGAAAAGTTGAAGATCAAGACGCTAATGTGAGAGATATAGACGCGAGTGAAGAGTCATTTAGTGGATTTGTTTTTAAGATACAGGCCAATATGGACCCCGCTCATCGAGATAGAATTGCTTTTATGCGGGTTTGCTCAGGTAAGTATCAAAAAGGTATGAAGATGAAACACGTGCGGATTAACAAAGAGGTTCAGATCTCAAACGCAGTGACATTTTTAGCCGGTGATCGGGCCAAGTTAGAAGAGGCACACGCTGGAGATATTATTGGTCTCCATAATCACGGCACTATTCAAATCGGTGATACTTTCACTGGTGGTGGTATGTTCAAGTTTTCAGGTATACCTAATTTTGCCCCAGAACTATTCCGACGAGTTAGACTAAAAGATCCATTAAAAAATAAAGCCTTAATCAAAGGACTCATTCAGCTCTCGGAAGAAGGAGCCACTCAAGTTTTCCGACCAATGAATTCCAATGATTTAATTCTTGGTGCGGTCGGAATTTTGCAGTTTGACGTAGTCGCTCACCGACTAAAAGCCGAATATAAAGTAAGTTGTATTTTTGAACCCGTTTCAGTTAACACGGCACGTTGGGTTGAGTGTGATGACGAGAAAATGTTAGAACAATTTAAAAACAAAGCGGCTGATAATTTATCACTAGATGGCGGTGACAATCTATCTTATTTAGCGCCGACTCGTGTTAATTTAAATTTAATGATCGAGCGTTGGCCAGAAATTAGGTTCAATCAAACACGCGAGCATTAATACTAGTATTTTATTAATCAATCACACCGCGCTTGGCCTATACTAGAGGTAGGTTAAGTGATGGTAGGGTTAATCAAAATTAACTTTACCCATGTTACTTCAAGTTATTGATTATTTATTAGTGCCGTTATAAAGTGGCTCTAGGAATAAAAATAACAAACTGAGATATGTGTAGGACTGGATGCCAAACCAAATAAAATTATTTGACTCTCATAGTCACATTGATTTTCCAATGTTTAAAGGTAAGATCGATACCTTGATTGCCAAGTGTGAAGATGTCGGTATTGGCGGTATCTTAATTCCTGGTGTCACTCGAGATGGCTGGCGTCGCATTCGTCAAATTAGCGCTCGAAAACCTATCTGTCATACCGCGTTGGGCTTACACCCGATGTTTGTCGACAAACATAAAGAATCAGATCTACACGATCTCGAAATGGCATTATCAGTTGGCCCAATTGCGGCGCTGGGTGAAATTGGATTAGATTATTACAACGCCGATGTTAATCGCGATTTGCAATTGATGTATTTTAAAGCTCAGATCGAAATAGCAAAAGAAGCTCACCTACCGATTATTTTGCACGTGCGTAAAGCCCATGATGAAGTCTTATTAATATTAAAAAAGGCCAACTTTTGTTTAGGCGGTATCGCACACGCTTATAATGGGAGTGAAAGTCAGGCGCAAAGGTATATCGATATGGGCTTTAAGCTTGGTTTTGGCGGCGCGATGACATATCCCCGTGCAGCAAAACTTCATAAACTAGCCACCAACCTACCACTTGAGTCGATCGTTATTGAAACTGACGCGCCCGATATGCCGCCAGTCACTTGTAAGTCTAAACACAACACTCCGCTGCATTTGTTCGATAACTTCCGTAGTTTAGCCAGTTTAAGAGAAGAGCCAGCTGCCTTAATTGCAAAGCAAACCACTCTCAACGTGCAGTCAGTATTAAAGTTAGATAATTTGTAGGATAATCATTGTTTAGATTATTATCCTTTAATAGCAACAATACTTGTGAGCTCCACTATACCTTCCGACAATTTTGATTCAGCGGCTTTTTTAAAAACACTCACGGCAAAACCGGGCATTTACCAAATGCTGAACAATGTGGGTGAAATTATCTATGTGGGTAAAGCTAAGAATCTAAAAAACAGGGTTTCAAGCTACTTCCAAAAACAAGATCACAGTCCTAAAACCAAAGTGATGGTGTCTTTAATCTGTGATATTCAAATTGTGATCACTCAAAGTGAAAATGAAGCGCTGATCCTTGAAAATCAATTTATAAAAAAGTACCGACCAAGGTATAACGTCGTTTTTCGCGATGATAAAACCTATCCCTCTATTTATTTGTCTGACGAGGCTTATCCGAGGTTAAGTATTCACCGAGGCAAACAAACCAAAAAGGGCGATTATTTCGGCCCATTCACAGGCTCAACTGCCGCTCGTTACAGTATTTCTTTAATGCAGAAATTGTTTCAGATCCGCCAGTGTGAAAATAGTGTATTCAATTACCGCTCTAGACCTTGCTTGCAATACCAGATCAAGCGTTGCAGTGGTTCTTGTGTGAATAAAATAAGCCAACAAGATTATTTAAATGACGTTGAGCTGGTGCGCTTATTTTATAAAGGAAAGAATGAATCAGTACTAAACCTACTAAATGAAAGAATGCAACGAGCATCAGAAGAGTTAGCTTTTGAAACAGCAGCTCAAATCCGCGATCAAATTATTCAACTCAGGCGTGTGCTTGAAAAACAATCGGTTAAAGGCAGTGGCTCAAGTGAAGGCATTAATATTGATATTGTTGCTGCAGGTATAAAAGAAAAAGTAGCCGCCATTTTTGTACTCCAAATACGCAACGGTCAAGTGATGGGCAGTCGAAATTATTTCCCCAAGGTCGTTGTTGATACTCCAGTAGAAGAAATTATTGAGGCTTTTATTGGACAACATTACACCGGCAGTCAAAATGAACTTCCAGCAGAAATAATAACTAATTTACCTCTGGCAAATCAAACCACTCTGGCTGAATTAGTAGCTGAAAACAGGGGAAGTAAATTACGTCTTGCCTATAACGTTAAATCAGACCGGGCAGCTTGGCTAGATATGGCCAATAGAAATTTGGACGAGATGATATCCGCAAAATTAGCGAGTAAAAACCATACTCAGAAACGCATGCAGATCCTAATGGACGAGCTCGCCTTAGATAAGATGCCAATACGCATGGAATGTTTTGATATTAGTCATTTCCAAGGAGAAAATACGGTGGCTTCTTGTGTAGTGTTCGAGCAAGGTCAGGCTAAAAAGTCAGACTATCGCCGCTTTAATATTCAAGACGTAGCCGCAGGCGATGATTACGCGGCAATTGAGCAAGCGGTGAGAAGACGTTTTTTACGCTTAGTCAAAGAAGAAGCCAGACTACCCGATCTACTAATTATTGACGGCGGTAAAGGTCAACTTAATCAAGCGCAGAAAGTGCTGGAAGATCTCGGTCTAGATCAAGTGACCTTAATCAGTGTTGCAAAAGGTAGTGATAGAAAAGTGGGGATGGAACAGATATTTTTTCCATCAGAAGCCATCGCTCGCAGGCTTGAAGAAGACTCACTTGGTTTACATTTAATTCAAGCTATTCGTGATGAAGCCCACCGTTTTGCTATTACAGGCCATCGAGGTAAACGAGATAAACAGCGTAAAACTTCAACTTTGGAAGGGATCGCAGGGGTTGGCGCTAAAAGACGGCGAGCTATCATCCAGCATTTTGGCGGTCTGCAAGAAGTGAAAAGGGCTGGAGTGAATGATTTAAAGCAGGTCGAAGGTATCAGCCAGAGTTTAGCCCAAGTGATCTACAATCATTTGCATTAATGGGTATATTCCTAGCACGGTCAAAATTCCGGTGATAGAATGGAGCCCATAAAATCTTCAGTTGTTCCGATTAAACATCAAAGAAATTAAAATGAATATAGCCAACCTATTGACCTCTTTCAGAATTCTTTGTATTCCATTACTGGTATTCTTTTTCTATCTGCCGGTTGAATGGGGGCAAACAACCGCCGCATTGATTTTTGCTGTAGTTGGCTGGACCGACTGGTTTGATGGTTGGGTTGCGCGTAAATTTAATATGCAGTCACCGCTAGGTGAATTCTTGGATCCTGTCGCCGATAAGTTAATGGTTGCAGCATCATTGGTATTATTAGTCGAGCAGCACGCCACATTTTGGATTGCAGTGCCCGCCCTAGTCATAATAAGTCGTGAAATCACGGTATCAGCCTTACGCGAATGGATGGCTGAATACGGCGAACGTTCAGCGATTAAAGTGATTAACATCGCCAAATTTAAAACCTTAATGCAATTATCAGCGATTTTCTTCTTATTGCTCGCCGGTAAAGAAGCTGAAATTGTTTCTGTGTGGGATCATAGTTGGCTCTATATTTGGGGTTATATCTTTATGTATATTGCAGTGGCCTTAACCTTATGGTCAATGATGATTTACCTTAAAGTCACTTGGCCGTTATTAGCGGCCGCAAAGCACGAAAAACAACCAAGATCTGAGTAATGTTGGCGATAAAATCAACAGCTTTTGGGCACTAGCAAAAAGTTTAATAACTTGTTAGAAACTTGCTTGACAGATCCTAATCTTGCTGTAAAATGCCACTCCACTTGAAGCGGGAATAGCTCAGCTGGTAGAGCGCAACCTTGCCAAGGTTGAGGTCGCGAGTTCGAATCTCGTTTCCCGCTCCAATTTTAAAACCTCGGATTTTGAAAAATCTAACCGAGGTTTTTTAATGTTAGGCTTCAAGTATTTATGTAGTATTGGTAGAAGCTTAATAGTGTTAACAAATAGGAAGCTTACCTATTAAAAAAATAAGGCTGAGTGGCAGAGTGGCCATGCAGCGGATTGCAAATCCGTCTACGCCGGTTCGATTCCGACCTCAGCCTCCATATCGTTTTCCAGGATGATATGATTGTAAGGATAGGTTATTACCTTGAATTACTAGCCCCCGATGCCCGGGTGGTG
>Ga0114899_1000681_pt1 | contig 23019 bp, 12 predicted proteins | sample MalvireepMed_215_FD_83497 | JGI IMG/M metagenome (GOLD analysis project Ga0114899, IMG submission 83497) | Marine viral communities from the Global Malaspina Expedition - Malaspina viral metaG DeepMed_215 | ecosystem: Environmental > Aquatic > Marine > Oceanic | place: Mediterranean Sea...
GATAAAAAGAATATTTATCAAGATCAGAAGCAGCAACTCCCTGAGCTACATTCCAAGTCTTTGCTAAAGAAAGATTCACAAGCCTTCCGATGAATTGTTCTCTCTTTATTCCCTTTACCTCTCTTTTTAAATCCTTAGTAAGCTGTAAATCTATAACCTTTACTATATTAGCATTTAAACCCACCTTCTTAAACAATTTGTCAAACTCTGCTCCCATTATAGCAGTTCTTTTATCTGGATTTGTTATCTTCTTAGTCTTTTTATTAACAACTCTCCAGAAATCTATAGCAGACTTAATCAAGAATAACTGTTCATTTGCTTCAAAGCTAGCCTGTGCAGATAAATCCTCTACAATACTGGAAGCAAAAAAATCATTGAATTGAAGTACTCCTGAAGCTGTTAAAATCTTATCATAAGATTCACGCTTAGATACCATAGATTTTTTCTTCTTACCACCAGAATATGAAACTACACTTACTTTTTGATTATATATACTTAATGCTTCTCTTAAATTATGAAACCCCATTTCAATACCTTTGTGAATAATAGCAGTACTGTTTTGTATAGCTGTTACAGGACTTCCTAAATAGAGTGCAGAGACAGCCTTATTCATCAGTTTCATAAATCTAAATGTCTGTTTTTTATTAGCTCCGGTAGCATGTTGATATATCTTTGTAGGCAAATTAATAGTAGGAGACAGAATAGAGGCTGCTATCTGCCCTCCAGAGCCTCCTCCTTCATAAAAATTATCAAAACTCATATCTATAACACCCGGGATTCCGGCAAATGTATCAGGTCTATTTAAAACTTGTCTATAAGAATTTATAATATAATGAACTAAAGTCTCTTTCAATCCCTTAGACATACGCTTATTAGCTCTTATTTTCCTAATAGCCTTCATAAGCTCCACAACAAGCTTCCCACGCTGTACAACAGTAAAATTACGCTTTGCATATATTGAGAATATATATGGATCTGTTCTTGCATTTCTAACATCAAACATATTTGTTATATGCTTATAATGAACCATCTCTTTATCTGTAGCTATACCTATATCTGTAACATCATCAGCAACTTGACTAAGTTTTTTTCTCATGGTTTCATGACCCCAAGCTATAGCTGCTATTAAATCATCTACTTCTTTTTCTGATACCCCCTTTTTCAATCTCTCATGGCTATCATGTATAACTTCAATGGGAATCATCTGTGTTATAAATTTTGCATCATCATATACAATAGGAAAAGTCACACGACCTTTCTTTTCAAGCTCTTGAGGTGCATCACTTAATATTCTAAAAAGATTATATCTGGAAAAATTTTCAAAAAGAAACTTAACATCAGCCTTAAGACTTTTTGGAATACCTTTTGTATTCCCAGATAATACAGCCTTATAAGCAACCTCTATATCAATACCCCTTATCCAATGCCCAAGCTCTTTTCTAAAGGATCTTTTAACTATTTCAATCTCATCTTGAAGAGTATCATGAACCTCATCCATAATCTCTTTCATATCTTCCATATTCTCTGAAATAGAATCTATAGTCTCTTTATTATTTAAAGTTTCAATATTAAGCCCATTTAAATTTTTAGCTATACCGATCCTAAACTTCATATCTTTATTTAAAGCTATTCCATCCTTATAACTCTTTTTTTCCTCACCCTTTAAATCTCCCCCCTCAAGATAACTAACTAAATCTATAGGATCTTGAAAATCAAACATAGTCTTTCCGGATTCATACTTCCTTGGAATGCCTTTTTCATCTAATACCGGTGCATATCTTTTATAAACCAATATTCTATTTACATCCTTATCCAGAATAAACAAATTATGCATAAGTCTAACCAATATAGATTGCACTTGTTCTGCAGCATCTACATCCCCAGTTTTATCAAGCTTCTCAAGCATACTCATTGTAATACCTTCATGAGTACCACCAAACAAAGCACTCATACCATAAGCCTTCCTGCCCTTCCCACCCAAGTTTAGAGCATCCGGTCCAACTACAGAATTAATATATGTCTGTACTTCTTCTGAATATCTTTCTATAGCCCTTACAACAGAAAAAATAGCACCGGAGGGATCAATCATAGCAACAGAACGAGGGATTCTAAAAGCCAATCTCAGCCTTCCAAGCTTTCCATCAAGCCTAAAGGTCTTATGCTTAATCTTACCATTCTTATCAAAAGCATATGCAGGAAGAGCCATTCTGGATGTGGCAAAAAACAAATTCTTAACAGTAGATAAAGGAAGCTTATCTAAAAGAACATCTCCCTTTACAGTTGTAGACCCCTTAGTTAAATTCATACCAGATGCAAGCAAGGCTTTATAATTAGCTGTTTTAAGTATTGCATCTCTTACTAAATCATTATTCTGAAGTATAACTACAATTCTATATATGTATTTTAACTTCTCAAAATTGGGTTTAGATACAGACATCTTCTTCTTAGACATCTCTTTTATTAAAGCCTTATCAAAATCTATTCCATCAACAAGATTCTCTCCATAATCCTCATGCATTGCATCAGAAACAGTATTAAATAGATTCCTTACTTCATCCGTTATAGGAAAATCTTCATAAACAGATTCTAAAAACTCCTTATCCTGAACTTTGAAATGCTTATCAGTTATCTTAAGATGCTCTTGAAAAAGATCACATTCTTTATCAGTCATTAAGGGCATCTTATCTCCTTAGAATCTTTATTCATATAATCCTCATCCAAAGCTTTATCAAACTGTTTAAAGTAAATACCTGCAACATCTTGATCTAATACAGTATGTCTGGTTTTATCTACAGGCAAGGGAAATAAATCTAACCTGCTTATTCCATCATCATCATTAACCAGCCTACCATACTTCTCAAGAAAATCAATAGTTGCTAATATCTTATGCTTTTCTGAAAGATTAGCAAACTGATTTGCTTTAACCTCAATCATTCCAACCAGATGTTCTGATGTATCCCACACATCCGGAAATGCAGGTCTTCCAGACAAAGGCTTCTTCCTTTTACCCTGATCTTTGATATCAACAACTTTAAAATAATCTTTTAACATATTTACTAAACCATTAGCATAGTTTGATGATGGAAAGTTATGTTCATATCCAATGTTCTCTTTAACATATTCTAAAGCAGTTCTATGGGCATCAAGATAAATATGATTATGATATTCAGCTATATTCTGTTTACGCATATCTTCATTCTTAAATATTTCTCCAATCTTTACAGCTGTAGATTCATTAAGATTTAAAGCATCATCTTTATAAGTTATATTAATTATATCACCATCACTACTGTCTATATTTAAAGCAAGAGCCCAGTTTTCGATTCTTGCATCTATACTTTCTTTTAGTGCTATACTCTTATCTACAAGTTGAGTAAGATTGAACTTCCCTGTTGTATCTAAAGTATTATTAATAGCATAAGTTTCGTTAGCATGAGTCCATATGCTTTTATAAATAACTGACAATGCAACTTCTTTTATATCTGACTCATATTCATCCAACCCCTTACCATTACCAAACTCAAACAGCTTTGCAATTAAATTCCCTCTACTATAATTCCATTGAGAAAGAAGTAAGTGCTTCCCATTGTCTACTGCTGCCTGAAGATATATCCTCAACATATTATCTACAGTATGTTTCTCATTCTTCATCTCAGGAACAGTTATAATCTTATCCCCAGACCTTATAGAAAGTTTGCCTATCTCATTTATATCTATACTCTCAAATGTATCTTGAAGTATACCATAAATAGCCTGAATTTTAGAAACCTCTGCTTGAGCATGAAAAGCCAAAGCCTCATATATCTTATTTCTATCAACTCTATCTAAGAGATTATATTCAACTTCATCAACATAATCTGCAATGTTAATTCCATGAACATCCTTAGTATATTCTTCTCCGGTAAAATATTCTCTTGTAGCAACTTTCATATTATCTTGAATATCTACTATATGAAGATGATCACCATCATTATCAGCCTCTTTATATAGATAGACTAATATAGGATTTAGTCTTACTTCATTCTTACGTCTATGTGAATCTATATCAACAATACTTAACATAGATACACCATTCTTATGAGGAATTGGAGTCCTCCCGACATTTATCTCAGGCTTTGTATCTCTTACCCATTTTCTAACATTTTTAAAGTTATAATTCTCACCCTTATTTTCTTTTAAGAATCTACTTCTTAAGAACTTCGCATTCTTGAATGGAATTGCAGCATCAAATAACTCTAATTGCCCAGATGTATCTGGTTTAAAGCTTAAAATAGTTCCCGGAAGCCCATCAAAGTTTATAGCAGGATCTATCATCTTACTTACAACAAGACCAGAGTATTTTGCCCTATCAGAAGATGGGATTCCTGTAAGAGCTTTTATTATAGCAGGATGTCTACCACCACCAATCTTTGCAATATTAATATAAGATGCAGACAGATTGTCTGGAAAAGATTTATTAATATTTGTAACTAAGGTTTTAATCCCTTCAGCAGATTGCAGTGATTGCACAGCATTTGTTAACACCTTATGCATTAATCCAGAGTTAATCATATTCTTTAAAATAGCTTCTTTATACTTCCTGTCTCTGATAAAGTTGAACTGCTGTCTTAACATCTTACCCTTAGTATGCACTTGATCTGAATATTGTATTATCCCTAAAGAATCTCCAGATACTCTTATAGGAGTATTAAATACATCATATTTACCAGTCCTTATTTTAGCTTCATCAGGAGTCTGTATATAAGAGACATATTCTCCATCAGCAGTATATATATCTCCATCATCTCTCACTTCTGCAATCATATTCCCATCTTCATCAAACCATTGCATACCCCTGTCAGCAAGAAATTCTAAATGCTTCTGAGCATATACATCTCCACCAATAAACTTTTCTCCAAATATAGCTGAAATAAGCTTCTCTTCAGCAGAAAGAGTTGTGTTGCCTGATATCTCATATCCAACTGTTTTTGCGGTGGATGCAGAAATATCAAGACCACCAAACTTAACCAGAGAATTAAAAGCTGCCTTAGACTTAAATGTAGCCCCATCAAATCTATTCTTTATACCTACACCCGGAACATCAACCATCATATCAAAAGCATCATTAAGCCCAAGTTTTATTTTAGTTGTTTCAGGATTTATAAACATTACCACCTCATCAGGAGCACCTTCTAATCTTATAACAGGAGTAATAGGAATCTTAAACCTCATAATAATTTTTGGAGAATCTTTAAATGTAGCATATCCGGGCATGATTCTATTCATAATCTCAAATACAGCTATCTCTTGAGCCAAGAACTCCTTATTCTTACCCATCTGACCTCTTTGCCACTTCAACTGCTTCTTGGTTATAAATCCATCTTTTTCCTGCTCTTCCCAATAAGATATATCTCCAGCCTTTTCCATATGACTATCTTTAGTATAAGCAAAAGCTATACGCATAGAATCACCTCTTATAAAGACAGGAACCAGCTTATTGTGGCTTCCACTATCAAAGTTTATAACATCTTGAGACATCTGATGTAATTCATTTTCATTCAAGAAGTTGTATGACCACCTATATCCTGCAGTAAACTGCTTCCCACTTGGATAAGTGACAACCTTCTCTTTTCCTGCATAATACTCTTTAGAAGAAAGCCATATAAGATCCTTTAAGTCCATAATATTTTCTGCAACAAATGGAAGCTCTTTAGAAGATCTTGCTACTCCAAACTCATTTCCACTTTTACTAAATTTCCCTACACTTGAATCAATAATTCTATATTTAAAAGAAATCTTACCACCCCATTGATCTGGATACCTCTTAAAAATCTGCATATAGTTTCTATCATTAGGAAGAGACCCCTTTGGTCTATGTACATTTATCTGCTGTCTGGCAAGAAGATAAAACCTCAACATTAACTGTTTTTCATATGTAGATATAGCAGCAGATACTACTCCGGTTAACTTAGGCTGAACATTGTCAAGCCAGTGGTCAAATCCAGCTGTGTTCATTTTTGCTGTATCAAAAAGTTTTCTCATATTCTGTGTACTTATAACAACTTTCAATGCATACATCGGAATATATTTTAACCTATTACCAGACCTCCTTGTATCTATATTATATACACCAGTTCCTATAGATGGATCTAATATTTCTATATATGTATCATTTACTATACTTTCAACTACATTTGCATCTTCAAATACCACATCAGTTTGAATAGAGGGATTAAACTTCTTCCAGTTTATAATATCATTTTCCTCTCTATCGTCAATCCATCTCTCAAATACTTTCACCATATCCTTATTTCTACCTATAAACTTCTTTATAGCATTAATCCATATATGAGCAGGCAGTCTATCCTCAGAAGCCTTTTTAGAGTATTCCCAAGCATTATCAAAAGCCTTAAAAAGAGTCTGTTCATCAATAGACAGAATCTCTTGATAATCTATTTGAATAGGAAGATTAGCCGGAATATCTGCAATCTCTGCATTAAAGAACATCTCTGATGCTATATCAGCCACATCCTTATCTGTTAAAGCACCTTTAAAGAATTTCTTAAGTGCAAGTACGAATTTCCTCAGCCAAGTCCTTATACGGCTTATTAAGCCCTTATTCTTCATCTTGCCTGTATAATACTCTCCAATATACTGTACAAGCTTCTCTTCAGTCTTAAATCTTTTTATTCCTTCTTTTATAACAGGACTGTCTTTCATTAGCCTGACATAGATATGAGCATACTCATGAGGTATAGTATCAAGTGTAGCCTTCCCTTTACTCCATTCTACTGCATCTGTTAATGCTCTTCCTGCTACCTCAGATCCCTCTTCATCATATATCTCATCCACCCATTTAGCTTTAACCCAAGGAAACTGCTTCTTTAATCTCTTTTCCATAGCCCTTGCAAGCTTCTTGTTATCTAAAGCCTTTACACCTTTTCTTGGTCTTTGGAATAGTGGTAGAGTTTTTCCGGGCTTTACTTCAGCTGGTTTAATTAATTTCTTTGTACGAACTTCTTTTTTAGTCTTAGAGTCATAGTAGCCAACCTTATCAAATCCTTTATCAACTAAATCCCATATAGGAATATCAAATAATACTTCAGGTTGATCTACATCCATCTCCATCAATTCAAAAAGCTGATAAAGACTTACATCATCCATCTCTTTTTCAGATATAAATTCTTCAACACCACTAATACCTTCCTCTAAAGCAGACAAAGGATCTTCTCTAAATTTCTCTATTATCTTATCACCAGCATCACTAACTTTATTTATTACCCATTCTTTACCATCAAAGTAAATTATATCACCTTGAACAGGTCTTGCTTCATTAGATAATCCCCATAGCTTCTCAAACTTCCTGCTCCATTCTTTCATTCTAGGAGTTAACTTTTTCTTCTTTATCTTAGAAGTAAGTACTCCTACTTCAGCTGGAACTTCTTTTATCGGTCTAGTCTTACGGAAGGTAAAACTAATTCTTGGCTTAGCCGATTCGCCTACAGCATGCAAGTAAGTATTTTGAAAATCACCTGCTGGTAGTTCGTAAATATCTCCTTCAGCTATCCTATGAGACTCTAGTTTTTCCCTAGTCCTTGGATTTATTATATCTATAACAGATGTACCTCCAAGAGAAAGAACCCCAACAGAGCCGATTGTTTTATCCTCTAGCCTTAAAATATCTTCAGCATCAGAATGTGCTGGTATTCCTACACCTGCTGGCAGTTCATTTATTAAAACACTATTATAATATCCTTTGTCTAATTCTAATGCTTCCTCTATCTTTTCTTTAATCTGAGTAACAAGCTTAGGCATTTCTTTTGCTTTATGTGTGCTGCCAGTATAAATATAATCTCTTTCACCAAACCATACAGCTTTATGCCCTTTTCTAGTTGTAGTGCCTTTAGTATTTTTAATTATATTTCTAATGCTCTCAGTAAAGCTTGTTAAATCTTTTCCTTTAATTCTTTCAATATGCTTTACACCAAGCTTGCTGACAACTGGTTTAGCATAAAGATCTGAAACAGGATCCCAAGTCTTTTTAACCGGAGCTACTTCAGCTGAAGCTTCTTTAGCTAATAGGTCTATTTTAGGAGCTTTCTGAATATTTTGATATATCCTATTACTCTTGGTAGTACCTATATAATTCCACAATTTTTCAGGGTGAGCAGGAGACATTTGAAATAACTGTGTATCTCCAGAAGTTGTATCTTTAATCTTAACTATACTATCAAACCTATCATCAACAGAAGGTAATTCTCCCTCAAAATATGAATCTTCAAACCGTTCTTCATAAAACTCTTTAGGAGATAGTCCAGACTTTTCAAAATCACCAAAATCCATTTCTGGAAATTCATATAAAACATCTACATCTTTTCCTTTACCTTTTTTGGCAGTACTGCCTATAAGAGTAACATTTAAAGCCCCAGATTTCTGAGATTTTAATGCGCTTGCTCTTATCTCTTCAATCTTTTCTACTTCTACTAGAGCTTCTTTAGCTTTAGGTTGCTCTGCTTTAGCTGGAGGTTTCTTTCTAGCCTTCATCTTACTTCTTCTAACTGCAGCAACTGCTTCTGGTCCAATATATTTAAGGAGTCTATCTTTCGCCATCCCTTCCAAGAAATCAGCTGTCCATATTTTATTAGGAATATTATCATCTATATATTTTAAAACTCTCTCTCGAAGCTCTTTATCTGGAAATACTTTAGATAATTCTTTATGAACTGCAAGTTCTTCTTCTGTAGCATCCCCCTGTTCAAAATCACCTCCAAATTCACCTGATAGAAGTTGAGTAATATCATTGTCTCTTTCAGGGTGGTCAAGCCCTACATATTCTCTCTCTCTCATGAGTTCTATAATCTTACTTCTTGTCTTCTCAGAAAGCTTAGTAACTTCTGTTGCGATCCCCCTTACTGTAAGCTTTGCTGAAGCTTTCTTCTTGGGCTTGGCTTTTTCTGTAGGTTTTTCTTTAATACCAAACAGCTTACGTATCTCCTGTCTGCCTCTTGGAGTAAGCTTTCTTGCACCTATACCAGCAAAAGACCCTGTAATCTTAGGAACTTCTGACTCTGAATACTTTTTTCCATCCCACTTATGCCACTTATTAGTCTTCATATCAAAGACATATACAGGCTTACCCATATCTATTCCCATCTGAGTAGCCCAAGCTGTACCACCTACAACCTGACCATTAGATATTCTGGAAACTGCTATTACCTGCTCTGAATCTATGACTTGAAAATAGTTACGTCTAAGTAAATTAGCTGAAAAAGGACTTGAAGGTGGGAACCTCCTTTTTAAAGTTTTATTAGCTTTCTCAAGATGCTTATCAGCTATACTTAATTCACCTGAATCATGCCCAACTCTTGCAGGGTTCTTCTTAGCATGACCCTCAAAAGAGTGAGCCCTAACAGTATATCCAGACTCTTCCGCAGCAATTTGAAACTCTGTATCAGCTCCATCAGCCCCCCCAGAATGAACTATAATCTCTCTGAGGGGCTTTTTAGCTTTAGGCTTCTTCTTTGGCTTGATTAATCTCCCCCAGAATTTTTTTGCTTCATGAAGATTTGCAAAGAACTGTCTTTCTTTAAGCTCTTCTGGAGACAACTCACTATCTTTTAGTTGTGTATGGCTTTTCCCATATTTTTTCTTTAATTCTTTATTAAAATTATCTAAGTCATTTGCTAAATCAAGATTCACATCTGTCCAATTATCATATGTTAGTTCATCTACAATTTCACCCATTTCTTCTTCATAATGTAAACGAGCTTCTTCAGACAAATCTTCCTGTTTAATCTTTTTATATTTTTTATCTGCAGCAATCCAGTTTATCATTCTTTCTGCAAGACGTCTTATTTTACTTGGAGATTTCTTCTTGGGCTTCTCTCCCTCTTCTTTCACCTGTGTAACATCTCTTACAAGCTGGTCAGGAATAAACTGTTCTTGCTCCAGTTGATCGGGATCAAACTGTTCAATCTGAGTAACATCTTCAGGATATATTAAGTCTTCCTGCTGGTCTTGAACAGGTTGTGTCTCTTGTTCAGGGAACTGTTGTACTGCTTCTTGTATAACTTCAGGCATATCCTCAAGCTGGATATTCTGTTCTGTATAAAAATCAGAAGCTATTTTAGGATCTATATCAATCTGTTCTAAAGCTTTAGGATCTTGCTCTAATGCTCTATTCAGCATTTCTGCTTCTGATATATTATCTCTACGAGCCTGTTTCCTTAGCTGATTACCTCTATACCGCTGTTTTTTATCTAACCTCTCCCCATCCATCAATACCATCTCAGCTATAATAGCCTGATCTGTCAACTTTTCAGACTTCTTTTCTTTCTCTGCCTCTGCTAATTCTTTTTCTGCATCTGTAATAGGAATACCTAGATATGTTTCTTCCTCAGCTTGTTTTCTTGCACGATAATCCCTATCTAGTCTATTTAAGATATTTGCAAGCTCTGCATCAGCTTCTGTCGGAGCATCTGCTTTTGTTTCCTCTTCTTTTATTCTACCGGAAGCCTCTTCTGCAGTTTCTTTATCTGGCTTAAAATTGTACTTTTTACCAAGTGCATCTAAGGATGCTGAAAGAGCATTTCCCGAAACACCTGCTGCACCACCAGCAAACACACCCCCCCAGAAGTTTTGAGCACCCTCTTCACCCAATGCTCTATCCCATACACCTATAGATTCATCATAGCCATACTTATTTATAGTCTCACTCATCAAGAATTGAGTCCATTCAGTAAGACCTTCAGTTATAGCATTATTAAAGAAATCTTCAGTAAGGAATTTAGCTACAGGAGTTTGAGGTTTGACCTTTTTAGCTCTTAATATATGTTTATAGAACTTATCTCTGGTTGAGCCTAAGAGAGTTGGCTTTGCATCAATCCCAAGAATCTTACGACCTACTCTATTTCCAACAATAGTCTCAGGAATAGCTTGAACAGCTGCACTTACAAGAGAGTTTGCATCAGCTATCTGCATAGCCTCACCATCAGAATATCCAAGCTCCTTTAATCTCTCAAAATCTTCATGAAGCTCACTACCATAGATTCTGGCATAGTTATATGGAAGAGATGCTTTACCCCTGCTTAAAGCAAAGACACCAGCCTGACTCATTATTTCTGTTAATCCTTGACCTGTAAAGCTACCCACATCAGAAACATCCCATTTAAAAGGATTCCACCCGGCAGGGTTTTGAGATTTATATTCATAGTGAGCCTTTATTCTGGGATTATTATCTCTCCAGCTTTCAATACGCTTTTTCCACTTCTCCCCAATAGGTTTAACTCTTTCAGCCTGCCTTCTTTTATCCTCTATATCTATTCTATTTGCGTAGTCTTCAAAAGATTCTCCCTCCGTTGGATCAATCTCGAGTGCTACTGCTCCTGCCTTATCCCCATGCATCAGCTTATCTAAAGCTGTTTCAAGACCTTTTCCAGTTTCAAATAAACCTGTTTTAATACCAGCTCCGGCAGATTCAAAGAACCCAAGCTTATCATAGCTTTGACGGAATTTATCTTCAGCTGCAATTTTATCTATATCTGATTTAAGATCGGGGAATAAGTCTATTACGGGGGATTTAGGATTACTCTGATAATAATCCATGAAGTCGGCGGGATTTACTTTGAAGTAATGCCTTACTATATCTTCATTCTTGAAGTCAGCAGAGCTATACCTCCTGTTTGTTCTTTTTATTCTATTAGCAAGTCTATCTAATTCTGCATTATAATCATAAATTTCAGTATAGGGTGATCCCATTCACTTAATTTTCGGGCTTCTGAGACTGCAGAAATACTATTTCTTGAAGTTTAGTTCTTAAATCAAGAAGATCGAGCATCCTGCTTACAACATCTACATCATAATCACTTACCCCCATCACCCAATCTACTGTACCTTGCTCTTCAAAATTAAAAGAGCTGAGGCTATTTCTACTCTTTGAAAGCTCATTTAATAACTTTTGAAGATGGTCGGCTTTAGTAATAATTAGCTCTCCGTCTTCATCAAGAAGTGATTCAGAATACATAGGAGCATTCTCTATATTGCCTAAATACCTTTTAAAAACCTCATTATCACCACCTTTTGCTTGCTTTATAAGGCTAAATAAAGCATTTTCAACCTTATCAAGCATAACTTCATTAGCTTCATCACTTTCTTGAAGCCATTTTGATTTACCAAAATCATCTATATCATCAAATGCTTTTCTTACATCTTTAGAACCAAGATTTTTACCTTCCTTGTGCAGACGGTTTAAATCTTTTACAGCAGAAGTATAATATTTCATAGCTGCTGCAATTTTTTCATCCTCAGCAACAGACTTACTTTCTAATACAGATTCATTTGAACTCTCTAAATAAATAGGCATTTGCTCAAGGATTCTTAATGCCTTTGTTGGGTTCCCGGCATTCTTATGAATTTCTATTAAGTCAAAAACAGTATTTATACTACGATTAGAAACCTCTTGATCAGTTTCAGGGTCTATATAAGATACCATCCGGTCTTTTACATGCGGTAAAAATTTTCCCTCTTCATCATAATAGTGGAACTTTAGATTTTCTATTTCCTCTTCACTGGCTTCGTTAGTAATCTTAATTGTCTTAGCAAGATCAAAATCTTGATAAGCTCTATTATATCTACCACGTATGTAATTATCATATCCTGATTGCATTCTATACTTATACTGAGTATTATTTATAGTTGATTGAAGCTGGAAGCCCGGTTTATTTGGATCATCTGCATCTGCAAACAGTGAATAGATAGAAGCAGTCTTTTTTAACTCATCTAACTGCTTATTTAAAGTCGGTATACCTCTAAGTCTATCTTGATTATCTTCTATATATGTCTCTACATCCTGTATAAGGGGAGACAAATCGGTAGATAAATCTTCATCCTTTAAACCTGATTCTATCTCTGTAAATAAACCTTTTATATGATTCATAGATTCATTTTTTTCACGTATATCTGTAGACCTTATACCAAACTCGGTATTTAATACATCTAAAGAGGTTCTCATAAGCTCATCACCATCAAACTTTGGATACAGAGCATTTATAGATTCACCAACGCTATCTATATCATCATCTGTACTATGCTTATCTAGAGTACCAATCTTTTTAGAAATATTTTCAAGTAATAATTTATCTATTTCTATCTGTTTCTCTTGATCCTCCTTCTGCTTCTGTTCCTGCTTATTACGCTTATCTCTAATATTTTCTATTAAGTAGAAAGGTATATCTCTTCTAATAAAGTCTTCTAAGGGATCTCTGGTATCAAAGAATTGAGCCATTATATAAAAATCAAATTATACAGTTTCCATTAGACCATGTACCACCAGCTGCTACACAGCAATCCTCTCTAACATATGGTGACGGACAATCAGTTCCAGCAGAGCCTTTGTCTGCACTTGAATCTAATTTAGGTTCACCCCAATAATCAGAAGTGCCACTTTCATCCCCATCTCCCTCAGTAGAATTTCCAAGACAATCAAATCCGGGATCAGGATATTCGCAATCCCCGTCAGCTCCTGTATTACAAGCATTTTCATCTGTGCATGTAGTTCCACCACTTGTAACATCGTCATCTCCCACACACATACAGTTTTCAGTATTTAAAATCTTGTCTATGCTTGCACAATCATCTGCTGTAAGAGGACAATCTCCTGCGGTTTCTTGATCATACCAGTCTGGAAGTTCTCCTTCAAAATCTCCTGCCTCTACACAATCTCCACCATCTCCAGCATTAGGATCCCATATTTTTCCTTCTTGACAGAACTGTGCTCCGTATGCACTTGATAAATCTTCTACCTGCTGTTCAAAAGCTTCTGTCCAGTCTTGCATCTCCTGAAAAGCTCCAGATTCAAAAGTCTGCTGAGATTCAGATCTAGAAACATCTCTTTCTTTGAAAAGATTGCCCATAGCTTCCATTAAAGTTTTTCCAACACCACCAAAGCCAACATCTGGTCCATACTTTCCAAATAGTTTATCTGCCTCTCTTTTTGCTGTTCCAACACCCTTACCTACCTTGGATGAAGCCTCACTAATACCCTGCTTCATTGCATCAAACAACATATTCTGTTTAGATGGATCATAATCTGCAAACATATCTGTATAATCTCCGGGATTCTGTAAACCGAATGTATACTGCAACATATCAGCTAATGTATCATCATCCATATCTAGCCAATCTTGAAAAATATCAAAATTATCAGGAGTCATAAAATCATCACCAAGTCCAGCATATCCACCATGCTCAAACTTTCTTGCTTCTATTAAAGGATTACCTAATTTCATGACTTATGTAAACATTGGATCATTAGGTTCACCGGGTTTAGGGCTAAACATATCTAAAATATCCTGAAGCCAATCGTCACCCTCCAACTCACCGAAGAAAGCCATATCTGAAAAAGCTCCAAGAATATTTTCCAGATCCTGACTACGTTTAGATTTGTCTATGTTGCTACTAAACAGATCTTCATCTGACAAAGCACCAGACTTAAGACGAGATCTTGAACCCTTGTGAAAACGGCTATCACCCAACTCTCTGTCTTTAGCAAAATCAGCCCAAGATAATTTTGCAACATCAGGAGCCAGTGCTGTTCCAAGCCAAGACCCTAACCCAGAACCCAGAGCAGTAGTTCCAGCCTTTAAAAGAGGATTTTCTATACCATATCTTTTACTAGCTGCTTGACCAAAAAATCCACCGCCCTTACCACCAATAGCACCATATCTACCCCTAGTAATAAGATCTTTTTCAGCTTGAGTACGCCTTTCCTCCTGATAGCTCCTCCAAGCATCTTCAATAGATTTAAGTCTATTCATTTCAGTATTAGCTTCTAAGGTAGCCATAAGATTCATTATATTTTGTCCAGACAGACCACCTTTTTGAAATTTCTTTATACCATATCCCATCGTTTACTCCATTTTACAGAATACTTATTTTACTGAATATTGTACTATACAAACAACTTTTGATATATAGGAATTAATGCTTTATTAGATTTATAATACTTACAATCCTTAGAAGGAGTAACATATAAGCTACTTTCAGAATACTTTATATCAAATCTATCCCTCAAAAGTTTCCTTCCAGATTCAGGCTTATTTAAAAATATACAAGCTCTTCCACCATCTTTCATAAGATAATCAAATGCTTTATGTAAAAATATCTCTCCTCTACCTGAATCAGCAACCTTCTGTATAAGTGTATAATCATCATTCTCTGTTATAAGAGGATAATCGTCAAAGAATATACAATCATACTTCCCAAGAGAATCCACAACATTCTGCCATACATCTCTTATTATGCAAACTTTATCCATATATTTCTCAGACCACATCTCAGCTTGAGCTATTACAGTTGGATGACATTCTACTATTGTATGTGAATCTATATCATACTTATGAAATCTTTCAGCAGAGTATCCCATACCATACCCTATCTCTAAAACATCACCAGAAGGCTCTAAAGCATCCACACACGCCTCCATCCAAGGCTTCTCCCACTCCATCATCACTTGATGCTTTTTATCCCTTATAAGAGCATTCTTAGTGTATTCCATACCACATTGTGTTGCATTCTCTATCATACTCTCTCTATAGTTATATATCCACCATGTATTTGAGCAGCATTTGCATTAGGATAAAAGACAATAGCAAGATAGTTAGTCGTTGATGCAACCACATCAGTCATATTTACTTCTGTATCACAGTTAGTTGCAGAAGATTTTGCTGTAGTTACACTATTTGCTATGTTGCCTTCGTAGATTCTATATTGGTCAGATGTATCATTAGAATAGACATTTGCATGAGTAGCTCTAAAACCGCTTGGAATAATAACACAAGCTACAGCATCTGTAGTCTGCTCTTGATCATAAGAATATCCACCAGTAGCGTGCATTGTAGTTACATCTGCATAATCTGTCTGCCTTGCAACACTATGATTTAACTGATACCCAACACTTTTGAAATCACTTGGAAGTATCTTAATTCTTGTAGAGGTAGCTAAAGCAGGTTGTTGACTCCAAACTACCTTAGAATTTGTATCATCCCATGTTAATACTTCATCATCAGCAGGCGTATCTTGACCAATAGCGGTTACTTCTCCAGCTGAGGAAACTGCAATAGCTGTTCCACCACCCCCACCTGTTCCTATATTCCCTCCACCAGATAGAAGTAAGTCTGACAATAAAGTTAAATTATTTACATCTGTTATATTTGCATTCTCATCTATAGTAAATATATCTGTTCCGGTACTATTTTTTTGAATCTTATATGTAGCAGAGGCACCACCGGTATCATTATCATCTATCCTTACTGCAAAATTCTCATCACACTTGATTAACATAGTATTTTCAGCACAAGTTATATTCTGAACTTTTATACTCTTAGAGCTATTCATAGAAAGCCCATCAGGACTAATATCAAATATCTTAGTACCAGCATTGGCAAATTCTACAGTATTTGAGAAATTAAAATCAGCATCTTCACTTATTGCAAGGCTATTAGTATATCCACCACCACCATCAGCTTTCTGTATATAAATATAGTTTGTACTATTTCCATTATAATCCGGTCTTATAGCTATATTTGTCTCTGCTTGGATAATCAAAGAACTTGCTGTATCTGAGTTCTGGAATATACTTGCTTCTACAGTAGCATCAGCAACACCATAAGTACCATCAGCTTGAGGTTTTTCAAGCTTTAGCTTTGCTCCTGTGCCATCCCCAGTTTGAGTTATCTTTAGATCTCCAATATATACAGTTCCCTTGTTAAAATAACCATCTCCTGCATATATACTTTTAAACTTTCTGAACTTAGACCCAAGATTTACAAACCCATCTTTCCCCGGAATAATATGACCCTTCTCATATATCTTTATCCCGTCTTGATAAGTAGCTCCTCCATCATTAGTATATTGGAATCTAACCATATCCTTAGAGTTTCCATTATAGTCTGGTCTAAAAGCTATACTTGCTTGAGACCTTACTACAACCGAACCTGCTGAGCCATCTGAAGTATCTGTATTTTGGAAGAAATCAGCCTCAATTACAGTATTCCCAGTAGTATAAGAAGAGGCATCATTAACAGCTTTATTTGTTATCTTTAGCTTGGCATTGTTCCCCTCGCCTGCTGCTTCAAGTTTTAAATCTCCAAGAAAAATACTTCCTTTGTCAAAATGTCCATCTTTAGCCCAAATCTGCTTAAATTTCTTACTTTTTGAACCAAGACTACAGCCATACATATTTCCCGGCTGCACATTACCCTTTTCATCTATAGTAAGAGCATCTCTATAAGTAGTACCGCCATCTGTAGTTCTCTGGAATAAGACTTTAGCAAGACTATTACCATTGTAGTCAGGTCGTATAGTTATGTTAGTAGCTGCTTCAAGGCGTAAAGCACCAGCACTTTGTATTACTTGAGGTGTAATAGTCATATTATCAGCACTATAAGAAGATCCTCCTTCTGCCGTAGCAGCCTCAACTTCCAGCTTTGCTGCTGGACCTACACCAGTAACCGACATCTTTATATCGCCAATATAGATAGAGCCTGAATCAGCTCTTACTGCTTCGCAGTATAGTGTATGAAATTTACTAGAGGCTTTACCAAGATTAACACCCTCATCTGCATTTGGAATCAGATCTGTTGTTATATCCTGAAGACTTAGATTTACTCTTGTGCCTGCTGCCTGAGCAGACTCAAGCTTTAGTGGACTAAAGGAATTGTTTCTATAATAAAATTCACCTGAATCGCTGTCTACATATATAATACCAATACCATTTACAGCAGCTGGATCTGTAGCTACTCCTTTAAACCCTAAATGACCACCAGATGTATCATGAACTCCAAGGTATACAGAAGAAGTACTTTGGCTAGTAGTACCAACTATAGATAACCCTTTACCACCAGTAGCATATCCAAGCATTCTTATACCAAGATAATTTCCACTATTATAATTAGCAGGACTTAGACTACCATATATAATACCACCTTCGTTATCAAATCCAGAACCTAAAAATAGCTGACCCTGTTTATTTGATACTTCATCTTCACCAAAAGCAACAGAATGTTCTAAGCTAGTATCTGCATCCTCAGATGCACCCTTACCAACCACCTTCACCTCCACTCCAGCCTTATCTTTGAATAATAAGTCTGAACCATCAGCAGAAAGCTTTACACTTAAATCTTTTGTATCTCCAATATATAAAGCACCATTAGACAGATAGAGATTCTTCCATCTTCTTATATTAGACCCCAAGCTGTATATTCTGCTCTTATCTGGAATTAAATCTGTAGAAGAATGAAATATCTTCAACCATTTGCCCATACCTTTAAAAAAGATAAATATGCCATCTTTAAGTCTTGCAAGCACAAAATCTCCTTCAGCTCCCTCTCTATTTAAAGGCTGTCTTGATCTTCTACTAGGTTTATTTGCTTTACTCGATAGTAATGCTTTTATTTTATTTAACATTCTTCATTCTATATACTATAGATATATCACCAATCTCAAAACCAGCAGGGACATTTGTAGATCCGGGAGTAGCTGCCTCTAATTTCAACTGGAAAGAATAAATATTATTTGCTTGTGAAGATGTTGCAGGCTTTAAAACTGCTTTATAATAATCAGGCTCTTCTGTTGAAGATAGATCTGAAACTTCAATAAAATCTCCTGATACAGCTGATTGATTCTCTACATAAAAATAATGATCTACAGCTGTTGCGGTAAAAGAAAAGCTGTAAGCACCCTCCTGACCTACAACTTTAGAGAATATATTGTTTGTATCTGGGTTTGCAGTAGAAGTTGTAACGCTAAAAATAGCTTGAAAAGGCTTAACATTCTCCAATCTTGAAGTTCCACCAAATCCGGGTTTAAAATACAGTCTGATATTATAAGTTCTAGCTTCCAATGTTCCTAAATTATATCTTGCATATCCTTTAGCTGCTCCGCTATTTTTATATCTTATTGTATTATTAGAAGAAGTTTTAGTTAACCCTGTTCCACCACTACTATTATCACTACTTAAATCAAATACCCCCGATCCTGCATCTATATTTGTACTAAAATCTTCTGATGTTGTATTAAGTTCATTAGAAACAAAGTTATCTCCATCCTCAAATAACTTTGCAAATTCAGGGCTTCCATCTGTTGAATAGCTTGCTTTTACATTTGTATCCTGTTTATTGGTTTTAAAAGATATATATACTTTATAAACCTTCTTTTTTACATTTGGGAATCCAAATACTATATCTGGAGTAACCAGCCTAAATTCGTTATTCTCTGCAGGTAAATCTTTTATAGAATACAAATCAAGCTTTTCAGTTGCTGATGTAGGATCATATTGAACAAATCTTGGAACACCAGAAGAATCTACCATAAAGTTAGACCTGTTTCTACTAAAGGTTCCTATAGCCCCGGAAGCTAAAGTCCATCCTTCAGTCTTAAAATCATATACCCATGCATCATTAGCATTATCATCTCCATTCATACTATGAGACATCCATAGTTGCTTTTTAGAGAATAAATAAGTAATAGCAGGAGTATGACTTGGATCTACAGACCATCTCTGAGAAAGAGTTCCACCAGACCAATTTGCTGAAGGAAGCCAGACACCACCAGAATACACTTTCCCTTCAACAAGATTCACAACATCTGTCTCCCCGGCATATAAATAACATCCACTAGGATTTATCCAAGCTATACCCTTCTCAAATTTTACTACTTGAGAAGCATGATTTATACCAATATAAGGTAATTGTTTCTCTACAAACTCTGCTCCATCCTGAGATACATTGACAATATATACAGACTTCTTCTTAAAGACTAATAATCTATCAGCATATCCTTCAAGCTCTATAATATCATCACCATCATTTACAGCTATATCCATCTTATGTGTAGCTGGGAAAGTATCAAATTGAGGTCTGCCCTCAAAGTTTACTGGAGACCTTACAATTCTATCAGGATAAATAGGAGTAAAAGTATCATATGCATCTGTAACTTTTGCTACCTGTTGTATATTTCCTATATATGTTCTATTGTTAAATATTGTAGCACACTTATACTTAGCAGAAGTTACTTCTTCTGGTCCATATCCATTCAATATATCATATGTCAAGGCTTTAGGAGGATCTTCAAACTCGAAGCCCTTTGTAATTGCAGTTATAGCAGTTCCATCTATACCAGCCGGACATTCAAATTCTCTATAAGGTACTGTATTGCCCCAAACAGTATAATCAAGTTCATCTGCCTTTTTACAGCCTTTTACAAGATCTATATCAAGGAATAAGTATTTTGTTCCGGATCCATCAGCTGGATCAGAATAATATAATCTACCGCCAGTTATTCTTGGGTTAATTCTCCATACATTATCAGGAACTTCTGCAGATTCTCCGTCAGCTCCAGATGCATACTGTACAGTCACTCCAACAAATACACTCTCTCCAGACGATCCCATAGTAAGAGTTCCCAGCTGAGTAACAGGAGATTCTTGAGAACCATCATATATAAAACTGAGATAAAAAGTATAAACTGCAGATAAATCCCATGTGCTACTTGCATTAGCTATTGAATCAACCCATATCTCCATACAGTCATCATCCGAAGGAGCATCAACATTTGCTCCAGTATTTTCAAAAGCTACGCTTCCAGCTACAGTAGACCCTCTCCCTGTTATCCATTGTTCATGATAGTTACTTGCAGAATCCAATTTCGGAGGTATAAGCTCTTGAGCCTCTGCATGCCACCTATTATGGTTTACCAGCTTATCTGCTGTATTACTTGCTGTAGCATCAACAAATAGAGACCTCTTTATATGACCAAACCATCTATTTTTAAACCCAACATCATTATTGGAGTTTGTATAATTGCCATCAGCAACTCTTAAAGCTCCATCTCCATAGTAAAATACAGGTTTAACTACAGCATTAGTACCAGCATCTGCTCCAAGATCAATAGAATAATTAGCTAAATTGAATGATGTAGAATTAGCATCCCATACAGGTATTCCTCCAGCCACACGATCTAAGAGAAAGAATAGTGGTCCATAAAAGTACACATAAAACTCAGTCTCTCTTTCAACTGCAACTGCAGCACTTGCTGGTCTGGTAAAATCGGAAGGAAATGTAAAGAAGCCTGTTCCGGGAATAAGCTTATAATCTGTATCTGTTAAGGTTCCTGTAGAATAGTCACCACTCTCTATTTCTGCTTTTGGTAAGAGCTTTACAATGCCTATAGTACCTACATCGCAAGCCTTGGCGGTTACTAGTCCACCAGCAGGTATATCTTTTGAATCATAAGCACTTAGAATGCCCTTTTCAAATCTATCTATCCTGAATATCTGCTTGGGCATCAGTCTTCATCTACAGCAGCCATCAGAGCTTCTTGCAGAGTCTCATACAAAGCATCTAAAAGCTCAGCCTCTGTTTCCTCTGATATCATAGGAAGGTTAATCTTTTTATTAAGCTGTTTAATCACTTTATCTTTATTAGCATCGTTTAAAAGCATTTCAACAGCCATCTTCTTTAAAGTCTTTACAAGTTTGTTCACAAAATCTCCTTAATTATAAACTACCTCTACATATATATCACTTGCAGAAGTATTATTATGTAGAAAAAAATCGTCTAGGTTATCACTATCTCCACCTAAACCATGAAAACAAATAGATTCTCCGGCTTCAAGTGTAAATCCCTTTCCCAAACCTGTACCGCCTGTATCAAAAGATTCTCCAAACCCTACTGCAAGTACATCTGTAGTAGCCGTAGTTTTACCAGACTCTCTATAGCCAGTATTCTTTATAAAAATAAATGATGCTATAGCTGCAGTACCAATAATAGCTTCAGAATCATCTTGAGTTTTGTGTGAAGTAGTATAATCTACAGAACTATCTGCTTCTATTTGAAAATTGCCTTCCCCGTTTAAATTCTGAGCTGTAGTATCATTTGTTTCCACATCCACTTCAGGCATATCACCAGATGTTAAAGTTCTATGAAATACTTCATAATCTGTAGTAACTCTCATTCTTGTATCAGCCATTATTTAGATCCCTTTAACTGTTTGCCTATCTTGGTAAGTTTTGCTGAGAAAGCCACTCCAATAAAGGATATCCAAAGAAGCATCAGAGAATCAAAAAGAATATCATCTATAAGACCCAACTTATAAAGCAGGATAGAGCCTGCAAAGCCACAGAATCCAATCTGCCTTTTCTTGCTATTCTCACCTACAAGAAGGTTTGACGCTTTTGATACCATCTTAGACCCTCCAACAGCTCCTTTGATTAAAGAAAGTATGTTCATCTAACTCCCGTTTTTGTTTATAAACTTTAATAAAGTGTGTAAAGACTTCTCAATGCCGTTTACATCTTCACCGATGATTCTCTGATTTTTAATCAACTGTTCGGTGATTCCGTACAGCTTGCTATTCTCATCCATCACTTCTGTTTTTATCTCAGCAATTTCTCTAAGAAGCTCTTCATACTTTGTATCAACTCGCTTGGTATAGCTATTAAGAAACCACCTGCCAACATAGCCAAAAGCCCCAAGCAGGATGAGTACAAGAGTAACAGCAAGACCGTTCTCGGATAAGAGTCCATTAATGTCCATGTTCTACTTTAACACTATCATATTTAGCAGATCCACCTACTTCTAAAGTCTGGAACAGTTCAAGAAAGTCTGAAGTGACTGCCCTTGCATTCTCTATAATTGTATCAGACTTCAAACCTTTTTTAGCATACTCCTCTACAATTACAGAATATAAATCTTTAGCTCTATCCCAGTTATCAAACTCATGATGAAATAAGTCTTGTCCATTCATTGCTTCATCTCCACATATTCTACACCCAGCTTATCAGCTATCTTACCTAGAATTGCACTCTGATATTCCAGATGATGCTGTAATTCCTTATACACCCATGCAAGTTCTTGGATCTCCTCCTCTAAAAGCAGAAGTCTAGCCTCTTGCTTCTGTACATTAACCTCTAGGTAGTTAACATCAGCTTTAAGAGATGTATAAAACATAGCTACACCAAATATAATACTTACTGATGTTATCAGA
>Ga0114899_1000684_pt1 | contig 22896 bp, 11 predicted proteins | sample MalvireepMed_215_FD_83497 | JGI IMG/M metagenome (GOLD analysis project Ga0114899, IMG submission 83497) | Marine viral communities from the Global Malaspina Expedition - Malaspina viral metaG DeepMed_215 | ecosystem: Environmental > Aquatic > Marine > Oceanic | place: Mediterranean Sea...
GGACAGAAAATCCTTTACAGAAATTCTGAACAATGACATTCTTCAAAAAGGCATTATCCGTGATTTTGACTAAGGTCAAAAATTAAGGCCTACCCTGAATTCAGGGCAGGCCTCCTTTCACTTTCTTTAATTACTTAAAGAATGATTGTATGAATTCGATGGGGCGTCTCCCCATCCTCTAATTGGCTAACTCGAATTGCACTTTTTGTTCACCAATTAATCTTTCGAAGCGCAATGCTTCTCATCTCTTTTATGTCTTCAATTAACCCTCATCTGTATTTCAATCAATGCCTGGAGTCCATATAAAAGTTCCCACTGATTCTGTTGGCAAATGGGCCGAAACCATTTCTCCATCAATATTAAGCTTGAATGTCAGATCCACTTGATTCTCATTAATAGCGATAATCACAATATTTCCCTCAGGGGTTTTAAAAGCCACATTTGGCAGGTTCTCCAATACATTTGATTCTATCCTTACAGAACCCGGAACTACAAATTTGGAAGCTTGCCCAATAATGTAATAAGCGGGGTTTTTGACAATCTCATCACCATCGATAGTCACAGCACCCAAACAGCGGTCGCAACCACCTCTATCGGTGTGTGGCTCCTGATTGGGATCTGCTGCCAGGTTCCACTCCAGAACAGTCTTTGCCCAGTTTCTGGTAGCCCCTATGATTAACTCTTTGGTATGCCAGGCCATGTCTCCCGGAAAATTCCCGGGTGCACCAATCCACTGCTCCGTGAAATAGAGGTTTTTATCTGGGTGAGCTTCATGTACTTCCGAAAGCGCCTCAATCTCTCCACCATACAGGTGGAAAGCTGAGCCATCTATATACTTCCTCGCTTCAGGATCATTGAGAATGGTGATCGGATAATCTGGTCGATCCGCATTATGATCGTAAATGATGATTTTGGTGTCAATTCCGGCCTTTTCGAAAGCTGGCCCGAGGTGATCTCTCACAAATACTGCCTGATCTTCCGGCAGCATGAGCAAACTCGGATTATTGCCCGGGTGCAGTGGCTCATTTTGTACCGTCAAAGCCTCTATTCTGATGCCTTCTGCCTTCATCCCTTCAATGTAGTTTACCAGATAATTGGCGTAGGTACCATAGAATTCGGGCAACAAACTTCCACCCCGGGTGTCATTATTATCCTTCATCCACTTGGGAGGCGACCATGGCGAACCCATTAATTTGATATCCGGGTTGATGGCTAATATTTCCTTCAATACCGGAATCAGATGTTTCTGATCATAATCCAAAGTGAAAGATTCTAATTCAGGGTCAGTTTCACCATCAGGAATTTCAGCATAAGAAAAGGGCTTTTCGTCCAGGTCCGAAGCTCCGACACTGAGCCTCAGATAACTTACGGCAATATCATTTTCACCCTTCCCAAAAAGCTCAGTAAGCAAAGCCTTTCTGGGCTCAGCATTCATTCTGTGAATGTGCATGGCACTGCCACCGGTAAGCGTATAGCCAAAGCCATCCATGGTTTGATATTCGGTACCGGAATTTACAGATAGAACAGGCGCATCATCTCCTGCCTTAATGTTATCCAAAGGGCTTTTTTCGAGCAGTTTAGTCTCATCTAACCTGGTAAGAACCAGTGATATATCACGGTTTGATTTTGGCTGGCAGCCAAGGAAGGACAAAGCAGCCAATGCAAGAAGGGCAATCTGTAGGAATTTGTTTTTCATAGATTAAATTACCACGATTAGTTCTGAACCAAAACCCTTTTACAAATCAGTTTTTTATCATTCTCTAAAACCACTACATATGCACCGGTAGGCAGGTTATTGTCTACCTGAATTTCATTGCCAGATTGAGGCACATCGAACTCGGAAATTTTGTTTCCAGAATTATCGAGCAAAGTCACCCTGCTGGGTTTAAAAGCGGCATTGTATTCAATAGTGAACTTGCCGGAATTAGGATTAGGATACAGGTTCACCGATACTTCTGACGATGCATCATTATCTCCTATTCCGGCTGGAGGACCTTCAGAAACGAAGTTCAGTCTAATCCAGTTAATGTTGAATTGTGACGCATTGGCCTGCAGCCGGAGCGTTGTGAGCCCCTTGCCAATATGCACCAGCCCACCTTGAATAGTTGACCAGTTTTGCCATGCACCCGTGGCAGGAAAGGTAACCCTGTCGATTTCCGTAGTTAAACCTGTTGATCCAACGGTAAGCAAAGACAGGGAGCCTCCGGCACTTTCGGACGACACTCTGTAATCTACCTGAAAGAAAGCGTCAATGTCGGAGTCTATAATGTAGTCCAGGAAATCACCATTGTCTGTATAACCTACATTTTGCCCACCTCCCGTATCGCTTGTTTCTTCCAGGTCAAAACCACTATTATCTACAAAATCTTCTGCTTCAATTCTTCCGGGTATAGAGATCGGGGTCACTCCTCCCTCTAGCTGTACGGTGATGGCCTCATCAGAAAAAGCGGCCAGGTTTGCACCTGCTTTGGTACTAATTCCATTGCCGTTGTAAGACAAAAACACTTCATCATGATACTCCAATGCTTCCGCTAATTCCAGAACGACTATTTGTGAAATATTTGGCACCTGATTAACTGAGGCAATAGCCGCCTGCTCTCCGTTTACCTCAAGGGTAAAACCGTGATCTGCAGGAATATCGTTCAATGGTTGACTGAAAGTGACTTCTACCTTTTTCTTATTGTGGGTACCTTTTTTATCGATGATTTTTGGTTGGGCCTCACCCTGATTTGGACCAGTCAACTGAAAGTAATTCAGGTTGAAGTCTCCCTTGTTGATGTATATTCTCAACACATGCTCACCAGCCTCCAGGTATACTCCCTCTACCGAAGTTGTTTCCCACTGCTGAAAACCTCCTGTATTGGGCAACTGAATCGTTTCAGTGGCTTTCACATTGTCAACAAAAAGAGAAACCCTACCATTGGTTGAAGTGGCTGCTGTTCGGATGGAAAAGGTATAATTGCCTGTTTCTGCCACATTTACGGTATAATTCATCCACTCCGTAGCTTCGGTCCAGCCAACATTATAGCCGTTGGTTGTCTGATCCTGACATTCCTGAATGTCTACTCCATCATTCCTGTAGGTGTGGCCATTGTTCCAGGTAGCTCCACCTGCATTTCCGGTGGTGTTCTCTGAAACGATGTCGTAATAAGCAAAGCGAACCTGTCCAAGATCATAATCCGTAGCGAAGATGATGTTCTCTCCATTGGCAGTGATGTTGTGTTGCTTGAAAGGAATAATTTCTGTCGTATGTGGCTGACGTATTTTTGCGTCTACTACATCGGGGTGATAGATATTGTTTTCCAGCTTCAGGTCTTCCGCATATTGCATTAAGGCAGCAAATGCTTCGTCTTCAGTCGGCTTCTGACCATTTCCTCCCCAATAATCGAGAATGGCTTGATAACCTTCATTTCTTTTAATCTGCAAAGGGTTGTTGCCTCCCAGCTTTTTCAATGGCCACCACGACCAGCCAAAGTCATTAGTTTCGAAAAGTCTGACTGCATTGGTGAACCACGTATTTGAGTTTTCACCGGTTTCTCCGAGCCAGATAGGCACATTTCTATTGTTGCGCATATCCAGCATGCCCTGAATAGCTCCTTGTGAGTTGGCATTCCAGTATTTGTGATAGCTGATCACCAGGTTGTCATCCCACAAGGCTGGAAGGCCATTGTAGTTGTTACCCCAGCAATTCCCTTCAATCACAATGATATGATTGGTGTCCACTTCTCTGATGGCAGCGGTTACCTCTTTTTGCAGGTTCCAAAGCGGGGTATTGGCGGACTCGGAGCATCCGTTCAGATCGGATGCATGGTTCTGAAAGCCCCAGTTGGGTTCATTGATAATATCGTAAGCGGCAATCATGGGTTCGTTGACATATCTCTCTGCCAACTTTCTCCATAGGGCTACCATTTTGGCTTTATTGGCCTCACTTTCCCAAAGTGAAGGCTTTGAGGAATCGTAATCGCTGATATCTGCATTTTCCCCCTGCCCACCGGGAGCAGCATGCAGATCGAGAATTAGGTAAACGTTATTGGCCTTGCACCATTCGAGCAGGTCGTCTACCATTTCAAATCCTTTGTTTATCCAGGTGATTTCACCGGAAACCGGCTCTTCTTCAATAGGTGGGGTGAAAAGCTTATAGTGCATGGGTAGCCTGATCATATTATATCCCCATGCGGCCATAGAGTCTACATCGATCTTCCGCATGTGGTTGGCCAACCAGGCCTCATAGAATTGTTCCTTTCTGGTCTCACCAACAAGTTCTTCGATTCTGGCTTCAATGGTATGCTGAGGCCCACCAGTTCCAAGCATATAGCCTTCTTGCAGCATCCAGCCACCCAGGCCTATTCCCCGCCAGATAATTGGGTTGTTGTTTTCATCGACAATCTGCTGGCCATCAGTTTTGAGAAAGCCTTGGGCCAATGAGCTAACAGTTGCCTGAAAGATGACAAAAGCAAGGAGGAAGATTTTTAAGAATACGCGACTCATCATTAGTAGTTTTTGGTCAGGGATAGAATAATGTAGCTAAAAGGCTATTCAATATTCATGGTTGAGATGGTTGAAATCCATGCAGCATGCAGTCTTGGAGCACTCTTAAAGCTACCTCAACTGCACCTGCTGGCATGAATGAGAACTATATTGTTCACCAAATCATCAATTTGGATTTGACTAAAAGAAGGCGGTAGTTCTTTCCGCCTTCTTTAGTGTTTATAGAGAATTATTACTGAGTTCTTCTTAACTCGACATTGTCTATTGAGATACCACCTGTTCCTAAATCGGCACCACCGGTTTTAATCACCAGATAGTAAGTCCCTGAATTAGCAAAAGTGATTTCTCCATTCTGACCTACAAGGTCTCCTGAACAACCGATGTTGGCCAGATTACCATTGAAGGCAGTGTTTCCACAACCGTTCCAGGTATTCAAACCGATTTTGTTTCCACCGTCAGAATAGTCTACACCAGCAGTTGGTTGAACAGTTCCGAAGTAAACTTCCAGCCAAACATCAGTAGCTCCGGTACCGGCAACTGTAGCCCCAAAGCGGTAAGTATTGCCTGCTTCAACTGTTACGGTCTGATACATGGCCGTTTGACCCCAGCCTCCGCCAGTTGCTACCATTTTTCCATTGGTCAGGTCGAAATCTACACCTGCACTAATGTTGAAAACAGTCCAATGGTTCAGCGCATCAGCATCCATTCTGGAACCCAGAATAAGGTTACCGGCTATAGGATCTGGTGTATCTACCACAATCTGTTGAACGCTTGCAGTATCTATTCCTCCTGCTGTAACAGACACAAGGTTGATGTCATAGGTACCCACATCTGGCAGGAAAATTTCCTGCTGAGTATCCCCCTTTTCATAGCCTGAGCCCAGATTCCAATAGCTACCAAAGGCATTTGGAGTGGTATTGGTTAGCAAAAACCTGTTGTCTGAACTTCCCGGCTCAACAGTGAAAGAGGCTTCTTCCGCAGTTGGCAAAGAAAAGTCGGCATCTTCTGGAGTACAGGCACCCAGGAATGCGGTCATGGCGCCAGCAAACAGAAGTGTTTTTATTTTAAGATTCTTCATTTTCATACTTTCTGATTGTTGATTAATTGTATGCAGGATCTTGTTCTATCAGAGTATTCGTTAGTTCCAACAGAGGAATAGGCAGTTTTTCGTGCTTGCCGGCTACAAATCCTCTACCTCCCAATACTGAAGATGCTTGCCCTGTACGAACCAGGTCGAACCAACGGTGGCCTTCACCGGCCAATTCCAGTCTTCTTTCCTGCATGATGTTATCCAGTGTTGCAGGAACTAGTGGCATTCCGGCCCTACCTCTAACAGCATCCAAAAGTGCCTGGGCACGTGTGGCATTTCCACCAGATCTCAGGAGTGACTCAGCTTCAAGCAGATAAGTATCTGCCAGACGGATTTCGTACTCATTCTGGAAGAAGTTGAGTTCGTAGTTTCCACCACCAGTGGTTACATCAGATTGTCTGCCTGCATATTTATGAAGGAAGTATCCGGTGTTCTGATAGCCTTTTTCATAGGTTAATACACCTTCCTGCTCCAGGCTGTCGATGTTTGAAATGGTGGCAGAGTATCTTTTATCGAAAACCCCTCCGCCCAAATCGAACTGATCTACAAGGTCTTGAGTAACAGGAAGGAAGCTCCATCCTGAGACATAATCCGGACCTTGGCCAGGCATCAAAAGGTTGTAAGCTCTTGGTGCAGTCATGATGTTCAGAAGGAATCCTTCAGTACAACCGATACAATCCCATACACCATTGGATTTGGCTGTATGCGATACCTCGAAAATGCTTTCGCTGTTGAATTTATTTTCTGAATCGAACAGATCAGCAAAATTGTCGAGCAGCTCATAACCATACTGGCTCACACCACCCGGGGTACCATTCACTTCAGCAAATTGCTGAGCGGCCAGATCGTACTTCTCTCTCCACAAATAAACCTTACCAAGCAATGCTCTGGCGGCACCTTGAGTAGCTCTGCCAGCCTCGGTAGAACGTGGTACTGTCAGGGGAAGTTCAGGAATTGCTGCAAGCAGATCTGCTTCAATTTGGTCGTAAACATCATCAGCAGGCACTTGCTCAACCTGATACATCTGATCAGGATCTACTGGCTCAGTAAAAAGTGGTACTTCATAGAAGAATCTGATCAGGTCGAAATAATAGAATGCTCTCAGGAACTTGCCTTCAGCCTCGAAACGGGTTTTCAGGTCTGGATCCATATCTACATCGGGTAGTTTCACCAACAGCGTATTCACACGGAACACCCCTGAAAATCCTTTGCTCCAAAGCGAACCCTGAGGTCCTTGCGAAGGATTGACGGTATAGTTTGAAATTACCTGAACATTGGTAATATCCTGTGCATTACCACCTCCTGCATAGAAATCGTCAGAGGCAGCGTTCATTGCGAACATTTTGGTAACATAGTCGCCACTGCTCCACCCAACAGGGTCGTATGCAGCAACCAGACCATTGTAAGCTTCTTCTGCGTTTCGGTAGTAGTTGTCTTCCAACGCCCTACCGGTTGGTTCAACTTCTAAAAACTCATCTGAACATGCTGTAAACAGCACCAGAGCAGTTAAGAAAAGTGACCAGATTTTAATATTATTTTTCATAGTTCTGTTCTTCTTAGAATGTAACATTAACACCAACCATGTAAGACCTGGCTTGCGGATAGATACCGCGGTCAATACTCATTACACCACCACCAATTTCAGGGTCAAAACCTGTGTATTTGGTGAAAGTGAACAGGTTCTCAGCCATCACGTAAACCCTGGCTTTCTTCATTCCAATGTTAGATAATAGCGAACCTGGCAGCGTGTAACCCAACTGAATGTTCTTCACCCTGATGTAGTCACCATCTTCCAAATACAATACAGAAGGTCTGCTGAAGTTTTGGTTAGGATCATTGTCGCTCAATCTTGGGTAGGTATTGGTTGAACCAGCGCCTGTCCAACGGCCCAATGCTTCTTTCTGATAGTTAGAGTTGGCGATATCCAATCTTCTCAATCCCTGGAAGATTTGGTTTCCTGCCACACCCTGTACCAACATGGTGAAGTCCCACTCTTTGTAATTGGCTCTCAGTGAAAGACCGAATGACCAGTCTGGAATCGGACTGCCAATGAATTTTCTGTCTTCATCTGTAATCTGACCATCATCGTTCAAATCGGCCCAGATCACATCACCAGGTTGTGCATTTGGCTGAATTACGGTGCCATCGGTGCTGGTATGAGCTTGCACTTCTTCTGAAGTCTGGAAAATACCCTGCATATCGTAGCCATAGAATGAATTGAAGGCGTAACCTACTGCAGTTCTTGTAATTGGTGAGCTACTGGCCTGAAAACCAACCCCACCGTCAAGATATTCTACATCATCACCCAAATAGGTCACTTCGTTTTTGAGGTAAGACACATTACCGTTAACCGCGATGTTCAGGTCTCCGATTTTCTTATCGTAACCCAGTTCAATATCAAAACCTGAGTTTTTCATGTCTCCTACGTTGGCCGCAGGGTTACCTATAGCCCCTACATAACCAGGAATTCTAGGGTTCTGAAGAATACCGGTGGTTACTTTGTTGTAGTACTCAAGCGTAAGTGTGAAGTCGTCCAAAACGATAGACTCCAGTGCTATGTTCGTTTGTGCAGTTTCTTCCCACTTCAAGGCAGGGTTTGCAGGAGCATCCGGGCTATAACCTATGGTGTACTGATCGTCACCGAAGGTGTAGCTTCTACCTCCACCAATGGTTGAGATATAGGCAAAGTCTCCAATATTGTCGTTACCCACCACACCGTAGCTGGCCTTCACTTTCAGGAAATTCACTACATTATTCTCAGGCCAGAAGTCTTCAGAAGAAGCTATCCAACCTGCTGAAACTGACGGGAAGTAACCATACTTGTTATCGGCACCAAAACGGCTTGATCCATCTTTTCTGATAATGGCAGAGAAAAGGTACTTCTCACCGTAGTTATAGTTAACACGGGCAAAAAGAGAGCTTACTTTATGCTCGGCACCCTCGTATCCTCCTGGGCTGGTCGATTCCACAGGAACATTGTAGTTCAAAGAGGCATCATCAAAATTATCAACCGGTATGTCGAATACTGTCAGGCTAACACCTGTAGCATAATTATCTCTGTAAGCACCTTGTCCTACCAATGCGCTCAAACTATGGTCTCCAAACTCCCTGGTATATGAAATGGTGTTTTCAATATTCCAGTCCCTTCTATTGTTGGTAGATCTGTTGAATGCCGTTTGATTGGTATTGTTAGAGGCATTGAGATAGAAAACAGGGGTGAATGACTCACCACCCCAATAGGCCAGCTTGCCACCAATGGTTGATCTCAGTCTAAGGCCTTTAATAGGTTCGGCTTCCAAATAAGCGTTTCCAACAATGTTGTCTCCCCAACCGTAGTTGCCCAATCTGGTTTGAATATATGCCAGTGGGTTGGTCATCTCCTGACCTACATATCTTGATATAGCATAGAACTGGCCAGAAGGTGAGCGAACTGCTCCAACAGAATCAACACTGAAAGGATAGCTGTTCAACCTGGCTGGATCGGTCTCATAAATAGAAGTTACAGGATCCAGGTTGATGGCGGAGCTTAGAGGCCCACCAAACTCACTGTTAGTATTACCCAGGCCTACACTCTTGTCGTGAGAGTATCCGATGTTCTCACCAAACTTCAACCATGGCGCCAATTGATGAGTTGAATTCAAACGAATGTTGTAACGCTTGAATTCAGAAATTGGGCTGGCCACAATACCCTCCTGCTGAAGGTGTCCGAAAGACATGTAGTAAGTAGAAACATCGTTTCCACCACTTAAGCTAAGCTCATGGTTTTGTCTTGAAGCACTATTGTTGAAAATTTGATCCTGCCAGTCAGTACCGGTTCCCAGGGATGCCGGATCATTAAAAACGATTCCATTACCGGCTGCCAAAGATGATTCATTTCTAAGGGTAGCATACTCGGTAGCATTGAGCAGGTCCAGCTTTCTTGCAGGAGCCGAAGTACCAAAGTATCCGTTGTATTTAACAGTAAGGCCTCCTCTTCTACCGCTCTTGGTAGTGACCAGAATAACCCCAGCTGCGGCACGTGCACCATAAATGGCCTGAGAAGCTGCATCTTTCAGTACTTCAAAAGACTCAATGTCCGATTGGTTCAAATAACCAATACCTCCGTTGTCTACCACAACACCATCGACAACCCAAAGCGGATCGTTGTTATTGAGTGTTGTAATACCGCGAACACGGATGGTTGCGCCAGAACCCGGTTGACCCGAGTTGGAGGCAATCGTAATACCGGAAGTTCTACCTTGCAATGCCTGCCCTACATTGTTAATGGGCAAAGTCTCAAGGTCTTCGGCAGAAACACTGGTAATTGAACCAGTTACTACTTTCTTTTTCTGTACACCGTAACCTACTACCACAACATCATCCAGTGTGGCAATATCAGGTGACAGGAAAATTTGAAAATTGGTTTTTCCACCCACTGCAACTTCCTGATCCAGAAAGCCAATGAAGGAGAAAACCAGCGTGTCGGTAGGTGCTGCCTGTACATTGAAACGTCCATCGGAATCACTAACAGCTCCTCTTGAAGTATTCTTAACTTGAATACTTACTCCTGGAAGCGTTTCCGCAGTTTCAGAGTCGTACACAGTACCATTTACCAACACAGTTTGAGCCACACCCCATTGGGTCAGTAACATCAAACCGATTAACAGGTATTTTTTTACTCTCATACAATTATTGGTTTAAGCTTTAAAGAGCCTTCTGCAGCCGATGTTCCATGCTATCGATTGCAGGGTAGGCAGTGAAATTCTGCAGCTAACTTATCTACCTCTAAATCCACATCACATTAAACCAATACACTTCCATTACATCACCAAAAAAAGACCGCTCGTCAAAGACACGTCAATACATATAAAACTTTGGTCATCATACAGTTGAATAATTCCGTTTTTGTAAAAAAATCGCATTCTGAGCCCTGATCAGCTTGGAAACGTTTGCCGTATTCACCTATAAAACCATCAAAGTAGCAATGGATGAAGAGAGATTGTGGAGTTGCTTATACTATCTGGGAATATTCATTGGGCTGTTTGCAGTACCTCTCCAACTGGTTCAGGCACAAGAATCGGAGATAGTCAGCAACAATTTTCAGGTAGCAGGTAGCCCGAATATCATTCACTATAACCGTGACGACTTTGATTCTGACCCTCAGTTCTGGGCTGTGGCAGAAGACAAAAAGGGCATTCTCTATTTTGGCAATAATGATGGAGCCGTTATTTTCGATGGTGAGCAATGGCACAAGGTAAGCCTCCCCAACAATTCATCGATCCGAAGTCTTGTAGCAGACTCACTGGGCAATATGTATGCAGGTGGTTTCGATGAATTTGGACTGATTAAACAGGATGATTTGGGTCAGTACTATTTCGAATCGCTGTTAGACTCACTCAAGTTTAGCGACCCATCAATTTCCAATCTCTGGCAAGTACACAATGTAAAAGGATTCATCGTTTTCAGAAGCTTCTCGCAACTTATCGTTATCAATGGAAATCGGTTTACCGCCCTGCCTGCTTCCAGCTTTTTCATCAAGTCTTTTCTGGTTGAAGATGAGTACTTTGTTCAGGATCAGAATGAAGGAGTATTCAAACTTGACTTGGAAGAAATGAACCTTCAAAAGTACTTCCAACCTGAGCAATATCAGCGGGAAGAACTTATGTCTATCCTCCCGACAAATCAGGAAGCTATAGCCATGGCCATTGGTAAAACCGGTAAGGTCTTTCACCTGAACCTGACAACCAAAACGAGTACCCTTTCAAACAGGCTCTTCACTGATTCCGGTTTAGATCAGGTAGAGTCTGCCATAAAAACCCAAAGTGGTGACTTCTACTTAGGCACCCTCGGGCATGGTATTCTCAAGCTGGATGAAATGGGGAATATCATTCAAACAGGGTTCTATTACCAAAACCTTCAGGACAACAGTGTACTCAACCTTTATGAAACTAAAGAAGGCAACATTTGGGCATTGTTGAACAATGGTCTCGATTGTATATCCATTACCTCCCCTATTACCACCATTTTCGAAGGAGCATCACTTTACGATGTGGTAATCAAAGAGAACAAAATGTACCTGGCCACCAATCAGGGAGTCTTTTTCTCGAATCACCCCAATAGCTCCCAGCCTGATTTCATTAAAGTTCAAGGCCTGGAAGGACAAGCCTGGACCATTGATACATTTAAAGGTGATATTCTGGTAAGCCATAACAAAGGCCTTTACAAAATCCATGAAACCAATGTTGAGAAAATTGGGGATATGAATGGAATTTGGAAGGTCATTCCCCTCAAAGGAAAACCCAATCAATTTCTGGCGGCCAGTTATTCAGGCCTCTATTTGTTAAGCAAGGAGCCAAACTCAAAATGGAAAGTTCTGAGGAAAATAGAAGGCTTTGAAGAGTCATCGAGAGACATCCGGGAATCGGAGAAACCCGGAACCTTCTGGATCTGCCATGGATACAAAGGTGTGTTCAGGATACGACTCGATGAAGATTACACCAAAATGACTTCATTCGAGCATTTCACCACCCAGAATGGACTCAATTTTCCATATAATGTGAATGTATTTGAATGGGAAGAAAACATTGTTTTTACCACGAATGATGGCATCTACACCTTTAACCCTGAAACGAATGAGTTTCAGCCATTCGATAAGCTCAACAGAATCTTAGACCCTTCCAAAAATACACGCACTTTGTTTCAGGACCGGGACAAAACCTGGTTCGTTCAAGATGATGAAGCAGGCTACTTCATCACAAAAGATAATAATCCAAAACTCGAAACCGGGTATTTCCTCCCATTTAAGGGTCAATTCAATCAAGGTATGGAATGCATCATTCCAATCAGTAATGACAAAGTACTTCTGGGAACTAAAAAGGGGCTTTATCTGGATGACCTTACCTATAGTAACCCAAACCTGGAGGCCCATACAATCATTTCCAGTGCCAAATACACCACTCAGGAAGGTGAACAAAACTGGCTTCCTTTGCAGAACGGAAATCAAATCGAGCTCAACAACAGAACCAACTCCATCCAGTTCAATTTTGCAGCCCCGAATATGCAAAAAGGAATAGACGTACAGTATTCATACAAGCTTGAGAGTGCAGATAGGGAGTGGTCAGAGTGGCAATTCGAACCCTATAAAGACTATTCCCACCTTCGGCCTGGAAATTATATTTTCAAGGTAAAGAGTCGCAGCATGTTAGGTATTGAAGGTGAAGAGGCCAGTCTCAGGTTTCAGATTCTGCCCCTTTGGTATCAGACAAACTGGGCCGTTTTAGGCTACATACTCATTGGTACCCTTGTGTTCATACTTGTTGGAAGGGTAATTAGAAATCAGATCAATGAAGAAAACCAGAAGAATCTGGAAAATGAGCGCAAGGAGAAAAAACTACTGGAGCTGGAACTTCGGCAATTCAAACTGGAGGCTGAAAAAGACAAAATCAGCAGAGACAAACTGGAACTCGAAGAAAATATGATATACAAGAGTAAAGAGTTGGCCAACTACACCATGCTACTGTTAAAGAAGAAAGAAATATTTTCTGAAATACTCGAAGATATTAAAGAAGTGAGAAAAGTGGTGAGAAATGAAATGTCCCGCAAAAAGCTCCAGCAAATCTTCAGTAAGCTTAATCAACATGCCATTGGTGAGGAATATACCAATGTGTTTGAAGTCAACTTTGAGCATGTTCATCACGACTTTTTCAAGAACCTGAAAGAGAAATACCCCGATTTAAGTCAACGTGAACTCCGCTTGTGTGCATTCATTAAAATGAACCTGAGCAACAAGGAGATTTCGCCCCTTTTAAATATCTCAGTCAGAGGAGTTGAAACAGCACGCTACAGGGTCAGAAAAAAACTGAATCTGGATCATGACGATAACTTTGTCGATTTTCTCGAGAGTATTGAACGCTCTTCTACAACCGAATAGATTTTGGTTTTTGAACCATCAGCATAATTTCACCTGCCAGCCATACGCTACCTGATTACCTTGGAAGTTCACTTAATGAATTTCATGAAAGATTCAGGCGATAAACTGGGAATGAACAAAAACATTACCAGAAGAGACTTCATCAATTCCTCATTAATCGGCACAGGAGGCGCACTTTTGGCAGCATCTGCCCCACTATCATTTCTGAGTAGTTGTGCGGCTAACGGTGCACCAAAAATTGCGAAAGATGCCTGGACGGGTTACGGAGCCGTTGGTGATTATGCCAACTCAGCCGGAAACACCCAGACAGTAATGGCTGCAGCACATAAGATCCGCGATGGCGTTTATTCTACAGCCAACCTCACCACAAAAAAGCTGGATGAGGTTTACGATATCATCATTGTTGGAGGAGGAATGAGCGGACTCGGAGCCGCTTACTATTTCAAGCAAAACGCATCTGCCAGCCAAAAATGCCTGCTACTGGATAACCACCCCATTTTTGGAGGTGAAGCCAAGAGAAATGAGTTTATGGTAGATGGCGTCCACCTGATGGGACCGCAAGGCTCCAACGACTTCGGAGTGCCCAGAAAAGGAACCGGCTCCATGACCGATAAGCTTTTCGAAGAACTTCAGATTCCAAGAGAATTCAAGTTTCAGGAATGGGACTCCAACCTGAAACCTTTAAGTTTTGGTCTCGACAATTACGCCCATATGACTGGTGTGGCAGAATCGAGCCTGGATATAGGCTACTTCTTCAAGAAAGGTCAGTATGTCAATGAATCGCAATGGGTGAACAACATGTGGCGCGATGATCTGGCCAGGGCACCCTATCCCGAAAAAGTGAAGCAAGACCTGCTGAAATGGCGCTATTATGAGCAAACCGGCAGAGGTGGCGAATTCAGCCGTTTGCTGGATAGCATGACTTACAAGGAATACCTGGAAGGAGTACTTGGTCTTTCTCCGGAAGTCACCAGATATACCGATCCGGTAATAGGTTTGATCAATGGTGCAGGAGCCGATGCTGTCTCGGCTTTTGCAGCTTCCCAAATTGGCATGCCCGGAGCCGGAAGAGCCAGAGGCAAGAATGCCAGCTCTCCCCTTTCCTTTCCGGGAGGAAATACCGCCTTTGCCCGATACTTTGTCAAATACCTGATCCCGGATGCCATCCAGGGAGAACACACCTTCGAAGACATTACCAATCAATCAGTCAACTTTGAGGCATTGGACAGGGCAGAAAATCAAATACGGATGAAAATGTCTGCCACAGTCATTAGTGTGCAACACGAAGGAAACTCCGACAGTGCTGAGCATGTGAAGGTAATTTTTGAACAGGACGGAACACTCTTTGAGGTCAAAGCACGATCGGCTATAATGGCATCTGGTGGATGGGTGAACAAGCACATTATCAAAGATTTGCCGAAAGACATTCATGCAGCTTATGGTGAGTTCACCTATGCTCCTGCCCTCATAGCCAATGTAGCACTTACCAATTGGCAATTTATGTACAAGCAAGGCATTACAGCCGCCCAATGGTTTGGAGATGGCTTTGGCTTCTCCTGCAATATCCGCCAGTCCATGATTATTGGAGATTACGCTCCGCCATTGCATCCTGACAAACCAACAGTACTCACCTTTTACATGGGAGCACATACTCCAGGATTGTCTCTCGCTGAGCAAAACATGGCAGCCAGGGCAAAAATATTCGGCACCACCTTCTTCGACTACGAGAAGCAATTGAGAGAACAAATGCTGGAACAATTTGGCGCCACCGGATTTGACCCCGATAAAGACATTGCCGGAATTACCCTCAATCGCTGGGGACATGCCAGAATAACCCAACAACCAGGCTTCTATTTCGGACTGGACGGCAAACCCGCTCCAAGGGAAATTGTAGCCAAAGGCTTTGGAAGAATCATTATAGGTCACTCAGAGCTCAACGGGCATCAAAGCTGGACCGGTGGTGTAAGTCAGGGCTTTGCTGCCGGAGAAAAGGCTCTGGCCCTCGTTTAAAGACAACTGATTCTTATTAACCAAAGACCGGACGTTTAAACAAAGCATAATCGGCCGTTTGAACAAAGTCGTCCGCTTCCATCTCATCTACTTTTGTCTTAACAAAATGAAAGAAAGATGAGACAAAACAATTATCAAGGAGCACTGCAGAAGCCGATTGGTTCAGGCTATAGTGCCACATCAACCACAGAAGAAGTAATCCAGGGAATCGACCTCACCGGAAAAATAGCCATCGTAACCGGAGGTAGTACCGGCATTGGTCTGGAAACCACCAGAACCCTCACAGCTGCCGGAGCTATAGTCATTGTGCCAGCCAGAGACCTTGAAAAAGCACGGAAGAATCTGGAAGGTATTGCCAATGTAGAATTGGAACAGATGGACTTGATGGATCCTCAATCCATAGATGCATTTACCGAGAAATTTCTGGAATCAGGCCGACCACTCCACCTCCTTATCAATAACGCTGGCATCATGTGGGTTCCACTTCGTAGAAATAACAGAGCAATTGAATCGCAGCTCGCAACCAACTACCTTGCTGTTTTTCAATTGACCGCAAGGTTATGGCCTGCGCTTAAAAAGGCAAATGGAGCGAGGGTAGTCAATGTATCCTCTCAGGGACATCAGTTCGCACCTTGCAACTTTGACGATCCCAATTTTGAGAATCGGGAATATGAGACACTGGCAGCTTATGGACAGTCCAAAACTGCAGTCAATCTCTTCTCTATGGAATTTGACCATCGGGCACAGAAATTCAACGTCCGGGCCTATTCACTTCATCCCGGTTCTATAGGAGGAACGGAGCTGGCCAGAGAAGCACCAATAGAACTCTTTCAGCAAATGGGCTTTTATGATGAAGAAGGAAACATTATTCCCGAAGTAGCGGCATCGCTAAAAACCATCCCTCAAGGAGCCGCCACTACAGTCTGGTGTGCCACAAATCCGGCACTCGAAGATATTGGTGGAGTGTACTGCAAAGATGTTGAAGTAGCCGAATTATCAAGCGACAGTACTAACAATGGCGTCAGGCCTTATTCTCTGGATGAAGTCAGTGCAAAACGCCTGTGGAAAATGAGTGAAGAACTAACGGGAATAAACTTCGAAATCAATTGAAGACTTAACTTTATATCCACAAGCATATGGACTTTCAATTAAAATACATCACCCCGGATATTAAGCTCTCTTCTTACGATGACAAGCTGTTTAAAACCGAGGTTGTGTTTGACCACCATATGCTTGTGTGGTTCATTTCGGGCGAAACCAAAATCATTCAGGCAGACCAAAGCTATCTTTTCAAAGCCGGAGATATATTCCTTATCCCCAGAAATCAGCTCGCCACCATCATCAATTACCCAAAAGACGGATTGCCCCACAAGTCAGTAGTCATGCACCTTTCTATCGAAAGGCTCCGGGAGTATTACCGTCCGTTAGATATTAAGCCGTCAGACACCATTGTGCCTCGGATTGTGCACTTCAAAGATCACCCCCTGTTAAAAAGCTGTCTGGCTTCCTTGATCCCCTATTTTGAAATGGGTGAAGAAATCTTCCCCGAAGAGATAGCCGCTCTAAAAATAACAGAAGCCATTTCCATCCTTAGAAACATAGATAAGCGCATTGACGATGTACTGGCCAACTTTGAAGAACCCTATAAAATCAGTCTGACCGATTTTATGGAGAAGAATTTCATGTTCAACATGCCTCTGGAAAACTTCAGCTACCTTACGGGAAGGAGCCTCACTACCTTCAAAAGAGATTTTCATAAAGCCTTTAAAATGACACCTCAGAGGTGGCTTACCAAGAAAAGACTGGAACTTGCTCACTATCATCTATCTGAGAAGAAGCGAAAACCCGTTGAAGTTTACCTGGAAACCGGCTTCGAAAACCTCTCCCATTTCTCCTATGCCTTCAAAAAGCACTTTGGCCTGACACCTACCGAGTTGCTTGAGGAAAGGGCTTAAGAAGAACCACATTACTCATTCAAAACTCAATGGCCGACAAAAGCCGGACTGGTGGTGAAAGAGGTTTGCTGCCGAGAAAAAGCTTTGGCGATGGCTTGATTATTATTGTGAAGCCATCCGGCACTTAAAATCTCCGGAACTCTATTAATCATCCAAAATCAGTAACTTTGATAGTATCATATGATACTATCATGAGACTACCTTACGAAATCAATTCAGAAATATTAAAGCTGATTTCCAGCATTTCGGAAAAAATCGGTGAGGTGAATGCATCTTTTCTTGTGAAGTCATCTCCGAGTCTGAGAAAACAAAATCAAATCAAAACCATACACTCATCTTTACAGATAGAGGGTAATACTCTGACTCAGGAACAAATCACCGCCATTCTTGAAAACAAAAGGGTTATCGGCCCGATAAGAGACATAAAAGAAGTTGAAAATGCCATTCAAGTCTATAATTCACTCAGCATTTTCAAGTATAATTCCTTACAGTCATTCCTCAATGCCCACCGAATGTTAATGGCAGGTCTTATCGATGAACCTAGTGCGTTTCGCAAAGGAGGGGTTGGCATTATAAAGGGGACCAAGGTTGAACATCTGCCACCTCCGGCCGGAAATGTACGGAACCTAATGAGTGACCTGTTCAAATATTTGAAAAATGATGAAGAATTACCACTGATAAAGAGTTGTGTTTTTCATTACGAAATGGAGTTCATTCATCCATTTGTAGATGGAAATGGACGCATGGGAAGACTCTGGCAAACTGTAATTCTAATGTCGAAATATCCTGTATTTCAATTCATTCCATTCGAAACACTCATTTCAAAGACTCAGGAGGAATATTATAAGACCTTATCGATATGCGACAAAACAGGAAAGTCAACCGCATTCATCCAGTACATGTTATTTGTTATTGACGAAACACTGAAAGACTTACTTAATAACTCGGTTTCTGAGCACATGGATCAGGAAGACCGACTTAAACACTTCTATTCCTTAAACCTGGATTCTTTCACCAGGAAAGACTATATGTTGGTCTTCAAACAGTTGAGCAGTGCAACAGCAAGCCGGGATTTGAAAGCGGGAATAGAAACTGGCCTTTTTGTCAAATCTGGTGACAAAAGGTTAACAACATATCATAAAAAGAAATAAGCCCTCAAGAATAAGAGCTTAGCCAAGAGAAGAAGCTTTCCACTTTTTTCCTTAAATTCCTTGGTCAGTTTTCAACCTTAACTCATCACCATGGAATCTAAGTCTAACAAACACACCAGAAGAGATTTTCTTGTCAAATCCAGCTTAAGCCTCGCAGCCTTCACCATTGTACCCCGCTATGTACTGGGCGGCAAAGGCTATATAGCACCGAGCGACAAAATAAATTTAGGCTTTATTGGAACCGGAAAACAAAGCCAGGGATTAGGGCCGGCATTTCTAAACCTGCCAGATATTCAAATGGTGGCAGCTTGCGACATAGACAACATCAAATTGGCCAAGTTCAGAGAGGTAGTTGAAAAACACTATGCTGAAAAAAATGGTCAGGCCGGTTACAATGGGTTAAGCACCTACTCTAGCTTCCGGGATATACTCAGACGGGACGATATTGATGGTGTAATCATCGCTCTACCCGATCACTGGCATGCCATTCCGGCAATTGAAGCCATGAAAGCAGGAAAAGATGTCTATTGCGAGAAACCACTCTCCCATACCATTGAGGAAGGAAGAGCGATGGTAGAAGCTGCCAGGATTCACGACCGTGTATTACAAACCGGCAGTATGCAACGTTCATGGGACGGTTTCAGACAGGCTTGTGAGCTGGTCAGAAACGGGTATTTGGGAGAAATTCAAAAGGTCTTAGTGAATGTGGGTGATCCTGCCCTAGTTTGCGACCTACCTGAACAACCCATTCCTAACAGTGTGAGTTGGGATCAGTGGATTGGTCCGGCACCATACAGAGGCTATCACGATGTACTGGCCCCACCATACCCCATTGAAATCTGGCCTAAATGGAGAGATTACAAGGAATTTGGTGGTGGCATTCTCTGCGACTGGGGTGCCCATATGTTCGACATAGCTCAATGGGGATTGGGTATGGACAGCAGCGGCCCCGTGGAAATTACTCCTCCAACCGATAAAAATGCAGTACGCGGCATGGTCTTCAAATATGAAAATGGGGTTGAAATGGTGCATGAAGACTTTGAACGAGGTTGGGCTGTGCGCTTCATCGGTTCAGAAGGTTCACTGGATGTAAGCAGAAGTTTTATGGAGCCATCCAATAAAAAACTGGCTGACCACAAAATCAAAGACGAAGAAAGAAAACTCTATTTCAGCGATAATCACTATCAGAACTGGATTGACTGTATGAAGACCAGAAGCAAACCCATTTGTGATGCTGAAGTAGGTCACAGATCTGCATCGGTTTGCAATATTGCCAACATCGGCTATCAATTAGGAAGAAAGCTTCGCTGGGATCCAATCCGTGAGGTATTCGTTGGCGATGTGGAAGCCAATCAGCTCAAAGGCAAGAATTACAGGGAACCGTATGTGCTGCCTGCAGTTCAATAATATTACCCCTCCGCTCTCCGAGCACCTAAGGTGAAGGGGGAGGACATTCGTGCCAGCCTCATCTTTAGCATAATTAACTATCGATGCTTGCACGAACATTCCTCCTTTCTTAAAGTAATTTCCTAAAAAAGGCATCATGGCATAATGCGGTATCAGCTTTTACCTTTCCGTCTGACCTACGGTACTGACGGAAAGCCCCATCAGCACCGTAGGTCAGATGGGAGGCTTAATGGAACACTAACGGATTAAATATTTCTTCTGAAATATGATTGTGCCACTGGCTAGGAAATTACTTTCTTAAAGAAGGCCAAGGCCGGAGGATTTGGTTACTCCACCCTCAAAGTCTCTACCGGGTTAGACCTCGCCACACGGATGGACTGTATACTGACCGTTAAAAGGGCAATCAGCCAGGAACCAATGCCTACAATCAGGAAGATACCCACTCCTATGCTAATGCTGAAAGCATAGCCATTCAACCAGTCGTTCATAAAGTACCAGGTAATAGGTGCTGCAATGGCAAAAGCTATGAACACCAGCAAGGTGAACTTTCTGGAAAGAATCATCACAATCTGCTGCATAGAAGCACCCAACACTTTCCTTATTCCCATTTCCTTCACCCTTTGTCTCACTGTAAATGAAGCCAGTCCGAAAAGCCCCAACGATGCGATGATAATCGCCAGGCCTGAAAGTATGCTGATGACCTTCGTCAACTGCTGCTCAGAGCGGTACATCTCATCGATATGCGTTTCCAGAAATTTGTATTCGAAAGGGCGATTTGGGAAGAGTTCAGACCAGACAGATTCAATCTCTGCAAGGCTCTCCCTGGTTCGCGCTGATTTTACTTTCACGTTGATTTCAGACCATCCCCAACCTTGATTGCTCATAAACAGTGGCTCCACCTTAAGGCTAAGTTTGTTGTAGTTAAAGTCCTTCACCACACCCACAATGGTACCCAGGGTATCAGCACCTCCAAAGTGGAAAGCTGTACCGACCACACTGCCCCCTCCTGCACCAATCTCTTTTGCCAAAGTTTCATTCACAACAAAGCTAAGCCCGGCCTTGTCTGCTGCATATTCATCACTGAGAGGCCTGCCCTCAATTACCTGCATCTCATAAAAATCAAAGAAGTTATTGTCTACAACCACAAAAGAACTCGATCCCTGGATAAGAGCCGTATCGGCCCTGTATTGCATTCCGGTCTGATGCAGGTTATTTCCCAGGCGCTGAGTAGTTGCTGTTACGCCTGTAACATCTGGCAGATTGTTCAGCTCGGTTTTCAATAGGTCATATTTGGCATTGGTATCATTGTACATTCCTATGGTAACAATATTTTCCTTCTCAAACCCGAGGTTCAGGTTTTGCATGAAGTTCAGCTGATCTGTAGCAATAATCGTCCCTATGATAATGGCGATAGCAATTGCATACTGGAAGATCACCAAGGCATTTCTGAACAACGAACCGCTCGACTTCACCACACTACCCTTCAGGGCCACCACCGGGTTGAATCCGCTCATAACCAGGGCAGGATATATCCCAGAGAGAAATCCGATAAGCACTGTTGTTCCAAGTATCAGAAGAAGATTTAAAGGTTCGATAAATAGGCTCAGGTTTAATTCGCGATTAATAATTTGATTGAGTGGCTGTATGGCCAAGGCACACAAAGCCAGAGCCAAAATGAGTGCAAAAAAGGTTAGAAGAATAGATTCAACCATGAATTGCCCGGTAATCTGAGCCTTGAAGGCACCAATGGATTTTCTAACCCCTACCTCTCTGGACCGGGTAGCTGCCCTGGCGGTAGAGAGGTTCATGAAATTGATACTGGCAATGAGCAAAACAAACAGGGCAAGAATGAGAAAGATATTCACAGAGCTTAGCGCAAACTTGTTATAGTTATTGTAATCATGTGTTATATCCATTGAGCCCAAATGGATATCAGTTAATGGCTGCAGGAATAATGTATAAGCATCTGTAATATCCTCACCCATGTACTTCACCAGAAAATCATCAAACTTGGCCTCCAATTTGGCCGGGTCTGTATTAGGTGCCAATTGCAAATAAGTATTGAGATAATTGGAGCCCCATCTGTTCATTCTCTCCTCACTATGCCAGAAGGCTGTACTAATCAGGGCATCGAATTGCAAGTGGGAATTTTGAGGTAAATCTGCGAAAACACCAGTCACTTTGATCTGATTATTATCGGCCTTCAGCGTTTTCCCGATTGGATCTTCATCGCCAAAAACTTTCTTTGCAAGAGTCTCGCTTATCAGAATATCCAGATTACCCCTCAGAGCATCTGCCCTGCTACCTTCTATCAACTTAAAGTCGAACATTTGGAGAAATGAAGTATCCACCCTAGCCAGATTATCCACATAAATCGGGTTGTTATTATATTCAATCAGTACTTTGCTCATGGTCCAGTACCGGGTAAAATTGACTACTTCAGGATAGTCGGCTAAGAGATTGGGACCCATAGGATACATGGAAAGAGCCACTTTCTGCTCAGAAACAGAGCCAAAACGCTGCACTTCATCCAGCCTGTAGAGATTCGATTTCTTTTCATGGAATCCATCAAAACCAAGTTCATTATTCACGAAGAGCAGTATTAGCAAGCAGGCTGCCATACCAAGCGCAAGTCCTGTAATGTTGATGAATGAGTAACCTTTGTACTTCAGCAAATTGCGGAAGGCGATTTTCAGATAGTTTTTGTACATGACCAGTGGGTTATAAAATTTGAGTTTTCTTCTTAAATCAGCATTTCTGGCAGAAAGCAGCACATCTTTATAGTAATGTAATTGTGCCCTTCTTTTACCGACCTGTTGCAGCCGATCCTGATAAAGCTCTGCCAAATCGCCATCGAACTCATCGAAGAGATCTTCTGAAATCAGA
>Ga0114899_1000685_pt1 | contig 22880 bp, 17 predicted proteins | sample MalvireepMed_215_FD_83497 | JGI IMG/M metagenome (GOLD analysis project Ga0114899, IMG submission 83497) | Marine viral communities from the Global Malaspina Expedition - Malaspina viral metaG DeepMed_215 | ecosystem: Environmental > Aquatic > Marine > Oceanic | place: Mediterranean Sea...
AATTACGCCATTAACAGAATTAGCTGTAAACGAATAACCATTTCCCAATTTCTTAGCAATTCCATTGTGATCTTGATTTTTTACTAATTCGATCTCGTCACTTGTTAGTCCTGCCTTTTTCATTGTCTTGTCAGCATCTTGGGCGAATTTTTTTCTTAACTTATCATCAGTTGCAATTGATGTTAAAAAGTCAGCAAGTTTGTCACTCATAGTAATCTCCGTTTTCTTAGTTAATTAATATTAATCTTCCATTTATTGCAAAAATCGGTATTTATCGGTGGAACTGATAATGCCGGGATATAGAGGGTAGTAATAGTATTAACGATTGCTGTATCTAGCTGTCCAACACAAAGCTTTTCGATTCTTGCAGGCATCAAAGGTATGGTCGCAGCTTCGTACAAGGTTACTACATGCTCCTCAGGATACCAGTTTAATAAACTTTCTTTTAACATGGCTAAACCATTTTTAGACGGTTTGAGCTCTGTCGTCATTGTATCGTCACCAACAACGCCTAGTTGCCATAAAACCACCGCAGAATAAGTGTTGATTGTATGTTTGTAAAACATAAATTGAGAAGCTTCAAAATGTTGACAGCCAGAATATCCTGGGTCGATACTTAAGTCAGCGACTAAGCAATCTTCTGCAGAAATTGAAGGTAGCATACGCGCTTCATAACCTGCTTGTTTAGCTTGTTTTATGCTTTCATGTGAAGGATAGACAAAAATTCCCGGATGACCATAAAAAATGGCGCAAACTTCCTGATTATTTTTAACATCCTCAATAATTGCAGTGACCATCATCTTGTATGACTCCAGTCTATTTTCGCCGGCAAAATAGAGGTCGCCAAGGTTTTTACAATTATGATTAAGCTTTTCGATGGTGTTTTTGCCGAGAGGATCAGGGAGAAGGTGGTGTACAACATCGGCAGATTGTATGTAGCTGACTGTCTCTTGAGACATGTGTGCCGGAGTGATCATCCCCGTGCCGACTATAATTAAACTTCCTTTTTTCATTATTATTTATTACTTAATCGTATATTGATAGTTATAGAATATACGATAAATTAGTTTGTTTGACTAATCGAAGTCAGTATTCAATAATTCATTCAATTTAGCCTTGCTAACTAACCTGATAAATTTTTAATGAATATACAAACTAATCTTTTTCGCTTAAACCGCTATTTAAATAGGTTGGCTCAAGGGTCTGAGCTATCTATCGCTCGTTTTGACCTTTTACGATTAATTAAGCAGCATAATCCAATTACATTACGCCAATTATGTGAGATCCAGCAGGTCAGTATGCCGACTATGTCCAGGCTGGTCGATGAGTTACAAAATGAGGCTTTGGTGATCAGAGCTCAGTCAAAGGAAGACGCCAGAAAGCGATGGATTGTACCGACTCAAAAAGGAATACAAGTTTTGGGTGAACTGATGGAACAAGATACAGCTTTTTGGCAGCAAAAACTGAGTCATCTGAGCGAGAGTCAAAAACAACAATTGCAGGACTCGTTAAAGTTATTGGCTGATGCTTTAGGGTAAATTTATTAAAGTTGGGTGTTTTTTAACCGATGCCAGAATTTTAAGTTATATTTGAATCATAAAAGAAATAAAAGGGACTTTTTTTCGCCCAAAAAATGGTCACAAAGCCATAAATATTAGTATAATCCACGCAGTTTTGTTGCAAAATAACCTATGCTTATCAGAGCTCAGATAAGCAAGTAGTAACGAATATTTTTGAAATGTCGTTATCCAAGGCATTTTTAACACTCCACAAAAATTTTAGGGGATATTGGTGTGAAGCCAACAAATATTAAAGATCCTGAATATTTTCATAAAGTCGTCGACTGTCAGTATGCCTGCCCGGCACACACGCCAGTTCCTGAATACATCCGAATGATTGCCGCAGGCCGCTATGACGATGCCTATATGATCAACTGGGAGTCTAATGTATTCCCTGGCATTTTAGGCCGTGTTTGCGATAGACCTTGTGAACCTGCTTGTCGTCGTGGACGTGTTGAAGAAGAGCCTGTGGCTATTTGTCGCTTAAAACGTGTTGCGGCAGATAATAAGGACGATATTAAAGCTCGCTTACCTAAAATAGCGGCTAAAAACGGTAAAAAAGTTGCCTTGATTGGCGCTGGTCCTGCATCGCTCACTGTCGCACGCGGTTTGGCGCCATTAGGTTATCAAGTTGACTTATTTGATGAGCAAGAAGTAGGCGGCGGATTTATGCGCAGCCAGATCCCTTCATTTAGATTACCGGCTGAAGTTTTACAAGAAGAAGTCGGTTATATCCTTGATATGGGCGTAATGGCGCAGTTCAATCATTACGTGGAAAGTTTAAAAGATTTATTGGCTAAAGATTATGACGCTGTTTTTGTCGGTTCAGGCGCGCCAAATGGTCGCGACCTTAAATTACCTGGACGAGAAGAAGGCGATAACGATATTCATCTTGGTATTAATTGGCTAGAAAGCGTCGCTTTTGAGCATACAGAGTCTATTGGTAAAAACGTGATTGTATTAGGTGGCGGAAATACCGCGATGGATTGCTGCAGAACTTCACGCCGTTTAGGTGGTGATAACGTTCGCGTTGTTGTGCGCAGTCCACGCGCTGATATGAAAGCTTCACCATGGGAAATTGCCGACGCTGTTGGTGAAGATATTCCAATTTATGAAAATCACACGCCGGTTGAGTTTGTCACAGAAAATGGCAAGTTAGTCGGAATGAATTTTGATAAAGTTCGTGCAGAATACGATGAAAATGGCAAGCGTAGTCTGATATCAACCGGCGAAGAGTTAGTCTTTATGCCTGCCGATCAGGTTTTGATCGCGATTGGGCAAGATAACGCTTACCCTTGGGTCGAGCGAGATATTGGTCTTGAGTTTGGTAAATGGGATATGCCTGTTGTTGATAAAGAAACATTCCAGTCGACCAACAAAAAAGTTTTCTTCGGCGGAGACGCAGCTTTCGGCCCATCGAACATTATCACTGCTGTAGCACACGGGCATCAAGCAGCCATCTCTATCGATAAATTCTGCCAAGGCCAGTCAGTAGATGAGCGTCTTGCACCTGGCGTTAATTTACTCAATCAAAAAATGGGTTTCCACGAGTGGACTTACGATAATCATATCGACCATGACAAACGTCACTTAGTCCCTCACGTAGATAAAGAAATAGCGCTTAAAAATCTAAAAATGGAAGTTGAAAAAGGCTTCGATCAAGACTTAGGGTTTGAAGAAGCAATGCGTTGCTTGAACTGTGATGTACAAACCGTATTCACAGATGATCTCTGTATTGAGTGTGATGCTTGCGCTGATGTTTGCCCGACTAACTGTATCAACTTTATTGATAACGGCGAAGAAGACGATTTAAGAGTTAGACTATTGGCTCCAGCCAATGAACTTGAGCAAGACTTATACGTTTCTGGTGAACTTAAAACCTCTCGTGTCATGGTGAAAGATGAAAACGTTTGTCTGCACTGTGGCTTATGTTCTGAGCGTTGCCCAACGGCCGCTTGGGATATGATGAAATCCTCTTATACTGTGACTAAGGCAGGAAACTAATGCCAACAAATAACAACATTTCTAGAATCGAAGCGGTTAATGATTTTGTCATTCGTTTTGCTAATGTAAATGGTACTGGTTCTGCCAGCGCCAACAATATGTTTTCAAAAGCCGTTTTTAGAATGGGCGTTCCGGTCAGTCCCAAAAATATATTTCCGTCAAACATTCAAGGCTTGCCTACCTGGTTTGAAGTGAGAATAACTGAGAAAGGACATCTGGGTAGCCGAGGTGATGTTGACTTTGTGGTTGCCATCAATGGTCAAACATTGAAAAAAGATTATGACGAATTGATGCCTGGCGGTTATTTTTTATATGACTCAACTAAAGCGCTGCCAAGAGATTTTAAAAGAAATGATGTCACTGAAATTGGGATCCCTCTAACTCAGATGTGTATCGATAACTATTCAAATCCTCGTCAACGTCAATTATTTAAAAATATTATATATGTAGGCGCGTTAGTCGCTTTGTTTGATATGGAATTCAAAGTGTTGACCGATATGGTTGAAGAGATGTTTGCCAAAAAAGAAAAACTAATTGCACCTAATGTCGGCGCATTAGAGCTTGGCTTTAATTTCATTAAAGAAAATTATGATGGTGCTTGTGGCATCAAAGTCGAACGTCGTGACAATTGTGGCGACTCGATAATGATTGATGGCAATGGCGCAACTGGTCTTGGCGCCGTTTATGGTGGCGCGACAGTTTGTGGTTGGTATCCAATCACACCTTCTACTTCAGTGGTTGAGGCTTTCGAAAAATATTCGAAAAAATTCCGTATCGAAAAAGAAACCGGAAAGAATAAATTTGCAATTGTTCAATCAGAAGACGAGTTGTCTGCGATAGGTATGGCAATTGGCGCAAACTGGAATGGTGCTCGAGGGTTTACCGCGACTTCCGGTCCGGGTTTATCCTTGATGAGTGAGTTTTTAGGACTCGCTTATTTTGCAGAAATTCCAGTGGTATTGGTTGATGTTCAACGAAGTGGTCCTAGTACTGGAATGCCAACTCGAACTCAGCAGTCAGATATGATTTCAGCAGCCTATGCTTCTCACGGTGATACAAAGCAGGTGTTGCTAATTCCTTGCGACCCGGCAGAATGTTTTGAAATGATGGCTACGTCATTTGATATTGCAGAAAGATTACAAACGCCAGTTATCTTAATGTCTGACTTAGACCTTGGTATGAACGATCATGTGAGTCGCCCATTAAAGTGGGACGACAATCGCGCATATGACCGAGGTAAAGTTCTTACCGCTGAAGATTTGGATAATATGAGTGAGCGTTGGGGTCGATATAAAGACGTTGATGGTGACGGTATTGGTTACCGAACTTATCCGGGAACCCACCCGACTAAAGGTGCTTATTTTACTCGTGGTTCTTCACACGATGATTACGCGGCTTATACTGAAGACAGCAGTATCTATGAAGCAAACATGGAGCAGTTAGTCAGAAAGTGGAACACCGCAAAAATGGTCGCGCCTCATCCACAAATCAAAACACGCGATAAGGCTTCAAAAGTTGGTGCAATTTTTTATGGTACTAGCACACAAGCGAGTTATGAAGCGTTAGACGGTTTGGAAGAAGAAGGAACTAAGATTAATACTTGTCGTATTAAGTCTTTTCCATTCCATCCAGATATAGAAGCGTTTATTGAGCAGCACGATACAGTATTTGTTATAGAGCAAAATCGTGACGGACAAATGCGAACCTTGTTAATTAATGAACTTGATGTTGCACCTAAGCGACTACGTTCAATTCTTAATATTGATGGTATGCCAATTAGAGCGCGTCGAATTAAACGTAAAATCGAAAGAATGTTAAACGGTGAAGCTGTAAGTCCTTTCACTACTGCGCATAGCAGCGAGGTTGAAGCATGAGTTATTTAAGATCTACTTTTCGTCATCCAGATTCGCCAAAAAATGATTTGGGTTACACCGAAGCCAATTATGAAGGTGCGCTATCAACTTTATGCGCGGGTTGTGGTCACGACTCGATCAGTAATTCGATTATTAATGCCTGTTTTGAAATGTCGTTAGAGCCGCACAAAATTGCCAAGATGTCTGGTATAGGCTGCTCGTCTAAAACGCCGGCTTATTTTTTATCAAACTCGCACGGTTTTAACTCGGTTCATGGTCGTATGCCATCGGTAACTACTGGCGCCAACATGGGCAATCGGGATCTAACATACATCGGCGTTTCTGGTGATGGTGATACCGCGTCAATTGGTATGGGTCAGTTTATGCACTTAGTCCGCCGTAACTTAAACATGGTTTATATCTGTATGAACAATGGTGTATATGGTTTAACTAAAGGCCAAGACTCGGCGACATGCGATGTGGGCAGCATCAGTAAAAAAGGTGTGCCGAACATGTTTGAAGCGATGGACCTTTGTGAACTCGCCATTTCACTCGGTTCAGGGTTTGTTGCAAGAAGTTTTTCAGGTGACAAAGACCAGTTAGTCCCTCTGATTAAAGGCGCGATCAAGCATAATGGATTTGCTATTATCGACGTAGTTTCGCCATGTGTAACTTTTAACAATACACCTAAATCAACTAAAAGTTATGAGTGGGTACGCGACCATAAAGAAGCGACCCGCACTGAAGACCTTGTGCCGCATGAACAAGAAATAAAAGTTCAAGCGCCAACACAACCAAACGAATCAGTTACGTTGCATGATGGTTCGGTTTTAAATTTAAAGCGTCAGTCGAGCACACTTGATATTAACTGTAGAGAATCTGTATTGACCGCTTTAGAAGAAGCCAAGCAGAGCAGTCAGGTTTTAACCGGCTTATTGTATTTAAATAATGAGTCGCATAATACCCACGAAATGATCAATACATCTGACACGCCTTTAAATGCGATGACCGAAGAAGATTTGTGCCCTGGTAGTGATATTTTAGAAGCGCTCAATCAGTCGTTGAGATAGACAATCACTCACTAATCCTCCTCAGCCTTGAGGAGGATTTACAAAATGACTTGATTAAGGAATAACCCATGTCCGCCAAAATAAAAATTGCAGTCAACGCTGCTTCTGGAAAAATGGGACAACAAGTCATTGGTCAAATAACTTCACACAATCAAGCAGAATTAGTTTCAGCTATTTGTCGCCCTAACCACCGTTTATTAAAGCGCCAAGTTGGTTTCAGTGATGTGGTTTATTCAAGTGAAGTCAAAAATGGCCTGACGCAAAGCGGTGTGGTAATTGATTTTAGTTTACCAGCGGCAACTTTGTGTTTATTAGAGCATGCACTAAAAACTAAAACTCCAGTGTTGATTGGTACTACTGGTTTCAGTGACAAAGAGCTCAAAATAATCGAGCAAGCGGCACAATCAATCCCCGTTTTACTCGCACCTAATACCAGCATCGGAGTTAATTCAGCTTTGGCTTTGTTGGCGCAAGCAGCGAAAATGCTTGGTAAACAGGCAGACATTGAAATCATAGAGTCTCATCATAAACATAAAATTGATGCGCCCTCGGGAACTGCCATACGAATGGGTCAATGTATGGCTGAGGCGATGGGTAAAAACTTTGATGATATTAAAGTCACTGAAAGTAGGTTTGAAAACCGCACTCGCAATAAAGGCGAAATTGGCATCTCCGCTATTCGCGCTGGAGAAATTATCGGCGAACATAAAGTCTTATTTGTGTTAGATAATGAGACCATTAGCATTGAGCATAAGGCGCAAAATCGTCACTGTTTTGCCGAAGGCGCGGTTTCTGCTGCTGTCTGGTTGGCAGGTCAAAAAGCGGGCTTCTATACTATGCAGGATTTTTTGGCTGATAGTTGAGTTACTCTGAAAGCTAACGCTTAATTACTTGCATGCCCCGCGTTATCTTTTTTCAATATCTGGTTTTCTACTCATCTATAACAACTCTTATAATCTGTTTTTGGGTTACAGAAGGAGACTGTTCATTAGATAGCATTAGCATAACTTTATGTATTCCAGATTCTTCAAAGACATGTGCTACTACAGCACCATAGTCATCAAAACGACCATCAGAATCAAAGTCCCATGCCCAACTAGTAACAGGTCCAGCGCTGTCTTCAGAAATAGTGTTACTTGCATCAAAAGTAATAGGGCTGCCAGCAGAATGAACTCCGTTTGTATGAGTATATGCCTTGAAAAAAGGAATACCATATTTTTCGAGTAGCTCTTGTGCTAAGAATTTACCATAGTTTGACTTGTGTGAAATGATTTTTCCTAGGTTCCATATGTGGCCGCCCGAACCAAGTGATAACTTTATATAGTCACTATTTCGACTCTCTAAATTAACAGGTGAACCACAGTTAACATAATTAAACTTATCGGTTATTCCTTTTAAGTCGCTGTTTATGCCTATTACTTCATTCCCTCCACATTCCATCTTATGTTTAATGATGGCATGAACGGTTATATTTTTTCTAATTATTACTTCCAATAAATCATCGACACTTACATCAATAATTTGGTCTCTACCCTCGTCTGTAACAAGTAAAATATGCCCGCCATCATTTACTTTATCCGCTATTCTATTAATCGGAATGAAGCCGTCTTCGATGCTTCCTCGAAATTTAATTGCATTGATTGACGTAATAATTCTTTTATCGTCACCCTCCAGTGACATATCAATTTTATCTGTGAAGGATTGAAGTGAAATCGAGGAAGTTAGCTCTGAATTTTCATGAGCCTCTTCTTTTAGTGAAAAAATCGTATCTGAAATCCATTTAGTTTTGTACCTCATGGAGCCAGATGTATCCAATGCAATATGTAAAACTGTATCGCTAGTAGCATATGCTTGAGCAGGATAATAATTTAGTACAACCAGTAATGCGAATAAGATACACTTTTTCATATTCTTATATTTCCTAATTTATAAAAAGCCCGGTACAAAGCTAACTAAGCGTGTCAATCGAAACCTAATGATAATAGTCTCGTTACGCAAAAATACCAAATCTATAACTAGTATCTAATTTAATTAACGTTACTTTTCTTGAAAGGGGTTACTAAAAGATTAAACTTTCGCTCATTTATAAAACAGGAGTCTAATTGAAATACCTTGCAAATTAGGTATGCTCGATCAATTACAAGCCAAGCAATAATCTCTCAGGCTCTTCTAACAATTCTTTAATCGTCATCAAAAATCCAACTGCTTCTTTGCCATAGGTCTGTCATTAATAAAGCGAAAACGCCGAAAGCACTTCAATAAACCTCAAAACCCAAAATTTTAACTCCACTTAAACTTCCTTAGTTGCTTTGTTTGTAGAGGTTATCTAATGTAAATGAGCTATTGTTCTATCTGTGTTTCGTTAATATCCTTTATAGGTCGTATGTAATTTTCCATTAACAAAAAACTCGAATTTTTGAGGCAGAATACCACCCAACATTACAGCACGAGTGTGTTCAACCAAAACCTTATGTGTCTCCGCTAGTCCTACACTAAATTGGTAGCTGTTTTTCTGTTTTGGAGAAAAATGTGTCGTCGGATTAAGTGGGCTTCTAAGCTCCTTTTCATCGCCATCCACAGAATAAGTGAAATTGCCATTAAACCAATTACGCTGGATTAGAACTTCAGTTTTTTCTTTGTTTCCTAAGGATAATGTAATTATCATATTTTAGCCTTTTTATTCAAATACTAGCGATACTTCTAAATTTACTTGCCGGTTAGCGCTAATAACGACTAAGAGGTGAAATTTATTCCTTAGTTTTCTGATTAATACTTTCGATCAAAAAAGGGGCTTAAAAAGCCCCTTTACTGATATAGTTTCTGTCTCGTTCTAAAGGTGTAAATATATATCAGTACGGAACATTCAATTACAAACCAAGCAATAATCTTTCGGGCTCTTCCAACAATTCTTTAATTGTCACCAAGAATCCAACCGCTTCTTTGCCATCGATCAATCGGTGGTCATAAGACATTGCCAAATACATCATTGGTAGTATCACGACTTCTCCATTTACCGCCATTGGTCTATCTTGAATTTTATGCATTCCCAAAATTGCTGTTTGTGGTGGGTTGACGATTGGAGTCGACATTAAAGAGCCAAATACACCACCGTTAGAGATGGTGAAAGTGCCACCGGTCATATCTTCAATACCGAGTTTCCCGTCGCGAGCTTTGATGCCAAGACCTCGAATGTTCTTTTCGATATCCGCTAAACTCATCTCGTCGACATCACGCAAAATTGGAACAACTAATCCACGTGGAGATGAAACTGCCACGCCAATATCTTGGTAACTGTGGTAAATGATATCTTTGCCATCGATTGAGGCGTTAACTGCAGGAAAACGCTTAAGTGCTTCAACACTGGCACGAGTGAAGAAAGACATAAATCCAAGACGGGTGTCATGTCGTTTTTCGAAATCGTCTTTGTATTTGTTGCGCAAGTCCATGATAGGTTTCATGTTGATTTCGTTGAAAGTCGTTAGCATCGCCATGCTTTGTTGTGCTTCGACCAAACGACTCGCTATTTTTGCTCTCAATCTAGTCATAGGCTCGCGACGCTCAATTCTTTCACCCGTCGAGACCACAGGTGCTTCTGTGGGTTTAGCTGCTGCGCTCGGTGCTTTAGTTTGCTTAGAACGATTCTCGATAAAAGCTGTCACGTCTTCTTTAACGATACGGCCATTTTTGCCGCTACCGCTGATTAGATTAGAGTCTATATCGTACTCAGCGAGTAACTTTCTAACTGAAGGGCTTAAAGCTGCGTCATTATCACTTTCTGAACTATCGGTGCTGGCCGGCTCTGCTGTGGTTTTTGGCGCCGGTGAAGCTGATGCGCCAGCTGAGAAATTTCCGATCACTTCATCGCTTAAAACCGTTTCATCTTCATCTTTTAAGATTTCGTTTAATACACCATCATCAGGTGCAACAACTTCGATAACGACCTTGTCTGTTTCAATTTCCACGATAAGTTCGTCACGTGAAAATGATTCGCCAGGTTTTTTATGCCAGGCTGCGACTGTACCGTCAGCGATTGATTCGGGAAATGTAGGAGCTTTTATTTCGGTAGCCATGTGTAATCCTTGAGTTTAATTTTTAATTAGTTTCTATTGGTTCTAATTTCGTTTAACAACAACTTACTGTTAACCACAAATTGCTTGGTCGATAAATTCGGCCAGTTGTTTAAGGTGTAGCGCCATGTATCCAGCTGCTGGTGCCGCTGATGGTTCACGCCCTGCAAATTCAACGTATAAATTTTCATTATGAGCACGAATAACATCTCTAAGGTGATGTTGAGTGCTGTACCATGCGCCCTGATTTCTCGGCTCTTCCTGACACCAAACCACCTTATCTAAATTGCCATAACTTGCGATGGCTTGTTTTAATTCGTCTGCTGGGAAAGGGTATAACTGCTCTAGTCTGACGATGGCAATATTGTCTGATTTCAATTGGTCGCGTTTTTCAATTAAGTCATAATAAACTCGGCCACTACAAATAACTAATCGAGTGATCTTGCTAGGCTCCACTTCTTGCACATCGGCAATCACGTTTTGAAATGCGCCATTTGCCAGTTCATCCATAGTTGAAGTGGCTTGTTTATGACGTAATAAACTTTTTGGTGACATCACCACTAAAGGACGTCTTAACGGTCGAATAATTTGACGACGTAACAAGTGGAATATTTGAGCCGGCGTTGTTGGTACGCAAACTTGAATATTATGCTCGGCGCACATTTGCAAGAATCTTTCGAGTCGTGCAGATGAATGTTCCGGGCCTTGACCTTCGTAGCCGTGAGGTAACAACATGGTTAAACCACATAACCTTCCCCATTTGTGCTCGCCACTGGTCACAAACTGATCGATGATCATTTGTGCGCCATTGGCAAAATCGCCAAATTGCGCTTCCCAAATAACCATGGTGGTTGGGTTGGTCGTGGCGTATCCGTATTCAAACCCTACGACAGCCAGCTCCGATAAAAATGAGTCATAAATAGTAAAGCGTTTATCGACATTGTCTAAGTGTTGTAACGGAATAAAAGTTTCACCGGTTTTTTGATCATGTAGTGCGGCGTGACGGTGAGAAAAGGTGCCTCGGCCAACGTCTTGCCCAGTTATTCTAATCGAATTGCCTTGTTTCAATATGCTGGCATACGCCAAGGTTTCGGCGAAACCCCAGTTAATCGGCTCTTCTTCTTTGAGCATTAATTTGCGGTCTTCGATTAATTTTTTAACTTGTCGCTGTAAAGCAAACTCTGGTGGAACTCGGCAAAATTCTTCAGCGAGTTTAGCGAGTTCGTTTTTATCAAAAGTCGTATCACCTTCAGTGGTCCAGTCGTGTCCAAGAAAAGGAGTCCAGTCAAAATAAAGCGCCTTATCAGGATTCTCAACCAAGGTTTTTACCACGCTATCGCCTTTCTCAATCGCTTCACGATAATCATTGCTCATCTGGCTTGCTTTCTCGGCGCTTATTACTTGTTGTTCGACTAGTTGTTTTGAGTATTGAGTTAGTACTGTTGGTAGTTTTTTTATCACTCCATACATTAACGGTTGAGTACCAAATGGTTCATCGGCCTCATTATGACCACGGCGACGGTAACAAACCAAATCGATAACGATATCTTTCTTAAATTGGTAACGGTAATCAATCGCGATTTGGCTGACAAAAAGTACTGCTTCAGGGTCGTCGGCATTAACGTGTAATATCGGCGCTTCAACTACCTTAGCTACATCGGTACAGTATTCGGTTGAACGGGCGTCTTCTTTTTTATTGGTGGTAAAACCGACTTGGTTATTGACGATAATATGAATGGTTCCACCGGTTTTATAAGCGCGGGTTTGTGACATCTGGAATGTCTCCATTACCACACCCTGACCAGAAAATGCCGCGTCGCCATGAATATTAATGGGTAATACAGTCTCGCCGCTTTGGTCTTTGCGTTTATCTTGGCGCGCACGAACGGAGCCTTGCACTACAGGTGAAACGATTTCTAAGTGGCTGGGGTTAAATGATAATGCTAAATGAATCTCGCCGCCTGGAGTCATCACATTGGATGAAAAGCCTTGATGGTATTTAACGTCGCCTGATCCCATTGAGTATTCAGCTTTACCTTCAAATTCATCCATCAGTTCTGAAGTCTGTTTGCCTAAAGTATTGATCAATACATTCAAACGTCCGCGATGCGCCATGCCGATAACCACTTCTTTGGCTTTATAACTACCGGCTTTTTGAATTATCTCGTCGAGTATCGGAATTAAACTTTCGCTGCCTTCCAGCCCAAATCGTTTGGTTCCTGGGAATTTTGCACCTAAGTATTTCTCTAATCCTTCCGCGGCAGTTAATCGGTCGAGTAAGTGGGTTTTGCTTTGCTCGTCATACTTAGGGTGTGACTGAACTGATTCGAGTCTTTCCTGAAACCAACGTTTTTGCTCGCTGTCGACAATATGCATGTATTCTGCACCGATAGAAGCGCAGTAAGTTTTCTTTAATGCCGCGAATAAATCTTTTAGGCTGGTTTGTTTCTGACCAAAATAAAGTGTATTGGTTTGAAACTTAGTATTCAGGTCATTATTTGATAAGCCGTGAAACTCTAGAGTTAAGTCGGCAACAGATGTTCGCTGCATTAAGCCCAGCGGGTCCAAATTGGCTTCCTGATGGCCGCGAATACGATAAGCTTCGATCAACTCGAAAACTGCTTCTTGTTTTATTTCATGTTCAATAGAAATATTTCCAGCTGATTTTTTAGCGTGGGCTAATTGATAAAACTCTTGTTTGATTGAAGCGTGAGAGATGTCTTTTTGTTGTTGATCTGTTTCCGCAGCCATCGATTTAAAATAGCTTTTCCACTCATCAGGTATCGAATTCTCATCATCCAGAAATTGCTCATAAAGGGCTTCGACGTATGAAACACTGCCACCGGATAAATGGCCACTTTCTCGCATACGCTCAATGTAGTTATCTTGCATTGTTGTTCTCTGAGTTGTTATTTTTTCAAATTTATCGACTGTGCTAAAAATGTTTTGTTATATCAACTAGTTAGTATAGTCGATAGAAATTCATTTCGCGGGGAATTTTTAATAGGGTGATTTACCTTGTAGCTGAATCGCTTGGTTTAGAATAGTGGTAAATAAGCTCTGATTGTTATGCAAAAACATTCGATGGTGTCATCAATTTTTAGGGTGCAGATATTAACTTTAGAAGGCAGCCAGATCTAGTCTTTAATCACTAAATGTTGTTAGAAAAGTGTTTTTTTATTCTAGGATTGAAAGCAGAAATACTAAGTATGGTTTAAACAGATATTTTAAGCTAAAAACAGTTAATAAGCTGGACGAAAATCGTCCAGCTTATTCTATTTCAATTAGAGATGATTTATTGCATTTTCGCAGAAAGTACTCTTCTCATCACATGGTCGAGAGATAACTTGCCAGAGCCCTGCATTAGTAGAGGAATAAACATTGTAAGGTAAATCAGCGGTAATTTGTAATTACCATAACCGTCGTCTGAAATAGCGTATCCTTTTAACAAGTCTCCAAATGAATTCCATTCGCTCGGCCAATGTACACCCGCAATGGCGACAATGGTTAAAATGATCAAACTGATCGACCAAAATCTGGTAAATAAGCCTAAAGCCAATCCAATTCCACCAAGTATTTCAAACCAGGTAGCCATAAACCAACTGATTTCGGTCGGTACGATATTAAACGGGAAAGGGAAGTTTTCTTGAACGTGTGAAAACCAATTTTCGCCGTTGAATTTCATCAGTCCCGCTTCGAAAAATTCCCACGCTAGAATTAATCTGAGTGGTAATATCCCAACCCAACTCGCGGTCTGATTCAGTGTTTCAGTGATTTTATCCCAGTGGGGTAACAGCTTTTGCATAAATGATCCTGTTAAAATAATCGTTAGTTAACTTGTAACGAGTTAGAAAGTTGCCTTAATGATGGCTCAAGTCGATAAATGTTTCATTTTGCTTGCGTTTTTTTTCCATACCAATGCTGGATAGCCATTTGATCTAAAGCTGATAATACTGTTTTGGCGACTATTTGTTTATAAGTATTATTTTCAAGCTTGATCCGTTGTGGATAATTCATCACCGAATGCTCGTCATAAATTGTCGAGTTAACCATTGCTTTATTGAGTAATCTATTGATTTCGATACATTTTTTATCGCTATCTTTCATACTGTAGCCAATCTTGGACAGCCTTGGTTTACAGTTTTCTATTTGTTTCTCTATCGCTTCGACACCAAAAGGCCATTTAGGGTTGCGGTATTCGTGTTCAAACCCCAGCGCGTGGCCAAATTCGTGTAATACCAGACGCCTTTTAGTTTCAGCAGGTAAATCTTTTTGCTTGAGTTGATTAAGTAATAAGGTGGGCTCTTTGGAATAGTAGTCGCCGTGGTTACCGAGTCGTGAGCCGGTTTCTGAAGTGAAGCTAACTCGAATGTGGGTCTTTGCTGGTGCTTGTTCAAGGCTATCAAAAAACTTAAAAGTTAAGTGAGATTTCTCGAGCCACAAAGGAGCGTAGAGCTTAACTATCGCTTTTTGGTTTTCTTCACCATCAATGAAGACCACATTGAGTTCACTATTATTTAGCCACATCTTATCTTTGACCAATACAGCGGCGTGAAGTGACTGCAACGGCGCAACTAAAGTCAGGCAGATCAAAATAAGATAATGGGTAAATTTTAACAACATCGACGGTATCACGGGTCTAGATAAACATCAGTACAAAAAAGCTACTATACACTACTCAAAGGGATCTGTTAAAAATCGATGCAACTTGGCGGATGATCTTATAAAATGATCCGCTATCCATAAGAGCTATCTAATTCATCCAAAGAGAAATCTATGAAATCTCCAATTATTGCGCCATCTATCTTATCAGCCGATTTTGCGCGTTTAGGCGAAGAAGTCGACAATGTGATCAAAGCAGGGGCCGACTGGGTTCATTTTGACGTGATGGATAATCATTATGTGCCTAATTTAACCATTGGGCCGATGGTGTGTGAAGCCTTGAGAAACCATGGCATTACCGCGCCAATCGACGTGCATTTGATGGTGAAACCGGTTGATCGCATTATTCCTGATTTTGCCAAGGCGGGAGCAAGCATTATTACCTTTCACCCAGAAGCGAGCGAACATATAGACCGTAGTTTGCAGTTGATTAAAGAGTCGGGTTGTCAGGCGGGTTTAGTGTTTAATCCTGCGACGCCATTACACTGTTTGGAGCATGTGATGGATAAACTCGACGTGATATTGCTCATGTCGGTTAATCCGGGTTTTGGCGGTCAGTCGTTTATTCCTCAAACGTTAAACAAACTTAAACAAGTTCGAAAGATGATCGACGAGAGTGGTTATGATATTCGTCTTGAAGTTGACGGCGGCGTTAAAATTGACAATATTGGCGAAATCGCTGCTGCAGGTGCCGATGCATTTGTAGCTGGCTCGGCAATATTTAATGCAGATGATTATCAAACCACAATCAGTCAGATGCGCGATAATATCGCCAAATCTCTTTCTGCATAAATTTGTCTTAGTCGAAAAGTGTTAGCTCCAAAAAAGACCATCAAAATATTGATGGTCGATAACTACGACTCATTTACTTTTAACCTGGTGCATTATTTAGAACAACTCGATGCAAAAGACCTGGCTGTAGAAGTAATCGTCAAAAGAAACGATCAACTCACGCTAGCAGAAATTGAACAGTTAGCGCCGACTCATATTGTAATTTCTCCAGGACCGTGTGACCCAAATAAAGCCGGTTTGTGTTTAGTCATTGTTGAACGTTTTTATCAAACAATTCCAATCCTTGGTGTGTGCTTAGGTCATCAAGTTATTGGTCAGGTTTTTGGCGCTAAAATAGTTAAGGCTGAGTCTGTAGTTCATGGCAAAACATCAGCCATTTACCATTCATCAAAGGGTATCTTTAAAGGGCTTAATCAAGGTTTTAACGCGACCCGCTATCATTCATTGGTTATCGATAAAGATTCACTACCTGACTGTTTAAATGTCACCGCATGGACAGAAGCATCAAACAAAGAAACTGGCGCAACTGATTTTGAATATATCATGGGGATTCGGCACAAAGACTATCCGCTTGAAGGTCTTCAGTTTCACCCCGAGTCGATATTATCCGAACACGGGTTAACCTTACTCAAGCAATTTATTACTGATAATTAGCCCGCCAAAACCTTCTATCGGTAAGCCTTCTGTCAAATTATGGACTATAGTTAAAGCTACCATTTTTTGATTGAGTTCAGACAAGCACTTGAGTTTAGCCTATAGCAATAAGCACCGAGAAATAGACCACGAGCTTGAACGTGTAGCACGCCTGCATTTTGAATCTGAACAATTAGAAGACGCTTACAACAAACAGTTTGTCGCCAGCAACCGATCGCGTCACCGTTTGTCTTGCCTGATTGGTGTGGTTGCAATTTTAGTTTTACTTTTTCTAGATCTCGCCACCTTTCCTGAAGCCAGTAAAACGTTCTATCTTGTTGTTCGAGTCGGTATATGTATTCCATTTTTTCTTATCGGTTTGGTCGTCAGTCAGATGCCAACCATGCGCAAACAATTACCTTATTGGGTGGTGACTGCTGTTTTATTGATGGGGTTAGGTAGTGTTGCCATTATTGGAGTTAATTATTTTTACGGCCACCATAGTCCTTATGAAGGTATGTTGTTAATTGTTATAGCCACCTATTTTTTAGTCGGCCTCGATTTTCGAATGGCGACAATGACAAGTTTACTAATCGTTGGTTGCTATTTTTACATGGCAATATTTTTATATGAAGATTATCCAACCATTTATTATAATTTATTTTTTGTCGTGGTTAATTTAATCATCTGCGTGGTAGGTGGCTTTAACGTAGAAAAACAATTAAGGATCAACTTTCTCAAGAATGAGACCTTAACTATTTTATCTCAACGAGATGGTTTAACTGGGATCTATAATCGAGCGACTTTAGAATATAAATTAAAAATGTCGATACTCTCATCATTGCGTGAAAATCAAGGTATAGGATTTGCATTGATTGATATCGATTATTTTAAAAATTACAACGACTATTACGGCCATATTCAAGGCGATAAATGTCTGCAGAAGGTGGCGGCTGCATTACAAAACTGTTGCAAAAGACCAACTGATTTTTGCGCCCGTTTTGGCGGTGAAGAATTTGCGGTAGTGTGGTTTCCAACAAAACCAAATTCTTCAGAGATTATGGTTAAAACTATCCAGCATGAGTTACAGAATCTAAAGATAGCACACCAGGAATCTAGTGTTTCTGATTACCTGACTGTGTCGGGAGGATTAGTTTATTTACAAGCTAAAAAAGTGGTGAGTAATGATGACTTGTTTCATCTTGCAGATACTGCGTTATACAGAGCAAAAGAGTTAGGGCGTAATCGATTCGAATTGGTCGATGGGCAAGTATTTTTAGAACAGAAAGTTGAGAAATAAATGCGAGCCATATGATTGAAATATGGCTCGTAAAAATTTAGAAATTAACGAACAATTTCCATTTCATCAATTAAGTTATGTGCGCCATCAACATGTTCCATAACCCACAACATATAACGTGAACCTACAGAAATAGATCGATTCAGCTTAGGGTCGTAGTCCCAGTCGCCAATAATACTTTCGTAAACACCATCGAAAACCAGCCCAACAAATTCTGCGCGAGCATTTAAAGTCGGCGATCCCGAGTTACCACCGGTAATATCTAAAGTGCCTAGGTAGTTTACTGGAACAGAACCTAAATCATTCTTAGCGTAACTGCCATAGTGTTTTTTCTTAATTAGTTCAAGTTGCTTTTTAGGAGAATCGAAAGGGTCTTCACCAGTATGTTTAGCAGCCAGACCTTCAAGCGTTGTAAATGGTGCAGCATACATACCGTCTTTCGGCGAGTAACCTTTCACATTACCGTAAGTAATTCGCAATGTGCTATTGGCGTCAGCGTAAACCGGTAACCCTTTATCTTTATAGAATGCGATTAATGCTTCCATATACTTAGGGCGGTAAGCTTGAATATCACCGGATAATCCTTCGGCAGCATCGTTGATAGATTCTCTTGCATCAAAAGTTGCAACAGCTAATTTAATGAATGGGTCAGAACTTTTCTTAAAATCACTTGGAGACTTTTTCATCCAAGCGAGACGAGTTTTTTCGTCACCCAATTTAGTTTTAGAATACATTTTATCTAATGTTTTCTTGAGGGCTTTGTCACTAGATTTAGCGTGTATACCTAAGAACTTATCAAAAGATTTGATGTGTTGATCTTTTGAAAGGTCGGCGTATCGTTTTACGAAGTGATGTAATACTTTTTTGTCGATATCACTATCAAAACGACGATTAATTGTTTTCATGCCTTGTTCAAATCGAGCGATATCACGTTCTTGATAACCACGGTCTCTTTCCATATCAGGCTTTTGATTTTCGTTGGCCAACTTGTATAAAGAAAAAGCGGTACGCATCATAGTAGTTCTGCCCATATAAGCCATTACCATATCGCGTTCTTGAGTTGCATTACTTTGATTAATTAATTTATCTAAAGCCTTTAATGAAGCGCCAAAACGTTTTTCACGATTAGGGGTTTGTGCTATCCACTGAGCAAGATCAGATTCAAGTTTTTCTTTACGTTGTTGAGTGGTGCCTTTGTTATAACTATTAATCATGCTGCCGTAATTTTTAGCATAATTAGCCAGTCCAGCAAGCGTACTTTCATATTTAATTCGAACGTCACTACCTGGCGCAGAGTTTGATTTAATGATATCAATAAACTCTTCACGATAAGCCTTAGCGGTCGGGTAGCTCCAAGTAAACGAGTCTTTTACTTCAGTTGCTGTGCGATAGCGATTGGTTCGCCCTGGGTAGCCTAGCACCATGATGTAATCACCTTCTTCAACACCTTGTGCATTAATTTTTAAAAAGTGCTTCGGCTCGTATGGCACATTGTCTTCGCTGTAGTCGGCTGGCTGGCCATCTTTGCCTACATAAGCCCGGTAGAAACCATAATCACCTGTATGACGAGGCCACATCCAGTTATCAATATTACCACCAAATTTTCCGATGCTAGTCGCTGGTGCGTGCACAAGTCGTACATCTCTAATGGTTAATTGTTTGAATAAGAAATATTCTAAACCGCCGTGAAAATTGACTACTCGGCAACGGTAACGATCATCGCTTTCACATTCAGCGACTAATTTTTTGCTATTAGCGTCGATTGTTTTAAAACGCTCTATCCCAGAAACGTCATCGTTTAACTCACCAGTAATTTTTTGAGTTACTTGAGTGATTTCTTCTGTCACATAAATGCGTGAACCGGGCGTTGCCGGAAGCTCTTTATCAAAAGATTTAGCTAGAAAGCCATTTTTTAATAAGTTATTTTCTTCAGTTGAGTTGTACTGGACCGAGCCATATACGCAATGGTGGTTTGAAGCGACTAAACCCTTAGGAGAAACAAATGAAGCTGTACAACCACCTAAACTAACAATGGCGCCCATGGGAAATTCGGTTAACTCAGTTAAGTCGTTAGGGTCTAATTCTAAACCGGCGGCTTTAAGCTGTTTGGCGATGCTTGGCAATTGATGGGGTTGCCACATGCCTTCATCGGCAATTGCCGACGTTGATATGGCACAAAGACCAAGGCTCGAAACGGCTGCTAAAAGCAGCTTTAGGCTGTTTTTCATGGGGTAATCCTATTGTGAGATAAATAATGTGTAATGCAGTTTGCACGCGTCTTAGCTGGCTGTCAAATAATGCCAAATGGGTTGGTTTATGTGAATATTTACACCGTTAAATGGCATGGGTAATATTTTCAAACAGCCAAGGATTATCTATAATCTTTGGCTTCAATATTATTATTTTAAACAGGGAAAAAGTATCAGTCATGAATCAACTCATTAGTCTTAAAAAAACAACGGCGCTATTGTTGGCTTTACTTTTAGTTTCAGAGGCTCAAGCTGAAGAAAAAAATGAACCGTGGAATATGGGGGTTTTTGAACAAATTGAGTTTTTCGATAAGAATCCTGAGTTGAGTTATAAGTATGACATGTGTATCTCAATAGGAACCAATCTGGTTAGCATAATGACAGAAGCGCTAGGTAGTGAAGGATTTAAAAACCAGGTGAAGCCAGAAGAAAGGCTTGAGTTTATGCAGATGATGTCAGGTATTAAGGATTATAGATCTAGCGACATCCAATATGTTGTAATTAAAAAGACGCTTGAAGTCGCAATGAGAAATCCTGGAAAGCCAAAATTAGCACAACGAGAAATTTGGGATTACTGCATGAAAATCGACACCGTTTATTTTAATGATTTGCAAGATAATGTGCCTGCAAATTTAAAAATTGATTAACCTCTAGAGACATCAAATTATTCAAGTGAGGGTATTTGGCTTTTCTCCCACTGTATGAAAGTGGGAAAGCGTTATCTTAGTCGTTAATAATTTATAAACCTCCTAGCTATCACTATCAATCAAAACCTACCAAATATGGCCATTTGAACTACAATTAATGGCATCTCATTAGTTTTGGTTTTAATCATGAAACGACGCTTAAGTTTGAATTTGCTTTGCTTTTTGTTAGTTCTGTTAAATTGTGTTGGCGTTGCAGCCGCACAAGAACAGGCTGAAGGGCAGCACTTTCTGGACATGTCTTTTGAAGATTTATTGATGCAAAAGGTATCTTCTGCTTCGGGGATTTATGAGAGTCTTGCCGATGCACCTGCCGCCGTAGTGGTCATTACAAAACGTGACATTAAAAACAGAGGGTATCGGGCGCTACCTGAATTACTCGCAGATCTACCAGGGTTTGACACCATCGTCACTCATGGCTCTTCGCCAGTTAATTCCTACCAGCGAGGCTATCGAACGCCGTTTATGCAAAGAACGCTAATGATGATCGATGGCAAAGTCGATAATCTACTTTGGAGCCACGCAATAGAAACCTCGATGCAGTATCCTTTGGCGAATGTTGAGCGGATCGAAATTCTATATGGCCCAGCCAGTGCAGTTTACGGACCCAACGCATTTTTGGGGATCATTAATATCATTACTAAAAATTCCCAGCTAATTAGAGAAGGAAGTCATTTTTTTGAAAGCCATATTACTCAAGGAAGTTACAACTTAACCGAACTAGAGGTATCAGCTGGCGGTAAAAATGGAGAGTTAGGTTATTCATTCTCCGCAAGGTTTTCGCAGAGCGATGGTGCAGATTTAAATGACTTCACCAGTGAGTGGGGCTATCTAAACAATGCGCTTTACGGCGATCGCGATATTTGGGGAGGACTTCTTGAGATTGAGACGCAAGCGGGCAAATTAGGTCAGTATGGTGATCCTTCAAATGGCTGGGGTATGTTAGGTGAAATTACTTACGAAGATATTAAGTTTGGTTATATTAATTGGTTTACCAGTGAAGCTTACGGCGCTTATTATCCGGCAGATCACGCCCAGTCGAATGCTTTATGGGAAAATGACTCGAGCCAATATTACTTAGAACACACAGGTAAATTGAATGACAGCTTGGAAATTAAGAGCTTAGCGCTTTATCGGGAAAGCTATATCGGTGGTAATTGGGCAGAAGCAGAGCCAGATTTGAATCCGAACATGGAGGACTTTTCTTATATTAGTTTTTCCAGTTGGAATACACTCAGTAACAGTGTTTTGTTCAAGCAGGATTACGATTATATCGGGGATGAATTTAGACTGACTGCTGGAATAAAATATGAACGTAAAGAGTTGACTAAGGCTTATGATATTTGCAGCTATTGGAGTGAAAGTTTTTGCAGCAGTTGGGATGGCGCTTATTCAGGTCCACATGGCTTAGGCCCGGGTATTTTTCACAGTACAGACGATAGCTATTTAATTCAACCGGGGCCGCTTGCTAATATCCCGTCTAACAACTTAGTGCATACTACTGATAAAGGGATCTATGCCCAAGGGATCTGGGATCTGAATAAATTGCGAATAAACACTGGCATTCGATACGATAGTAATAGTTTGTATGGTGATAGTATCAGTCCACGCTCGGCGTTGATCTATCACCTATCTAACCAAACTAATTTTAAATTGCTTTATGGTGAAGCATTTCAGGAGCCACCAGCAATTCAACTTTTTGGTGGTTGGTCAGGTCGACAATCCAACCCTGAACTCAAACCAGAGCAAACCAAAAATCTTGAGTTTATTTTAATGCATCAAACTCAATACTGGTTACATGATATTTCATTTTATTCAGCTCACTACGAAGATGTGATAAAAGAAGAAGCCGATAATGCAGGTGAAAGAAATATTAAAGGTATCGAGTATCGAGGTCGTTTTAGTTTCGATAATTTCTTAGCGGGTTCCGAAAAAATCGATGGATACCTTTATTATACTTATACCGATAGTATCAGCGGTCAAACAT
>Ga0114899_1000686_pt1 | contig 22857 bp, 40 predicted proteins | sample MalvireepMed_215_FD_83497 | JGI IMG/M metagenome (GOLD analysis project Ga0114899, IMG submission 83497) | Marine viral communities from the Global Malaspina Expedition - Malaspina viral metaG DeepMed_215 | ecosystem: Environmental > Aquatic > Marine > Oceanic | place: Mediterranean Sea...
CCCCCGTACTTGCCACCGCCTGAACCGCCAGATCCAGCGGCCTGCCCGCCGCCGCCGCCAGCACCACCACCGCCACCCGTGGACGTAGTACCGAATCCAGACGAGTTGCTACCAGCAGCGCCAGCACCAGAGTTCACTCCAGCGCCTGACCCACCTCCCCCAACCGTCACCGTGTACGTCTGAGCAGTCAGGGTCGCTGTAGCAGTCTGCATACCGCCAGCACCACCACCACCAACCGCGCCCGCACCGCCACCCGCAAGAATGAAGAAGTCGGCGCTTATGGAGCCAGCCGTCACGACGAGTGACCCTGAACCGTTCCACCTAATCCATGTGTAACTGCCGTCAGTTCCCGTTGAAGGGGAACCCGTCGTTGAATACTCGAACCCGCCAGCAGAACCAGCGATAGCCCCCAACAAGGCTTGGGAGAAAACCATTACGAATCCAGATTACCGAAGATGTACCACTCGTTCGTTTCATGCTTGATAAGCACACACGACGAATACTGCGACTTGATCTTGTTCTTGTCGCCATCCGACCGGGTAGTCACACCAGAACCCTCAACAATAACGACCGCACCAGCCCCCAACCGGACAACCACGATCTGTGTGCCGACCGGAAAAGCAACCGACGAGTTCGGCGGGATCGTCACATTCTCACTAGACCCACTGTTGATCTCAATGACCTTCCCGGCGTCCGTCAAAACCAGCGTGTAATCGGCGGTCTTGCGGTCCAGATCAACGGCCTGCCCGACAGCGACACCCGCCGTGAACGTCCCAGTGACCGTAGGAGAAGTCGTCCACGAAGTAGTAGACGTACCCGACCCGACAAGCATCGCGTTCGCAGCAGCGTTCGAATCAGTCAAACCCAACTTGGTTTCCAACGCGATAATCGCACCGGAATGATTCGTATGAACCGTGTCATGCTCATACCCGGTCGCGTCAAGGTCCGTGGTTGAACTGGGAGAAGGCTGCTGAGTGGAAGTATCAAGCGCGCCGGGGAATGCAGTAGCCATCAGGCAAGCGTAATCGTTATCGCACCGGCAGCAATGGAAATAGTGTCACCGTTCGCCACCGTCTTATTCGAATCAACCGCCGTGTGAAAAAGCAGATTCCCCGAAGTCTCCGCATCCCAAATACCGATATGCGTCACCGTGCAAGCAGGCAAATTCGTCCAAGTCTCAATATCCGTATTCGCCGTATTCCCATTCGTCGCATGAGCAGCATTAAACGCAGTCTGCTGACGCGCATAGGTATAAGAACCCGCCGAAACCTCAGCACCCGAACCCGCATCCGTCGGATCAGCAGTATGCAAAGCAGTCCACACCGCCGTCGGAGCCCAATCAGCCGTGTTACGCAACACGTAATCCAGCACCTTAGTCTCCAGATAGTTAGACATCTCAGCCATAAGAAAAAGTTACCTTTCCGTAACACAACAAGACTACCAAAACAATACACACATGCTACCATCCACGCAACACCCGCGACGCACTAACACGGGCCACATAAAACGATAGTGCCGAACCCTAACTAGGTTACGTTCGCCCGTCAAAAGGGCAACTGCCCCCTGCACAAAAGCCAAGAGGCGCAGGGGCAGCATCCAACACAGTCGAAGATGCAGGTCGAACCGTGCCTACAAACGGACGGAGGGAACCCAAGGGGTGCCTACACCCAAAAACAAGCCCCACCCGGTGTCCACGCACCCCCAAACACACCAGACACATACTAAGAGAGAGGGGGTAGGGCACATCCACCCCCACAAACACCAACACTTCACCACACACACACAAACCACCGCCTCCTCACACACCTGTAGTTTCGTTGCTTGGCTTCCCTTTGGTTTCGGGGGTGTGGGTGGGTGGTACCTTCGGCTTGTCCGCAGGGACAGAGATACCGATGTCCGTACAGGCCGTAGAGCATGTGAGCGGGGGACACACAGTCGCCGGATCTTAGCGCCTAGCCCTCCGCGCCGGTCAAGGGACGCAGCCCGTTGGGTGATGACATCCCAATGAGGGGATGTCATCATTTCGTAACAAAGGATTGCGCTTTGTTACGAAACTGGAACCCTTGACAGTCGCTCCGGTAGGCGCTTGATCCGTCTTAGTGTGTGTCGTTGGGGCACGCAGGATGAAGAGAGAGAGATGATGATGGATGATGATGATGAGGTGAGGAACTACATCCTCTGCCTCTGTAACTCGTGTAAGCGGACGGCCCGTGACGAGTCTGGAGGGAACTCCGGCCTGCTTTGGGAGTTCCACGGCAACACGATCCGCAGAGTCAGCAGCGCCATCGTTCACGAGCACCTTGGCCCAGTACGGGACGGCCTCAGCCAAGTTTGGCCTGCCATAGCACCACAGTGGCGTGATTGTGTCCTACAAACCTGGTAGCAGGTGTGAGATCTTGGTGGGGTGGGGGTGAAAGCCCCTGCCCTGCCGGGTAGAAGCAAATATACACTAGAGAAAGAGATGAGACATGAGTGAACACAACCACGAGGAGGACATCATGGCCTTCTCCGAGACTGACGAGACTCGTCGGTCGATCTGGTACGGGATGTTGAAGAGCATCCTGTCCAGCGCCCACCTTTGGGCGACGATGGGTTCCGGCTACATGGAGGTTGCGGCCCTTCGCAACGACTCCTACGGGTGCGTGAACATGGCGAAGGACGATCCGAAGTTGTGGATCGAAGCCGAGGCCACCAGCACGGAGGGTGAGATCCTCCACGCCATGTGTACCACTTGGCAGTTGGTCGGGACAGACGCCTGTCAGCAGTCCAACATCGGAGAGAAGGCAATCGCTAGCCACGACGAGAACGTGGAGGCGATTCCCTTCGACGCCATCCAGATCAGGACGGGCGTGCATCCCGACACCGAGAACCGTCAGGGTGAGGAGTGCCTCTACTTCACGGTCATCGGCAAGGGGCAGAGGGTGAAGTACGCAGAGATCACCCGCTACGACCAGCCCGGTGCACCGAGGGAGTCGGTCGGGGAGGGCGTCCCCACCGAGGAGCCTCACTTGGAGTACGAAACGGTGGGGTTCGTGGAGTGCCGCCTCTTGGACTTCTGCGGGACGGACGACAGCGAACCGGCCGCACAGGCCATCACCGCCCTACAGGGAGCGTTGCGACAGTACCGCCTCGTCCACCCACTGAAGCGGGACTTCATGAGCAACGAGGACCGACGGGATGCTCACAAGGCACGCCGGATGTCCTCTTACTCGAAGCCGGTCAGCGCCTGACAGATACCGACGCCCTACCTTCCCCCCATCCGTGGGGGGGAGGCGGGGTGCCCGGTAGCAACAGCGACAGAGAACCCGCCCACCGTCCCCTAACCGCAGCAAAAGAGCCAATCGCAGGGCATTTCCTCATCGCAAGCGAACGATGAGGAAATACCCGGCTTTTCCTGACCGAGCAAGTGATTGATAACCTAAAGTGTTGGATTGATAGCCTAAATAGTTGATGATATGAAAGAGGGTAGATGAAAATAAAGTTTGGTTACATGAAAGATAGTTGTTGGCCTGTGCCGTGTATGAATCCGTGGTGGATGTTTCGGATATGTGGGGTGCGGTTGACTTGGTTGCGTTGATTGTATCCGAGTAACTATAAGCATATGTGGTGGATGTATGGAAAGGATTGATGATGGTGTTGTTTCGTACTAACTATGATGGATATCGGATTGAGATTGTGAATGATCTGGTTGAGGGTGGGTTTGTTGGGGTGGCGGGTGAGCCGTTGAGTGATGAGTACTCTGTGCAGCGTGTTCGTGTGGTGGGTGAGTCGGTTGCGTGGGTGTTCTTGAATCTGATTGGTGCTATTGAGCATCGGTTGTAATGAAAGAGAAAGGGATTAGGACATGACTGTTTCATACACGATTACTTGGGAGGACAGGCTGAAGGACTACAACAGCCCCTCGTCGCTTCACAAGTGCCCGCTCTGCGACATCAACTACAGGATCGACCGGGAGGACCCGTTCGAAGAGGACCCGATCGAAGGTGACTATCTGGTCACTGACAACTGCGAGTGCCACACTGAGCACCAGCAGTAGGAAGTGATTGGATCACGAGTTGTTACTTTGTTAGATGTAGTTGATCTTATCTGGAGAAAGAAGAATGTCATGGAAAGTGATAACTATCTGGCTGCGCTGAAGTGGTGGCGTAGTATGAGTATGGCTCAACAGTATGAGGTCTGGTATCCGTGGGTTCTTACGGCAACTGAGAAGCCTGTTGCGATGAAGAATTTGCATCTGTATGAGTTTCATTTGATTGATCTATGGGACAAGGTGATGAGGTATGAAGAAGACGGGTTGCAAGTTGAGGCAGTTGTTGAAGAGGAATCGAGTTCGTAAGTAAGGTCGTCGCAGCGACTGAAAACAGGCCCTTAGGCTGCGAGCGGCACCCCCTATCTACCCCTCTGGGTAGGGGGTGCGTGGGCATCAGGTTCCGTGCGTTTGTAGACGCATGGGGTCTGGCTACAACCAGATTGAGGTATAGGTGCGAACTAGATATTCCACTTTACGCCTCAAGCCTGTGTAAGTCCCCTTTATAGCAATAGAGGTACGCCGTGTTGCCTCTAAAGGACACGGATAGGGAGTTACTGGTCCCCTTAAGCGGAAGGGTTACGTCCCCCGCAACCAGTACCCACATCACGGGGGTATAAGTCGTGATGGCCTAATCCTTGGGGCTTACAAGGTGCGGAGTTGCCGGTCCCGTCTGATGGAAAGCCTTTGGCTAACCGGCACGGGGGTGAATAGGTTTCGACTCATGTGACCACATGATTCGTCATCATCATGTGTAATCCTTGGGTACCGGGGTTCGATTCCCCGCACCTCCACGCAAGGAAAGCAAGACGCATACATGGGAGGAATGGATGGCAATGGTGATTGAGTATAAAGATAACGTCGAACTTACTAAAGCGTTGATGATGGTACTTGAGTTTGATGAGGATAGTAATGGGCAGATTGTGTTCTATAGCAACTGTCGTAACATTCAGACTGAAGTGTTGAATGACATGGGTGTTGTGCGTGGTATTGCCTTTGGGATTGAGGAGTTTCCTGATAATCCGTATGTACCAGCAGGTGAACCAAGGAGTGCGAACTAATGGGTGAGGGTATGTGTCCTCGTTGCGGTGAACACACGATGATGACACCGCTTCATATCAATGCGTTGAGTCGGTTGACTCGTGAGCCTGATGAACCATCGGTGTGGGTGTGTTCTGATTGTGGTAGGGATGAGGCGTTCGAGGCGCTATGGTGTAAGCAGATAAGCCCTATGGAGTTGTGGCCTCTGCATTGTAGGACATTCCATAACATGATTGAGCAGCAGAATGTTGCGATTGCTCACTTGTATAACGAACAGGAGACAGGGTGATTTCAGATAGGAATCAGCGTTTGTATCAGCAGATGCAGAATGCTAGGCAACAGCAGCGGTGTACTGAGTTGATCAAGGCTCTTGAGGTACCGGAGCCTAGTTGGTTGGATCGTTTGAAGAAGCGGTTGAAGACACCGATCTTTCGAATCAAGTAAACGTAAGGAGATATCATGTCAGATAAGATTGCGTTGAGTTATATCATTTGTGGTGATGTAGATGGTGGTACTTATCGAAACCACACTGAAGTACAAGCAAATAACTGTGATGTAACTATACTTAAAGGTCCAGTATCCCTACGAAGGACTACTTATCTTACTCCTAATCGGTTGGAGATGACGTTCAACTACCGTACTGAGGTAGCCATTTCGTTTGAGATGGCGAGGGCTTTACTTATCAAGTTGAAGGATATGGATCTAGAAGATGATGAACCGGAGGAAAATGAATGACTGTTACAAAGGAAATGATCCGAGCAGGACTAGAGAATGGTGCTATTGATGGTGATGGACATACCATTGTTGCACCCGAATACTTTATTGAGCGTGGTTTCGATATACCTAAGTCATTAGAAACCACACAATGGAGTGGTGACGGTAAGCACCAGATCTACGATAATGAAGGCAACCCTGTTGAGAAGATGGTTGGTGTGTGGTGCTTGGACTTTCACTACTGGATTGCTGATGAGTGTGGTCTAACACATCATGAGTATGGGAGTTACGGTGGTCGTGGCTTTCAAGCACAGGCTATTGCTAGAGCATTGGCTAAGTGGGCTAAGGAGAATGATGACTGAGGCTCCAGATATCAGTGAGGTCTACCGCTTCCCTGTCAAGGAGATGGGGTGGGGCACGATGGCTAAGATCATTGAGGATCTATTGACGAGTAGCACTCGTGCTATTCATGATGCCGTGTATCATGGTGACAACTTGAATGATGCTGAGACTAGGGCACGCACCAATATCTTGATGGCGTATAACTATCTAGAGCGTTGGGTTGATGCATACAGGGACAAGTTGGAAAGTGAGCCGTTCTAATGATTGATGATTGGGAAGTTATGTATCGGGCTTTGGTTCGTAGGTTGGTGGAGATAGCCGACAATCCTAGTGCAACAGAACGAATGGTTGATTATGACAGGGTTGCTCGAACACATGAGCAGGTAATCAAGGACCAGTGGGTGGAGTCGATTGATGAGTGATCCGTGGGCTACTTATGATGCATGGTTAGAAGGGCCAGCAACTGATGGGCATGATGAGCCATGCGAATACTGTGACGATAAAGGTTGTCATCGATGTGATAGAGAGTTGGCTGCCGAGTTTGATGCTGATGTGAAGATTGATCGAATAAAAGATGAGGGTTGGTAATGGCTTTAGTTACAAGTGATCAGAGTATGACAGTTATTATACTTAACAATACTGAGGCTGAAGCCTTGGGAGATATACTTAATAGACATCCAACCTTGAATGAAGATTACTCCATTCTAAATGAACTAACTAATGCTATGCTTGATGAGAAGATGGCGTTCGCTTATGAAGATGATGAAGAAACAACTGACATAGATAGGAAACGATCATGATGATGTTTGATGGTGTCACATATCAGCCACACCTTGACTTTGAACGGTTGTCTAATCAGTTGGAGCGTGTGAAGGCTGCGACTTTGGATACTGGTTGGTGGACGGTGCCTGCATTGACGTTGGCAGTCGGGGGGTCGGAGACTTCCGTGTCTGCACGGTTGAGAGATCTGCGTAAGCAGAAGTTCGGTGGCTATCATGTTGAGAGTCGTCGTGTAAAAGGTGGGGTGTGGCACTACAGGGTGTCGAAGCCCTTGGATGAAACTATGAAAGGTGATGTGTGATGAGTAACGATTGGATTGGTTGGGGTAACCTGACTCGTGACCCTGAGTTGCGGTACTTTGAGAATGGTTCATCGGTGTGTAACACTGGTGTTGCTATTAACAAGCAATGGACTGACAAGAATGGTGTGAAGCAGGAGTCCGTTGAGTTCATTGATCTATCTATTTGGGATAAGATGGGTGAGAATGTAGCGGAGTCGTTGGGTAAGGGTGATCGTGTCGTTGTTGTTGGCACGTTGAAGATCCGGCGGGTTGAGCAGGAGGATGGAAGCAAGCGTCAGTTTGCTGAGATCAATGTGAAGGAGATGGGTCCGACGATGCGTTGGGCTACTGTTTCCACTACGAAGAATGAGAAGGCTGCCTTTAATGGTGGAAGTAAGCCTGCTGCTACTACTGAACCTGACTTCTAATGGGTCGGTTCAAGCACGGTGTTTCTAATTCATACAAACAGTTCAAGTGTCGTTGTAAGATATGCGAGAAGGCTTATCGTGCAGAGTTGAAGCGTCGGAGTAAGGAGCGGCGAGGTAAGCGGGATGAATCTAAGCGGTTGCCTTCTGTTACTAACTCGTTGGTGTATGACACGATGACACGAGGAGAATTTATGAGGTTACGTGGCTACGAAACTGATAGCACCAAGTGAATTAAACCTAGATAGTTGGTGGCGGGATGCCAATTGTAAAGGGTTGAAAGTTAAACAGGTTACACCAACTGTGTGTGCTAGTTGTACTGTAACGAAGGAATGTATCTGGACTGCGATGACTAGGGATGATCGCCATGAAGAAGCAATGTTTATTCGTGGTGGTTTGACTGGGTATATACGAGATAAGTTTTGGTATCTACCTAAGTATAGATCTAATAGGTTGCAGGCTTTTGATGCAGCATGTAAAGAGGCTGAGAGAGTGAGGGAAACCATTGTCAATCAGTAATAAGTTGGCTGAGATTCAGAGATTAGTGAATCAGTTTAGTAGTTCTATTAAACATAAACCGTTTCATAATGAGTTGGATAAGGCACGTACTTTAGGGTTCATTGCTGCTTTGCGTAATGTGTTGGCTGGTGCCCCGAAGGTGAAATTGGAGGAGCCTGACAAGTTGTTTCCTGTTAGATCGGTTGAAGATCAGAAGGAAATTAATCGGAAGGGACTTGAGTCTCTTCGTAACCATAGAAAAGGAAATACAAATGATTAGTTATACTGAACCGTATGCACATCCGATGCTGAACACCAGTACGGATGTTGATTCACGTAATGCGTTGGCTGTGATGGAAGAGGCTGGTGCGTTGTTTGATGTTTATTACCCACCTGCTGGGTATAAGAACTATGGTGATGATGAAGGCAAATACGGTCCGAACGTAGTGCCAGAAATTGAATCAGGTAAGAACATGGGTTTACCTTTGTATAAGTGGGTAAGTCGTACAGATACCAATGAACCATTGGGTCTGCATTCAGGTACGTTCGCTGAGTCTGGTAGTTACAGGCAGGTAGGCGAGATGGCTGAGAAGATGTTCCCGAATAGCACGACATCATGCACGGTGTTCGGCAAGGGTGAGCGCATGGCGTTAACTCAGGAGATTGGCGAAGCGATTGATCTAGGTGATGGTGATGTGATTCAGCCGTCGTTGATGTGGGTTAGTTCGTTCAATGCACAGTGGGCTACTGGGGTGTTTGATCTGATTGGTAGGTTGTTCTGTGCGAATCAGTTGGTTGGTCAGACTCCGTTGTTCAGTGTGAAGCATACGATCAATCATGACATTTCGTTTGAGCAGCGTGTTCATGTGTTGAGTCAGGCAATTGAGCGTGCTGAGCAGGTTGGACGTATGGCTCGTGTGTTGAAGGATCAGGAGTTCACCGACCGTGAGTTTGATGAGTTGATCAAGCGGGTTGTGCCTCGTCCTCCGTTCAGGAAGGATAAGGATGGAGAGTTGACTCAGGAGTTTCATGCAACTGCGGAGAAGCGGATGATTGCGAATCGTGGTGCGATGAGGACTCATTGGCAGAAGGAATGTACTGAGTTTGGTAGTGTGCATGGTCCTGATCAGGAGCATCTGTCCTTCGATGGTACGAAGTGGTTGGCTTACAACGCTATTCAGGGTGCGGAGCAGCACAAGATCAACAGTCAGTTCCTGTCTACAGCGCAGGCTCGTGAGAATTCGTTGACGAAGGCTGTGAATGGTAAGACACCGTATGCTGAAAGGGCTTTGGTGATGCTACGTGGCGACGAGGTTAACGCTTAAAGAGGTACATGATCTTAGATCTGATAATGATCTGAGGATTAAAGAGAAGTATCCGTGGAATGAATGGTGTGATGGAAGTTGGTGGTTGATTGAAAGAAACAAAGATTACTTTGTTGCTGATGTTACATTTCAGAACACGGTATATAAAATGAAGGCACACTATGGACCTATACAATTGAATACGGTTCGTAGTGTGGGTTTTTTACTCAAGTGGAATGGATATGGAGATAGTTGTGGGACATGAACTTACAGTAGGTGACGCTAGTGTTACCTTTGAAGAATTTGAAGTTGATCTAGATTATGCAGAAATTCAGGATAATCTAGACCTCAGTAATTACGTTGAAGTCAGTGATCTTGTAACGATAATTCAGGATAATCTAGACCTCAGTGATTACGTTGAAGTCAGTGATCTTCAACATCAAATTGATTACTATATGCCTGATATACATGATAACTGTATTAAAGTAATCAAGGATTCATTAAGTGAATTCTTGGATACTTCAGAACCATGTTCATTTGGGGGTCAGTTTATTGATGCTGTTCAAAAGGCAATGATGTGGAATGGTGAGAAATTTGAAGCACTACCATCTTCTGCTAGTGCAGCACGAACCGACCTGAGACATGAGATACGAGCCGTGCTTGCTGAGATGATCGTTACGAGCCGTGCTTGCTGATATGCTATTGGGAACACCGAATGTGAATGGAGAAACATGAGATTAGCAACGACTGACACACGCTTGTTCGTACACCGTATAGCCGAGCATTGTGCTGGCGGGAACGAAGCACCCAGTACCCCTGATGACATGCGTTGGCGTGGCTCTCAGGCCGGTATGTGTGCCCGTAAGGTGGCGTATGAGACAGCAGGAGTAGAGAAGACGGACCCTCCGTCAACCGCTGACTATTGGCGTATGGGGTTGGGGTCTGTTGTTCACGAGTTGTTGAAGCCTGCCGTTGATGCTTGGTTGGCTGCCGATGACACTGTTACGATCGAAGAAGAGATCTCTGTACGGCTGGGTGAATACGGGTACGGACATGTTGACTTGGTTCTTCGCACCAACGATGGCAAGACTATCGTATTGGAGTTGAAGACGATCAACGGGTTTGGTTACAAGATGTGCGTGGAGAAGGGCGAAGGTCCGCGTCACTCTCACGTACTGCAAGGTGCATTGTACGCTAATGCTTTGGATGCTGACTTGTTGGTGATTGGTTACTTGTCAATGGAGAACATCAGTCCTCAACGTGCTGAGTCACAGGGGATTGATGACATCGGTAGGTTCGCATCGGAGTGGCATTTTACTCCTGATGAGTTTGGCCCGTTGGCTGAACAGGAGGCTGCACGGTTGGCAGGTATCACCGATCAAATTCATGAGGGTAAGGGTGAGCCGAGTCTTATCCCTCGTCGCTTCTCTCATTCTGATCCTGACATTCCCTTCCCGGCAGAGATCGAAGATTCTCGTACCGGCAGGTGGATCATGGAGAATCAGTACGGCAAGGTGTGGCAATGCAGGTATTGTGACTATCAGACTCGTTGCATAAACGATTCGGAGTAGTGAATGACAGACAAGAGCGGGTACCTGTGCATTGATTGGATCTTTGATCCTAATTCAGAAGAAGGGTATGAGCCTATTGCTGGACTAGGTTATTGGGAAGTGAATGCTGTTGTTGAAGCGTTGAAGCCTTACTTGAAGCAACGTCGCCAGAAGATCTCCTACTTTGAGGCTAAAGGTGAGGAGAATCGGGGGACTGAAGTGTTGCGTGAGGGATATGAATCAGCAGAGTCATCGTTAGATATATTTACTTATGCGTTGAACAAGATGCGTGATGCATACAAGGAGGATGATGAGAGAAGTTAAACCGCTACGTAACCTTGGTCGTGTCCCTGAACAGGGGCGTATCAGGTTGGGGGTTAAAACTGAACGTGCAATGAAAGCACTTGACACGTTCAGGTTTACTTCCGCTGACCATGATGCGATCTGTCAGGTTGCTGACATCTATGGTGGGGTGGTAGGTAAATGGATGCCGCCTCGTAGTAAGCAGCAACAGTGGGAAGTGATCACTGGTTCTTCTGATATCAGAGTGTTTCTGCCTCCGAACAGCATTGATGTTTGGTATGAGCAATGGTCTGGGGGAGGATGTCTTCGCCGTTGCGATGGAGTGACTGTCTCCATTCCCTTGAAGACTCCAGATGGCATGGACACAGACATTGAACCGTGTCTGTGTCAGAAAGAGCAGGGGCAGCAGAAGTGTTCTCCGTATACACGATTGAATGTGATCCTTCCTGAGATCAAGTTTGGTGGGGTGTGGAGGTTGGAGTCTAAGGGATGGAATGCTGCGAATGAAATGCCTTCGATGGCGACCATGCTTCAGCAGATGCAGACTATGGGGTTGATGGAGGGACGCTTGATCCTTGAGCATCGGTCCCGTGTATCAGGTGGTCAGACCAAGCATTTCGTTGTGCCTCGTCTGGCTATGGATACGAGTCCGATGGAGATTCTTTCTGGTGAGGCGAAGGTTGGTTCGTTGCAGCAGTCCGTTGCGGCTCCTGAACTTGAGGCAGCGGATAGTGTTATTGTTGATGCTGAGATAGTGCAGGAGGTTGAGGGATGGGACACGCCACCAGCAGGGGTATCGGTGAGGAAGAATCCGAATCCACCACCGAAATTTATTCCGGCTTAAATAGTCGTTATCAATGTGGTTGTTTGTCTTGTGGGGATGAGTGGACTTCACGAAGCATTCCTAGATTTTGTGGGGTTTGCCGTGGCGTTGCCTACTATTACTGATGGCTAATATTTATGGGACGGGTGACAAGGGTAAGGCGACACGTTTACATGCGTTGATTACCAGAGACTTTGGTAGATGCATGAAGTGTGCTGCTACTGAAGCGTTGCAATGCGCGCATATTATTAGTCGCAAGTATTCATGGACTCGTACTGATTTGGACAATGCGTTCTGTTTGTGTGCGTCATGTCATATGTATTTCACTGACAATCCTGTTGAGTTCGGTCAGTTCACTATCGACCAGATAGGTGAAGCCAACTATGATCTGCTATTAGTGAAGCGTAGATCAACGGCGAAGGTGGATTGGTCTGCCGAGGCAGCACGATTGCACGAGATTGCTAAGGAGCGGGGTTTGATCTAATGGGTTACGAAGAGGATGAAGAATTTATTGAAGACTATCTTAGTGAACGTCCTCCTCAAGCAAATTTAATGCTTGATCCTGAAAGTAGGATTTGGAGACTAGAGATTGAAGGGTCAGCATCTTTTCTGTTACACTTCATGTTGGACGTTAGTGAGAATGGATTGACTAAGAAGTTGTGGGATGAAGCAAAGTTTGATCGTTTGATTACCTATGATCTAGGTGAGTTGAATGAGTAATGAACGTCGCCGTCGTTATGTGAAGTGTTGGAACTGCAACTGTCAGGTGGATACGAAGTTGTTGCATCCAGATAACTATGACGGTGAGTGCCCGATGTGTGAGGCAGAGGGTTTAAGTGAAGAGACTTGAGGATGTTCTTATATGGATGGTGAAGCAGATGGAACTTGCTATGCCTATAGAAATTGAAGAAGAACTTACTCCACCAGAATACTTGTCTGCCAAAGAATCCCCTTCTCAGGAACATTGATCCACAGCGCCTGCTGAGGCGCTTCGAAAGCAAAGTTACCTATAGCAGCGTACTCGTCGTACCCCTTGAGACTCCCATTCAATAGGAATCCAGACGACGGAGCCATGATCAACTGATGGAAATGCCCCAGTACCATGTAGTCGAAGTCTACGTTGTTGCGTTTGCGTGCAACCAGACGCATGAGTGGAGGCCAGATGCCACCGATACCACCACCGCCTCTGGCTTGGTCACCGTGGGTAAGTAGATAGGTAGTGTCTTGTACATCTACCATCAGGTCAGCACCAGTGGCTATGTCAAACGTGACTTTCTTGTTGTCTCTAAACTGTTGCTCAAGGTTCTGAGATAGGAACCAATCGAAGTTATCTCGTACCCGTAACTTGTGTCTTGGCTTACGTGTACGCCGACCATGATTACCTACCACGCATGGTATGTGTACGTACTTGAAGTGTTCGGCTAAAAGGTTGATACCTGCTGCGATCTGTTCTGTCCAGAAGACAACCGATCCAAGCATCGTGTCTTCATTTGTTTCAGTTAGTTCTTCGTGGATGTCGCCGGAGAAGATGTCGCCACCAAGGAACAGCACGCATCCTTCGTATCGCATACCTGTGATGTAGTCGTTTGTTAACAGGATGATCTTCTGGAAGTAGGTTTCCAGTCGTTCGACTGCGATCTCTCTGTTGTATTCGTTGCGGTTCTGTATTTCTTCTGGCCGAACTACTTCATCAAAGTGGGTGTCGGAGAGGATTGTACATACGACACCGCTGTCTTTCTTACCTTTCTTAGTAAGCCAGACCGGTGGTTTGTGTGTGGATTCTCTAAGACCTGTAAGTAGTTGGCCTCTCTTCTCAGCCTGTTCCAGTTCTGATTCAAGTTCTTTGATCTGTGCTTTGAGAACATCTCGTTCGGTACGGATCTTTCCCAGATTGCGGGAAAGACTGGTGATCTCTTGGATGACTTCGCCTTCGACAGCGAACTCGTTCAATGACTTATCGTCGCTCACGGAACATCACCGTTTCTACCCGACCGGGTGTCGCATCTGCATAGCCGATTGATTGCAACCAACGGTTGATCAATTCCTTACCGATTGAACCACCGTGTCTGGCATCCCATACCTGATTGAACACATCATCTGGTAGATCATCGATCCACGCTCTCCCATTCTTGGGACGGTTAGCGAAATCCGCTAACGATATGTCAGAGGCCACGCGGTACTTGTGGGTTCCACATGGCAGTCCATACATGACCGTCCACTATCCCATTAGCAGGGAGAAGAGTTGCCCTTTGTAGTTGCATCACAGCCCTTGTAGTTTTCCTACCAAAGATTCCGTCTGCTACTCCGCATGGAAAGTCTAGCGCATTGAGTCGCTGTTGTACGACACGTACCTCAGTCCCTCTGCTTCCGCGTCTAATCGGCCATTGCCCAATCTTCTTGCCGATCTCTGCGATGAAGGCAAGTAGCCCAGCCCAATCCATGACAGGTTCAGGTTTATCGTCGTCGGGAAAGGATGTTGATGGGAACCATCCGTCTTCATTGCGTGGCTGGAAATGCCACCATTCTCCCTTGACGGTCGGTCGAAAGCCGTATCGTTTGGCGATACTGGTGACAGTGGTACGGTTGATGCGGCCAACAATGCGTAGATCGACAGCATACGAATAGCCGTCGGGTTGTTCCTGATGAAACGAACCGTAGAAGAAACCGCCCGGTCGTTTCCAATCTGGATTGGCTGCAAGGTTGCCTCGTCCAGCACGATACTTATCGTACAGGCGTTTCTGTTCAGCGTATGAACGGCACCCTGATACGACGGCTACCTTTCCCGATACTCGCCCATCTCCGAAGAACAGTTCAAGCCGTTCTAGAAACTTGGGATGCAGCAGAGAAAGATCTACTCGTTTGCTTGTTACAGGAATCATGACATTCCTATCTTACACTAGGTTCCTTGAACGGTAGTAATCGTTACCGTCAACACGCCTTCCAACCAGCCATTGTCATCAGACCACTTGTTGATCGAACCAGCCTCATATGAAACACCTGACACATGCACCGTTCGGGACTCGTCACCCATCTCGAACGTAGCCAATGACCGATCCTCCAGCAGCGACCTGACGTACTGGTAATCATCGTAGGTATCTTGATAAACGTCACGGTTCCCATGTTGGGTCTGCGTAGTAAGAATGATAGGTAGTTGAATTATCTCCGCTACGAACGGCATAGGGACGGCTCTCACGGTCCACCGGTACATCGTTGGGGTACTGGTACCCGGTCCAGCCAGCGTCACGACAGGGGTGATGTATTCGCCTGTCACGGATGACACGGTGCTGACGTACTGTAGGTCTGCGGCAGTCAAGCCGTAGTCGGTTGGATCTTTCTGAGATGCAACCTGTACCGCTTTGATACCGGGCGTGTAGGAATCATCTAGTTCTGAAGTGGTGTAGTAGGAACCACCCGTGTCATCTGTGATCTCAATCTTGACGGACTGACTGGCAAGTAACTTGCTGTGCCTGAGATCGACAGATACGCCAGCCTTCAACTCTGTGGTACCCCACCTGAATCTACCTTCGTCTATCGACCCGGTACTTTCATAGTTGCTTGCGTGTTCCTTGTACACGCCGGAACCACTGATCGTAAACAGGCGTGTCCCGTCATCCAGAACCACACCCTGTACCGCATCAGTCTTACTCGTAACCATCAGATCGCTGGCATAGGCAGGAACCAGCGGGCCGGTTAGTTCCTTCAATGACAAACGCCCAAGGCCGGAGCGTGTAGTCGCATCGAATGGTGAGTCATAGTTCTCCCACCCGAACCAGATGAACTCACCTTGCGAATCGAATACCTCTACACCGTTGGTGATATCGATGCGTGGCCCGTACTGGATGAAACCTGTTGCCGATCCACCGAACGTATTGCCTGTAGTCAATGACATCTGTGCCAGACGGATACCCTTGGAGGTACCGAGGCAGAGCAGACCACTGTATTCAGTCAGTACGTTAATCGTTTCGCCTTGAGGTAGTTCCGCTGCGATAACTGGTGCACGTAGCGAACCAGTCGAATCGTTGATACCTATGTGGTAGATGCGGCCCCGGTTGCCACGGTTGCCTGCCGCATAGATACCAGTGGGTGTACCTATGACCGATGACCAAGTATCAACCTGTGAAAACGACGCAGAGGTTATATCATTGGCGGTTGATTCGTCTGCATCTGAAGGAAGCACAGTGAGCCGTGGCCCGTCTGAAGCAATTAGGTAACCGTTTGCGACCCATATTCCGTCGCCTGCGGTCATCGCACTCATCGTCCAGACGTTGCCTGTGCCAGTACCAGAGACACTTGTACCCGTTATTTTCTGAACCTCTCCATTTGTACCCGCCACGTAGATGTTGGTGCCATCGCTCGCAAGGCCCAGCACGATCCCGGCGGCGGGGTTAGAGATCGTCGTAACAGACGTAAAGTTATTACTGGAAACAATTACATCCGATGCATCCGCAAGATAGGCATAAGGCGTACCATTATGCGTAGCGGTAGCGAGGTAAAGATTCGAGTTGCTACTAGCCCGCGCCAATGATGTGGTCTTATGAAGAGATAACTCGCCCTTCACCCACGGATTGATACCCGTACTGGCATAGAACTTGCGTTGTTCCGACTCAAGCATGTCAGCCTCACGCTGACCAGCCCCAAACTCCCAATCGGTACGAGTCCGCTTCCACACCCCAGCCTGATTGAGCGTCTGCTCACCCGGCGTACCCTGAGTATCAAAGCCCTGCCGGATTGGATCTACAGTGGCACGCGCAAACCGTGACAGATCTATATTATATTTACGATTCCCTAAACGAATCGGTAAAGAGTCACGGACTGACTGGTGCAAAGACATTGACTAACGACGAACACTGGTCGGAAAGCCAGACGAGATCACGCCATCCATCCTCACACCGTATTCAGCCATCAAACGACGAGCCTCTTGGCTTACCCGACGGTCATACTGCGACTGTAGTACCAATGAGTACCTTGCGCGATCACCGGGAGCGACGGCTGCGTCAATACGAGATGTCCCGGCAGCATGGGAATCAAGACGAAGACTTTCTTCCCCCATTAGAAGACTTGCTGCTGCTCCTAATGACGGAATATCTTGCATCTGAGCATTCATTTTCACAGTGGATACAAGATCAGTATCCAAGTCTAGCGTTCCTACTACAAGCGGATGGGCATACGTTATTTGGAGAGTGACTGCCTTCTCCAACGGTTCCTGTACCACAATGGCATAACCGTTGGCGAAGTCTGTCGTGTTTGAATTCTTGTAGACCTTGACATTGGCACGAACCCATCTGTCCGTGTCATTACGCGGCGTTCTGAGCGCCTGAATAATATGAAGAAACCCCGTAGAAGAGAAGTCATAATTGATTGCATGATCTGATGTACTACTCACCGATGGACTGATAGTAGATACCCCATGCAGATTAGCAGGCAACCCACGGATGGCGTCACGTACTGCTTCAAGGATCTGATGCCCCGTGAACCGTGGCTCAACTTCAATATCCACACCAACAGCGATGCTTGACAAAGCGGTGCTACCGTCTACGCCCCTCTGTACAGTTGCATATTCACCGTTACGAGAATGAACGTACATGGTTTCATATCCAATAGTATTATTACCTACTGAAATATATGAACCAGCACGAATGCCGTCAGTCTGATACTTCAAATGAAGCGTAGAAGTATCAGCGGCACTAATCGCCGTGCCGACAGCATCCAATTCGGTACGTGTATTGCTATTAAGCAATCGCTTTGTACGAGTTACGGCATCACCAACGGTAGGCATATGTCGATCCTAGCCCCTAGCGGGGGGCAGGGGAATACCCCCACCCCCCACTAATCCGGCTAAAGGCTTAGTAGCCCGTCAGGGTGGTGAACTTGCCCATGTGCGATTCGCCCTTCACCTGAAGGCCTTCCTCACACACGATCTGCACCTTGTCCGCATCGCCAGTCTTAGCAAGAGCCTCCACAACGAGGGGCTGAATAACCCGTCGCGTGACGTTCTCCTTCTTGACGACGAATGCAGTCTCCTTGTGAACCCACCGGTTACGCACCAACTGTGTCTCACCAAACTCGTGGAACACAGAGGTGACCGGCACGCGGCCACGGCGCGGATCGTCAATGACGGTACGCACACGGTCGCTGTCCGAGATGTCATTCAGCGTTGCCATCGAAGCAGGGTTCGCCAACAGCAGGTCGGGAACGCCGCCTGCGTTGTAGCAATCCTGCATCAGAGACTCAAGCGCAGCCAACGTCAGGGTCGTCGTGGTATCAACATTGCTGCTGATCCAGTAGTTCAACCCACCAGTTGACCGCATCTTGTTAGTCGTGTCGTCAACAGGCTGACCATAAAGGAAAGCCTGCTCACGGGTGATGACGTTCTCAACCGAGCGGCCATAGACCTGCTTGGCGAACTCGTCGCTCACACCATAACGAACGACCTGCTGCTCAGTACGGCTCATGTGAATCGGCGTGGGGCCGAAAATCTGAGTGTAGTTAGAGCGGATCGTCCGGTCAGCCGACCGAGCGGTACCGGGATCGGAACCTTCAGCAAGCGCCGTACCGAGGCAGGTAACAACGTCACCCACAGCGATAGCGGTCTGTGCCGAGTGGTTGGCCCAACCAGCGACCGTCAAGACGCCAGTTGAATTGTTGATAGCGGTGACCCGAAGGACAGCCGCGTGCTGAACCGCACCCTCATCCATGACAGTAACGAGATCACCGACCTGAAACTTGTAGGAATTGGCAGCCGAAACCGTTACCGCAGTAACGCTCGTACCGGTGCTGCTGTTGACAGCAGATGCAGGAGCGGACGGAAGGAGAAGTTCCTCATCCATCCACTTGAAAGTAGTCTGATCAACCGGGGACGAAGACAACAATTGCCGCCCATCCGTCCCAACACCGTTGATCATCGGTGAATCCACAGGCGAAATCATGTAAATGAGTTCGTCCATGTTGATCTTGACACCAACGTCAAGATCATAACTAGTGACCTTGCCACCATAGCCAACGATAGCCATGATTACACGCTCCTAAGTAGTAGTGGTTTTAGAGTTTGCTTTGTCTCGCAGCAATCCCTCATACTTAGTGCGATTATCGGCCCATTTCTTGACACCAATACGCTTACCTTCGGAGTCCAAATACGGAACGAACGAGCCGTCCTGTCTGTGTTCTCCCTTGATGCCTCGTTCCCAAGCGGGATTCGCTTGAGGCGGTGGCACCTTGTTCTTTATTGATGGTGTAGCCGCAGCCGTAGTTGCTGGAGATTGAAGAATCCGCTTTGCAGCATCCTCTCCGCATTCCCGACAAACCGTGTCTGCGTCTTCACGCATTCCTTGTACTCGTTCGTACTGAACAAAGCACTCAGAACAACGGTAAACGTATGTAGGCATTATCGATTAGAATGTACCCGAGCGTCAGGGTTAGCACCGCCCGCCGCTTCCAACACAGTATGGACGAATCTTGCAGCCGAGTCTTCTTGCGAACGACCGGCGTTAATCATCTCCTGAAACTGTCGATGACCCGCGTCGTATGGGCTTTCCGTCTGATTCTCAGGTGCGATATGATCCGCAGCAAGATCCCGACGCTCCTGTGCAACACGCACATCGGCCTCAGAATTCTCCGGCTCAGGCGGTGGCGGTGGAGCAGCATCTTTAAGGATGCCTAGTTCCTCTGCCTCTGCCTTGATGAGATCTGTTTCCAGATCACCATCGTAAGCCTTGAACAGCAGTTGTCCTGCCTTGCTATCAGTATCAACCCCGGCCTTCAGAAACGCCATCTCGCGCTTCATCTGATCAAGTTCCTGAGATGCCTTCTTGCCACGGTCAGCGGCGTCACGCAACTCCTTGATCCCACCGTATTCCTGATCTTCTGCCATGATGTCTCTCCTGCCTAATCGCACACAGTCGGAGGAACCGTGCGGTAGATGACTGAATAAAAAACATCCCCGGTCGTCACACTCCGGTTCTGTCTCCACTAACTACTCATCAAGGGCGTGGGCGTCCAAGATGGGATAAGCACACACCGGCCCAAAAGAGCACACAGTGGCCTACAGAGAAAACTATAACAGGTCTACAAATAAATACAAGTTATTGAGGCGTGTTATCGCTCTGCGTGCCACTTCAAATGATCAGTGTGTGAATCCCTTACAGCCCGCACATCGACCTTGACTTCCCGCACATCCTCGCCAATCGCTTCCATCTTTACCTGATTGGCTGAATGCTGATCACTGTTTTCCCGCCGTAGGCGTGCAGCAATCATAATAAAGATGCCGCTAATCAGCGCCGAGCCAGCAGCACCAACCGCCCCGATCCACTCCATTACGACATAACTGAAGCCGACTTATCGCCAAAGCGAGAAGCAACCATGCCCTTGACAAGACTCAACGCAGCCGTAGCACCAGCCAACGCAGCAGCCTTAGCGTTACCGATATCTCCACCGACAACAAAGATACCTAGAAATGCCTGAATAAAGGTAGCGACTACCCGTTCGATAACGTCCTTAGTAACCACTCTTTACCTTCTTCCCGGTTTTCTTAGCGTGCTTCTTAGCAGCAGCCTTACCCTTCTTCGTATAAGCAAACTTCTTCTTACCAACCTTAGGCATTAGCCGCTCCAAACCCTGTAGCAGAACCAGACATTAGCGCACCACCACCACCTGCAAAGTCTGACGCTCTGCGTGCCTTACGTGCTGCAATCATATCAGCGAGTTCCTGACCAGTACGCAACTCTCCTTCTACCAAATCACCCTTCATGCCGAACTCAATAGACGTACCGTGCGTACCCAATTCAAGATTAGCCTCTCCTATACGCTCCCTATACAAATCTTCTTCTAGTTTCAGATTAGCGAAACCCGTCCATACGCTTTCCTGTGTCCTACCCAAAGCCGTAATCGCTTCAGCGCGCTGCTTTGTAATAGTTTCATCCAAAGTAATGGCAGCAGCACCACCAATTGTTGCAGACTCAACAGTCTTTCTGACATTGACCCAATCCCCACCCCACTCATCATCGGGATCAAGGAAAGCAATCATCAAAGCCGCATCACTAGCAGGCCCATACCAATCCATAAACGTCTGCTTGATTTCTTCCGGTGCGTTATAGATCATGTTCGATGCAGCAGTCAAACGCTCCGTGATTTCAGTATCACCGACACTGTTAAGAAACGTATCTCTAACAAGATTATCAAGATTCGCACCAAGAGCAGCCATACCGTAATGCTCTAACTGGCGGGCAAGAGTTCGCTCACGTTCCAAATACTCTGCTGGGGTAGGGATATCACGCGGAGCGGACAGGTAACGCTTATCTTCTCGCATCAAAGCAATACCGGGAAACCTGTCCTTGAATGCCTTCTGATCGTAGACCTCTATCATTGCCTGAGCCGAAGTAAACGTGGAATCAGCAATGAATCTGCCCTTTACCCAACCCCACAACTCATTGGTAGTCGCAGTATCAAGACCAATATCTACCATTGCTTGAAGAAAGCCCTGTTTCAAAGTTCTGAAGTTGTCATCAGACTCAAATTCGTCACCGTTGTCATCGGACTTGCCATCGGACTTGTCATCCATCCATGCATTCGTATGCACAATCGTGCCGCTATCGGCGTACTGGGCGACATCAGCCCAGCCCGGAATGCGTGCACCAACCTCAAGGCCGGAGGAACCCGGCGTAACGAGAACGCTCTCCCGAGTCTTCGGGTCGAACTCCCAATAAGACCCCTTGCGGCCCGACGGATTGACTTGTGCAACGTACTCGTCCCATGTCAACGTCCCATCGGGACCATACATCTCTACAGCCATTACCGTGCCCCAAACAACTGAAGCAAACTGCCAGTCAAGTTACTCATATTAGATTTGTAGTCATCAGTCTTCTCAAACTGAGGCTGGGTACGCGCCCACCTGCTGACCTCACGAGAATTCATAAACCTCTCATCGCCATCTTCGTTGAGAATCAGATTGTTTAATTGCTTACCGAATACGTCCTGCAACTTGACTTCGCTCGCATCCAACTCCCAGACATCTGCCAGAGTAGTCCTTATAGGAGACAGATGACTTTTCAACGACGACCCTCCAAAGGTACTGGTATCTGCACTATACGAAAAGTTATCGATCCGATCCAGTATCGATGAGCCATTCAGAAAACTGTACTGATCCCCAACCCTGCGAATGATCTCGTCATAAGCCGTCTGCCAGTTGATTTGCTCAGTCTTGACACCCTGAACCAGATCCCAAATATCCCCATCATCTATCGCTATATAGTTTTGAGTAGCAATACCTTTAAAACTGTCAAACAAATCTTGTAGCGCACCGGGTCCAATTCTAGAAGGATCAAACTCGCTCCCAGCCTTTGTAGCGAACCCATCATCCTTAAATAATTTCTCTTCAATCTGCCTATTTGCTTCATCCGCATTCAATACTGGCAATCCATTAGAACCAACATCTGATGCAGTAAGAATCAAATTTTCCGCAAAGTCTCTTATCCTTTTACTTTCAGGATCAAGATCATCAAGCCCCTGCATCCGCAAATAATCAGTGACATACCTTGCGGTTTCCTTCACCAACCGCTCATATTCCCCACCGGGCATCAGCGGGTCATAACGTAGTTTCTGAACAGCCTGCCAAACAGCAGTCTGTTTGGCCCACCATGTCTCCTTGTTGAGAGCAACTAAGAATTCATTTATGAAGGCTTCTTCAACATAAGCAGCCCCCCCCGAACCACCTTGAATTACTTGAGTATTAAACTTTTCAACCCATTCACGAATAAATTCTTGTGCACGGGCAGGAGC
>Ga0114899_1000687_pt1 | contig 22850 bp, 25 predicted proteins | sample MalvireepMed_215_FD_83497 | JGI IMG/M metagenome (GOLD analysis project Ga0114899, IMG submission 83497) | Marine viral communities from the Global Malaspina Expedition - Malaspina viral metaG DeepMed_215 | ecosystem: Environmental > Aquatic > Marine > Oceanic | place: Mediterranean Sea...
CCCCGAGTGCTTTCACCGCCGCCGCCCACATCTGTTCCGCAATCGTATTCGGCGCTCCTTCGTAGTCGATCCCGACCGCATTCTCCTGTGGCCAGCTCTCAATTCCAAACGAACGGGCGCCAGGCACGTCGACGGTCTCGGGCACCTGCGCCTGCCGGACAAACTCACCCGTCGCACCACCAGCCGCGGCGATGATCGGCATGGCAAGCCATCCGGCGGGGAGTACGCGTGCGCCTCCCTTCAGAACAGGCGTCGCCAAGCGCCGGGCGACCCCCCACAGGTCACGGCCAAGTGTCGCGACACCGGCCCCACCCTCCGCGAGATTCTCGCGCGTGAAGAATCCTGGGGGGTTCATCGCTGTAAAAATAGCGTCAACTTCCTCCTCGGTCGGCCCACGGGGGTCGCCGGTGTACGACACCTGAATCCCACCCCGTTGTGGATGCCCAGGCGGAAGCGGCTCGGTCCCGCGCTTGCCTGTGAGGTTCGTGCCTGTAAACGACGGGTCTGCCTGCTCCTGGGTCGGATAGATCCAGCGTCGGTGGATCTCGTCCTCTGGTGACGGCGCTTCCTGGAGCGCGGCGGCCCGTGCGAGGACCGCCTCGACATAATGCTGCGTCTCAGGAAACGGCGGGACACCAGACGCCCGGTCCACCGCGCCCGGCCCAGCGTTATAGGCTGCCGTCGCAAGCCGCTGATCGCCGTGATATCGCTCAAGCAGCATGGCAAGGTACTGGATGCCCGCGCGCACATTCTGGGGCATATCAAACGGGTCGGTGACGTTATACTCCTCGGCGGTCGCAGGCATGAGCTGCATCAGCCCGCGCGCCCCGGCCGGCGACCGTGCGCGTGGATCGTAGGACGACTCGTGTTCGAGAACCGAGAGGGCTAACGGATAGGGCACGCCCAGCGCCTCGGCGTTCTGTCGCACAAGGTCCCGAATACGCTCCTGCTGTTCGTTCGCCATTAGCGTAGCAGGCCGCCGACCCGAGGACTTTCACGCTGAGGTCTTCTGGACTGTGGGGGGGCGACGAACGGACTCGCGTCGCCCACCGAGGGAGTCCGCCACCCAGCGACGGGGGGAAGACGCCCACCGCCGAGCGTGGGATCGGCCGTCGCTGCCTCAGACATGAACAACCTCGTCCCCGGAGGGGTCGATCTCACCGCACGATCTCGCATCGCCTCCATCTGACGCTGTTTTGGATCAAGCACCGTGAAGACGCCGTGCTTAATCGCCAAATACTGATCAGTAAAGTCTCCGAAAATATGGTCAAAGGCTCTTTTCGTCAGCCCCGCCGTCGCGCCCAGGCCGACAAGCATCTGCTTCGCACGCTTGACATCATCTTCAGTCTTGCGCCCACGCTCCCCGCCCAGTTCGGCGAACAACCCGGCAAAGGCATTCCGCAGCCGCGCAAAGTGTTGCAGATCGTCAGAGGCTCTCGACTGCATACGGATCAACTCATTGCGCTCAGCATCGGTGAGTCGCGCCTTGCGCGCCGCCGAGTCCGTAATCGCCGCTGCGCGAGCCGTTCTCTCTGCGTCAGTGATCTCAGGTGTCCCTGGGGCCGCAATTTCGCGAGGATCGAGGAAATACTCCGTCCCAAACCACGAGTCCACCGTTTGCCCCAGGGCCTTGAGTCGTGCGATGAATCGAACATCTTCGGTATTGAGCGAATAGGCATAGTCCGCCATCTGCATGGTGACATTGGCCAAGGGAATCATCTGTGCAAGAAACTTTTTATTGGACTCGGTGAGGTTTACCACCGAGACACCACCCCATGGTGCCGGCATCATGCCGCCCAACGGCTCAGACTGAAACAACTCGTGCATCGGATTCTCTGGATCCAGAGAGGAGTGGGCCGCCTCCGCTACCATCTGTTCCGGCGTCGCCCCCGATCTGATTTGCGCCGCGTTCCGCGCAGACGAACTCGGTCCTGTCTCGTAGGGACCAGGGGACCCCGTCTCTCCGACCATGCCACCGGGCAGCCCGTATGCCAATTCCGGCATATTCGCTTTCGCCCAATCGACGAGCCACGGATTCGTCGCGATGGACATATTCATATACGTTGTGCGGTCGTTTCCGGCGTTATCGGTAAACGTGACCGCTGTCGGGGTTGCGCGCAGCATAGTATTGACCGAATCAATCATCGCATCGCGGCGCTTCTCAAACGCCTCATACTCCTCGGTTGCTTCCAGCGGCCGGAGTGCCCCCTGAAGGCCAGGCAGTCCGGTCATCCCGGCAAATAAATGCAGGCGCTCTAGCCCCTCATCATATTTCCGTGGCGCGCGCATCGCGTAATCAGGCATCGTCGTCCCAGACGTGAACCTTTGCGGACTGATAATGCCTGGTTGCCCAGGAGGCACCGGCGCACCCGCGCCAGCGTGGCTAACCCACGGGAGCGGACGACGCGCCAACGGATCGGAGACGAACGCGCCCCCTCGTTTACGATGGCGGAAGAACGGACCCGTTTGGTCGGACGGCGAGGTCCGCGCACGCGGATCCGCTCGATCGCGACCCACACTGGGCTCCGGCATCCGACCAATCGTGCCAGATGTGATGGGCTGGAACAGCGGTTCCTTGCGTGTCTCGCCAAGCTGTCCCGGCCGGGGAAGCACGCGCGTCAGCGGCGCTTCTTGAGCGTCCTGATACAACGACAAGAACTCTTCAAGCGCCTGAGATTGTCGACGAAGCTCCTCTGCCTGGGCTAACTGATACTCTCGTAACGGAGCCGCTTGGTACATGGGGAGAAACCCCTCGACAAATCCTTTGAGGGCTTCCCCGATTCGTCGTCGTTGTGCCATCGCTGCTTATCCTCGACGTGGACGCCGTACCCCGGTCATGCCGCCGAGGGACCCCGGCTGTCCAATCCCTGGTATCCGCGCGAGAGCAGCCGCATCCCCAAACTGCTCTACCCCTCCGATGGGGCGCAGTGACTCGTGCGGCATCGGGGCCGCTGGCGGCAAACTCGGTGGCGCGCCGATCGGCCCCCCAGGCTGCCCCCCACGTTTCGCGCGGCGTGTCTGTCCCGTGCGACCCGTTGACCCACGCCGTCGCACACGCGGACGCTCGGTGCCAAACGACAGCTTGGGTGTGCGCGTCGCCCTCGGCGCCTGATCCGGTTGCGGGGACCCCTGTCGCGAGGGTGCCTCGTCAAAAGCCTGAAACTCACCAGTATAGGATTTAAAAACGGCCATCCGTATTCTCGTCGTGCGTCATTATTTCGGCCCCCAGCGACCAGAGAAGTCACGGCGGCGAGACTTGAGAAACTGGCTCGCCAACTTCTTCTCCTCGTTGGCACGCGCTGTATCTGCCGAGACGTCGGAAATCGCCGCCCCTGCACTCTGATCGAGTTCCTTCTTGAGACGACGTTCTTCCCGCTTCAGCCAGTCCTCCTCAAGAGACAACCCATGAGAAAACCCAGACCCGATTCCGCTGAGCAGCGACGACAGACCACTGGGATCTCTCCGGCGGAACGCCCCCTCCTGCGCCCCGCGTCGTCGCCGCGTCGTTACATAGTCAGCCGCCATGAGTCTTATGCCTGCGTTCCACTAACGTAGCCCTCAGCCGCCAACGCCGTGGCCTTAAAGTACTCCTGGAGAAGCGGCAGCAGAAACTCAAGACGCCCCTGTTGGAGGGCCGCCATCGTTTTGTCGCGTTCGAGGCCGTATTCGGCCAAGAACTGGTTCCAGGCCATATTCCGGTCAAGCACGTTGAGCGCCGCGTCCGTCCGCATCTCCTGCACACCCGTCAGCGCGTTCACCGACTCCACGATATTGCGGCTTTGCTCGGTGGTGAGGGCCGTTCCCTGCTTGACGGCCTCAAGAAGACGGGCGTCCTGGCGCTGCGCCCGATCGAGCGCAATGTCGGTCTGGAGTTCCCGAGCGCGTTGTTCACGCTGGTCCGCCGAGAGTCGTTGCGCGAGCGCCTGTTGGTTCAGGTGCCCCATCGCCTCGCGGTATCGGACATCGGCCCGGTCGCCCTCCTCAAGCGCGATACGCTGCGCGGCCTCGGTATACATCGGGGCGAGTTGGGTTTCCAGGCGGGCCATGTAGTCCTGCTCAGGACCCTGACCGAGTAGCCCGCGGTCGGCCATCGTCGCCTGTCCCTGCGCGAGTTGCGCGGCACGCAAGCGATCGAGCGGCGACCGTGCAGATTCCAGTTGCATCGCCAGGCGTCCCTCATCGGACGGGAGTACACCGCCGCTCGCGAGCAACGCACGCAGCGACTCCTGTGATTCCGCTTCTAGCGGCGTCGGGGGCGTCACCCCACCGGCGCCCAAGATATCGCTCAAGCTCCGAAAGATTGTCGCTTCGCCTTCGGTCGGCGCCTCGGCACCCCGCGACCCGAGAATGTCCGAGATCGTCTGCTCTGTTTGTGCGGTAAACGGTGTGGGGGCTACCCCACCGTGGATCAAATTCTCCAGGGCCAGATTCGCCTTCCGGGAGAGCGGGTCCGCACCCACCTCCTCGGTGTACATCTCTTGGTAGGCCGGCGGGATGATCGGGGCGCTCGCTGTATCGTACGGAATCTGCCCCAGAATGTTCAGGAGCGCCGACCCTGGATAGGGGTCGTACCCGCTCAAGGCCCCTGGTTGAGACAGAACAGACGATCCACCGCCACCGAGCGTCGGACCTCCTGTGCCATTCCCACCTGCCCCGCCAGCACCACCACCTCCATCGCCACCACCGTTTCCGCCGTTGCCACCGGACCCAAAGGCGCGTAACGCATAGGGGAGCGGGTCGTCACTCCCTGGGGCATAGATATTGTAATCAGGAATCCCTGCTGCTGCGGTATCTGCGGGATCGAGTCGTGTCGTATAGCCGCGCTCTGTGAGCGCCTGGAGGATTCCGGGAGTCTGTTCCGCCACCGAAAACCCACCCATCCCCTCAGTCGGCCATGCTGGAAACGAGGGGTCCACCTGAGTCAGATAGTCAACGTCGGTATAGTCCCGATAGTCCGGGTTAATATCCCCTGGGCGAAACGCGAGGCCATACTCGCCACCCACCGGCGCTATCGCGTCAGGAATCTCCAAGGGCGCCATCGTCGCGGTGCCATCCCATGGCTCAAACCCGAGCGCACTTCCAATCCGTGCCTCGTCACCCGGGTTGCGTTGGAGAAAATCAGCAATTTCCGGGTGTTGTTTCGGGGCGTACTGCGATCTCCAGTCGTTTGCCATGATCGTTACACAACCGCTCCGCCAGGACCGGTCGAATCATAGATATCGCCGCCACGCTGACGAGCAATCCCGGAGGGAGGCAGCAAACGCGGACGACGGCCCCCGGTGGGGAAGGCCCCTCCCACGATTCTCCCTGTATTGTCCTGGGGTCCTGGCCCTGGAGTTCCGAGCGTGGGAAGTGGCGCGTTCGAGACATAGTTCCCCAAACTGTCAAAGTTGGCTCCGAGGAACGACAGCGCCTTCTGCATCTCCGGCACGCCGCTCAGCGACCCCCCATACGTCGGGAGTGGCGGCGCCGAGACCGCCCCCGCCGGGAACGCGGTCGCGCCACGTCCGACCGCACTCAGGATGTCCGCTCCGTCAGCGGACGGTAACGCCGCCGCAAAGGGCGCCGACTCTCCCCACGAGACGCCAGGCCGTGTCAGAAGTTCCGGGCGTGGGACGGCAGGATCCGTCCCGTAGACCCCCACAGTGACGGGTCCCGCCCCCTTAAAGATCGGAAGCGTATTGGCAACATACGAACTGGGGAGAGAGACCGGGCTCGCGGCATATTGAGTCGCCGCCGCCCCGAGACGTCCGAGACCCCCAAGGGCCCCCGCAAAGAGCGATTCGGGATGCAATCCCCGGTCCAAGGAAAGTCCGCCTGGCTGGCCAAACCCCAGCACGTTCGTCCCTTCTGGTCGGCCGCCGCCTAAATAGCCGCCCAGAGCATTGATGCCCGCCATTGTCAGCGGCACTTCCATCCCACTCATTGCGATAACTCCTTGAGAAATGTTCGGCGTGGCACCTCAACATAGTGGAGGCGCTTCGCCAGTGCCAGCCCGCGTGGATTATCCGTATCAACCGAAATCAGAAAATGTTTCACACCCAATTCCTGAGCATGACGTTCGGCAAACTGTGCCGCCGCGAGACTCTGGCGGCGATAGGGTGGTGCAATATAGAGATGGGGCTGCCCAAAGGACCGGTCGGGAGTCATATTCGTCAAGCCCGTGAATCCGATCGTCTCGCTGCCGGAGTCAATCATCTGAAACAACGCCTGCTGATTACTCGCCGCCTGCAAGAGCGCCGTCATGGCGATCGTCAGTGCCACACCATCGGGAAGGGTCGTACCCATGAAGGCTTCAAAGCCCTTCCGGTCAGCCTCGTACCACCGCAAGACGCGGGGCGGGTCACCCGTCGCATAGTGACGCAATCGAAGCTCCGCAGCGTGTCCGTTACCCGTCCCCATTTTCAGTATATCATTCGCTGACAGCCAACGTAATCATCCCACGCAGATCGACATTATCCGTAATACTGGACGGCCACGCGGCATGATCCGTCCGGAAGCAATAGAGCTTATCCGTCCCTCCGGTGGTGATGTAGCCTTCCGTATCAACCGACCCCTTGATGGTCAACGGCCCTGTATACGTCGTCGTTGTTGCCGACAGCCCCTTGGGGAGCTGGATCTGGAGTTGATTCCCCATGCTGCTGGAGGTCGTGGTGTCCTCCAGGAAGAAGTTCACCACAAGAAACTGGCCGATTTTAATAAAGTCATACTGCTTCTGGTCGGCGCTCGCCACGGTCCAGGTCCCGGTATTGGCCGTGAAATTGCCGGCCGCAAAGGGGGTACTCTGCCACGCGAGTTCCTGCTGAATCCGTTGAAGCCGTCGTCGGGTATCGAGGGCAGCGAAATAGAGGGATCGCATCGCCCGTTCCGTCACCGACCCGGATTCCTCCCGTATCCGCGCAAAGTCGGGAGTCGGAAAGTCGAGAGGGATGTTCGATCTAGCCATACGGACTCTCTGGCCACTCCTCGATGGGAGGGCACTCGCACGCATGAACATGCGTCTGATGCCTCACGCACCAGTAGTTCTCACAGTCCTGACAGGGCATCCAGATGGCTGTCATATGTTACGGCTTTCCCCGCACCCCCAACCTTTTGAGCAAGTTGTCTATGAATGCATCGGTCTCGGCGTATAGCCGAGGTTAATCGCGGGGGCCATTGCTACTCTATATCTCCTTGGCCTTTACTCCACCGACGTAGCGAATCGTCTCCGTATTTGATGTTATCTTCGATTATTTGAGATGCGTCGACTTCATTGGATAGATTCAGAGCCTTCTCTACGCTCTTTTTGTCAGGAAAAATACGGTCCAAACTAAGGTTTTTATGCTTCACCTTCGACATTAAGCGTGGATGGGACTTAATTAAGCGTTCAAAACCTTCTGTATCGTCTGGGTCAAGGTCATTAAGTTCCCCACGCAACTCCCGTAAGAGCCTCTTTTGAGACGATAACGACCGAGTCGCTGCATTAACATTCCGTCGCACCTGTCCTAGGTAAAAAGCAAATGGCGCAATAGCTTTAAGTGGAGACACTGTCGCCGCAAGCTCTCCCAGTTCCTGCATCGAGGGGCGCTGCTCCCAAATGGGCTGGGTCCTGGCCAACGGGTCAGCCCCCACGATGGCTCCCGTCACAAAATCCGCGAGTGAGCCAATCGCTGGATCGACCACATCCGCCACGCCATAGGCTGCTCGCCACGCCGCATCCGAGATCCCAGGTTGTGCCGCTGTGCGTCTCACCCTCAGCGCCGCCTGCTCCCGTTCGGCCCTCGCATTCGCATACGCCTGCTCCTCCTCCGACAACTGAGGCAGCTTCCGTCTGACCACCCCTTTCACCCCGGTTTCCCAGGATGGGTCAAACACGCTCGTCTCCAGCATCGGCTCCCACGGATATGGCCGATCGGCTGCATCTTTGGTCCGGCGTTTTGCCATTGGCTAGGCATTCCGCCGGCGGATCTTTCCGAAGGTCTGTGCGAGGCGTGCGCGACGCTTCGTGGTCGCACTGGCCCTGGACCCGGGCGCAAGCACATCCCTTGCGAAGGCCGCCGTGGTTTTCCCCGCCCGCTGTGCCTGTGCGGAGAACGCCCCCTTCTTAAAACTCGGGCTGCTCGTCATCTCCTGGATCCATTGTTTCGCCATTACTGCAATCTCCGCGTTGCCCCCGGTAAGACCTGATAGCCCAAGGTCATCCCTTCCAAGCTCCAACTGCCGTTCTGGGCATCATCACTGATGCGGATCCGACACCCAACGTCCTGCACAAAGTCTCCGTTGGTGCCTTCGAGATTGATAATGCGCTGCACGCTGTCATAAGGAACCGTGATATTGGAACTCTCTGAGGTGTCAATCCCGTTGCCATCCGAGGTGATGAGCTGGAGGCCGAGTGGCTCAATCGACTTACTTGCACTTCCTCGACCGACCGCTTCGTCCGAGGCGCTCCCTGACATCCATTCAACGGTGAGGGTCACGTCAGAATCGGCCTCGGCGACGATATCCAACCACCGGAACCGCTTGGTGAACGCCATGAGCTGCTGCGGGGCTCGAACGCTCCACGAATTATCAGTCCCGTAAATTACCTTCGTCATCCAGCGTGCCGGGATATCCGACCCATCGAAACTGTCGCCATCGAAGAACTCGTAGCAGAAGCCGCCTTTTGAGGTCTGCGCTTCGCCGGTCAACACCACCTGTGTATCACTAGACGTTTCCACTGTGGTCGAGGCCGACATCGGCATATCCGGCCAGACATACCAGACACCCCAGCGGTAGTTCCAGACCACGGCCTGATTACACTCGGCGTCATCGCCGGAGGTTGTCGGTCCCGCCCAGAACCAGATCACATGCCCGTTTTCAATATCATGCACGGCATGGACCTTCGTCCGCTGCGCGTACAAGGCCGTTCCCAGTGTGTTCTTCACAGGCGTGGAGATAATGACGTCGTTATTCCCATCAAAGAGGCGGATATCGCCCAAGGGGGTGAAATATGCCTGCATCACTCGTGGGGTCGTGACTTGTTCTCCTGACGCATCGGTATAGACCGCGCCTGCCGGGACCTGGACAATCGACCGATGTGAGACCGCACCAATGACCGCGTTGGACTTGGTACGGACCCAATCCATCACGTCAGAGACGATTTGCCCGGTGCCGCTGACCGTCCAGATGGATCGTTCAAGGAATACGACCAACATTCCCTCGAAGTCGCCCACAAGCCCGGTGACGACATCCCCAACGGAGCTTTGATCGGTAAAATCGAGGTAGTTATGGGCCCCCACCTGATCGGGTGTCCCTGGATCGGACCAAAAGACACGCCGAGGATTGGTGTCCGTGCGTCCCCACCAGAGGCGCTGTTTATGCGGTTCACAAAAGTAACTGCCGGTGGCTGGGGCATCGCCGTGTTCCTCCAGGAGGCGGTGTTCGAGAATGTCGAGGTCCGACGCATTGTCGGTATAGCTCGTTGTCGTCCGCCCATCAATAAACGTGACGAAATAATAATTTGTGCCGGTGCCCGTCGTCCGATACAGCTCGTAGCCGGTAATATCGGTGTCTGAGTCGGCGGTCCAGGAGAGATTGGCCTTCTCGTTCTGGAGTTGAATGACATTAGAGGTCACCGAGCCCGGAGATCGTGCTTCCGCGGCATCGAGGCTGACCATTTTCCAGGTGTAGGACCCGTTTAGTTGCCCGGCGGCGGTATTGACGGCGGCGGTAATCGTGGGGGACTTGCCACTCGCCGCAACCGTGGCGAGCGACGATCCATTCCAGACACGCGGCGCCACGACACCATCGGCAAAGAAGAGATTGTTGTCGACCTGCGCGAAATCAGGAATACGTCCAACGGACCCGGAGCCGAAATCGGCAATGAACGTCCACGCCGCCCCGTCGTTCGTGCTGTACCAGAGTTCGCACTCGTTCGATCCGTCGTCAAAGAGTCCCAGAAGCTGACGGGTAAAACTCGCCCCCGTCTGCCGATAGGCGCGCAGCGATCGAAGGCGTGTCGCACTCGCGCCCGTATTCGTGGTGACCGCCGAGCTGTTCTGTTTGCTGTAGCCGAGGATTTTCTTCGCCCGCCCGAGTTTGTCAATCCAGAGATTCCGACTCCCGCTGGAGGAATAGATCGCGGGTAACGCGACCGAATGAATTCCCTCCTGCGTGCCGAGAAAGACAGAAAAGACTTGTGTCTGGATGGGATACGCCATCGCTAGGCACTCGTCTCGCGGGCCGGCTGCTCACGGGCCACACTCAGTTGCATTCGCAATCTTTCGTGTGCAAGTTGGTCTCGAAACCCCTCACGGGTGAGCCCGATCCACCAACTCGACGCGGGCCGAAAATGGCGCGGTGCCGGTGGCATGGCACTGTTGGCGTTATAGAAATACGGGTCGTCTCGACCAGGCTGCTCAGGAGGCATTAGCCGCTGCTTCCAAGGCGGCAATGCGTGACGCGAGTGTCTGATTCTCCGACACCAGCTCTTGCACGGCTGCCAGCGCCACCGAGGCAAGGTCCTTCGCACCAATGCCTGGATCAAAGACCTCCGGGTCGCGCCCGAGCGAAAATAACGTATACCACTCCTGGGCCGTGGGTCCGGCATGGGTTTCCCCCGCCTTTCCTGGAGGGAGGTCTTTCTGGGTATACACCCCGGTGTTCAAATTAGTGAGCTGATCCAGCACGCTGCCGCCGATATGTTCCTGGATGGTCCCGAGATATTCCTTCGCGTCCTCGTCGGAGGCATCCGTCCAGACACCCGCCGCCGTCAAAGACGCGGTGGCGTTCGTGCCTGATGATGAGTTGTTCATGGTGCCGAATTTGAACGATGAATCGGTCGTTCCAGCACTAACGTCGTCAAAGTTAAAGTCAACCCGATGAGTATTCCGAAACGTCGCCCCATCATCACGCGCATACACATGGATGCGACCTGGCTGGTCATTATCGCCAGGAGAGGCAGAGGCTTGACGAATGTTGATTGTGCAGCCGTTATCGTCGTCTCGTACCGACTCAAAGATTGCAACGTGATTCGAGGTCGTCGCTGCTGCCAAGATCCCGTCACTCGTCGTAACCCCGGTCCCGCACAGTGTGCGCCCAGCGGTCGTCAAGGTGGAATCCAGTGTGGTGGCCCCGGTGACATCCAGCGTCCCGCCGAGGTCGACATTCGTCGGCAGACGGGCATTCGCAATCGTGCCCGCGAGTTCACCCGCCGGAACAGCGGTCATGTTCGCCGCGCTCAGGTCATCAATAATGGCCGAACGAAGTGGGCCGTTAATCTTCCCGTCTGTCCCGACCAGCGCCACGTTGCCGGTGCCGACATTGATGCCCCCACCCACATCGAGGGAGGACGCGCCGGTCCCACTCACAGTTAAGCCGGTGAATTGGGGACTGTCTCCCGTGCCCACCCCGATACTGGTACGAAGCGTGGCTCCGCTTTCCGCGACTGGATCACCTGATCCATCGCCCACGATCATCTCGCTATCGGCCAGGACCGACATCGGTGTAATCGCCCCACTCCCACTCCCGAGCAAGACCCCTCCATCCGTTAGGGAGGAGACACCGGTCCCACCGTCTGTCACTGGGACATCCGTCCCGCCAGCCCGATAGATGGCATTTCCCTCAATCGAGACATTCCCGGCACTCGCACGGGTCAGCGTCGTGTCGCTCGCATGACCTAATTCAATCCCAGTAAATTGCGGGCTATCTCCCGTCCCTACACCTACGCTAGTGCGGAGGGTCGCGCCACTCTCAGCTACGGGGTCGCCCGATCCGTCTCCGACAATCATTTCGCTGTCGGCCAAAACGGCCATCGGCGTAATGGCACTACTACCACTCCCCAGGAGAACGCCGCCGTCAGTGAGCGACGACACCCCGGTGCCCCCATCGGTGACCGGCACATCGGTGCCCCCTGCGCGATAGATGGCGTTGCCTTCAATGGACACATTGCCTGAACTGGCACGGGTCAGGGTGGTATCGCTCGCATGGCCGAGATTGATCGCCGTGAACTGGGGGCTATCTCCGGTCCCGACACCAATACTCGTCCGTAACGTCGCGCCACTTTCAGCCACCGGGTCCGTCGTGCCATCACCGACAATCATCTCTCCGTCGGCGAGGACAGCCATTACCGTTACCGCACTCGTTCCATTTCCGAGGAGGACTCCTCCATCGGTGAGCGAGGTCGCCCCGGTACCACCCTTGGAGACGCCAACGGCGCTACTCAGATTCGCAGGGTCGATATAGTAGCTACCGGTTTGCCCATCGAGCTTGTCAGCGTCAAGGTTCGCCACCAGGGCCGCACCAGACACCACCGCAAACGGGGCATTCGTGCTGCGACTGAAAGTATGCAACCCGGTGATCGTGTAGGCATTCTCCTCAGTGACAAGCGTATTGCCACTTAGATCCGCATCGGTGTTGGTGACTTCAATATCGGCCATGTTCCGATCCCATCATTGTCGACCGAGACCGATCGACTCCAGATACATAAGATACCGCCTCACATCGTCCTCTGTCGCCCGACCGCGTTCTGGGTCGAGTACAGGGCTGAGGAGTCCCGGGCTCCGCTGAAGGGCCCGCCACACATCGTCCTCTGTCCAACGTCCGGGCCGAGGCTCGCTTCCGCCACGACGGTTCCTCTCGTAATTGCCTAATCCCTCCTGAAGATCCTCCACGGCCTCATTCCACTCACGATCATAATGAATCTGTAGCCGATTCGGATCGGGCGCAACAAGCGGATCCGCCGAGGTCGGCAGGCGTCCGGCTACGTCCCTGTCTGTTTGCGTGCCTCGTCGTCGTCGATAGGCCATCGTTACGCCTCGATATACACCAGCGACCCGTCCACCGACTGGCCGCCGCTGAGTTCCATGTTCAAGAGGGTGGCGTCGGAGGTTTCAAACCAGCCCACCGGATTGAACGGCAGCACGATGGTTTGTCCTGCTGTCGGTCCCATCTGCCCCGTCAAGGCCGTTCCGCCCGCCCCATCCTCGAAGCGAATCGTCACGGCTGTCCCCGTCATCGTGACAAACAGCGCCAGCACCCGGATCTTCTTCCCGGTGACGGCAGCCACCAGCGTATTGTTCCCGCTCGTCGCCCCGTCAATGGCGGCCCGTTTCACAAGCTGGGCATCATGCGTATCCTGAAAATCTTCCTGCTTCGACGCCATCAGGCGCTCCTATTCTGTATGGTAGTAGCGATAATCATACCCGGGCGGTCGGTCGCGGTTAAAACGCGCCATGCTCTGAATCACCGGGCCGAACACCTGCATCCCGACCTCGGTAATCGAGGACACATCGTCATCTTTGCCTGTCCGTAACATCTTGACCGCAAACTGCGCGACGGCGAGTGCGGCCATGTCGGGGTAGGCAAACGTGCCCGCCGCCGTGATGTCGTCGGCCACCTTGAGCCCGTAATACCGCACGGTATGGGTCGCATCGGGAAGTGGATCCCAGTAAATCAGCGTCCCGTTGGTGTAATACCGCCGGGGCCGTCCACTCGTTGTCGAATCAAACGCAATGGACGGAAACGTCGTCTCCTGCCCGTAGTGATCGCCGACCGGGCCGACCCGCTCAAGATCCCACGCCGGACGACCGGTGTCCGGGTCGATGAACTGGAGCCGGTCAATCCGAATCACACCCGTCGGGAACGCCGTCGTTTCCGTACTCGCTGCCGTGGTCACCGTCGCCGCAGAGGAGGCCAACGCATTGGGCTGCAACGCCATCAGCGACTCGAAGTGGTCCTGCGAGGCATTAAGCGCCCGCAACCCGAGTGTGACCCCGGTTTCTCCCGACTGAAGCTGGAGTCCCCGGTCCAGAACTTCCATCGTGTTGAGCATGGACTGTCCGGTGGCCATTTAGTCTCCCGCGTGATGTCGCACGAACTTACTGCCTGACGAGGGACCGCGCATACTCACCTGGATCTTGGTGTGATCCCACTGCGCGCTGCCAACATCCTCAATGAGTTGCGTGCGTGTCGCATCACGCGCAGCATGATCGCGCTGCGCCTCGTCTTCAATACGCGCCCAGTACTGTTTTCCCGAGCCCCACTTGAAGCCGCTCTGCTCGTAGACCGCAGCAAGCGTGCGGTCGTCAAGTGGCACATACTCCTCCGTCGAGTTTTCAACAACCAGCAGGAGAAGCCATCCAGCCGAGATCGGATGCTGAATCCGCGGACGACGATACCAGACCAGCCATCGTTCTCGAACGGGATGCCAGGTGATCTCCAGGTCGGTATGGATCGCGTGCAGTTTCTCTCGAAAGTCAGCGGGCGCGAACCGCACCCCAAACCGATTTGGATGCCAGAAGTGAAGACGCTCCTCGATCGGCGGCGGCGCGTCTTGCTGGACCGGAACCGCAAACGTCGACTCAGAGGGCATGGCTAGCTAAAGGCTTTGAGCGCGAACTCCCGCACCCGCTCATCCTTGCTCGTCTTGCAGTGACGCACCATGCGCCCACGCGCCATGTTATAGGAGGAGCGTGACTCGGGCTTGAAGTTTGTCGCCCAGCCGTCCACCGGACACTGGAGCAGCCCTTTTTCCAGGTCCTCTGTGAGCGTATCGGGGATCGGCTCGGCCACCTTGGTCCACGGCGGACGGAACGCCACTGACTCGGGATCGCGTAACGAGACGGACAGCGGTTGGCGCTCGCCCTGGTCATCGAAATAGGTCGAGACTTCCCCCGCATCGGACGTGATCCCCCCACGATGGGGGCGTCCTTTTGCGTCCCAAGCGTGCATCGTCGGAAAGCGCGGCGCCCCTCGGGTCGCCATTTCCTGCCACTTCTCATATTCGCTGAGATACCGGGTAATCACCTGCCCGACTTTCTCCACACCCGCCCACGTCACCCCGCGATGCTTTTCGAGTTCCGCGAGTTCGTAGACTTCGCCCAGTACTTCCTGGACGGTCACGGGATTGACCCCTGTCGGGGTCGGCTCGCGCAACGCTGAGACGGGCGACTCCCCGAGATGCTTGAGAAAGAACCGATTTTCTTCCAGCGAATAGCGAACTGGACGGAAAGACTCCATGCGCCTCCTTAGTAACTCGTATTCGTCCGAATGGGCTTCAGCACGACATGTACCGACCCTTCATAGGCGGTAACCGTGCCGGTGTAATTCAACGACAGTTGTTCGCCCTTATCCATCTTCCTGGCGGAGAGTGTCGAGGTGAGCGTCGATTGGACCGGCGTATTCGCCGTACTATCCAACGCCAGCGCCGAACTCAACGCGGTGGTGAGACTCGCGGGGGCGGTCCCAGAGGCCGCAATCCCCACGTCCAAGGTGGTGCTGCTGGCTCCGGCCGTGCTATGCACTTCGCGGACATCCATGATTTCATAATCCTGGTCGGCCACGAAAATGCCCGTATCCGCCGCTTCTCCTGCTGAAATTGTGTAGACCACATGCACGGGTGCAAGTTTCGCAATCGCTTTGATTCCCATCACGTCCTACTTTCTGGCGAAGTGACGGGGGAGGTTGCCCTCCCCCCACCTACTCAGTTTACGACTCGGCAACATCCTCGATCTTCGCGCCGGCGGCAGGGTTGTCGCTCAACAACTGCCCCTGCCAGTACCACGCCACCTCAAAGGTCGCGTTGGAGGTCTGACGGAAGAACGGGGTGCCATCGAACACCTCTGACACCGGACGCGGCACGGCATTCTCGCCGTGGCCGATGTAGAAATGCTTGGTGTCCATCCCGATGATGGTATTGGCCGCAAAGTACGGCTCGACATGCCACGGGTTGCCGCTGAAGCGATAGACGGTGCGACCATCGCCGCCGTCTTTTCCCTTCTGCTGCGCGCCACCCTGTCGTCCGACCCCTGACCCGCTGTCAAACGCTTTCGGCGAACTCATCGCAAAGAAGGTGTCTTCGCGCAGGAGTTCGTGATAGCGCCGGATGATGGCGAGATTCGAGACATAGGCGTTCAGTTTCGCCCCGCCCTTTTCTCGCACCGCATCTTCCAGTTGAATCAGGAGGTCTTCGGTGAGCGCCCGGTTCGTGCCACTGTTCTCCAGCACGATGGACTCCCAGAACTCGTTCCCCGCGGTACTGCGGTTGATATTACCAAAGTTGCCCGAGGGCGGATTGGCATCATCAATAATCCCGAGGAGTCCGTCCGTGTGGTAAATCGCGCCGGATTTCGTCGTATTTTCAATACAGAAGAAATCCCCGGCGGCTGTCCCACTCGGGGCCGAGCCGCTAATGGTGACGGTGCGATTTTGCACATCAATCGCGGTGACCGTCCGGGAGGCTGCCAAGTCCGTGTCATTATCCGAGGCGTCAATCAGATCGACCGTCATCCCGAGATCGATACTCGGGAGGGCGTCCACGGTAATCGTGGTCTGATTATCGGCCGCGGGCATGATCGCGAGCTTGCCGAGACCATCCGAGATGAGGTCGGCGTTGATGAGCTTGAGAATCCGCCGGCGGAAGCCACTCTCCATCATTTTCAGGGCCGTCTGGAACGCAAACTTCGAGTTCCGGGCGTCCTGGATGAGCTTCCACGACATGTTGTACAGCCCCGCAAATTCCTGGAGGCTGAACGACGCCTCGGTCGTGTCAGGGTCGATGTTCGACGGGAGCGCCCCGCCTTCGGCCAACCCACTCCACGCGCCGGGGTTTTTCACCATGATGGGCATCAAGAATTGTCCACGGCCCGCCATCGGTTTCTTCATCTTCTGGAACATGTTCCAGCAGACAACCTCTTGGTTGACCAGGTACAGCACTTGATCGACCCCGTAGGTGTATTTCAGGGCTTCAATGACATCGGTCGTACTCGCCATAAGGTAAATCCTTTCCGTCCCCTACAGCGGTGGGTCTTACTCGGACTGGCCGGGATTGAGCATGGGCCACAATTCGTCGGTGCGTTCCTCCGGCGTTTTGTAGCCGTCCGTTTTGCCACTCGTCAGCGACGATTCACCACCCGTTGACGGGAACGGCGAGGCTTTGGCCTGTGCGGCGGCCTGCCGATCCATTGATCGAAAGACTTTTTTCAAGCCCTCGATCCGTTCACGGGCGGTCGCGGGAAACTTTTCATCCCAATCGGCGCCTTCATACGAGTAGTAGACATCTCGGAGAAGATCATTGACGACCTCCTCATCCGGCAAGCCTGCTTCGCTTCGCAGCTGTACGAACCGCTGGTCCAGGTCCTGTCCCGCCTGCCGGTCGTGCGCCGTATGGACGCGCTCCCGAAGGGACTTGTAGTCCTGAACAATTTGCGCCATCGCCTGATCCCGCTGTTTGATGGCCGACTGGAGGGGTGTAATGCCCTCCGTCACCAACCGCTCCATGAGTTGGGCGGCGGTGGCCCCATCGAGATACGGCATCGACCGGAGCTGGTCCAGCATCGTCTGCTGCTGCTGCTGCCCTTGGGCCTGTTGCTGCGCGACCTGTGTCGCGGCCTGACGGGCATACTGCTGCTGCTGAAGCTGCTGAGCGTAGGACTGCAACTGCTGGGTTTGTTCCGTGCGTTGCGTTTCCCACGCTTTTCGCTCGTCGGCGAGCGCCTGTGTTTTCTTGGTATATGCGGCTTGTACGTCTGCGGGCCACGCGCCCGAGTCGTCCGCCCCACCTCCGGGGGTCTGTTCCGCTGTCTCCTCGGCCGCGGGGGCCTCGGGGACGACGGCGGGTTCGTTAAAGTCCTCTGCCATCCATCCTCCCTCTGTCGAGTGGTCCACGAGTGGAGCAGCGTTATTCGTTTGCCAACGAATCGCCACCACGTTATTCGTGGTCCGTGTTCGTCGTCACGGACATCTGGTCAGTCCTCGTAGTATCAAGGACGCGCCGGCCGTGTGTCAAGGGCTACTGGGGCGTCGTCGGCCCACGTTGCGTGTCCATCATCGCCTGGGCCAACGCCTCGGGCGCCTGCGGGGCAATGGACGCACTCGCGGCAAGCTGGTCGGTGGCGGCGTCAATCGCCTCGGCGGCGGCTTTCGCGGCGGCCTGCTGGGCGGCTTGGGCCACGGCGCCCTGGATCTGCTGTTGCTGCATCCCATCCTGCCGTCGTTGGGAGGCTTCAACGAGCAGGGTCCGGCATTTGTTCCAGAAGGCGACAAAGCCCTGTTGAATCGCGGGGCTCGCGCCCAACCATTCCGTGGTGGCCATTGACGCTTCGAGTTCGTCCATGATCACGCGCAAATTCCAGAAGGGCATCGGGACGTGGGGCGGCAGCGCCTCCCCTTGCCACAAGCGCTCCACCAGGGACAGGGCGAGCTTCCGATACTGTGATTCGCGCGCTTCGCGCCCGACATCGCCCATCTGGAGGTCGGACGCAATCTTTTCCTTGTCGATCCGCCCCGTCCGCTCGTCGATATAGAGGACCGCGAGGGGCGATTGGAGGTGTTCGCGGATCCGCGCTTCCCGGAGGGCGTGAAATTCCGGCACGAGGCTCCCGCGCTCCACCGTCACCGAATAATCGGTCCCTGCGCGCAAGATATCGGAGGTCTGGAAGACAAACACCTCATCGCGCATACTCTGATCGGTGTAATGGAGCGTGCGGAAGGGCGGATAGTACCCCTTGACCCGATTGATCCGCATATCCTTCACTTTGGCCATCCGCTGGCCAATATGCTGATAGAGATGCCCCCATTGGGTATCAATCATCTCCTGGAGCATCGGGACGGCCATCGGCCCCCGCAGTTGCCCTGGAAACTTCTGTTCCTGGAACAAGTCGACCCCGCCGGCAATCTCGCGCATCAATTTGAGGACGAGATCGACCGATTGCATGAACCAGGCGGGTAGTTGGGGTGGATCGCGCCGCTGCACCATCTTCACCCCGGCGTCATTGAGGCCGCCTTCGATGGGCGCGGGGTAATCCGCGGGAATATCCTCTCGTTTGACCGTCGGGCCGAGCAATTCATCCCCGTAAATCGAGGCATTGGCCTGTTCCCCGAGTTGCGAAATCCGTTTATTGAGAAACCGCTGCGGGGCAATCAAATCAGAGATGTAATCGTCGTTCCAGAAGCTCGTCGTGGTCGGGGTCCAGTGAAAGTCCACCAGGGGAATCGACTCGTAGGGATTGTCGCCCTCGTGGAGAATCTGCACCCCGGGCACGAAGGCGGTATAGCGCCCCCGTGGATGTTGTGCGGAGATGGGCTGGTAGCGTTCCACCACGACGGCGAGATCGGGGTCTTCGGGCGCACGCGACCCTTGAATCCGGGGAATCAGGTCTTGGAGATGCACGGATCCAGTCGGCGCCCCGAACTGGGACACATCGGTACTGAGAATGCGTACCTCGGTGGCATCCGTAATCGACTCAACGGTGGTCGCGCTGAGGTCATAATTCGCTTTGATCCAGCCGAGTGTCCGAATTTTCGCAATATAGACGGCCTGATCGGGGCTCAGATCGTCGAGCGACCGTACGGAGGCATCGACAAAGACCTGGAGCGGACTTAAGACTTCGCTCCCCACGTCTCCGGCCAGGACCATCTCCTCAACGACGGTAAAGGTCTCGGCGGGCGCCCCCTGGAGCAGCGCCTGTTGCCGCACGGACTCGGGCACCACCTCGCCGGTCTGGACCTGGGTCCACAGGAGTTCATTGGTGGCTGGATCGAACTGCGGGAGTGGTTCCATCGTCGCATCTTTGACCCAGGGCACATATTCAAACGCGACGCCGCCGATGGCCATCCACCAGAGCAGTTCCCACGTCCGGGAGGGCTGATCGAGCTTTTCGTCCAGTGCCCGGATGAGTTTATTGACCACCTCGGTTTTCCCGAGTGAGGCCGGATCTTGTTTATCCGGCCGGGCACGAAAGACGGGGGCCACACTACTGAGACGGCCCATCATCTTGTAGAGCATTTGCGCCGCGAGATTGAAGACGAGATAGAGCTTGTTCGGATCACGCTTTCGCGTAAACAGCATCCGATTCTTCGACCCGACCCAATGTTCGCCGGAGACGAAGGCGAGATTCGTCAGAATCCGCAGCTCGACCGACCCCACATCGCGTGCTTTTTGCGCGCGGAGGCGGTTGTAGTCGGTCGTGATCGTCGTCAGCGTTTCGGCCGCGGGGGGCATTAGGCCACTCCGGGTCGACCGATCGGCAGTCCAGGACGTCCGCCCGGACGGCGTCGCGCAATCTGGGGCGCGGCGGCGGACAGCCCGCCGGGTCTCGGCGGCCCGTCAGGACCCAGGGGCCCTGCGGGTCCCCTCGGGCCTCCCGCTAGCCCTGGTGGCGTCATCCCTGGTGGCGGCGCGCCGGTCAGGCCAGGGAGTGGCAGGCCCGCACCGCCGATGGCACCGCCGCTCTGGGCGAGCTGACCGACCGGTCCCCCGGGGGGCTGGCCGTGTCCGGGGCCTTGTGGCGCTCCTGGAGGCCCTTGCGCCGCGCCATCCGCAGGCGGGGCGTCGATAATCTGCACACGCGCACCCTGAATCGCCGCGGTCACTTCTGTTTCAATCGCCTTGGCCTGCAACGCCGCCTCTGGACCATACGGAATGTTTACGACCACAATCATCTGCGCGATCTCCTTCTCAATGGAGCCCGAGATGGGCATCCGGGTGATCGGCCACGGGCGTCGCGCGTGGGGGCGACGGCTCGTGGCCGTTAGGTGTCGTCGGTGGCGGGAGGCGCGCTTCCAGGGAAGCCATCTGGGCCTGGAGATGCGCCACGGTCTGTGGCAGCAAAGGATCGGGCTGCCACTTGCGCCAATGTTTGCGGACCCAGGTGAGCATGGGCACGAGTCTCCTCAAAAAGCGTCGCCAGGCTGCGGGACGAGGTTTCCCCGTCCTGCGTGGCGGTCAGGGCAATCGTCTGCATGATAAAGCGCACTTGCTGTTCGAGCGCCGTGAGGCGCGCGTCGTCGGCCATCAGGATCCTCCAAGATGCACATCGCCCGCGGTCGGCGGCGTCCGTTTTCTGAGCGGCGATCCGTACCACTGGACGGACCCGAGGTCCGGGACCGGCGGCGCCGGGCGAGGCTGCCCCCCCCGAGGATGCCGCGAGAGGACGTGTTCCAGACAATCGAGCAGGTGGTCATTGACTTTCAGGCGCGCAAAGCGTCCGGCGCTCGTGGCCTGATCCGGCCACTGGGCTGATTCTACCTCATACGGCAACAGATCCACCCACGGGGCGAGCAGAATTTGATCATGCTGGAAATACGCCCGCGCGGCTTCGGTGCGCGCTTCCCGGCCGTGGCGGTTCCCCACGAGGGAGACGCCGGCGCGGCGGCACTCCTGTTTGAACTGGGAATTACTATCCACCCAGGCCACGGGGCGCGTCCCCCATCGGGCGGCCATCTGCGCCAGTCCGGCGGTCCAGGTGCGGATCGATCCGTCCTCGGTCAGTTCCGGGAGACCGGCGACGTAGCGATAATTTGTCCATTCGTCGAGGACCACGGCCAGGCCGGTCGGGGAGACCGCGACGGCGACCGCGGCACAGTAGGTCCCGGTATCCGCGCCGAGGGTGACCGTCCAGTCCTCCGGCAGCCGGAAGTTCGCCCGGGTCATCCCACGGGTCGGGTCACGCCAGCAGGCGGGGTGCGTGGTCGGGGTGATCTGCCGCTCGCCGCGCCGATAGCGATAGACGCGCCCGAGGTAATCCCCCAGGGTCCCGAGATAGGCGATCGCAAATTTTTCACGGGTCAGGAGATGCTGGTCGCGGTCCATCGCGGCCTGGTCGAAGCTATAGGGGTTCACCGACGCCGGGATGCCGCAGTGGCAGACCCACGCGGGAAAGTCAGGGTCGTCATGCCCGTGATCGTGCAGCGTCTGCACCCACGGGCGGTCGGGGGTGGTCGGGAAGACCGCATACCCCTCGCGCACCCGGAGATTCTGGGCCACGGAGGTGAAACATTCAATCCCGGGGAGTTGATACGCCTCGCAGTAGACGTAGGCATCCACTTCCTTGCCTTTGAGCGACTCGGCGCGCTCCCAACTGCGGGCCTCGAAGCGTGCCCCATTTTCCAGTTCGAGCCACATGCGCCCGTCTTTCGGGCGATTCTGGAGCGTGCGGTAACCCTGTCCGAGGCCGCGTTCGGCGCAGAGCGCGTCCAGGAGGTACTCGAACTCCGGCGCGCACATATCGTATTCGTTCCCCACGAGATAGACGACGGCCCCGGGCACGGCGGCAAACGCCGCGGCCCAGATCCCTGCGCCGGCGGATTTCCCGGATTTATACGCGCCGAGGTCGGCCACGACGCGCGCACGCCCCTGGGGGCGGGGGGTGATCGTGCGGGCGACCACCCGTCGCGAGGGCAGGCGCACGGTCATGGTGTGGGGGCCGGTGTCATCCGGGCCAAGCACCTGTCCATCGGTGGACGCCCACCAGGCCGCTTGATGTTGAAACGGCACGAAGTCAATTTTCTCGCACAGGTATGCCCGAAAGGTGGTCATCAACCGATCGCGGAGCGCCGGGGTGACGGGTGACGCACTCATGCCACCGGCGCGGCCTCGGTCGCCACTTTCGCGAGCAGTTCGGTGTAAAACGTCGCCAGGGGGGACTCCCGTCCGGCCATCCCGGCGAGTTTCGCTTCAATCGCGGTGCGGGCGGTATCGGCCCGGACCTTCTCCGCGCCCGCGAGTTCCGCATAATTCGTCGTCCAGAGCACATACGCCAGTTCGTTGTAATGCTTCGTCAGCGCCACGCCCATCCGCTGCGGATCGGTTAGGCGATGCCACGGCGCGCCCCCGGCCACCGCATCAATCGCGGCAATCACCGCCTCCTGGCGTGGCCACGCGGCCTCATACTGCACCAGTTCCGTCTCGGTCAACGGGTCCGTCCAGAAATACTGCACCGCCTCCGGGACCGGGACCCCCGACAAGACAATCTGGGCAAACGCCACCGCCTCGTCCGCCGTCAGCACCCGGAGACCCGTCATACGCGCCCCCGGAGCCCCACCGCCGGCCGCCCCGCCCGACGCGCCGGAAAGGTAATCGTCACCTCACACGCACACACCGCCGCTAACCGGAG